>Ga0075030_100005883_pt1 | contig 11037 bp, 8 predicted proteins | sample LitLauG_LLR_2012_FD_71393 | JGI IMG/M metagenome (GOLD analysis project Ga0075030, IMG submission 71393) | Freshwater sediment microbial communities from Pennsylvania, USA - Little Laurel Run_MetaG_LLR_2012 | ecosystem: Environmental > Aquatic > Freshwater > Creek > Sediment | place: USA...
CTCATCCTCGAGCAAAACCCTGAAGACGCAACCCCTTAGCTGCTTCGAGGCAACTCCCTCCTCGGTGCGTGAAATCCTTTGCCACTGGCCCGCCCGATGCGTGTTGACCGAGGGCGTAACAAATCTATTATCTATGGGTTACAATCCCAAGCGGGTGGCAGCCAAGCTGCATCTATTTAGGGTGTGGGTCTTGGTAGGGATTCGTGTTTCTGAACAGGCTCAAATTCGGCTTCCTGTTGTTTGAAACCCAGCAGGGATTCGTGCGGGTCGAACTTTCCTTCTGGCAACGCGTTTACCTGCTCTGGACATTTCGCAACTTTCGCCAACTGACCGTTCCGCTCCTGAACTCGCGCCAGCGCGCATTGGTGACCGCTCTGTTCGCCAGTGGCGAACGCACCGTCTCAGATCCGCACGACCCGGACCTGTCGATTGGTATGGTAGAAGATTTCTTGCCGCCGACGCCGCGCACCGACGCTGCGCTCAGCGCAAACAAGGAACTGCAGGAAGAGGAAAAGGTAATCGCGCCGCCCTCGGGAATCTCGCCCAACCCTCAGCCGACGCCGTGGCCTTCGCCCAAGGTCGCATGGTCGCGAATGGCCGCAGTAGCGGGAGTGCTAGTTCTGTGCGTCATCTCCGTGGTGGCGTGGCATCGAATCGAGAGAGCCCCCCGCTCCGAAGCCCGCAATCAGTCGCCTCCTCGCATCAATGCGGCCATTTCACCGGATTCATCCCACTCCGCCGCGCCATCGCTCATCGACCGGAGCCAGGCTCTTAGCGCTCCCGCGGAAACCGCCGCTCAGCCTCGCGTGACGAAATCTGTTGTCCAGTTGGCATCGACGGTCACAGTTACCCCAGTTCCGAAAGCAAGGACTCATATTCCAACTCCGGCTTCAACTCCAGACCTCCAGGTCTCCGTGGAAGACGACAGCATCCTGGCCTCGAGACCTCCTGTGCGCTCCGTCTATCCGGTCTATCCAGATGTCAATACTCGGGGTGCGGTAGCGCTGACCGCGCAGGTGGATTCGGATGGCCGGGTACGCAGCGTGAGAGTCGTCTCCGGCAACCACGCGCTCGCCTCAGCCGCAGTCCGCGCCGTCCGGTTATGGCGTTACAGCCCCTACCTGGAAGATGGCCGGCCCGTCGCGACGGAGACGAACATAGTGATCTCCTTCATCTCCGAAGATACTATCTCCATGACCTTCCCTCCTAGCCTCCCGCTTGCCGAGACGCAGCTCGCGAAGCACGCCCACTCAGACAAGTTGAAGTGAGATTGAGGGGAAAGGGCGATTCCCAGCCATGGGGGGTAAGGAGGACTTGAGCGCACGCATGCAGTTCGCGGCTGCCTTGATCGACAAGGTCAAACGAAACCGGCACTAAGCGACTTCCACTGTTTTCGCCTGCAACAACTTTTGCACCAGACCGACCGCGCTCATCGCGTCCTTGGCGAATCCATCCGCCCGGATCTCCTCGGACCACTGGCGCGTCACTGGCGCCCCTCCGATGATCACTTTGACTTGCGGCCGCAGGCGCTCGCGGTCGAACAGTTCAATCACGCTCTTCTGCCCCTTCATGGTGGTCGTCAGCAGCGCGGAAACGCCCACCACGTCGGCGCGCAATTCGCGCGCAGCCGCCGCGAACCGCTCCGCCGAGACATCGACTCCCAGGTCATGCACGGTGAAGCCGTGCGCCCCCAGCAGTGTCCCCACCAGCGTCTTGCCAATCTCGTGAATGTCTCCCTTGGCAGTGCCCATGACAACCGTGCCCGCCGAAGGCCGATCGGTGCCCAACCTTGTCAATTCCGGCTCCAGCACGACCATGGCGGCCTTCATCGCCTCAGCAGCTGCCACCATGTCCGGCAAAAACAGCTGCCGCTGTGCGAATTGTTCTCCCACATGGCTCATCCCCGGCACGTAACCATCTTGGATGGCAGCCAAGGGTCCGATTCCTTGCTGCACTGCGGATTCCGCCAGATTGCGGGCCGTATCGGAAGCGCCGTCGACAATGCTCTGGCGCATGGCCCGGAATAGTTCTTCCGACATGCAACCACCTCGCAGGCCATTCTCGCCTCCAGCATGAACGTCGCGCTGTGACACGGATCACAGGCCGCCGTCCGCAATTTACGAAAAAAGGGGTGTTTTCCAGGGGTCATACCGGGAGGTACCTACTTGCTACCGGTATTACTTCGGTAATCAATACTTCTTCTCCGCTATTTTCCATGATATAACCGCGATATAAGCTGCTCATTGGGCTCTGTGTCGGGATTTTTTGCGGTCATCTGGCCTTCCGTCCAAATTCCAGAGCCAAGGGTAGAGGAGGAGTCGTGTCCGAAGCGCGTACCGGAAAAAGGTTTCCGCTGCATTTGCCGATCAAGATTCATAAGGAAGATGCCGCCGGTGAAACCAGCGGCGTGACCGGGGATCTGAGCGCGGCTGGCGTCTACATTCGCGCCGACGCATCGCTCGAGGTTGGTTCGCCGGTTGAGTTTGAAATCACCCTGCCGCCCGAGGTCACTGGGGGCAAAGAAGACGTGGTCATCCAGTGCCGCGGCCGCGTGGTGCGGACCGATGAGCCCAGCGCCGGCGGCGCCTCTGCGGACAACCGCGGCGTGGCCTGCGTGATTGATTCCTACGAATTCGTTCGCAACTCGTAACGGGAGTACGACATGCTGAAGCTAATTCTGGCCGATAATCAAGCGATTTTCCGGGCGGGCATCGCCAAGGTGCTGGCGGTCGAAGACGAAATGCGTATCGTCGCCCAGGCGCAAACCTCCGAGCAAATGTTCATGGCGCTCGACAAGTTCCGTGCCGCCGTGCTCGTCATCGCGGGTGGTTTCCACTCCGATTTCAACGCCGTACTTTCCGCCGCCAACAAGAACAAAACCCGCGTGGTCGTGCTCGCGGACACGGGCGAGAGCGCGCAACGCTACATGGCCGCCGGCGCCCACGGGGTCGTGTATCGCAATGTGACCAGCCCCGCCCTGGTGGACTGCGTCCGCAGAATCGCGCGCGGTGAAAGCTGGGTGCAGGACATGGCCGTCCCGAGCGAACTCACCGAAAACGATATGGTCGGCCTGCGCGTCCGCGACCGCCTTACGGCGAAGGAACTGCGCATCGTCGCGCTCATTGTTCAGGGATACAAGAACAAGGAAATTGCCACACAACTCGGCACCACCGAGCAGGTCATTAAGAACTACCTGCGCAACGTCTACGACAAGATCGGCGTCTCCGACCGGCTGGAATTGGCGCTGTTCACGATTCACCACCGAATCCTGAACGAAGCCGCTGCCGCCACCGCAGCTGCGGCCGTTCCGCAGCCGCCGCAAGGCGCGACCGTCACCAACTAAGATTTCTTTTCGAATGGACAAAGGCCGCCTGCGGGCGGCCTTTTGTGTGGGCCGAACACTCTTTTCCGCCTCATGCGCTGGATTCGCGGGCCGAGAGTTCGCGTTGCATCTCAAGCAGCATGACGTGACTCTCTTCCTGCCCGTAGCTGATCGAACAGCAAGCGCTTGTCGTCGTGACCGGCCGTTACCCAAAAAGGGGCCTTGTCGAGTCCCGCGAGATGTTTTCACGCCCTGCGCTGAGAGATCGTAGAAGCCGACGGTCGGAATCTGATCCGCTCCCGACTCCACAAACAGGATGCAGTCCCGAGCCACGGTCCAAGCGTCCCAATCGAGGGGACTAGCGTTTCGCCTTTCCAGCAGGGACGAAGCGGTGCGCGCGTCAAACTCGGATACATGTATTCCCTGGGACGGGGAACACCGAAGGATCTGTCAACTGCTTATGCTTGGGTCACGGCTGCGGCTGACGCGGGCGATGCTCGTGGCCGCGACCTGCAGCGCTCGCTCGAGTCTAAAGCTCACACCCGCCCAGATCGCCGAAGTCAAAGAGCACGCCAAAGAAGCCGAACGCCGAGGGGGGAAGCTACAGTTCTGGCGCGATGTTGCTGTACGCCTTCCGCGCAGGGTCCCGACGATGGTTCTTCCGCCAACTAACCGCATTCACGTGCGCATTGACTTATTCCAGAGTATCCCGCACAATCCTCCCGTTCGACGGGCCCATAAAAGAGAGGACGCAATGAAGCTCACAAGAGTTCTCGCTTATGGCTTGCCGGTGGTTGCGGTGCTCGGCGTTTTGGGTTTCTATCCTCTTATTCCGAGACAGCATATTCCGAGACTACTCAAAGCAGTCTCTGTGCAAATAACACCCTCCTGCAAGGTGCCCAGCACAACTCCCGATCCAGTGGTATCAAAGGGCGATTGCGTAAACTGGATTCCTCCCGACTCGCTGCGGTACACGATTGACTTCTCGCAATCACCAAACGGGTCTCCATTTCGTTCGACCGAGGTGGATGCCGGATCTTGTCAGCTAGTGGACCCACCCCAGGCTTGCAACTCGCCGAGCACATGGTCACTAAAGAGGTGCTCCTTTCCATATCGCTTGAAAAAGATGGGCACTCTGTGTCCTGACCCCGGAGTTCGTGTGGTTCCTCCAACTAAAGTCTCATTGTTCTTTTGGCTAGAGCTGGAGTTCCATCTTAGGGATGCCCCTCAGTGAGCTCTAACTGAGCGCGGAGGCATTGACTTATCCCATTCGCATCCCAGACAATCCTCCCGTTCAGCGGACCCATGAAAGAGAGGACACCGTGAAACTCTCGAAAATTATCGGTTACGCCATGCCAGCGGCCTTGCTGTTCGTCATCCCCGGCTATATCTATTCTCAGCCGACACCGCCACCTGTTCACGTCAAGGTCGCGAATTGCACTGCTGATCCAGAAACCGCGAAGGTATCGATTGGGCAAGATGTCGTTTGGGATTTTCCAAGTGATGGTCACAAGTATTCGGCGGATTTCCCAGGCAGTTCTCCGTTCGCAGTGCACTCGATCCCTGGCGGACAACCTCTGACCCTGAAGGGAACGTTCTTCTGTAGTAAAATCACTGTCTCCGTAGCCACTTCGACGGCGCTCTGCTACTTCCCATACACCCTGTCTAAAGACGGGGGTAAACCTTGTAACGATCCCGGAGTGCGAGTGGTCCCCCCTTCAAAACTTGGCTTGGTGTACTGGGTTGTGGCGCTGATCGGATTATCTTCCTATGTGGTTTTTAGAATTCGCGCCCGAAACCGACTGTCATCCTTTAAGTGATCGAAATCCGGCGTAGCCCGAATTACTGTTAGCGAGTAGCCTGCTGCAATCGACTTAGCCAGGTAGTCCACAGTCTTCTCCGAGTCCCCGAAATGGTTGTAGAGGATGGCGGCGCGAAATAGTACATCGGGATCCGACGGCGCAATCTCCAGAGCCCGCGCCAGTTGCTCTTTCGCGGGACGCTCCTGGTCGAGCATCGCAAAGTAGTCCGCACTGAAAGCCAGAGTGTAGGCGTCCCTTGGATTCACTTCCAGCCGCGCTCTCGCAAGATCAATTGCTTTTTGATATGCGGCTTTCGCCTCTGCGCGGCGTGCCGGAATCTGAAACAGTGTGTCACCCAAGTTGCCCCAGTTTTGCCAGTCGGTAGGATCGATCTTGATGGCCTGCTGCAAGTTGTCCGCCGAATCCGGGTAGCGTCGCAGGTAAAAGTAAACCGCTCCCAAATCGCCGTATGCTATAAAACTAGGCCGCAATGCAATGGAATGTTTCAGGGCTTCCATCGCCTCCGGATATTGCTCGAGTTGGGAATACGCCGCGCCCAAGTTTAGATAGCCAGTGTAGTTTAAGGGCGCCAGGTCGATTGCTCGCTTGAACATCCCCACCGCGTCAAGATAGCGGGCCTGACCGAAGTAAAACGTTCCAAACGCGCTATACACGGCCCAGTAGTTAGGCCGGAGCGAGAGCGCTTTGCGGTAAGCATCTTCCGCTGAGGATGCGTTCCCAAGTTTCTGATAAGCGGCAGCCAGCGAACGTAAGGTCTCGTCACTGTTGTGATCCAAATCCAGCGAACGCTGAAATTCCTTGACCGCGTCCTCGTAGCGCCCGGTCGAGACGAACACGTTCCCACGACAAGTGTGTCCCTCCGCCAGTTGCGGGGTGATGGCCAGCGCGTGGTCACATTGAGCCTGTGCTTTTTCTATCCAGTCACTGCTTCGATTCCTCCATAGATAGCCGCTGTTGTACGCCATACCCATGGCTGCGTATGCGGGCGCATAGTTGCTATCTACTTCCACCGCATGCCGAAACTCCGCGATAGCACGTTCGAGGTTGTCTGAAGTCTGGTAATCCTCGAAGTACCCAATCCCTCGCAGATAAAAATCGTAGGCCGCGGGCTTAGTATCGGGCGGTGAGGCGAGAACCGCTCGCTTCACTTCTCCCATGGTCACGGGCAGCATGGCCAGGACCTGCTCGACAAGTGCATCCTGCAACTTGAAAATGTCGTCGCCAGAACCCGTCACCGTGCGCGCCGCCAACTGCAGGTGGGTACGCGAATCGACCAGGCTGCAGGTAATCCGCAGCTGCTTCCCGGACTGCTGCAGACTTCCTTCCATGACCAGGTTCGTGCCAAACTCGCGCCTTGCCTGATCCGCCGTCTTGATGCCCTGGGCGACCAGGTCCCGCGTTGAGACCAATTGCAAATGACCGTCATCGCTGGCCTGCACGAGTTTGGCGGTCACCGTTTCGCTCAAGCCCACTCCGAGCGCATTCGTCGAAGCATCGTTCGTCACCGACTCAAACGGCAGCACCGCCATAACCCGCTGCTCGACTGCGGGTGGCTTGTCGCCGCCAAACATCCACCAAAGCCCGATGCCCAAGCCGGCTAAAACTATCGCTGCGACTGCATACTGCCACCAGCGTCGCCGTCTTGCTGGCTGGGCGTAGACTGGCAACGTTCCGGTCTCCAGGCTGTGGAGATCGATGCGCAGGTCGCCTGCGGACTGATACCTCTCTGCCGGGTCTTTTTGTAGCGCGCGCAGAATGACCCTCTCCAGCCCGTTACTGATCTTCGGATTCAACGTCCTCGGTGGAACCGGGGTCTGGTCAAGGATGGCGGCAATCAGCGGCGGCCCGGTCAAATCCCCGAACGGCATCTTCCCTGTACTCATCTCGTACAGGACGGCGCCGGCCGACCAGATATCAGCACGCGCATCCGGCTTATGCCCCCTAATTTGTTCCGGCGGCATGTAAGGGAGAGTTCCCGCGTTAGCGAAAGACTCGGTGAGCGGCACGGTCGCCGTAGTCGCGGCTTCGGCTTGCAGTAAGAACACCAGCCCGAAGTCGAGGATCTTCAGCCGCCCGTCGGGCGTAATGCGCAAGTTCGCCGGCTTCAGATCGCGATGAATCACGCCCTGCCGGTGCGCATTCTCAAGTCCTGAGGCCAGTTGCCTGCCAAGATGCAGTACTTCACCCTCCGGTAGCGCGCGTCCCGCAATCCTGGCGCTGAGGGTGAGGCCCGGCACGTATTCGGTCACCAGGTAATCGATCCCTTGATCGCTGCCAAAATCGAACGCCATGGCGACGTTGGCATCGGTGATGCGTGCCAAGCTTAACGCCTCACGGCGAAACTGGCGGCGCAAAGATTCGCTGAACAGCCTCAACTGGGGCAATGTTTTGAGCGCTACATCGCGGTGCAGTTGTTCGTCATGCGCGCGGAAAACGACTCCCATACCGCCCGAACCAACCAGTTCGACAATGCGGTAGCGACCCAACCTCTGGCCAATCGCTGGCGTGTTCACCATAGGTCAGCCCGGATACTAGGATGGCAGCGAGTCGACGGTCAACCGGCCAAGAAGAGTCAATGGGGGAGACCCCAGTCTTGACCAACTAAGAACGCGGGCAATCATGCCCGCACTTCAACCCAAATAAGGAGAGCCGGGCGCCCTCACCCGGCGATGGACGGGCGGGACGCCCGTCCCTCCACATTGTTCTAAATCTTCTCGCCCACGCTCTTGGCTTGCGTGAACAAGTACAAGTAATCCGGACCACCCGATTTCGAGTCGGTGCCGGACATATTAAAGCCGCCGAACGGATGCGCTCCGACCATCGCGCCCGTGCACTTGCGGTTCAGGTACAAGTTGCCGACGTGGAACTCGCGCACCGCGCGATCCAACTTCTCGCGCGAACTGGAATAGACGGCTCCGGTCAGGCCGAACTCGGTGTCATTAGCGATTTCGAGGGCGTGATCGAAGTTGCGCGATTTGATCACTACCAGCACGGGGCCGAAGATTTCTTCCTGCTCCAGCTTCGACTTCGCGGGAATGTCGGCGATCACGGTGGGCTGGATGAAGTAGCCTTCGCCGGCACTGGTGGCGCGCGCGCCGCCGGTGATGAGACGTCCGTCTTTCTTGCCGATGTCGATGTAGCGCAGAATGTCGTTCATCGACCCTTCGTTGATGACGGCCGCCATGTTCGGGTTCATCGTTGGATCACCGACCGTGATGCGCTCGGTACGCGCTTTCAGCTTCTCGAGAAACTTGTCGTAGACGCGCTCGTCAACAATGGCCCGCGAGCACGCCGAACACTTCTGTCCCTGGAAACCAAAAGCGGCCTGGGCTACGCCTTCTACGGCTGAGTCGATATCGGCGTCGGCATCGACGACGATCGCATCTTTACCGCCCATTTCGAGGATGGTGCGTTTGATCCAGATCTGGCCGGGCTGCTGCTGGGCCGCGGTCTGGTTGATGTGGAGTCCAACTTCGCGCGATCCGGTGAACGCGATATAGCGAACTTTCGGATGCGCCACCAGCGCGTCGCCGAAGCTGGCGCCGCCGCCAGGACAAAAGTTCACCACGCCCTCGGGCATCCCGCATTCTTCGAGCAGTTCGACAAATTTCGCTGCAATGGTCGGAGAATCGCTCGACGGCTTCAGCACGACGGTGTTGCCGTTCACGATCGAGGCCAGCGTCATTCCGGCCATGATGGCGCAGGCAAAATTCCACGGCGGAATTACCGCGCCAACGCCGAGCGGGATGTAGGTCAGGGTGTCGCGCTCCCCTGGCAGCTGTACGGGAGGCTCGACCTTCGAGAACCGAAGCGCCTCGCGCGCATAGAACTCGCAGAAGTCAATCGTCTCGGAAATGTCGGCATCAGCCTCGAACCAATTCTTCGAAACTTCGAACACCAGCCAGGCCATAAATTCCAGCTTGCGCTCGCGCATCACATCGCCCACGCGAAACAGAAGCGAGGCGCGCTCTTCGACCGAAGTCTTCTTCCAGCTTTCGAAGGCCTTGAGGGCGGCGGTGACAGCGGGCTCGACGTGATCTCTGCCCGCTTTTTGATGCACGCCAACCACTTCTGAAGGCTTGGCCGGGTTAATGGAACGGATCTTGTCCACGGTCTTGATACGCTTGCCGCCGATAATGAGGTCATATTCGCGACCGAGTTGCCCGCGAACTTTGGCGAGAGCGGTGCGCATCCGGCGCACATTCTCTTCTTTGCTGAAATCGACAAAGGGTTCGTTCTTGAATGCACCTTCATGCAGGCGGACTTGCAGGCGCGGCGGGGCTTCCATCGTGGCCATAGGAGATCCTTTCCGGGATGAAAAGTTGAGCGCAGGAATGCGCAACGCTAGATTTTACACCTATTGGAGGGTTCGGGGCATTCAGCGTCGAATGATGTCGCGACACTGAGTTGTTGCCTAGCGGGACAGATCCGTTTCCAATTGCTCCAGCACTTTGATGTGTACGTCGGTCGGGAATGGAGCCTCCGAAAAAATACTTATTCTCTGTGAAGAGGGCATTGCCCCGGCGCTGGATGCTAAAAGCCGCGGCGACGAGAGGCGTTAGGGTGTGATCGAAGTCAAGGCCAAAGTGGGGCGGGTCGCCCGTCCAAGCTCGGCTTGGGCGGGGGTGTTCCTTGGAAGATCCGGAATCTGCAAAATCCCCACCCTAACGTCGCAAAAGACCGCGACGTTAGGATGGGGCACCCGCGTGGTGCCGACCCAAAATCAGCGTCGCACAGGGGCCACCACTTCCGACGGCTCCAGTTTTGCCGTGAAGTGCCGCAGAAACGACGCTTCGTAGCTGAGCTTCAGGCCATGGATTTGCTCACGCTTTTTCCAGACCTCGAGGATCACTTCGACCACGTAGTCGATGTGGCTCTGCGTGTACACGCGGCGGGGAATGGCGAGGCGCACCAGATCCATCTTTGCTGCCGCTCCGAACATCAGCGTGCCGATTTCGACCGAGCGGATGCCGCCTTCGAGATAAAGTTCATTGGCCAGCGCAACCGCGGGAAAGTGATCCGGTGGAATGTGCGGCAGAAAGGCGCGCGCGTCAATGTAGATCGCGTGGCCGCCCGGCGGTTGTACGATCGGCACACCCTGTTCAGCAATGTGATTGCCAAGATAAGCGGTCGAAGCAATGCGGTATTCGAGGTAGTCCTCGTGCAGCGCCTCCTGCACGCCGACGGCGATGGCTTCCAGATCGCGCCCGGCTAATCCGCCGTACGTCGGATAGCCCTCGGTGAGAATCAGCAGGTTCTTCTCCTGCTGTGCGAGCAAATCGTCGTTAGTGCAAAGAAATCCGCCAATGTTCGCCATGCCGTCTTTCTTGGCCGACATGGTGCAACCATCGCCATAGCTGAACATTTCCTGTGCGATTTCTTTCGGCGCTTTCTTTTCGTATCCCAGTTCGCGGATCTTGATGAAGTAGGAGTTCTCCGCAAAGCGGCAGGCGTCGAAGTAGAGCGGGATGCCATGTTTCCGGCACACCGCGCTCACGGCTCTGACGTTTTCCATCGACACCGGCTGGCCGCCACCGGAGTTGTTGGTCACGGTCAACATGACCAGAGGCACGCGCTCCCGGCCCGTGTTTTGAATCAAGGTCTCGAGCGCCGCGACGTCCATATTGCCCTTGAACGGATGCTTCAGGCTCGGCTGGCGACCTTCGGGGATGACGAGGTCCACCGCCTCGGCGCCGACAAACTCCACATTCGCGCGCGTGGTGTCGAAGTGCGTGTTGTTGGGGACAACGTCGCCCTTCTTGCACATCACACTGAAAAGGATGCGCTCGGCCGCGCGGCCCTGGTGGGTCGGGATGACGTGCTTGTAACCGAAAATATCCTGCACCGACCCGCGAAACTGTTCGAAGCTGCGGCTGCCGGCATAACTTTCAT
>Ga0075030_100005885_pt1 | contig 11035 bp, 15 predicted proteins | sample LitLauG_LLR_2012_FD_71393 | JGI IMG/M metagenome (GOLD analysis project Ga0075030, IMG submission 71393) | Freshwater sediment microbial communities from Pennsylvania, USA - Little Laurel Run_MetaG_LLR_2012 | ecosystem: Environmental > Aquatic > Freshwater > Creek > Sediment | place: USA...
GAGCCCAGAATGCGAGATGCAATCGGAACCCACGCTGAGGCCCACCTCAACCCAACGTGGCGAAGTGTTGCTCGTGGAGTATCCATGTGCGTTTTAACCTCATGCGTGCGGATTGTACCGGGACCTGAACATGTAGACGAGGGGGCCAAAGATTCGATAGCAGGCCGCCCCGAGATGCCCTTCAGCCAGCCGAGGAATGATTGCCGGAATCCCAGGTGGATTAGCCTCGGATTTCAGAACAATTCAGAGTGTTTCAGACATTGCCTCAGGACTTCACGCGTCTGACCTGGGTATCGTGGCGTCGCGGAACGCAACCAACTTAGAGGAGAAAGAAAGGATATCGGATGATGGGAGATTCTGCTTCGGGAACATCGGGCAAAAGGAACGCACTATTGGCAATCGCAGTGGGCGGCGGGATTGCTGGGACCATAGACCTCTTACGGGCTTGCATCCGGTTTGGATGGGACATTCCGCTAGTGATTGCCGGGGGTCTGCTGGGCCGTGGAGCTTTTCAGGGAGGAGCGGGCACCTACATTCTGGGGGTGGTGCTGCATTTCTTTATCGCTTGTTCGGCAGCGGCGGTTTACTACGTGGCAAGCCTCAGGCTGAGGTTTATGAAGGAGTACCCGTTGGTTTGCGGGTTGTTCTTCGGAGCTGCAGTGGAAGACGTGATGCGATTCATCGTGTTGCCCCTCTCAGCGCTTCACTCCAAGGGTCCTTACCAACTCAAAGATCTGATTCTGGGACTGGTTGTTCACATGGTCGTGGTGGGGCTGCCGATTTCGTTCAGCGTGCGGCGATTCTCGAAATAGACTCACGCCAGGGCGGGGGAGTCCAAGGGGCTTACTTGGCGGGGATGAGCGTGCTGTGGCTGGCAACGCAGAGCCAGACGCCGTCGCGTTTGATCCAGGTGTCTGTGAAGCGCGAGCGGATCACGTAGGGTTTGCCTTTGTTGGTGCCGGTTTCGCGATAAATCCCGGTAACCACCGCGGCGTCTCCGTACACCTTTACGGTCTGGCCTTCGTCGTAAATATGATCGGCCTTTTGTCCGGGTGCCGCGACCCACTTCATGTATTCGGACTTGTTCATGAACGAGCCGTCGTAGTCGGTATAGACGAGAGTGTCTGCGAGTAGTGAGGAGACTTCTTTGACTTCCTGCTTGGCTTCGGCTTGATTCCAGGCACGTTCGAGTTGCTTGATTTGAATTTCGTCGGCACTCGCGGATTTGTCCTGGGCGAGCGGTGCGGTCGTAAAAAGTAGCGCGGCAAGCGCTACGAGAGTGAGCTGTTTCATTCCGTATGCCCTCTTTACTGACGGGAGTTGATGAATGTTAGCAAGAATACGCGAGACGGAAACGACGAGATTTGCTGGTTTGTTCACTAAGAGGCAGGGCAAATCGGAGAAGCACAAGATAAGAAGAAGCTGGTGATGCGACCGCCGGTGCAGCAAGCAGCAACGGAAAAAACACGGGTCTGAAGACCCGCCACTACAAATTCATTTCCTCACCGATGTCTTCGTGCCAGATTTCTGGATGTTCCACAATATATTTGGCCAGCATCTGGATGCATTCGCCGGAGTGGGCGTCAAAGACTTCGGTGCCGTTTTCGCGGAGCCAGGCCATGCCGCCTTGAAAATTCACGGACTCGCCGACGACGACGGTGCCGATACCAAATTGACGGACTAGGCCGCTGCAATACCAGCAGGGAGCGAGTGTGGTGACCATGATTTTGTCGCGGTAGGTGCGCTGGCGGCCGGCTTTGCGGAAAGCATCCGTTTCCCCGTGAACGGAAGGATCGCCTTCTTGCACTCTGCGATTGTGGCCGCGTCCCAAAAGCTTTCCTTCGTGATCGAAGAGCGCGGCACCGATGGGGATTCCGCCTTCGGCAAGGCCGAGACGGGCTTCGTCGATGGCGATCTTTAACATCTCAGAGTATTTTTCTTCGCGCATATCTCCCATTGAGCCTCTACTGTTCATTCTCTCGCACAATTGACCTGGCAAACCGGTTTGCTTCGGCCGGAAGTGCAAAGTTCTTGCGAAGTAATGCGTGGGTGGGCCAATAAAGGAGCACGACCGTGCCGGCAAAGATGATAGCCAGGTGCACGGGTGCGGGGCCCCACGCGCGGTGGAAGAGAGGATCTCGAAACGCGTAGTTCATGTTCAGTTCGGGAGAAAGAAAGCGCGAAAAAATGAGTAAGACTGCGGCGATCGCAGATTGCAACGCGAGAGCGCGGGGGTCGTAACCCATTTTTCGCATGGCCCAAAGTAAGACCAGCGGCAAACCGATGTGGAAGGTCGAGAGCAGGCGAATCCAAAGTGCGTAGTGGCTGTCCCACATGTACTCGGTTCCGCCGACCAAGTGGTGGCCAGTGACCAGGCGCCAGGCGATGTCCAGGGTCCAAAGGACGCCGACGAACAGTGCGCCCACGGCCTGACTGGAAAACAGGAGGGGAATCTGCATGAAGATTCCCAGACCAGCGATGACGGCACCGACGTCGCAAAAGTGCATCATGTTCTGCCAGCCCCAGGCCTGCAGATTCACCGGAAGCCACACCAGGAGCCAGAGCAAGACGCCCCAACGAAGAAGTGGATGCAATTCCGTGCTTCGAGTCATGGCTGTTCCCGCGAGCGTGGCGCAAATGAAGCACAGCCTACCATAGGGAGGCTCGATTGCACGCCCGGTTGCCAAAATGGAGCTTGGTGTTTGATGCGCAAATTTCTAGCATGAAGAACCATGAATAAACCGATGCCAGAGATGGCACACAGAGCCGACGCTCTCTTGGGGTGGCTTCGCGCGCGGGAGAACGAGATGGCCGAGTTGCTGGCGGAGTTGGTGGCTATACCTACGGAGAATCCGCCTGGGAAGAATTATGGCGCTTGCGTTGATCTGTTGGAGAAACGACTGAGAGACTTTGGGCTGGACTGCGAGCGCGTTCAAGCTTCAGGGCGGAAAGAAGATGAGGGCGAAGCGCTGGTTAGCCTGATAGCCGGGTACGGAAGCGGTGAGCGGAGGTTCTACTTTCATGGGCACTACGACGTTGTGCCGGCGCAATCGCAGGAACAATTCCAGCCGGTCCGCAAAGATCATTTTTTATTTGGGCGCGGCTCTTGCGACATGAAGGGCGGGATTGTGGCGATGCTGTACGCGATTCTGGCGCTCAGAGCATCTGGAAGCGAACTAGGAGGAAGAATTGAGCTGACGCTGGTGCCCAATGAAGAGACGGGAGGAGAGGGCGGGTCGGCGTGGCTGGCGGCGCAGGGACGACTGGGGCACGGCGGCATCGGCATGCTCTTGGCGGAACCTACCAGCGGCGTAGTGTGGAACGCGAACCGCGGAGCAATCTCGATGCGTGTTCGGGTGCGGGGAAAATCGGCGCACGTTGGCTTGCAGCACCAAGGGGAAAACGCGTTTGAACGGATGGTTCGCGTTGTTCAGCGTCTGCAAGAAGTTAAGAAGGAAGTGGAGCAGCGCGTCACAAGTTTTAACATCGGGGCAGAGCAGGCGCGGCAGTCCATCCTAATGCTGGGAGGGCAAAGCGGCGGCGGCGCTAACTTCAACGTGGTGCCGGAGGAGTGCTGGTTCACAGTCGACCGGCGAATCAATCCGGAAGAGAATTTCGATGAGGAGAAGTCGCGATTGATCGAGGTGCTGGAGAATTGCCGGCGCGAGGGAATCGCTCTCGAATGGGACATCTTCCAGGAGGGACGATCTTCGGCGTGCGCTGAAGAGGGGCGCCTTGGGAAAGCGCTGGCCCACAGTGTGCATGCGGTTACTGGCGAGGCGCCGCGATTCGAGATGTGCCCGGGACTGCTGGAGATACGGTTCTATGCCGCGCAAGGCGTAGCGGCTTATGCTTACGGCCCGGGGCTGCTTTCGGTCGCGCATGGGCCTAACGAGTATGTCGATTTGCGGAAGATGACGGATTGTGCCGCGATCTATGGGCTGACTGCTTGGGACATGTTTCAATCCTGAATGAGCAGGTAGGAATAGCGCCTATCCCTTGGAGTCAGGCATCATATGAACCAGGGTTTGAAGAGAGGGGAGCTCATGAAGGGCGAGACGGACCTATCCTATCTTTCGGCTTTCTATTACACAGCCGCGGTTCTTCTGCTGCTCACGAGCGTCTTTGCGGAGTTCAGCCGGAGTTGGGGAATGGCTGCGGTCTGTTTCATTTTGGGAAGCGTTCTCTTTAGTTACCGTGTGCTGGCTGGAAAAACGAATCAGTGATCCCGTAAGCTATTGAAATATAGCTGTTTATTCGCGGCCCAAAAACGTTTCGGGCCTCCTTGGCGCATTTCTCCGAATTGGTCCTATCGTACTATTCAAGTTTTTCGCCGATTTGCCGATGCTCCTCAAGTATGCCAACCCTTTACTTCTGCCAACCCCACGCGAAAAACCAGGGTATGCTTCGCGCTGTGCTGTCCGTCCTTGAGTGTGAGCGGGTCGTGCGCGAGCATGCCGCCACCTATGTGGGCGAAGAGTTCCCGAAGCTGGGCAACGATCAAGGGTCGGCCAGCGACTTCGCGGTGCTGAATTTCCCGCCGAATGAAACTCCGGCAGGCTGGCGCTCGGGGTATTATCGGCTGGACTCGGACCTGACTAAGCTGAACGAGTCTCTTCTGGCCCTTTCGCGCTAATGACCGAAAAGTGTTTCTAAGTCAGTTCGAGTGATCGATGGGGATTTGCAGCTAGCTGCTTCCATCCCCCAGAAATCGCCAACAGTTGGAGTCCGATGGCGAAGGAATGGACTCCAAGTGGCTCGCAATAGACGACTCGCGCCCTAGCCCGAAAATCACCTGGCAGAGCCCACAAATTCAGCCGCTCATTCAATTTCCAAGGATTGCTGGAAACGACCCGCGCGCCATGGGCGCTCACGTTTTCCGTGATGCCCTCTTGTGCGGGATGGCGAACGTCGAGACTGCATAGATCGACCCGGACGCCTAGGGGAGTGCGTTCTTCCAAGCGGCGAGAAGTGGCTTGCATGGGGACACCCCACGGTCAAACGCAAAATGGGCTGGGGGATGTCGGAGGTGGGAACGACTCGATTACCATACTCCTGTTCGAGCGGGATTTGGCAAAAATCACTTCGCTCACCTGCGGGCTCAGATCCCCGCTAACTTTAACATTTAAAGGGTATTAGCGAACTGGATACACGGTAGTACTCATGGTCTATCGACTGCGGCAGGCGGGTCCGAGAAAATCGGGGCAATTCAGAGAATTCTAATTTCAGGCCCCTTCTCTCTGAAACCGTGTCCCTGGGTTCCGTCGAACAATCGAAGTGGAGGTTTCTCATGAAGTCTTTTAATTTGTTGAAGATACCTATGATGCTGGTTGGCTTTGGGGCCGCATTGCTATTCGCGCCCAACTGCAAAGCGCAGTCGGAAGTGAGCCCAGATCATTTCGACGGTACGGACTCGTGGGAGATTGCTGCTCGGACACCGGTCGCTCCAAAAGCGAAGCCCGCAGCGGCTACGGCCTCATATCAAGCGCAGAACAAGAAGACTGGCTCTGGTACGACCATGCAACTGGCCGCAGTGCGCGAGGTGACGAAAGCCTCGCCGCGCAGCGTCGTGGCATTGCAAGACAAGCGCAAGACGGCAACCCGTAAATCGGACCCGAAATAGCCAAGTCAGACCACTGAAGTAGCGATAGAGATGGCACGTGGCCGGCTGGCCGGCTGGCCGGACTTGAAGACTCGCGGCGCCTAGCTGGCGAGTGGCAGCCAGTTCTGCAAAACATCCAGGGAATTTGGCAAAACCTCTCCAAACTTCAACCCCATCCCCAGATGAGCGACCGAATAAACCACAGTTGCAGGCGCTTCGAAGACGTGTGATTCGGTGAGAATCTTCAAGCGGACGGCTGTACCGTCCACCAGTGGATTGATGGTATCGACGTAACAGCCAGTGGCGCTGATGTCGCTGATGCGCGCGGCCAGTTTCGTGCCCGCTCTCTCCTCCAAAACTTCCGCGGAAGCAATGAAGGGGAATCTTGGTGCGCGCCGCCGTTCTTGGTCCATAGCTTAACCTCTCGACAGAATGGGTGGATATTCTAGCGCGGCCGGCCGCGTTCTCGAAATGAAATTCTAAATTTGCCGAGGAATTGTCGATTTCCGGGAGTGTTCAGGCGGCATCGCCCGTTTCCAGCAGGGTGCGGGTGTTTAACGCGAGATGACAGGGCTTTCAAAATTGAGTGACTTCCGCTCAGAAACCCAAGTAACATCGAACAAGTTCCGGGGAGCCTCAAGCGTGGGGTGGGAATGCCTCCAGAAGGCGTGCGTCGCAGCAGCCGTATTCCGCGAGAAATAGCTATACTTTTGGTCGGCAGCGACATGGAAGGCAAAATGTTCTCCGAGCAGACCAAGACGGTCCTGCTCAGCCGCCATGGCGCGGGCATCGTATCGCAATATGCGCTCTACGCCGAGCAAGAGCTAATCCTCCGCAGGCTAGACACCAACAAGGAAGCCGAGATTCGCGTCGTGGGCCAGCTTGGGTCCGACGGCAAGATGTACACCTACGGGGTGGCCTTCCTGAACCCGGAGCTGGATCTCTGGGGTATCAAATTCCCAGGCATGTCGGATTCTGAAAAAGTGGCAAGCCGTGTGCTGCTGCAGTGCAGCAGTTGCAAAACACGTGAGACGGTGGAGCAGAGCGACCTGGAATCGGATGTCTACCTCGTGAACGAAGGAATTGTCCGCTCCTGTAAGAAGTGCGGATCTTCGACGTTTTGGAAACAAGCTACAGACGAAGAGAGCGGCGAACTTGTTCCAGTAGGAACAATCTCAACGTTGGAATTTGGAGAGAAAGAAGAGTCTGTTGCAGCACCGCCGCCAGCCGAAGTGCCGGAACCGCCGCCTGCTGCTAAATCCGCCGGACGCGCAGAAAACCGGCGCAAGCACGTGCGCACCACGGTGAGCTTCAAGGCGTGCGTGCGGAGCTACGCATTTGGTGACGATATCGTGAGTTGCGAGGATATTTCCCGCGGCGGCCTGCGGTTCAAAAGCCGCAAGGCATACGTTCCAAAAACGGACATCGAAGTGGCCGCGCCCTACGCGCCGGGCACGCAATCGATTTTTGTGCGAGCGCAAATTGTCCACGTGGTGGAATTGAAAGAGGAGAGACGCTACCGCTGCGGGGTGTGCTACACCAAGTCCTGAGGCAGACCTTAAGGGTGATTCTGGAGCGCTTGCTCGAGATTAGTCGTCACGCGGACGACCGGGCCATTCCAGAAAACAGCAGTCGTAGTCTGCCGCCACTTCAAATGTGGTGGAAATACGACCGCTTCATCCCAGAAAAAACCATTGTCGATACAACAAGCGGGTTTCGGCTGGGCTGAATTTTGATCAGCAAGCCTGCGAAGCTCTTTGGCGACGAGATGTTGCGGGTCCCAGAATTGGCTGGCACGCTTGTCAGGGATTCTGGCGAGCGTACTTCGAACGGGTGAACGAAGGTCGGTCGCCAGCATCGGTTCCCACACCACCAGCACCCGAAGCGAGGGGTCGGCGTTGTGCTGCAAAAGCTGTTCGGCTGCGGAGGCCCCCCGCAGGCAGGTGGATCAAGTGGGAGAAAGAAGGAGTACCAGCCGGAGTCCTTCCGTGGATTTGTCGAAGGCTGTTTCGAACATGGCAAAATTCGCTGCAGAGAGCGTGGTGAGAGGATCCTGGCCCGGCGGAGTTGCAGAACCCATTCGCAGATAGAAGGCCGCCAGAAGTAGCCCGACGAGGGCAACACCCACCGCAAGCTGTTTCTTTATCACCTCGCGGCTCCGGAAAGATGATCGGCGATGAATCCTGCAATTTCCTGCGGAAAAACGACCATGGCGATAACGAGGACGACGGCCGTCCAAAGCAGAACGGCGCTCAAATAGCTACGCTTCGCCGAGCACAGTTTCGCACGGTGCTGCTGCCAGAAGCCAATTCCCAGCAGAACGATGGAAAGCGCCAGGAGCCAGGGGCGGAATCGCTGCACGAATGCGCTCGCGCCTGCGGCTCCCAATGCACCGGCAAAGCCCAAAGGAAGGCAGCATCCCATTGTGGCCAGCGAGCTCAGAATTGCAGCCAGGGATGCGGAGATACCGGAACCCGACTTCCTTCCCTCTTTCCTTTGCGGGGCTAGAGTTTCAGAATTTTCAGAAATCATTTCCTTCCAACTTATTCCAATTCAGTTTCCATTTTACATTTTCTAGAGATGCGAGGAATCAAATGGCTTTGGAAATAGCTCGCGCATCTGCAGGATTTCGGTTTTGCCTTTGAGATTGGACATGATTACGGGAACGTCGCCGCAGAATTCCCAGATCAGCTGGCGGCAGGCGCCGCAGGGAGGTGTCATCGTGTCGGTGTCGGTCACCACGGAAATGGCGTCGAAGCCGCGCTCCCCTTCGCTGATGGCTTTGAAGATGGCGATACGCTCGGCGCAAACGGTGAGGCCATAGGTGGCGTTCTCGACGTTACAGCCGCCGAAGATTCTGCCGGAAGTGGCGCGAAGCGCGGCACCAACGCGAAAATTGGAATACGGCGCATGGGCGTTTTCCCGCGCTTGTCGAGCGGCCGAAATGAGGCTTTCGTATTCGCTCACGCGACGGCCTCGGCGATTCGCGGGATGACTGCTTTCAGCAAACCGATGAATTGTCCTTTCACGCGCTCCGCAGTCTCTAATACTTCGATGTGGTTGAGCGGTTGATCCAGAATACCAGCCGCGGCATTCGTCACGCAGGAAATACCCAACACGCGGATGCCACTGTGACGCGCGGCGATCACTTCCGGAACCGTGGACATGCCCACCAGATCGGCGCCAATAGCGCGGAGAAAGCGAATCTCTGCGGGCGTTTCATAGCTGGGGCCGAGGAGCCCCGCGTATACGCCCTCGTACAATCCAATTCCCATGCGGTTGCCTTCGCCGACAGCCATTTCACGGAAGCGCTTGTCGTAAGCCGAGGTCATGTCATGGAAGCGCAAGCCGAATCTTTCATCATTCGGTCCGGTGAGCGGGTTTACGCCTTGCAAATTGATGTGATCGCTGATCACCACCAAGCGGCCCTGCACGAACTCTCGTTTGATTCCGCCAGCTGCGTTTGTGAGGATGACGGCCTTGACACCCATGCGCGCGAAAACGCGAATCGGGAAGACGACCTCTTTCGCGGAATAGCCTTCGTAAAGATGGACGCGGCCCTGCATCCCGGCAACGGGGATCGCGCCTACTTTCCCGATGACAAGCTTCCCCGCGTGGCCGATGGCAGTCGACTGCGGGTAATGGGGAATTTTCGCGTAGGGAATTCTGGCGGCATCTTCGAATTCGTCAGCGAAAGCGCCGAGTCCTGAGCCGAGAACCAAGGCGATCTTCGGCCGAAGAGACGTCTGCGAAAAAATGAAGTCCGCCGCCTCGCCGGCGCGCTCGAATTCACCGCGCGTAGAAGTGTGGGGGGAGGGCGCACTCGATTTGCGAATATTCGACTTCGAGCTTTTTTTTGGGCTCACGAAAGAATCCCTGGAATGAAAACGGTCATTGATTGTGCCAAAGAATCCCTACGATGGAGGCCGACATCAAGTTTGCCATAGTGCCGGCCATCATGGCGCGGATGCCGAATTTTGCGAGCTGGCTGCGCTGCTCCGGAGCCAGCGCGCCGATGCCGCCGATCTGAATGCCGATGGAACTGAAATTGGCGAAGCCGCAAAGAGCGAAGGTGGCAATGGCAAACGTCTTCGGATCGAGCGTGCCCTTCATGGGTCCAAGCTGGCCAAACGCGACGAACTCATTGATGACCATGCGAGTGCCGAGAAGATTGCCGATCCTGGCTGCCTCGCTCCAGGGCACACCAATGAGCCAGGCCACGGGCGCGAAGATCCAGCCGAAAACGGTCTGCAAACTTTCGGGAAACCAGGCCATGTGCGGCCAATTGTGAACGCCGCCCATCAGAGCGTTGAGCAGAGCAAGCAAGGCGATGAAGGTAATCAGCATGGCGCCGACGTTGAGCGCGAGGTGCAAACCGTCGCTGGTTCCGCGTGCGATGGCGCCCAGGAGATTGGTTTCTTTTTCCATGGGCGGCATTTCCACGCGGCCGGCGGTAAGCGGCTGCTCGGTTTCCGGAACGAGCATTTTGGCCATGAGGAGTGTGCCGGGCGCGGTCATGATGACGGCCGTCAAGAGATTTTTCGGATCCGCGCCTCCCACCTGAATATAGCCAGCCATCATGCCGCCGGAAATGTGCGCCATGCCGCTGGTCATAACGACCATCAGTTCCGACTTGGTGAGCTTCGGAAGAAAAGGGCGAATCGTAAGCGGGGCTTCCGTCTGGCCCATAAAAATGCTGGCGGCAACGTTGAGGGACTCCGCGCCGCTGGCGCCCATCACACGGGTCATAATCCACGCGGCAGCTCGAATGATGAGCTGCATCACGCCGAGGTGATAGAGCACGGCAAAAAAAGCGGCAATAAAGATGATGGTGGGAAGCACCTGAAACGCGAAAGAAAAGCCAAGCCGGGAGAGCTCCTTGGGCAAACCAATGTCACCGAAGACGAACGCAGAGCCGGCATAGGAATAGCTCAAAAGCTTGTTTGCGCCGGCGCCGAGAAAACCAAACACCAAACTGCCTGTATCCGAACGGAGAACAAACCAGCCCAGCGTTAACTGAAGCCCCAGACCCCACGCAATGGTCTTGAGCTTGATCGCGCGGCGGTTGGTGGAGAAGAGCCACGCCGCGCCCAAAATCGCGGCCATGCCGAGCACTCCGGTGAAACGTCCCATGAACACCCCTCTCCAGACAGCCTTTTCAAGCACCAATCAGGCGGCGCACCAGCGGCCGCTTTTCTTGGGGAGCTTCCTCGCCGATGTGATAGCTCTCCCTGATAAGGCTCTTCGCTTCGGCAAGTTTGGCGTCGCTATTGTAATGAATCGTGGCCAGCGGTTCTCCCGATTCCACGCGATCGCCGATGCGCTTGTGGAATTCGAGTCCCACGCCGTGATCGATCTTGTCTTCCTTCTTTTCGCGGCCACCGCCGAGCATGGCGAGCGCGATGCCAAATCCTTCGCAGTTCGTGCTGGTGA
>Ga0075030_100005886_pt1 | contig 11034 bp, 8 predicted proteins | sample LitLauG_LLR_2012_FD_71393 | JGI IMG/M metagenome (GOLD analysis project Ga0075030, IMG submission 71393) | Freshwater sediment microbial communities from Pennsylvania, USA - Little Laurel Run_MetaG_LLR_2012 | ecosystem: Environmental > Aquatic > Freshwater > Creek > Sediment | place: USA...
GTGCTGCACCTCCTCCGCCAGCGTCGGCGGAAGTTCGCCGGAATCCGCGCTCATCTGCACGAGGCCGCCGAACACGGAAAACGTGCCCGCGAGATCCCCGAGCGTGGAGAGCGCCACACCGAGCAGCCGGCGGCCTTCGAGGCTCTCCGGGCGCGCCGCGACCAGCGACCGGGCATACGTGACGGCGTCCGCTCCCCGGCCGCAGACGGTGAGCAGGTCCACCAGGACGATCGCGAGGGCCTCGTACGTCAGCTCGAACCCGAGCGCGTCGAAGCGTTCCCCGAAGGAGTCCACGAGCAGCCTCAGCAGCCCGACCGCCTCCTCCGCGCGGTCCTCCAGGACGGCGCTGCGCACCCGGGCCAGGTCCTCGCGAACCCACGCAACGGTCGCCTGCAGCCCCGCGGCGTCCGAGGGCATCGACCACGGGGGGAGCTGCACGGCGTGCCCGAAGCCCACCAGGAGGTCCGTGTTCTCCAGTTCCCGCAGCACGGCACGCGCGGATTCGATGCCGATGGCGTTCGTCGGGGCCGAATCCAGCACCTTCAAGGTCTCGCAGGCGATTTCGCGCGGATCGTCGGTGGGCACCGGCTTCCGGCTTCCGTTCGAGGCGTCCGCGACGCCCCACATTTCCGATCCCGCCCCCACGGCGTGCGAAGGCGCCAGCCACCAGTTCGAGAGCGCCTCGTTCCACTCCAGCCCGAGGAATGCGCACACGCGCCGCAGCGCTTGTCCGGGCGCCGACGCGAGCTCCTCGTAGGACAGCACCAGCACGGGGCGGCAGGAGCCGAACGCGGCCACTCGCAACGCGGCGTGGGCCTGGCGCCACTCCGCTGCGTACCGCGTCGCGAGCGCCGGCGTGACCCCCGCGCGCTTGCGCACATAGAGCACCGGATGCGGCGTGCAGACGATCACGCGAACGTCACCGTCGTCCTGCCGTGATGCGGCGAGCTGGTCCGCGAGCTCATCTCCATCGAGCGGGCCCTCGGCCACGACACGCGCATGCATGGCGGCCGCGAGCGCCCCGGCCCGCGCGAACGTTCCCGGGGACGTGCCCTTCACGCCGTGTGCGCCCCAGGCGGGGCACGGTTTGCGTTTGGGCCCGCAGGTCGGGCACGCGTGCTCCTCGGGCGCGATTTCGGCCGTGGGACGGCCGGCGAAGAAGATGTGCGGATGAGCTCCCAGTACGTGGCCGAGCAGCGCGGAACCCGAATACGGCGACCCGGCGATCAACAGGCGCATGGCCTTCATGGCGTGATCCTCCCGCGCGGCCCATACGCAAGAGGCGTGACAGTTTCGCGAGCACCAACTTTCCGCGATTTGCGCTGGCGAGCCGGCGGAAGACGGAACGAGGAGGGCCCGAGCGTGGAAGAACTTGCCGCCCTGGCCTTCGCCGATGTCAAGCACTAGGGGTAGACCAAAGGCCCATATGGTTGCGAATTGTCTTGATGCTAACGTTCCGCGGGCCAGCGATATCTCGCTGGTGAACCGCAGCAGCAACCAGCGAGCAACGCGCATCAAGCGCCGCGGCAACGCTGGTCTGGGCCGCACGCTCGAATCCGCCGGAACGCGGCGGGTGCGATTTCGCGAATCACGGCGACACGGGAGGACGCGTTAATGAAGCTCTCAGGGAGGATGCGTCATCTGCTCGGGGCGGCGCTGGTTGCCATGCCCCTGGTTGCGCTGATCACGAGTATCGCGGGTGCGGTGCCGATCTTCTCGCGCAAGTACCAGACGAGTTGCTCGACCTGCCACTACGCGTTTCCGCAACTCAACGCTTTCGGCAAGGCGTTCCAGAACAACGGCTGGCGATACCCGGGCGGCGACGCGAACTTCCGCAAGGACGAGCCCACCAGCCTGGGCAGCGAGGCCTACAAGCAGGTGTGGCCCAACGCCATCTGGCCGTCCGACATCCCCGGCGGGGCGCCCGTCGCGGTACACGCCGCGGGCACCGTTTACATGCCGATGAACCAGCCCGACAGCGTCGCCAAGAGCTCGATGGTGTTCCCCGAGCACGTGCAGGTGTTCTACGCCGGCACGCTGGGCGAGACGTTTTCCTTCTTCGGCGAGGTCGAGTTGCAGGACAACGGCGCCGGCGGGATCGACGTGGGCTGCCCGTTCCGCCTGCAGTGGAATCGCCACACGAACTTCAACGTGGTGGTCGGAAGCCTGCACTTCGATCCCACGCCCGGCGACTTCAGCCTGATCCCTTCGGATATCAACGTCTCGGCCCTGGCCAGCCGCAACGGCTGGTCGGCCGCCGGCGAAATGCCGGGCATCGGTCTGTGGGGCGCCGGCAACGGCCCCGGCGGGCGCGGCGGCTGGAAGTACACCGCGGGCATGGTGCAGGGACAGGGCATGAGCCCGGTGGGCGCGGACAAGGACTTCTACGCCCGTGCCACGTACAAGGTCGGCGGGCTGGGCGAGATCGGCGGCACCGAGGGTGCGGCGAGCAAGACGTCGGCCTTCTACCAGGACAACAGCGCCACGGTGGGCGGCTACGTCTACTCGGGCACGGTGGCCGGCGCCGTCTACTCGCAGCGCGAGCACCTCGACGCGTACGCCGGGACGGCGAACGTCTGGTACCAGAGCGCGATCCTCGACGCCACCGTGATGTCGATGAGCTCCAAGATCGACGGGCTCGCGGACCGCAAGAGCCTGGCGTGGTACGCGCAGGGGCAGTACGTGATCTACCCGTGGCTCATCGGCCTGCTGCGCTACGAGTCGACCGTGCTGGACACGGGGGCGCCCTCGTCGGACCCGAACTCCGAGACCGTGACCACGCTGGTTCCGGCCGTGGTCAGCATGGTCCGCGCGAACGTCAAGGTGACGCTCGAGTACCGGCGTCCGCTCAGCCAGTACGACGCCCGGAAGACCACCGAAGAGCACCTGCTGCTTCGGCTGAACTTCGCACTGTAGGTCGTGAGAACACCGGGCGCGGGCCCCACGGGTCCGCGTGCCGGCGAATGCACCGGCGGCCGCGCCAAAGAAAGAGGACCAGTGGACATGAAACGCCTCCTGTCGGGATTCATCCTCGGAACGGTCGCGCTGCTGCTGGCGGGCGCCGCCTGCGCCGGCACCATCACGGGCAAGGTCACGATCCCGCACGCGCGCACGCTCGCGGACGTGGTCGTTTACGTTGAGGCGGCTCCGGGCACGTACCCCGCGCCCAAGACGCACGCGCTCATGGACCAGAAGAACCTCGCCTTCAACCCGCACGTGCTCCCGGTGGTCGCGGGCACCACGGTCGACTTCCTCAACAGCGACCAGGTCCTGCACAACGTGTTCACGCCGGACAAGTGCGCGAACAAGTTCAACCTGGGCACGTGGCCCAAGGGCGAGAAGCGCTCCGTCACGTTCGACAAGACGGGATGCTCGCCGGTGCTGCTCTGCAACGTGCACCCGGAGATGGAGGGGTTCGTGATCGTGCTCCAGAACCCCTTCGCCGGCGTCACGGACAAGACGGGGCTCTACACGATCGCGGACGTGCCCGAGGGCAAGTACACGATCAAGGTCTGGAACCGCAAGTTCCTCGACGTGACCAGCACGGTCACCGTGCCCAAGACCGGCGAAGCGAAGTGTGACGTGGTGCTGAAGTAGCTCCCGTTCCCGCCGCCCGGGGCCGTTCAGGCGCCCGGGCCGGCGGGGACCCGAAGCATTCCTCCATCGGGGCACCCCACGCCCCCGCGGAGCGCCGGATGCGGCGTTGGAGAGGGTTGCTCGTGATGGTCGGCGCGGTGGCGTGGGCGAGCTGTTCGTCCGCGCCGCGCCAGCCCATTGCCTTCAACCACCGGCTTCACGTGTACAACAACGTGCCGTGCACGGTCTGCCACGCGAGCGCGGCCACGGGCCAGGGCGCGGGACTTCCCGGCGTGAAGGTCTGCCGGCGCTGCCACGAGGACGTGCTCTACGAGTCGCCCGAGAAGGCGAAGATCCGCCTGGCGGTGGCGAGCGGGCAGGACCTGCACTGGCTGCCGGCCTTTTCGCTCAAGCCCTTCGTCTATTTCTCGCACCGCCGCCACGTCACGCTGGGCAGGATCGAATGCAGCGCGTGCCACGGCGACGTCTCGGCGCAGGTCCAGCCGTTCCGGCCGGGACTGCGACCCTTTGGGGGCCGCGACGGCATGATGGCCTGCATCAAGTGCCACAACGAAAGCCACAGCGCCTACGCGGGCGTGGACTGCGTGAACTGCCACCGATGAATACGCGCGGAGTTGCACGGTGACCTCTCTGACTCGACGCGAGTTCCTGGTCACGCTCGGCGCCGCCGGACTGGGCGCGCTGGCCAGCGGCTGGTATGCGAACCGCCTCTTCGCCATGGTGAACGAGGGCGCGTTTCCCGCGCCGCGCGGGGCGGGCGTGGAAACGTGGGTGCCGACCGCGTGCCGGTTGTGCCCCGCCGCGTGCGGCATGCGCGTGCGAATGGTGGACGGCCTTCCGGTGGGGCTCGAGGGCAACCGCGGCGACCCGGTGAGCGCCGGCGGGCTCTGCCCCGCGGGCCTGGCCGGCCTCCAGGAACTCGTGCACCCGGACCGGCTGCGCACGCCCGTGCGTCGCGACGGCGCGCGCGGCTCGGGCGGCTGGAAGGAGATCGGCTGGGACGAGGCGCTGGAGCAGATCGCCTCGCCGCTGCGCAAGCTGCGCGAGCAGGGCCGCCCGCAGGGCTTCGCCGTGCTCGAGCGCGGGGACTCGCCGCTGACGCGATTCTGGCTCGAGCGCGTGCTGAACGCCTACGGCAGCCCGAACCTCGTGCTGGAGGGCACGAACGAGGCGTGGCGCGCCGCGTGGGCCTACGTCGCGGGCGCCGAGCGCGTCCCGGCGGTGGACCTGGCGCACTCCGATTTCATCCTGAGCTTCGGGCACGAGACGTTCGAGACCGACGGCCACCCGGTGTGGCAGAGCAAGGCGTGGGGGCAGCTGCGCGCGCCGTCGGTGGCGCGGCCCGCCACGCTCGCGTGGATCGGCTCGCGCATCTCGCCGAGCGCCGCGCGCGCCGACCTGCGCGTGGCGATCCGCCCCGGGCAGGAGAGCACGATGGCGCTCGGGTTGCTGCACGTGCTCATCATGGAAGGCCTCGTCAACCGGACCTTCCTCGAGCGCTGGACCGAGGGCTTTTCGGCGCCGGGTGACGGCGCGGGCCGCGAAGGTCTCGAGAGCTTCGTGCGCCGCCATTACTCGCCGGAGGAGGTCAGCCGGCGCACGTCGGCGCCCGTGGGTGAGATCCTGCGCCTCGGCCGCGCTCTGGGCGCCGCGCAACGCCCGGTCGCACTCGCGGGCTCCTCGGCGCTGAACGGCGAGAACGCCCTGGCCACCGCCTCGGCGGTCGTGGCGCTCAACCTGGCGATCGGCGCGGTGGGACGTGCGGGCGGGTACGTGGCCGCGGGCAACGCCCCGGTCGCGTTGCCGGCCGCGCTCGAACCGGACGCGGTCGCGCGCAAGGGGCTCGCCGCGCCCCGCGTGGACGGCGCCGGCACCGCGACGCTTCCGACGGTGCGGCACAGCCCGGCGGCCCTGGCCGCGCGACTCGAGCAGGGCAAGCCCTACCCGGTGGAAGTGCTGCTGGTGCACGGCGTGAACCCCGCGCACGAGTGGCCGGACCGAAAGGCGTTCCTGCGAGCGATCGACCGCGTGCCGCTGCTGGTGGCCGTGGCCGGGGTGCCCGACGAGACCGCCGCGCTCGCCGACATCATTCTTCCCGAATCCAGCTTCCTCGAGTCGTGGAACCTGCTGCCCTCGGCACACCCGTTGCCGCTGGAGCACGTGGGACTCCAGCAGCCCGCCGTGCCCGCGCTCTATACGAGCCGCTCGTTCGAGGACGCGTGGTTCGCGCTCGCCCGCCGCATCGGCGGACCCGCGGCGGCCGCGGTGCCGGCTGGAACCTACGCGGACTGGCTGCCGCAGGCGGCCGCGGGTCTGCACCGCTCGGGCCGCGGGGCCATCTCGACCAGCGTGTCCGGCGAGCGCATCGCCAGCTTCATCGAGACGCGCGGCTGGCGGCTCGAGAGCCTGCCCTCGGACGCGGCGTTCTGGACGGCGCTCACCCAGTCCGCCGGCTGGGTCGATTCGCCGGACGTGGGCCGCTCGCCCGGCGAACTGCTCGCCCGCGGCGCGACGCGGTTCAGCTTCCGCCCGGAGAGCTTCGGGCGCGACGCGCAGCGGCTGGGTGGCCAGGCCGGTGAGGACCTCTTCGCGGCGCCCGCGGACGATGCGGCCGCGGCGGGAGCAACGCGGGGCGCGTTCCCGCTGGACCTGCTGCTGTTCGACACGAACACGCTGTGGCGTGGCCGCACCGCGCTCACGCCGCTGCTGCTCGAGCTGACCGGAGCGCGCGAGGACATCGCGTGGGACAGCTGGGTCGAGATCCACCCCGCCACGGCCGCGGAGCACGGGATTCGCGCCGGCGACCGGGTTCAGGTGGAGTCGGCCTCGGGATCGCTGGTCACGCGTGCCCGGCTGGCCTCGATCGTTCCCCGCGATGCCGTCGCGATGCCGCGCGGACTCGGCCACACCCACTACGGGCGGTTCGCCAACGGCGTCGGTGCCAATCCCGTCACGCTGCTGCCCGCGACCGCCGAACCCCGGACGGGGACGCCCGTCCTCGTCACGCGCGTTCGACTCGCGCCAGCCCGCGCCTAGGAGAACGGACATGTCCCGCTGGGGAATGGTGATCGACCTGGACCGGTGCACGGCCTGCTCCGCCTGCGTGGCGGCGTGCAAGGTCGAGAACAACGTGCAGGTCGTCTCGGCCACGGAATCCGAGCGCGGCCGCCGCATGCACTGGATCCGGCTGCTCGCGGAGGAGAAGGGGACCTACCCCGAGACCGAACTCGCGATCCAGCCCAACCTCTGCATGATGTGCGACAACCCGCCCTGCACGAAGGTCTGCCCCGTGCACGCCACGTTCGTGGGCGCGGACGGCCTCGTGGGGCAGATCTATCCGCGCTGCATCGGCTGCCGCTACTGCATGGCCGCGTGCCCGTACACGGTGAAGTCCTTCAACTGGAATCACCAGGACCCGCCGGCCGAGATGCTGCCGATCCTGAACCCGGACGTCTCGCTGCGGCCCAAGGGCGTGGTGGAGAAGTGCACCTTCTGCTACCACCGGCTGCAGGCGGCGAAGGAAAAGGCGCGTGCCGAGAACCGGCCGCTGCGCGACGCCGACTACCAGCCCGCGTGCGTCAACAGCTGCCCCGCGGACGCCATGACGTTCGGCGATCTCGACGACGAGCTGAGCCCGGTGACGCAGCTCAGCAGGAGCACGCGCGCGGTCCGCATGCTCGAGCACCTGGGGACGCAACCCAAGGTCTACTTCCTGGAGCGGCGCGATGCACAGCTTTGAGCCCGACGGCACGCGCGACGAGGCGCTCTTCCGGCCCATCGAGCAGACCACCCGGAAGTTCTGGATCACGGTCGGGATCCTGCTCGCGATCATCCTGTTCGCGGTCGTGATGTTCGTGCGCCAGCTTTACTACGGCCTCGGCGAGACGGGCATGATGCAGCCGGTGACCTGGGGCTTCTACATCATCAACTTCGTGTTCTTCATCGGCATCAGCCACGCGGGCACCCTGATCTCGGCCATCCTCCGGATCACCCAGGCCGAGTGGCGACGGCCCATCACGCGCATGGCCGAGGTCATCACGGCGATCGTGCTGGCCATTGGCGGGCTGCACCCGATCATCGACCTGGGGCGGCCCGACCGGCTGATGAACGTGTTCATGTTCGGCCGCCTGCAGTCGCCGCTGCTGTGGGACGTCACCAGCATCAGCGCCTACTTCGCCGCGAGCACGGTGTACCTGTTCCTGCCGCTGATCCCCGACGTCGCGCTGCTGCGCGACCGCAACAAGAAGCACCACTGGCTCTACGACTTTCTCTCCTGGGGCTGGCAGGGCACGCCCAAGCAGTGGAAGGTGCTCCACCGCGCCATCAACATCATGATGATCGTCGTGGTGCCCATCGCGGTGTCGGTGCACACGGTGATCTCGTACATCTTCGCGATGACGCTGCAGACCGGCTGGCACAGCACGATCTTCGGGCCCTACTTCGTGGTCGGCGCCATCTTCTCGGGCATCGCGGCGCTGTTCATCGCCATGATCGCTTTCCGCAGCGCCTTCCACCTCGAGGCCTATCTCAAGCCCATCCACTTCCAGCAGCTCGGCAAGCTGCAACTGGCGATGGCCGTCATCTGGACCTACTTCACGTTCTGCGAGTACCTCACGGGCTTCTACGGCGGCGAGCCGGCCGAGATGAAGACGCTGCTCTACAAGCTGACCGGACGGTACGCCTGGCTGTTCTGGACGATGATCACCTGCAACTTCGTGATCCCGGTGACGCTGCTCAGCAACAGGAAGTTCCGCACCATCAAGGGCATCCTGGTCTCGTCGTTCACGATCCTGATCGGGATGTGGCTGGAGCGCCTGATCATCGTGGTGCCCAGCCTCGAGAACCCGCGGATGCCGTTCCCGCACCACATCTACATCCCGAGCCTCACCGAGATCAGCCTGTTCGCGGGGGCGCTGGCGGTGTTCGCCCTCGGGTTCACGGTCTTCGCCAAGTTCTTCCCCATCATCTCGGTCTGGGAGATCCAGGAGGGCCGCCAGCTCGGCACGCTGGAGACCACGGAACGGGTCTCCGCCTACCTCCCCGACGACGCGGTGCCCCATGCGTGATCCCGCCCGCGGACCCTGGTACCAGCGGGGCATCCGCACGCTCCAGCTGCTGTCGATCGTGCTCATGTGGTCGTTCCTGGCGGGGATCGTGACCTGGGTCCTCAACATGGTGCGTGTCGCGCATTCGCTGGGCGACGCGCTCACGGCTTCGGTGGGCATCAGCCTGGTCGCGATCCCGGTCTACTCGCTGGTGGCGGGGATCCTCACGTACGTGTTCTTCGGCATCCAGGCCGGACGCAAGGGGCCCGGCGAATGACGGGCGCCGCCCTCCCGGTCCGCCGCGCGCGCCTGCCGCGCACCGCGCTCGGCGCTGGCGCCGCGCTCGCGGCCCTCGCGCTGGCGTGCGCGACCGTCGCCGCCTTCGCCGCCACGTCCCGCTTTCCCGATTCGCGCACCGGCCAGCAGCTGCTGCTCAGGAAGGGATGCACCAACTGCCACGGCATCCTCGGACCCAGCGGGCGGCAGGGTCCCGACCTGATGCGTGTCGCACGCGGACGCGGCGCCGCCGACCTGCTGGCGGACATGTGGAACCACATCCCGCAGATGTCCTCGTCGCTGCTCGCCCGCGAGCAGCTGCCCAGTCTCACGGCGGGGGAGCTGCGCGACCTGGTCGGGTACCTGAACTTCGTCAACTACCTGGGCGACGTGGGCGACGCGCACCGCGGCGAGGTGCTGCTGGCCGACATGTCGTGCCTGGGCTGCCACGACCTGCAGCAGAAGGGCAAGATCGGTCCCGCGCTGATCGCCGACGGCCGCACCGCGTCACCGGTCGGGTTCGTGACCGACGTGTGGAACCACTACCCGCCCATGAGCCGCGAGCTGCGTGCCCGCGACCTGCCCTGGTTCCACTGGAACGACGGGATCGTCAACGACATCTCGAGCTACCTGCGCTCGCTGGCGCCGGCCGGCTCGCCGCCCGCGCTGCCGGACCCCGGCGATCCCGCCGAGGGGGCGGTGCTGTTCGCGCGACTGGGTTGCGCGAGCTGTCACGACCCGGGCCGCGGTCCGCAGTGGGTGGAGTTCGCGCGCAAGGCGAACCGCAGGAGCGCCGCGGAAAACGGTGCCGTGATGCTGGCCCACCTGCCGCGCCTGGCGGACGCCCCGGGGCGCGCGGCGCAGGCGCTGCGGCCGCTCACCGAGAAGAACATGGCCGACCTGCTCGCGTACCTGGGGTTCGCGGGCGCGGAGCTCCCGGGCGGCGACGCGATGCGCGGCCGGCTCGTGTTCTCGAGCAAGCGGTGCGTGACCTGCCACGCGCTCCCGGGCGGCCTGCCGGGAATCGGGCCGGACGTGGCGAAGATGCCCGTCATCTCGGACCCCTACGAGGCGGCCGCGCTGATGTTCCAGCACGCACGCAACATGAAGACCGCGACGGAGATCAAGCACGTTCCGTGGCCGCAGATGGAGCCCGAGGAACTACAGGACCTCTATGCCTTCCTTTGCCTTGAACGTCGCCGGTAAGCGCCGCGTGCGCCCGGCCCTCGCGCTCGCGCTTCCGGCGGCCGCGTGGCGAACCGCCGCGCTCTGCGCGTGCGTCCTTGCCCTGTTCGCCGCCGCGGGCTGCGGCGGCGGCCCCGCGCCTGCGACGTACGCGGCGGGGGGCGGCCCGCTGCCCGGCCTGCTCCAGGTGGACTCGCTCGACGTTCACGACCGCTGCACCACCTGCCACCGGGAACTCCTCGAGACCGGCAACAAACTTGCGGCGGAGCCCCACACCGCGCACCCCGGCGGGCTGCTCGACGTGCACCCGCCGGGGCGGTTCGGTTGCACTCCGTGCCACGGCGGCAATGGGCAGGCCACCTCGGCGAACGAGGCGCACGCCGCGGGCCCCGGCGGCCGCGAGTTCCTGAGTGGCGCGGCCACCGAGATCGCATGCGGAGCGTGCCACCGCTCGGAAGCGGCGCTGGCGGGCGCTCCGCACATGAGCCGCGGCCGCGAACTGCTGCGGCGGGCCCAGTGCGACGGCTGCCACCAGATCGGCGAATCGCAGCGCGCCGACCGGCCGGGGCCCGACCTGGCGGGCATCGGCTCGCGCACCAACGAGCGCTGGCTGTTCCGCTGGATCAAGAACCCGCGCGACTACGCCTCCAACGCGCGCATGCCCCGTTACGAGCTGGAGGACAAGTACGTCGACGCGCTGGTCGGCTACCTGCTGACCTTCAAGGGCACGCCGGCGTTCGACACCACGGGATACGCACACGGCGACGCGAACAACGGCGGCAACCTCGTGCGGCTGTCGTTCTGCATCAGCTGCCACTCGATCAACGACAAGGGCGGTACGGGCACGATCGACCTGGGCCGCGTGGGCAACAAGCTCACGCGTGCGCGCCTGCTGGCGGTGGTCGCCGCCACGCACGAGACCGACCCCCGC
>Ga0075030_100005888_pt1 | contig 11033 bp, 6 predicted proteins | sample LitLauG_LLR_2012_FD_71393 | JGI IMG/M metagenome (GOLD analysis project Ga0075030, IMG submission 71393) | Freshwater sediment microbial communities from Pennsylvania, USA - Little Laurel Run_MetaG_LLR_2012 | ecosystem: Environmental > Aquatic > Freshwater > Creek > Sediment | place: USA...
TATCTCGTCAAAGTCTACGGCATTGCCGCCACTGACCCCGGCCAGCCGGGCTACCAGAGCCTGCTCTCCATGCTCATCGCGGCGGTCTTCGGAAAAGGAATTTTTTACTACGTCACCATTGCCGCGATCCTATTCGTCTTGTCTCTCTCCGCAAATACGGCGTTTGCCGATTTCCCACGCCTTTGCCGCGCTATTTCGCAGAACAATTATCTGCCGCACGCTTTCGGCTACCGCGGCCGCCGCCTGGTTTACACCTATGGCATCGTGGCCCTTGCATTCCTCACCTGCTTCCTGCTGGTTATTTTCGGAGGCGTGACCGACCGGCTGATCCCGCTGTACGCCGTGGGAGCTTTCCTGGCTTTCACGCTTTCGCAGTTTGGCATGGTCGTGCATTGGCGGAAAAACCGCGGCCCGCATTGGCTGAAGAGCGCTTTCGTCAATGGACTCGGTGGATTCGTCACCGCCGTGACAGTCATCGTCGTTCTGGTCGCGAAATTCGCCGAAGGCGCCTGGATCACCGTTATCTTCATTCCATTTTTGATCTTTTTCTTTCGCGTCGTGCGCCGCCACTACCATATGGTCAGTGTCGAAACGAGCTGCCCTGGCCCGGTCGCTCTTGCGAACGAGGCCGTCCATCCCATCGTCGTCGTGCCTGTCGAGCACTGGAGCCGCATCGCGAAACAAGCGCTCGAGTTTGCCTCGCGCCTCTCGCCGGAAATCATCGCCGTTCACGTCGAGCCGGGCGATCACTCTGAATTCCTGCATATGGATTGGGAACGTTACGTGGACCAACCTTTCCGCGCTGCGGGTATCGAGCCACCCAAACTCACCACGCTACCGTCACCCTACCGCTTCATCGTTGTTCCCATCGTTCAATTCGTTCTGGAACTTTCCGAGAAACATCCCGACCGCAAGATTGTGGTGGTTATTCCCGAATTGGTCGAGGATCACTGGTACGAATATTTCCTGCACAATCAACGCGCCCGGCTGCTCGAATGGACCCTGTTAGTACGTGGCAACCAGCGTATTTTCACGGTCAGTTCCCCCTACTACATCTCGGAACAAGTTGCTAAGTGAATCTCACGGTTCGCAATGATCTTCTTCTCCGCTGTCTTCCTTGTCTCTCTACCCATTACCTACGGCTGGATAGCCGGGAAGCGCGTTGCCGCCGTGCCGGACCAGAAATCCGGTTAGCATAGATACTTCGCCTCACTTGCCCCGCCAGGAATCTTCTAAATTTAGCGATGTTACTTGGGTTCCCACGAATTCCTAAGAATCATTCCAGAAACGTTTTAGGTGGCTTCGCTCACCGAACTTCGTCTTCTCTTTTAGTCCCGGATTGAGGTTTCACCGTTCCGCGGGGCGCTTCCGGTTGACGGCCATCGGGACGCGCTTCAGCAAAGGCGGCCTGTGGTGCGTTACAGGTCCGGGCGGGAGACACAATGGTTTCCGCCGTGAGGAGCATTCGGGCCGCCGTTTTGCTCGTTGTATCAAGTCTGTTCGGCACTGTTGCGTTTCCGCAGGCCGCCAAATTCATCCATAACGCCGATCCCTTGCCTCTTGCCTACACCGCTTCGGGCAATGCGGCTTGCAGGGTCGATTCAGTCAATGCCGCCGCAGCTGGTGACCCAAGTGCCCCGTGCGATTCAGCGCCAGTTCCGGTAAACGTGCCATCTGTGAATCCGTGCAACCCCGCTAAACCAGGGCAATGGGGTTGCGAGGCGCCCACGGACTTGGTGAAGAGGGATCTGGCGGCCATGGGCAAGACCGGGCAAAAAATATTGCGGGCTCGCGATAAAGTTCTGGAGATACTGCAAGGCGAAAACGCGTGCTCCCTTTGGATGCGGCAACTGGATGCCAATGCCGCTGCCACTTTTCGAACTATCAGCTTCGAGGTCGACCATCATGGAGAAGAAGGCGTCCACGCTTTTAGAGATGCGGCGTCTCAATACACCTATCGTGACCCGTACGTAGCTAGTGTCGGGCAAGCGATAGGAGCCTACGCCACCATCAAATTGAATGGCGGCGGCGCATTCTTCCAACCGCTGTCGCCCGTGCTCTTGGTTCCCATGGAAGGAGGCCCCGCAAGAAGTGGTGGTGTGCGGCTCATCGGCATCGGGCCTTACCCGGGGGACAGCTTAGCCGCTCAAACGCTGGCGCTTTTGCACGAATTCGGCCACGTCATCGATCTTCTCCCCATGGACTTCGAAAACGAAGACGGCAAATCCGTCCACAACACCGCCGAAGTCCTCCGCTACTGCCGCCCTGAAATTGACGCCAAGGGCCGCCGAAACGCGCTACAAGCCGCAAAGTGAAGGCTGCATCCATCAATTAAATTCTTGATCGATGGTTGCTGAGGCAGGCAACGACTTCACAAAGCTCTCCGCGAAAACTTCCACTCGCCAGAATTTCTTAATGTGTTGTTCATTTGACATATGACGCGCGATGGTTTAACTTCCGCTGCACGTAAAACAAGCAGAGTTGTCAGGGAGCGCACATGTCCACTGCGAATAAGCCCTGCAAGTCCGAAGTCCCCAATCCCCATTCGTTCGTCCTCAGGTTCGCGGCCACCATCCTCTTGCTTGGCACGGCTAGTCTAGCCACACCCGCGCAACAGCCCAAAGTAATGGCGCCGCATAAGCCCGTCGCGCCAAAGTTGACCGCAGCTCGACCGTTTGACCCTCCTGCGCAGCAGTCCGCTGTCGGTGGACTGTGGATGACGGACGGCAACATGAAGTCGTCACTCTACTTGAAGAGTGACTTGAAGACGAGTTCTCTTACTGTCACGCCCATCCTATATTTGAGCAATGGAGTCCGATACCCACTCAGCGCCGTTACGCTGGAGCCTTCCGGGACGGCCATAGTGGACATCAATCAAGCGCTCGCGCAGCAAGGCATCGCCCCTTACGCGACGCTCTACGGCTATGTCGAGATAGACTATCAGTGGCCATGGGCTGTGGTATGCGGAAGCATCAGGAACGTCGATTTTGTGAATAGCCTGATTTTCACGAATGGGCTGCAACCGCCTCCCAGCGGCTTCCCGAAGAACGCCGTATCCTCTGGCGCGCAAACCATGCACAGTTTTGAGGGGCTCTGGTGGAAGCAGGAAAGCAACGTCTCGGGCTTCGTGGCGCTCGCCAACATCACAGAACAACCCATCAACGCCACGGTGCGTCTCACCGACAGCAACGATACTGAACTGGAAAGCGACCAGACCACCATCTCGCCCCACAGCACCAAAATGGTCACCCTCACCCAACTGAAGCTCACTTCCAGCATCAGCGGAGGCATCTATCTGACCCACGATGGAACGGAGCACGGTCTGGCAATCAACGGAGGGCTTGAGGATCAGTCCGTGGGGTACTCGGCGCGCTTGCCCCTCATGCCTTCTCCAGAAGCGCCTGCGGCCGGGACATCGCCAGCAGCCTCGGACTTAGCCTTCGCCGAACTCGGACTGATGAGCGGCGCGGCCGATCCCATGATGAATTTCCCATCGGGAACGGTATTTACACCGTATTCGCTGGTACGGAATATATCCGGACAATCCGCGACAGTTACACCCACATTGTGGTGGATGGTAGCGGGAACCCCGACATCAGCTCAGCTTTCCAAAGTAACTATCGCGCCCCACCGCACGCTGAACCTGAATGTTCCGGCCCTGATTGCCGCGGCTGGCATACAGAATTTCAATGGGAGCTTCAACGTTGTTCTGGACACCAACGGCCAAAGCGGGGCGTTCACAACGGCAGCCGGGAGCGTGGACAAGAAGAACACTTACGTCTTCGAAGTAATCCCTCACCAGGTTACGGAAAGCGCTTCCAGATCCATTCCCAATTGGAGCACTGCCAATGGCGACGACACCATGATCACCCTGTGGAACCCTGCAGACGAAGATCAGGATCTCGTCTATACGCTGTTCTTTTCCGGCGGACACTATCTCTACCCCATTCATCTAGCCGCCAGGGCCACCCGCACGTTCAATATTTCGGAAATTACCGGCAGCGCCACGCCGGACTCGGAAGGCAACATCATCCCTGCGGGAATTCGCCAGGGCAGCGCCGAGATCGCCGGTTCCCTGGGCGAGCACCAGCATATCCTGGTGAACATGGACACTGGCGTCTACAACGTGAATAAGGCCGTCTGCGCCCCGCCAGTCTGCGAAACCTGCCAGGGCGAGGTAAGCGTTGCATTAGTGGACAATCCCTTCGCCGTGGCGGTGAGCGGAACCAAACAGCAGACCTTCTACATGACATGGAACTCCGGCTTTCAATTTAACCTGACGAGTCAGGGCACGTGGAGCAGTAATGCAACTAACATTGCCACGGTGAGCGGCGGCTTAGTGAATGGCGTCAGTCCCGGATCAGTTACCGTCAGCTTTTTCGGTCCCGTCGAGCCTCCCTATATCCCCAACTATTGCTATATGTACGGCAACGGAGCTTGTCCCGCCGGCGGTCCGGCCAGCGGCTCCGGTCCGGGGATCACCAGGCCGGTAGTGACCAGCATTTCGCCAACGTGGGGACAGGTCGGAACAACCGTTCCAGTCACAATTAGCGGAACAGGTTTTGGAACCGGGGGTACTGTTGGTTTTTCAGGCTCGGGAATAAGTGTTACGTACGGAACACGAAACGACACGACCATCAATGCGACTTTCACAATAGCGCCCAATGCTTCGGTAGGGTTTCAAGATGTTACCGTGACGAACAACACGACTGTAGATGGAAGCAAACCTACAAGCGATCCGGTAAGTTTTCAGGTGACACCGACAACCGCTGTCCCGGTGAACTTCCGAATAGCCGCCGTAAACAAGAATCCATTCTCATATCCAATCGGCACTCTGGAATTCGTGTATTACTGGGATTCTAGCACTGGGAACATAGCCGACCTGGCGAACTGCAGCGTCGGAGAAATAGCTAACTACCCGGTACAAAGTCCAGATCCAACTCACTATCATTGGACACAGCCTCCTTATACTCAACCGGTCCCTCAAACTACGAACCCATTTCCGTCGTCCGCACCGGCGACAAACATATTGAATGCACCTTACAATCATGCTGGCGCTGTCGACGACCATTATTACGCCGGCTTCCAGACTCCCTATGCACCAGACAACTTCACTGTAAACCAATACTACCGTTTCCAGTGTTCCAACTATCAGTCAGGGGCCTGGACCAACATGGTCGGCCCAATTAGCATCCAAAGGACGGTGACCCACAATGCGAATGGGACATGGCGATATGATATTTATAAATCTAATCAGACAAACTCTGTCAACCCGATGCCATAGGCGTGGCATGACAGGCTTTCGCATTGCGTTCTGCTCTTCATTGCTGGTTGCTGCCTCTGCCATGTCGCCTTCTTGTGCGGGACAGAGCCCAATCCGAATTCAATATGAGCTCAAGGATTCTACGCTGACGTTGGGCGAGCCTGTAATTCTGGTCTTCTCAGTCAGAAATGATTCCGATCGCGCCAAGAGTATCGATCTCGGAGTCGACAAGACGCAATTCTTAGCGTTTTCGGTTACCACTCCGGATGGGCAGGTACTTCGAGGTGGCCCACCTCTTCCGGAAGGACTGCATACTCTGGGGACGATGACTATTGCTGCTGGGGGCACCTACAAGCAAGAGCTCCTGTTGAACCAATGGTTTGAGTTCAAATCCCCAGGTCGGTATTTCTTGGAAGCGAAGTTGAATGCCCCAGGATTTCCACCGAGTGAAGCGCTACCGGCCCAAGGCCGATGGACGCAGTTGGAAATCAAAGCGAGGGATATTAATCGCCTAACGAAAGTCTGTGCGGAACTTGCAGCGAGGACAGAAGAGGCTCGGAGCGTGACGGACGCCCAAGATCCTGCGCTTGCGCTGAGCTACGTGAGAGACCCAGTTGCCGTCCCCTATCTAGCTCGGGTGCTTTCGAGCCACGCGCTGAGTTATCAGTTGGCCGTAGCAGGACTCGAGAGGATAGGCAACGATGCCGCCATAGAAACCTTGCTATCCGAATTGAACGACAAGTATGGCGACATTGGAGACCTAGCTCGCCGAGCATTGGAACGGATGGAGGACCACATTTCCAGTCCCAATCTCAGAGAAACCGTGCAGCGGGAACTCGCATCGAAGCCCGGATTAGATCATAACGCGAGGTTCTGAAGTTCCATGCTGCTTGCCCCCGTTAGTGGCCTTATCCGAAACTTGGGTCCATATGCCGCAGGGATTCTCCTCTTCGTTTCGGTTTCAGCCACAGCATTTCCTCCAAACCAGGAAAATCTTGCGCTTCGTTGGGACAATTCAGCGCTACTGGGAGTGCGGGACGCGAAGTTGGGAGCACCGATGGTGTCGCGGGCGCTTGCCATTGTGCACACGTGCATGTACGACGCGTGGGCGGCTTACGATGAGCGTGCGGTTGGGACGCAATTGAGCGGGGCGCTGCGGCGGCCGGTTTCGGAGCGAACACGGGCGAACAAAGAGAAGGCGATCAGTTACGCGGCGTTTCGGGCGCTGGAAGATGTGTTGCCGGTCGATGCGGACTCCGTGTACGTCCCGTTGATGAAGCAATTGGGGTACGACCCGAGGGACCATTCCACCGACATCGAGACGCCAACGGGAATTGGCAACGTGGCCTGCGCGGCCGTCCTGGAGTTCCGCCATCACGACAAATCGAATCAGCTTGGCGACATGGCCGCGACATCCGAAGGGGCTGCGTCAATCGAAACTGAAAGCAAACAAGGTGGCGGGCTCAGGGCCAGTGCTACCGGCCCGTATTCGGATTGGAGCGCGTACCTGCCGATTAACGCGCCTGGCACAGTTCCGGCGCGCACCTCCTTTACGAAGCCTCTGAATCCCGATCATTGGCAGCCGCTGACGTACATCGATGCGAACGGCAACCTGGTCCTGCAACGGTTCGTGGGAGCGCAATGGTGCTTCGTCACGCCGTTTGCACTGGCGAAGGGCGAAGAGTTTCGCGAGGCGCTGGGGCCGGGACCGGCGAAATACGATTCGGCGGAATACCAGCAGCAAGCTGCGGAGATGATCGCCCTCAGCGCGGGGCTGACGGACAGGCAGAAAATGATTGCGGAATACTGGGCGGATGGTCCGGATACGGAGCAGCCGCCGGGGCATTGGCTGCGCTTCGCGCAGTTCGTCTCCGCGCGGGATCACCACACCCTGGACGACGATGTGAAAATGTTCTTCGCGCTGACGAACGCGATGCTCGACGCGGGAATCGCCGCGTGGGACGCCAAGCGCGCGTACGATTCCGTTCGGCCGGTGACGGCGATTTCGCTCTTATATCGTGGAAAGAAGATTCGCGCCTGGGGCGGACCAGGTAAGGGCACGATCGAAATGGACGGAGCGCAGTGGATCCCCTACCAGCCAGTGACATTTCCCACTCCACCGTTTCCGGATTACGTCTCGGGCCACAGTGCCTATAGCGCTGCGGCGGCGCGCATTCTGACGCTCTGGACAGGCAGCGAGCGCCTTGGCGAGTCAGTGACGCTGCCTGCGGGAAGCTCCAAGATCGAGCCGGGCGTAACTCCGGCACAGCCCGTTAAGTTGAAATGGGAAACGTTCACGGACGCAGCGAACGAAGCGGGAATGTCCCGGCGCTACGGCGGAATCCACTTTGCGAGTGCCGATCTGGCAGGCCGCCAACTGGGCCGTCTCGTCGCCGACAAAGTCTGGCCAAAAGCCCAAAGCTTCTTCGATGGCTCCGCAAAGCCACAGCCCCACGAACTGGCCGTAACAGCTGACCGCTCTCCAGTTCGTTAGAGCATACGACGGTATCTGTTCCCGGCCTGAATTCCGGGGCAATTCCAGCCAGAAAAAAGCGTCACCGACATGAAACGATTTGCATGGACGCGACACTACCTGGTTAGCCAAGCCCAATCGGAACAAGCGGCCGCATCCAAGTGACATTGTGCCGTGCGGTTGTTTGTTCCTATTGGCTGGCGATTAGGTGGGGGGCACTCTTGGGAGAGTTGTGCTCCTCACCAGTCATTTTTTGCTGGCCTCCACTCCGGTTCCCTTCGGTCGAGCGGCCACCTTTCCACTTCGCTCCTACGCCCGTGCACGACTGGTGCGCCGTACCTCTTGAGACCACCTGATAACCTTTCGCCTACGCGTACTATTGCCGCAACGCGGTATCTCTTCTTAATGTTGGGTTTCAACATCGAGGAGAGGACCACATGAACTACAGCGCCCCGCCGCCCCCACCTCCACCCGTGCCCGGCCCCTCGCAAAACGGCCTGTCCGACGTGCAAGCGCCGCCGGTGCCAAACCGCGCGAATCCTCTTTGTGCCCCGCCCCCGGGCGTGGTGAGGGAGAGAATGGTTACCATTGGTTCGTCGTTCCTCATGGGTACGGTTTTTGTCGGATTCTTCTATCTGCTTGGCGTGAATTGGCTGGCCGTTGCATTCCTGATTTTCTTCGGCCTGACCATTGTGATTCTGTTTTTCTCAAGAAACGCGCCGGTTGGCAGCTGCCCCTTCTGCGGAGGATTGATCCAGAAATACAACCGGCTAAAGCCGGAGCCGGTACGCTGCGAGCAGTGCGGGGAGATTTCAAGATTCCTGAACGAAAAGTTTTCTCCCTACGATCCCACTGCGGTCAGCGCGACACCGATTTTTCGCTCCGTGCTGTACGAAAATGGCGTGTGGCCGAATGGCTGCGTGCAGTGCGGCGCTCCGCCGGTTAGGCTCGATTCCGCGAGGGCGGTGCGCTATCAGACTCGGCGCCTTGCCACGCCTCTGGCAAGCGCGGTCATCGCTCCGCATCCGGCAGCGCAGATTGCGGGTGTTCCCTATTGCGCGCAGCATCGCGACGCCATCGATATCATCCCGCCGAAAGAACAGTTCGATTGGACGCCATGGAAATACTTGCCGGGATTTGAAGAGCGAATGGTGCAGCGCCGGACAGCATTTCTGATGTGGCGATCGCTGCCGATGATGAGGCGCTACCTGGAAGCGAATCGGCGCGCGAAGAGCGCGGCCTCCAGCGGCTATCGCGAGCCAACTTTTGTGCAAAAGAAAGTTTTTGGAGCGGTTGCGAAGCCTGAAACACCAAGGCCGGGCACAGCTTTCCCGCGCACAGGCACCGGTAGATAAGTCTGGCTGACAGCGGTTTAGCTTTCGGCTTGGCCTGACCGTCCGAACCTGCCCTACTTCTTGTTCGCAGGGAGAAGGCCATAGACTTCGACCTCGCGCTTCGTGCCGACGTACACGCGTCCATTGGCTATCGTGGGGATCGCGAACCGCACAGAACGAGCAGCGTGATCGCGGTCGAACTCCTGATTGCTGTTGTATAGCTGGTGTGCCACATTTTGTGCTTCGTAGGCGTAAAGCACCGCGTTTCTGTCGGGACCATCCCAGGTTTTTGTGGAAAGTACCCAAACAATCCCACTTTTTGTTCCGTTGGCAGATACGGCTGGAGTTGCGCCTGGATCGGTGAACTGCGTGGTGCCTTTCGCGGCAGGCTCTTTCGGCAGGCGGCCATTTTGCAGGGGATAATCCCGCAAGTAATCTGCGCTAAGGAAATAGTAGACGTGGCCGTTCCAGTAGGCGGGAGCGCCAAAGGAATCAATCCCCGTGGGGACGGCCTGCACGGCGTGACTATCGTCTCCAGCGTGAAATTTCCCCAGATTGTCGCGGTCGAGTTCGTAGAGAATACCAGCCTTGCCAGCGGCAAGGAGCAGGTGGGGATGTGGGCTGGGCTGATCGGGGAGGAGAATCGGGGCGCCGGAGCCAAAGTCGCCGTCCGTGTCATTCAGCTTGGCCTGATTCGACGGGGTGAAGTAGTCACGCACCTCGAGACCATCGGAAGTGAAGCCCAGCTTCACGACACTGTCGCCATAGTCATGACCGCCGGTGGCCGCGGTGAATTTTCCATTCCCGGAAATGAGATAGATATTGCCCTGAGAGTCCGCGGCAGGCCCTGCATCGCCCTGCCAGATGCCGCTTTCTCCCGCATTGGGAGAAATGTTGACGACGCCGGCTTGCGCGAGGGTGTGCGCATCATACGCGATGATCCAGCCGTAGTAAGGCCCCACGTCGCAGGAGGAGGCCCAGATGATGACGACTTTGCCGTTTACCAGAAGGAGAGCGGCACGCTGGTTTTCGAGCAGGGGATCGAAATCGATTTTGGACTTGAACCCAAGAAAACTCCCGCCTTGGATCCTGGCGCTGATTTTGACGGGTCCGCCGAACTTTTCCGCGCCCGTGCTAATCGCAAGAGCGTGGAGTTTCTGTTCGTAGTGCCAGTCGCCGCTGCCGTCCCGCTTTCTTGTACGTGCTAGAACGTAGAGCGTGCCAGACGGCAGATCGATGACCGGAGTGGAAGTGATGCCAATTTCCGGTTGGATGAAGGAACAATGGACGTCTCGCACTGGAATCGTGAGGATGGACTTGGCCTCATCAATGAAACTTACCTTCCAGAGGGGCTTGGTGGAGGAGCCGTCGGCATCGTAGGCATAGACACTATCGTGTTCGGTGACGACGAAAAGCACATTGTGTTTGCCCCGACCGGGAGTCTCGACATTCGGCACGTAAAGCGGCTGGGCGTAGATGTCGCCGTCAACGGGAAGAGCGAAGATTTTTCCAAATTGTTTGGAATTAACATTTTGCGGGGTGAGGATTTTTTCGTTGAGAGTGGCGCCGGTGCGAGCGTTGTCGTACTGGGAGGTCAACACCTGTGCCTGGACCGATCCGCTAAGGAGCGGAGTGGCCAGAGCAATCCCAACTATCAGGCGCGAGGTGCGAGCGTTCATGGAAACAACCTTCAGTAGACACCGTCTTGCTTTGCTTTGTTCCCCAGAATTCTGAAGAAAGAGCATTACAAGGAGAGATCCGTCTAAGAGGATTGCGAACTAGCCTGAGCCTCGGCGACGGCCCGCAAGGTAAGCGAAAAACGAGAAGATTGCGAAGTAAAAAGCAGCGTTTGCCAGGATGGCGATGCGCAGAAACCAGCCAAACGTCCAGGCGAAGGATTTGCCGGTTTCCGGGGTGGTGACCAATTCGGCGAGTTTGAGACCCGGTGAAAACAGGGCGATCA
>Ga0075030_100005889_pt1 | contig 11032 bp, 9 predicted proteins | sample LitLauG_LLR_2012_FD_71393 | JGI IMG/M metagenome (GOLD analysis project Ga0075030, IMG submission 71393) | Freshwater sediment microbial communities from Pennsylvania, USA - Little Laurel Run_MetaG_LLR_2012 | ecosystem: Environmental > Aquatic > Freshwater > Creek > Sediment | place: USA...
AAATTCGCCAAATGCTTAAGCAAAACTACTACGACACCTCGTTTCACGGCATCGACATCGACGAACGCTATAAAACCTATCGGGAACAGATAAAGAGCGCAAAATCCGTTGTAGCAGCTTACCGCGTAATCGAGGCTTATCTCGTCGGACTCAATGATTCCCATACCGTCTTCATCCCACCGCCGAATAGCAGACGCGTCCGTTATGGCTTCAGGCTGCAGATGATCGGGGACAAATGCTTTATCACTGACGTGCACCCAGGCACAGATGCCGCTAAAAAGCTCCACCCCGGAGACCAGGTTGTAACTCTTGACGGATACACGCTCAACCGCACGGATCTCTGGCAACTTGAGTACTACCTTTACCTGCTACCCCCGAAAAGAACAACTGAATTCACTCTGCGTGATGTTTCTGGGAATCTGCGCCAGGAGCAAGTCGCGGTGGAATTCCAAGAGGGGAGCCTGCTGATTGATAGCAGCCACGCGCATTGGAGGCTCGAGATGGAAAAACAGCAGCACACCCTGAGATCTCGTTCGGCTGAGGAAGCGGACGTTATGTTCTGGAAACAACCTTCCTTCATTGGCGACGAGGAAGACATCAGCCGCATGTTTGCGCAAGCTCGCAAACACCGGGCGCTCATCTTCGATCTGCGCGGGAACAGCGGTGGTCTGGAAAGTAACCTTATTTTCACTTTGGGGAACTTATTTGATCACGACGTCACTGTCGGAAAAAGGGTCATGCGCAAGGGGGAAAAACTCTTAGTGGCAAAATCACGAGGCCACGAGGCGTTCCTGGGCCAACTTATCGTCCTCGTTGATAGTCGTTCAGCGTCAGCCGCAGAGTTACTTGCCCGTACGGTGCAAATCGAACATCGCGGCATGGTTCTGGGGGACCGAAGCGCCGGCAGTGTCATGGGTGCCAAGTTGTATCCGTTGAAGGAAGGTGTAGTTCTTGTGATTCCTTTTGGCATCGAAATCACCGAAGCGAACATTATGATGACGGATGGTAAGAGCCTCGAAAAACTGGGTGTTGTGCCCGATGTGATGCTCTTACCGTCGGCCGCTGACCTCGCTGAAGGACGCGACCCGGTCCTTGCCCGCGCCGCTGAATTGGCAGGGGCAAAGCTCGATTCCGCATCCGCCGGAAAAATGTTTCCTTACGAATGGGCACCCAACTGACCGAATCTCTTATGAAATCGTTTTCTATACAAAACGCTATATAGAAAATGCTACCGGCTGGGCGGCTGCGCTCCGCCACTGCCGCCGGGTGTTACTCTGTAACGCGAAATAAGAAAGACGCGATGCCACGCCCATAGCGACAAACTGCGTGTTGATGGTGCAACAAAGTAGGTGTTCTGTTGCGTTTTGCCGCTTCCCCCATACGAATCTACGAGACTTAGCGTCCTGACACGAGGCTGTCGGACCGAGCGTAATGTTGCATTTCCACCTAAACTACTTTCGTTTCCGGGATTGGTCAAACGCGCGGGTCTTTCTCGATTCCGTAAATTGTTCCATCTGCCGTTCCTCGATGATGCTGCTCACTTCGTCAGAAACGAGGATGGGATGAACCGGATTGTGGTAGAAGCAAGTATCAGAGGAACCAAACGAGCGCAGCGGAGAGAAGAATAGAAGCCGCTCTTATTGCAAGCTTTCGCGTGAAGGCCATGTTTGCTCCCCATCGACTTAACGTGGGAGATGTGTTCATCGTTTGCTTCTTGATCATTATGAGATGCATTGCAATCGGCAGTCGTGGGCTGAATCTGACATGACTCATTGCTGTTACCTGTTCGTAGGGGCAGGCAAGGGGCTCGGGCTTTCCGACAAAGCGCGTCACTGGTTCTTGGTCGCGGGCGGCGGCGGTGGAATAACAAAGCGGGGCACAGTGCCTCCGAATCGGATTGTCTTGAATATCTTCAGCGCCAGTTCTTGTTGGGTGGATGTCAGGTTCACATGCAGGTGAGTCGACTTTGCGACAGCTCAAACGGGCAAGGGTGGGAATGGACTCGGTAAACACCAGTTTGCCGGTAGGTGTACTCGTGTCAACCTGCTCCGATAACGAAACAAATTGTACGCCAAGAGAATTAAAACCGAATGAGTGTTCGGCCTCCCTAATTGCAGATCAGAACGGCCTAGGGAGGCCAGAGGGAGGTCACGCCTCGTTGCCGCACAACAAGGCTGCCCTTCGCCGGGCCCAAAATGAGGCTTGATCCCGGCCCTTCTTTCATCGACCGACATGAGCTCCCTTCGTCAAGAATTTGGGATCAAGGGCCCTAAGACTTGCTCAGACCCTTTCCAGCCAGCCCCCGGTGAATCCCGCACGCTTCAGCCCACGCTGGATATGCGGGCATTTGCGCATCACGCGCCACACGGCCTCGCTCCGGTAATTGGCGAGCATGCCTAGGATAGGCCCTTGATCGAGGCCGAGCCAATCGCTCGCCACCCAACCGGTCCCTGCGTCCACCGAACCTGTTTCTACCCGCACCGAGGTATCGCGGAAGCTGAGGTTGAAGCTGTCATGGAAACCATATTCGCCATAGAGGCGTGCGCCATACTGCCGGTGCAGAGCCAAAGCGGCGGGCACGCATATCTCTGGCGCGAAGGGCATTGAGGAGATCGCGGCGGTGGGGGCCAGAGTGCCATCATCATATCCATCAGGCTCGCCCACAGGCCCGCGCGCGGAATAGCCGCTGAATTGCGCCGAGTGGCCTCGGTAGGGTAGCGTGAAATTGCCCGGACCATCGCAGGCGCAGATGCCCCAGATGGTGTCGCTGTATCCCTCCCAGCCCATCGGGTTGGCAATGCAATACGCGCGATTTGCGTAGGTTTCTCGGCGGGAGTTCTCAAAATAATCGAAGCCTGCGGACCGCATCGGAGCATCATAAATCTCGCGAAAATCGATCCACATCTCGCTGTATTGATGCATGCACAGAGCCGCAAAGCTGAGGTGGCGCGTGTCACCCTCCCCGCGCCAGAAACGCTCATAGGGCGCGGTCCAGACGCTCCAACTGCCGTCCTTTGCCGGGTGTCGGCCCGAGCCCAGCGCCAGAATATAGACCATCTTGCCTTCGTTATAGCCATCCCACGCACGCTCGATAAAGCCGCTCTCGGGGTGCCAGCCCATCGATATTGCCATGCCGGTTTTCGCGTCGGCCTGCTGAAACCAGTCCCACTCGGCAAGGTCAATCAGCTCAACGACCAGGCGGCGGATTTCGGCTTCATCGGCGTGGTCGCCATTGAACCAGCCGGCGGCATACAGCGCCCCCAGATGCAGCATGGTGGTATCGACTGTCGAAAGCTCGGTGTCGCGGTAACGCAGCCCGCTGTGCATATCGAGGAAGTGGTAGAAGAACCCCTTGTACCCGGCTGTGCCATGGCTTGCCTCACCCATCGGCAACTGGCTGAGAAAACGCAAAGTGGTGAGGGTGCGTTGGCGGGCGTCAGCGCGCGTGATCCAGCCGCGCTCCACCCCGATGGGATAGGCGGTCAGCGCTAATCCGATGGCCGCTATGCTGGCAAAGGATGGTGTGGGCCAGCGATCGGGCATCATGCCGTTGGCAGGGTTAGCGCGTTCCCAGAAAAAGCGGAAAGTGCGATGTTCAAGATCGACGAAAAAATTAGGCAACGGATGGGCAGCAGCCCCCCGCAACGGCGAGGCGAGCCCTAACCCTCCCAAACCTAGCCCGAAAGCAGCGGCCATGGAACCGGTTACAGTCGCGGAACTGACAAAACGGCGTCGATCTATCTTCATGAACATAACACCTTCCGATCTATTTAGCCGGAATTCCCATTTTGGGTTCACAGCACGAACCAACATACCCGCAGTTGCCCCCACCGGGCCGTTTTTTGCATCTGTTTCCATCCCAATGGCTCAGGCAGACCGGAAAGGGCCTTCTCCAGGACACAAAAGCCGGGTATTGCTTTGTTTCCAGACGATTTTTCTGACGTAGCTGATTATCGTGCTGCCGGTCGTTTTTGAAACGCGGCGCCCGCTGGGATCGTAGTTAAGACCGCATAAAAAAAGGGCTTGGCGGAAGCGTGTGGGAGTCGAAAACAATACCGATCGGAATTTCAAGGACTTAGAAGAAATGCTGGGGAGCGCTAAGACATTGAAAAGGAACAATAGGGAATGCAAAGGAATCCTTATTGGCCCCTTAAAGGCCCCTCGTTTTTCTCAGTGCTGAAATTCCTTCGTTGTGTTTTTTTTCGCTCCACGAAAGGCGGCGTCGGCTTCGGGTCAAATTTCGCGGCGCGGATGGCAAGCCGATGACCGAACCTTCCTAAGAAACGAGAGTCAGCTTGGATGATCGGGGGCCTGCAACGTCCCAATTTGCTGGTCCCAATCCGCCGCTCACTCCGTTGCCGCGCGCTTTCGCATGATACCCGCAGTCTCGCCATTCGCAGGGTGGACCGACTACTTCTTGAGAACCCACTGCCCCCTGTCGGGTGGCCGCCAGTTACTGTACTTGTAGCTGAAGTCGCCGACGAAAGTGCCTTCTTTGAAGACGCCAGTTGCCGAAAGTCTTGATTTCTCGCCCTTCATCTCTACGACCCAGATGTTCTTTCCCATGTTCGTCTGCTTGGTAACCACTAACGAGTCACCCTTGTACCCGGATGGGCTTCCAGTCACGACAACAATACCCTTTGCTATCTGCCCTTCGACCGACATCGTTAGGACCAGCGCCCCTGAACCGCTAAGCCGGCTTTGCCAAACCCCAACGTATGCGCCTGCAACATCTGCAATTGTGCCGGAGCGGAGCCCATCGTCCGCGATAGATAGGTGCGCTAGCGACACTACGCCCTGTTCGCCAATCAAAGGCTTTGCGTAATTGATGGGCACGGCGAAGTTCAGATTCTGGCCCTTTGAAAAAGCAAAACTCGTTATACCCACAACTTCACCACTCAGGTTTAGCAGAGCACCCCCACTGCTTCCGGGCGAGATAGGAGCTGTGATCTGTAGAAGTTTGAGATCTGGGGACAATTCTTGCCCCACGTCTGCTCCAGAGCGTAGTGCACTAACGATCCCCTCCGACACCGTAGCCTCAAGCGACAAAGGGCTGCCTATAGTCACGATTGGCTCTCCAACTTGCAGATGGTCGGAATCACCAAGCGGCAGGTAAATAAACTTGCGATCCGAGGACCTCAGTTTGAGAATTGCGATGTCTTTCTTCGCGTCGACCGCGACAGAACCTTCGACAACGTAATGAGCCCCGTCCTGAAATTTCACCACTGCCGAGGTCATCCCGGCGACCACATGGAAGTTAGTGACCAACTTACCGTCTTCGCTCACAAGAAAGCCACTGCCCTGCTTTGACTGCTCTCCCGAAGCATCTGAAGCGACCACGAGAACCACAGACCTCAAGGCTTCGCGAGCAACCGTCTGTGTGCTCCTTTGCGGTTCCTGCCCTTTCGCGGGCATGGCCACTATAAGAACCGAAACCGCTAGGAATGTGAATATCGGCGTTGGTCGCGGGAGGGGCATTACGAAGATTCAGTATAGTCCTAACTGTGACCACCAGGCACCACCCTAGAGAGAGACTTGAGCTGCCATCCCTAGTGATGAAAGGAGTTGACTCGGCGCCGGATCCCAAGCACATTTTTGGAGACGAGGATTCTTGCACTAAGGATGTCGCCATGCCGAGAAATACAGAAGGCTTCTACCAAATCTACAAGACCGGTCACACTGTCGGGCAAAAGCAGGAAATGGTCGACGAAATAAAAGGGCTGGATAACGCGGTGCGGCTAGTAGAGAAGCTGACGCGTGAGATACCCTCCGATCAACAACACATCGGCTATTACAGGAGCACGTACCCGACGAGCAGACGCAAGATGCCACCCAGGACGGCCATGTTAAGATAGCCGCACATGTGTTGGGTTTAGCGCGGGGCGCGGTATCTCAGGAGGAGTTCAGGACAAAAGATGGCTGACCCATCAACAAGGATGGCATTTGTTCAGCGCATTCTAGAGAACGAGTCGCTAGAGGACATCTACAGCGAAGACCGAAGCCGCCAGTGGAATGCTTTCTCCAGTGCTGACCAGAAAAAAATTAATGAGAGTAAGGTTTTCGTAAGATTCATGATCGCTTCGGGCTTGAACAGTGAACCAAACGACCATGAGAACTGTAACCCACCATTCCCTGACATCCGGTCACTGATAGATGGACAGACCTACTATTTCGAACTTGGGGAGATCACTGACCAGGGGCTCGCAAGGGGCGTTGCCCACTCGGAGAGAACCGGTGAGAATACGGGTGGTGCGTTTTCCCAACTAGATCCGCTCCTAAAGATGTTTCGGGAAAAATGCGGCAAGTCCTACAGCACGAATGGTGCTCTCCTTGACCTCTTGCTTTATTATTCGAGGCAGTACCCTCACGAAATGTTCCTGCTTGAGTATCTCAAACTCTATGAAGCCGAGATATCACAGCTCACCAAACAAGGCCCCTTTTCACGAATCTGGATTTACCTTGACTGGCCGCCTGGGAAGGTGCTTTGGCAAGAGTCTCGTTAACGCTGCGCTGAATTCTACAGGGTTTCTCTCAATTTGTAGAATCCCGCCGTGCTACGGAGGATATCGATGACTCGGAATAAGAGCGGTTCTGCTCTTAGAGTGGCGGGCTGGACGATCCTGCTGTCGGTCATATCGTCGTCTTTGATGCTGGTGAACACCTTTGCGCAAGTAAAGCAGGAAAGTTGGCAAAGAGTGCTGTCCATGAATCAGCAGTTTGAAAATTACAAGAGTGACTTCATTGAATTCGGCCATTCTCCACAAGCGTTGCACTCAAGGAACACCGAGGACCTGACCGACGTGCATCTGGTGATGATGGCTGATCAGACCATTTCCCACCTCGAATACATAGAAACAATAGTGGCAATTTATCTCAAAGTATCGAGTAAGCAGGACAGGCTGGCAATCTGGCCCCTGATAACGGATCAAATAGATACCACCAGAAAACGATTAGAACAGCAAATTCAGGTCACAAACTCTCAAATTTCCTTACTCAAGACGCCGGGTGTAGTTGACGAGGCAATGCGCATGCGGGATGATTTGCGTAAAGTTAAAGAAGATTTGGAAGGAGCAAGGAAGGAAATAGAAGCGGCGGAAGCCAAACTACCGTGATTCTCCGCCGCAGTGATCTTCCAGGGGAACGCGACAGAATGTCAACGTCGGTCAGAAGTACGCGAAAGTGCTTTATCCAGGATCGGGTGGCACATTGGTAGAATCCGCCGCACGGAGTCTCACGCCGCCGAAAAAAGGGTGATTCCATGTCCAAGAAAGCCAAAGGAAAACCGTGGCACTCAAAAGAAGGAACAGTGCATCACGACAATTCTGTGTGCGAGGAAGGAAAGAAGGTTTCACAGCGACTTGAAGGAACCGGACAAAAACCCCACTGCCCGGTGTGCGGAAGGCTGAATAACTTGCCTTGACCTGTTCCCTCCGATGAAGGAGTGGCGGGCGATGAGTACCGACGGTGCGGGTGACACAGCCTAAAACAAGCGGGTTCGGGGTGGCCTACGCTTTGCGCATTTGTCTTCTTTGGCAAAGCGTGGGACATACTTCAGTGTTGCAACTACAGTTCCAGCGGCGTCTTCACTAGCCGCGCGACAGCAGATCCGAGCCTTGTAAAATCGCGGACATTCCAGGTCAGCAAAATATCTGCTCCCGCCTTCAGAGCGCAAACCGCAATCAGTGCATCATAGGCGGCTGCACCGACGATCGTCTCAGAGGAAGCTTGCTCGAGAGCAGAAACATATTCCTGCTCATTGAGCGTAATCAGCATGAGCCTTTCGCGTATTTGCTTCACGATGCTTATGCCCTCCGGCCCAGTGATGCGGGGCCGAAGTGGCAGGCCAGTGAGCGTAGCGTAGACCTCGCCGAGCGTGCGAAGCGCACAGAAATCGTCTTTTCCTGCGGCTAGGAATAATTTTGTGCTAGGGGCGTGCTGCGGATGGTCAGCGTAAAAGACCGGAACCAGAACAGAGCTGTCGAAGAACAGCTTCAAGAATGCGTGCCCAGGATGTGCTGCGCCCTTTCTTCGCGGACTTGGCGGATAGCATCATCGACTACGCGCAATGGCAGCGGCCTGCCGGTACGGTAGACAAATAGCCCGTTTTCCCAAACCATGCCACTGCCCTCCGAACGGGTGCCATCTTCCCCCTTAAGCGGCAGCTCCCTTTCTACGAGCTGCTCAAGGTAGTCTTCCACAGACAACCCATTGGCAGAAGCCAGGGCCTCCAGTGCGGCGGCGATTTCGGGTTTTACATCCAAGGTCATGAAGTACTTCTCCAGCTTACCCCCTAAGTTTAAGTGACGTATCGCTCCCTGTCACGCGGAAATGCATTTATGCCAGTAACTTGCAAAGTTTCAATGCGACAGACTTGAAACTGAGAAAAGCGTTAGAGGAAGACAAACGGTAGGGCCTGGCGCTGCCCTAGCTCACAGAGGCTCATGCCTCTCATAGTTGGAAAATGCCCGCAGCGGTGCCGCAGTCAAGGGCGACTTGGGGAGCCGCGCAGCGGGCGTGACCTTTGACGGCGGCGAGAGCGGAGGGAATCTGGCTCTATCTGCTGATGCTGTGACCTTCTGCCTGCGTATGCTCGTGCCCCTGGCTTCGTGTGGTTGACGCCTCGATCTCGTGCGGCGAGGATACGGATTCGCGGCTCGCTTCCACCGCAGATCGGTGGGACACGTCGCGGGAAAGTTGGTTGGCAAGCTGGCCTTTGTCGTTCGTGTAGACCTGCGCATCGTAGCGTCCGCGCGACACCGCCACATACGCCAAGCGACGATTCACGAGTTTTTCGCCCGCCTGCTCGGTGTCAATGTGAACGAGCACGCGGTCGGCGGTTTGTCCCTGGCTGCTGTGGCTCGTCACTGCATATCCGTAGTCGAGATGCGGATTTTCTTCGATGTTGAACGCGACGGACCGGCCTGAGTCGAGGCGTAGTTGCAGGTTGCCGCTATCGTCGATCTTTTCGACGGTGCCTAGCTCGCGGTTCGCAATGTGCCGCTCTCGATTCGGCGCAGTGAACTGCACGCGGTCGCCTTGACTGAATCCGCGCTCTGTCTCGCGGTAGAGCGTAACGCCATGCAACCGGCGGGGATCGTAACTCACTTGCTCGTCATTCTCGCGTTTCACCGTCACCAGATTTTGTTTTTCGTTCGTGTGCTCGACGCTGGCATACTCTCCAGCCTCGATGCCGTGGGTCTTGCTGCCCCTCGTGTAGCGCACTACGTCGCCAGGTTCATATTGCGCCGCCCACTGTCGATCTGCCCCAGTAATGTCCTGCCGAGCGACCAACACTGTCATCGCGTGTTCGCGATACGGCATTTTCCCTGCATCCTGCAGCGCGCAGTGAATCGTTTGATTGATTTCCATCCGCGACCGATTGTCTGGGGATACCACGAGCGCCCCTTCGGGCTGCTTCATATACTCGTGCGCGATGGAGGCCATCCGCTCGTCGCGGTCGACAATTTCGTGCACGCGGCCTTGCGCATCGAGCTTCTCCATAGCCTCTTTGACCTGGCCTCGCGAGAGGCTTTCCACCACGTCCCTGAGCGCCGGGTCTTTCTGCCGCACGATGTCGTGCAGCCGCGCCGTTGCGATTCCTGCTTCCTGGAGCTGGTGATACGGTCGGCCCGCTTCGACGGCTTCATGTTGGCGTGTGTCGCCTACGAGCAGTACGCGGTCGTTTTCCTTTAGCCGACGCAGGAACTCGTTCATCTGCTTCGTGCTCGCAAGGCTCGATTCGTCGAGAACGTAAAGCCGTTTCTGTCCGTCGTACGGCTCTTGGCTCTGCGCCAGATGTCGTTGCAGCGTGCTCGATTCGATTCCGGCCTCCGCGAGTTTTTGCGCCGCGCGCGACGTTGGCGCGAAGCCTTCCACCTTGTAGCCATCGCGTTTGGCGGCTTCACGGATCGCGGCTAAAGAAGTAGTCTTGCCCGCGCCCGCGACGCCTTCGAGCGCCATCACCTGATCGCGGCTCGACAGGATTTGCTCGACGGCGGCACGCTGGCTCTCGCTCAAATGCGAGTGGTCTTGCTCGATCTCTCGGCGTGTATCGAAACGCGCGATTGGTTCGTGCTGGTTCTGCCCCGCGCGCATCACTTGGATGGTTTCGCGCTCGTAGCCGATCATTTCCTCTGTGGTGAACGCGCGGCCCGGCGCGCGATTGTTCGTCTCGATGAACTCGCCTAGTTGCACGCATTTCTCGAACTCCGCTTTAACCTCCGCAACCGTGGCTTCACCCATTGAGCGTTTCAGAGCATCCCGTAGCAGCTCGCGCTCCTCGGCCACCGCGTCACGTTCCAGATTTTTCTCTCGCGAGTAGGCAACGGCCTGGCCGATGGCTTTCTCTCCTCGTTCTTCCGTTAGCTGCTCTCTTCGCTCCTGCGCCGCTTCGACAACGCGCTCCGGCTGATTGCCGAACGCTTCCGCCATCGCGCGATGCCGCTCCTGCATTTCTTCGTGTGATAGTTCCAGCTTTCCTTCACGCGTCTGGTGCGCCGCGATCTGCGCCGCGCCTGCTCCGCGCTGATCGTGCTTCGCCAGATGGTCTTCGATCTGGTGACGACGTGGACTGGACGCCGCCAGATACTCCTTGCTGTAGCCCTTGATTTCCGGCTGGCTGCTCTCGCCGCGCTCGATCTCATAGCCAAGTTCTTTCAACCGATGGGCCAGTTCCGAGCGGTACACCGCCGTCGAGTACTGCTGCGTCTTGTACAGTTCCCGGGGCTGTAGCGCGTGTGCGTCCCCGTCGTCGGTCTCGGTAAGATTGAAGAAAACGGCGTGCGTATGCAATTGCGGTGCGGCATAGCCGTCCACGGGCCGCGCACTATCGTGCTCGAACTTTGCCGCCACCCACTTGGCCGTTGTCTCTGCTGGAAGATTTCCGCCGAGCCGAGCCTGCGTGTACCTTTCCAACTCGTCAAGCGCGACAGCCACGCTTTCTCGGTGTGCCTCCCGTACGCGGTCATCTCCACCTACAAGGGCCGTGAGCGATACGCTCTTCGGGGCCGAGAAGGTCGCGTCCCATCCCGCG
>Ga0075030_100005894_pt1 | contig 11028 bp, 8 predicted proteins | sample LitLauG_LLR_2012_FD_71393 | JGI IMG/M metagenome (GOLD analysis project Ga0075030, IMG submission 71393) | Freshwater sediment microbial communities from Pennsylvania, USA - Little Laurel Run_MetaG_LLR_2012 | ecosystem: Environmental > Aquatic > Freshwater > Creek > Sediment | place: USA...
CCAACACCGGGTACCTCTGAGGAAACGCGGGGCAGCTCCTGCGGTAGTGCTTCGGCGCTACTGCGGGAGGCCCCGCCTCCCAACTCACAAGAAATGGTGAACAAACAATGTGTTCAGATACGGATATATACGACTGCTTCGGCATTTGACACTAGTAGAATAAGGTGAGAGACTTTAAGTCCTATTAAGTAGGAATTATCCAATGACAATAGATAGGAAACCACAAATACTAGGTACATTCATCAGAGCAAGACGGTTGTCGCGAGAGCTCACTCTCGCTGAAGCCGCGTCCCGGTCAGGTCTCCACGTCTCGTACTGGAGCAAGCTTGAAACGGGCCACTACAAGTCGCCTTCACCAAAGAATCTGCAGACGATCGCTCGCGTCATCGATGTCCGCTACGAGGATCTTTACGGTCTCGCCGGGTATGACACGCCGGAGCGTCTGCCCACCTTTGCGCCTTACCTGAGAGCCAAGTACGACCTACCGGCTCAAGCCATCGGGGATCTGGAGCGCTACTTCGCCATGCTGCGCAGCTTCTACGACATCCCTCCTGATCAGCCGGTCTTTCCACCCAAGCCGAAAGACAACGACAAGCCCAGCCCGACCAAGACCGAGGAGACGCCAGATCGGAGGATGACATGAGTCGGGGCGCGATCGCTGAAGTACGCGATCTGGTTCCCATCCGACCTCTCCTCTACGGCGAGGCGCTCCAGATTGCCGAGACTCAGGCGACCCGGTTTCTTGCTGCTTCCGGTATTACGGCCCCGGCCGTTCCCGAGAGGATCATCACCGACCTACCGAAGGTTCGAGTCAACCGTATGAGCCCCTTCCCGGTGTCAGGTGCGACACAGTGGTCCCATGGCTGCTGGCATGTCGTCCTCAATGGCTCTGAGCCAGTTACCCGCCAGAAGTTCAGCCTCGCTCACGAACTCAAACACGTCCTGGACCACCCATTCATTGACCAGATCTACTCAGGCTTCCCTGAGCATGATCGCGAGAATATGTCCGAGCGCATCTGTGACTACTTCGCCGGGTGCCTCCTGATGCCCAGACCATGGGTGGAGCGGGCCTGGAACGACGGCAATCAGCATCTTGGCGACCTTGCCGATTCCTTCGGGGTCTCACAGAGCGCCATGAATGTCCGACTACGCCAGATCGGACTTGGGGAAATCACTCCCCGCTGCGCGGTTCCCGGATCCACCTTCTCCAGACAGCTCTACCGACGGGGTGAATGGTCCTCCAGGCACCACCGATCCCGAGCCGCAGCGCTTCACTAGCCATATTCAACGAAAGGAATCCCATGACGAGAGCCACCGCCAACAAGACACGAGACAACAAGGCGGTCGCGCGCGGCACGGATTCGTCGGACGCTCCTGCTCCCAAGAAGGCAGGCATCTACATACGGGTGAGCACGCCTTCCCAGGTCAACACCGACTACAACCCTGAGGGAATCTCGCTGCCGTTCCAACGAGGCCAATGCGAACTCAAGAGCGTCGAACTCGGTGCCTACGTGGCGCGCGAGTTCGTCGAACCGGGTCGGACCGCGACATCCATCGACAAGCGACCGGTGTTCCAGGAGATGGTGGCCTGGGCAAAGGAGGAGGGCGACGTCGACTACCTCATCTGCTACCACTTCAACCGAATGTTCCGAGACAGTGTCGATGCTGGTCTCACAAGACGAGAGCTGGCCAAGGTGGGTACTCGGGTCGTCTCCACGGTCGTCGACTTGGGCGAGGGTCCGGAGAGCGACATGGTCGAGACCATCCTCTCGGCTGTGGACGAGTACCAGTCGGCGGCCAGTGGTGCCGACATCTCCTACAAGATGGCCGCCAAGGCACGTAACGGCGGGACGCTCGGGAAGGCACCGCTCGGCTACCTCAACCGGCGTGACTTGTCTGAGGGACGCAACATCGGCATCTCGGTGCAGGACGAGGAACGAGCACCTTTCGTGAAGGTCGCCTTCGAGCTATACGCCACGCGCAAGTGGTCCCTTGAGGCGCTCCAAGACGAGCTGACCGAGCGAGGTCTGCGGACCCGAGGTGGCAGGTTCCCGGCTGGTCCCGTGTCGGTCTCAAAGCTGGCCGAAATGCTCCGTGACCCGTACTACGCAGGCTATGTGCGTTACAAGGGCGAGATCTTCGACGGACGGCACGATCCGCTGATCAGCAAGGCCCTCTTTGACCAGGTGCAGGCGGTCATGGACGAGCGCAGTGAACGAGGGACGCGCCAACGCCGTCACCACCACTTCCTCAAAGGCATGTTGTGGTGCGGCCAGTGCCACGAAGAGGACATCGAGTCTCGGATGCTCATGCAATGGAGCTCTGGCAATGGCGGTCGGTACCGCTACTTCTTTTGTCGACGTCGACAACAACACCAGTGCGACTCCCGCTACCTCGAAGGCGACGCCGTGGAAGCAGCCGTAGAGCGGGTCTACCAGAGCATTCGGTTCGACACCGAATTGGCTGATCGACTGAGAACGGCTATGCGAGAAGCCCTGGATGAGCGGCAGAAGGCACAGAAGCTTCTGGCTCGCCAACTCAAGGCCGAACTGGGTCGCCTGGACAAGCAGGAGGAGAACCTGATCGACCTTGCGGCCGAAGGAGGAATGGCAGTAACCAAGGTCCGCCAGCGACTGGCCGAAATCAAGCGCAAGCGTGACCTTGCTGCCAGCCGCCTGGATGGCCAGGTTGAGCAGTTGGAAATCGGCGTCAAGCTCATCGAGAGTGCCTTGCAGCTACTCAGCTATGCAGCCGACATGTACCTCAGGATGCCCCCTGAGGGTCGCCAGAAGATGAACCAGGCAGTGTTCGAGAAGATCTACGTATTCGACGGTGAGGTGACTGCGGTCATGTTCAACCCTCCATTCGGCGACCTCTTGGGCGCCCAGGAGATCGGCAAGCGCAGTCCAACCTACGAACGGCGGGCTGCGCTACCAGTCTACGACTGGAGCCTCGGCCAGGCCGGTCCGGAGAATCTCTCCGAAACCCTGGCCGAAGTTCTCTTTGGCGATGGTTTGAGTAAGGGTCTTCTGGTGGGCGCTAGAGGACTCGAACCTCCGACCTCAGCCGTGTGAAGGCTGCGCTCTAACCAACTGAGCTAAGCGCCCGGGTGCCGCGGCACGCTGTCCACGGCAGAACGTGCATCCTAGCCCGGCCGGCTGCCGGGGCCAGGCAGGTGCAGGGCGGCCACGTCTCCATTGCCAGGAGTCAGGCGGGTACCGGTGCCACCGCGTCGAATCCGAGTGCGGCCTCGAGTGCGGCCGCCGCCCGGATGACCACCAGGTCGGCGTGCTGGGGCCCGACCAGCTGCAGACCGATCGGCACCCCGGCCGACGAGAGCCCGACGCAGACGGTGGCCGCCGGCGACCGGGTCATGTTGAACGCATAGGTCATCTTCACCCAGTTGTAGTCCGTCGTCCCGTTGATCATCCCGGCCCCGCCGAGCGACCGGGGCGGCGGGGGCGCCGCCATGGTCGGGGTGACCAGCAGCCGGACGTCGTGGAAGAGGTCGACCAGGCGGACGTTCAGGAGGTGGCAGGCGTCCTCGGCACGGACCACCTCGAGAGCGCTGGTCCCGGCTGCCCCGTCGAGGATCATCCGCAGTACCGGGTCGACCTGCTCCCAGTCCGGGGTGCCGACCAGTCCGGCGTGGGTCCGCAGGTTGTAGGCACCGGACAGGGTGAGCCAAGGGTCGACCGGGTCGGTGTCGAAGACGGTGTCGACCGCGACCACCTCGGTGCCCAGGTCGGACAGTACGTCGACCGCCCGGCGGCACAGGGAGAGCACCTCGTCGTCGATCTCGGCGTACCCGAGGGTCGGCGACCACGCCACCCGGGCCGGCGGTCGGGCCCCCACAAGCGCAGCCGGCCACGACGCCTCCGGCCGCGGCAACGACCGCAGATCGGTCGGGTCCGGCCCGACCACCACGTCGAGTGCGGCCACCAGGTCCTCCATCCGCCGGGCCATCGGCCCCTTGGTGGACAGGTGCTGCCAGTCCGGGGGCTGGGTGCCTCCCGACGGCACGCGCCCGAGCGAGGCCTTCACCCCGGAGAGCCCGCAGCACGACGACGGGATCCGCAGCGACCCTCCCCCGTCCGAACCGGTGGCCAACGGCACCATTCCCGCCGCGATGGCCGCGCCGCTCCCCCCGGACGAACCGCCCGGGGTGTGGTCGGTGTTCCACGGGTTGAGGGTGGCCCCGAAGACCGGGTTGTCGGTGTCCGGCTTCCACCCCAGCTCGGGGGTGTTGGTCTTGCCGACCACCACGCATCCGGCCGCCACCAGGCGGGCCACCAGCGTCGAGTCGGCGGTGGCCGGCGGGTTGTCGGCGTAGGCGGCGGAGCCATGGGTGGTGACGTACCCCGCAGCGTCCTCCAGATCCTTCACCCCGAGCGGGATCCCGGCCAACGGTCCCGGGTCGCCACCAGACGCCACGACGGCGTCCACTGCTTCAGCGGCCGCCCTGGCCCGGTCCTCGTCCACGGCGACGAAGGCGTTGATGGTGGGGTTGACCGCCCGGATCCGCCCGAGGGCGTGGTCCACCAGCGCCGACGCCGTCAGCCGGCCGCTCCGGACCTGTGCCGCCAGGTCGACCACCGATGCCGTGGAGAAGTCCATACTGCGACCGTACCGGTGCACCCACCTGCGGACAAGGGACGCTCCGGCACACACGGTGACCCCGACCACCGGACCCATGGCACCCGGCCCCCGCACGACGACCGTCACGGCACCCGACGAGCGGCCGTTTCGACAGGAGTGCCCGGGCCGTTGCAGGCTGGACGCATGGCGACGCCCCCGTCCGACAGCCCCCGTGTGGCGGGCACCGTCCTCGACCACGTGGCCCATGCCGTCCCCCGCTGGCAGGACGTGTGGGACCGCTACGCCACCGACCTGGGCGCCGTCTGGGCCTCCGGGGGACCCGGACCTGGCTTCGCCCCCGGTCAGCTGCGGTTCGCCAACGGCGCACGGGTGGAGCTCCTGATGCCGTGGGACGTCGCGGTCAACGACTTCCTCGCCCGCTTCCTGGCCCGCAACGGACCCGGACCCCACCACCTCACCTTCAAGGTGCCCGACCTCGGTCTGGCCATCGACGAGGCCCGGCGGTTCGGCATCGACCCCATCAACATCGACCGCTCCGACCCGGAATGGATGGAGGCGTTCCTCCACCCGAAGCGGGCCGGCGGTGTCGTCGTGCAGCTGGCCGAGGCGGCCCATCCGTGGAGCAGCCCGCCGCCCGACGACTACCCCGGCGACCTGCGCCTGCGACTCGACGGCTCGGGCCCGACGGCCCCGGCCACCCTGACCCGAGTGTGCCATGTGGTGGCCGACCTGGACGCCGCACTGGCACTGTTCGCTGGCCTGCTTGCCGGCGAGGTGACCGACGAGGGGTCCGAGGACGGCATGCGCTGGGTCGACCTGCGGTGGGCGGGCCCGCTCGGGCTGCGCCTGGTGGGCGCCGAGGCGCCCGGTGGGTCCGGTCCGGTGGGCGACTGGCTGGGCGGCCTGGCCGGCCGGGTCCACCACGTGGCCCTCGAGACCGAGGAGCCCGAGGGTGTCACCGGGGCCCACCCGGCCGCGCCCGGGATCGCCACGCTCGGTGCCGGGCGCGCCCGCCTCCTCGTCCCGGCGGAGGAGAACTGCGGCCTCGCAATGGTGCTGAGCGGGTTCGGTGGCACCTCCGGAGCACCCGACCCCGGGCCGGTAGCCTGAGTCCGATGGCAGATCCGCAGGACGACACCACCGACGACGACGCCACCGACGCGGTCGGGGACGGCGCCGAGGGCCCCGGCGTCCCGCCGGCACCCCGGCCCGAGGGACGCATGGCCCGACTCGAGCGGCGCCTCGCGCCCAAGCCGGCCGTGGCCCGGCCCGCCAAGGACGGTACGCCCGGGGCGCCCACCAAGTGGTCCGTGGACCGGCTCGACGGACGGGAGCGGCTCTACTGCTACGTCGCCGCGATCATGGCCGTCGTCTTCGCCCTCCTCATCTACGTCGGCGAGACCACCCAGAAGAACTTCCACCCGATCAAGAACCAGTTCTCCCCCACCACCGCCCTGCTGGTGGGTCTGGGCAGTGCGGTCGCACTGGCCCTCACCACCTGGATCGGCCGGCGGGCGCTGGTCGGATTCGTCGCCCTGTTCGCCTTCCTCGGCTTCGAGAACTCCGCATTCGTCATCGGCATCCCCTTCCTGGTGCTGGCCGGCTGGCTGCTCTACCGCTCCTACAAGGTGCAGAAGGAGGCCACGGCCAAGCTGCGCGCCGACCGGGCCACCTCGGGGGGGACTCCGGCCGCCCGGACACCGAAGGGTGCCGCGGTCTCGGGCCGGAAGGCGGCCGAACAACGCACGACGGCGAAGAAGGGGCCGGCCACGCCCGAATCGAACAAGCGCTATACGCCGAAGAAGCCGCCGCCCAAGCCGATCCCGGCGCCCAAGCCCTCGTGGCGCGAGCGACGGGCGGCCAAGGCCTCCGACTGACGGTCCCGGTCGAGCGCACGGACGGCGCCCGGCCCTACGACGGGTCGGTCACCAGGGCCGAGCGCAGCAGCTCGAGGATCTCGTTGCGCCGGCGCACCAGCGACCGGGCCGTCGGCTCCTCGCCGAAGGCGCGCAGCACCTCGACCTCGGTCAGCATGCCGATCACCGTCGAGTAGATGGCCAGCAGCAGCAGACGCGGGTCGTGCCGCCGCATGTGCCCGGCGTCCATCTCGGCTTCCAGGAACTCGGTGGCCCGCTGGACCAGGGGCTCCACGGCGGTCACGAACCGGGTGGCCGCCGGCGTGCCCAGACGGCCCATCTCCCGGACCAGGCCCAGCAGCTCGGGCCTGCGGGCCGCCAGTCGGAAGACCGATCGCACCACCGCCTCGACCCGGGCCCAGCCGGTGCCGGCGCCGGCCAGCGACGCCTCCAGCGCGGCCGACAACTCGACCGCGCTGCGGTCGACGACCGCCTCGAGCAGGACCTCCTTGCTGGGGAACCAGTACAGGATGGTCTGCTTGCGGATGTCGAGGCCCACCGCCAGCGCGTCGAGCGATGACGCCTCGTACCCTCGGGTGGCGAAGGACACGAGAGCCGCGTCCAGGATCCGCTCCGACGTGCTGACCCCGTCGGCGTCGGTGCGCCCGCCTTCGGGCACCGGGCGGGGGCGACTCCGGTCCCGACCCGCCGCCCGGGGTGCGCCGCGCTCCCCCGACCCGGCCGCCGGACGCTTCGTCGGCTCCCCCGCTGGCATGGTCGACCCGGTCACTTACCATATGGTAGACAGATCGGGTGACCCGCGTCCGCGACGCCCTGGCCGGTAGGCGCTTCTTCATCACCGGCGCCACCGGGTTCCTGGGCACCGCACTGGTCGAGCGGATCCTGCGCAGCGTCCCCGACAGCCAGGTCGTCCTCCTCATCCGACCCGGCCGCCGCGCCACGCCGATGCAGCGGGCCACCAAGGAGATCCTGAAGAACGACTGCTTCGACCGGCTGCGCGAGGAGCTCGGCGACCGGTTCGACGATGACATGGCCGCCCGGGTGACCGCCGTGGCCGGCGACGTGGCCACTGACGGGCTGGGCCTGGACGACGCCGGCCTCGAGGCCCTGTCCCACTGCGACATCGTGGTGCACTCGGCCGCGTCGGTCAGCTTCGACTCACCGCTCGACGCCGCCGTCGAGGTCAACCTGCTCGGACCGTCCCGGGTGGCGGCCGCACTGGTGGCCGCCCGTGACCTCGCCCGTGCCGACGGCCGGCGGGGCCCGGTCCACTTCCTCCCGGTGTCGACCGCGTACGTGGCCAGCACCCACCAGGGCGAGGCCAAGGAGGAGCTGCTCGACGCCAACCCCTTCACCATCGACGTCGACTGGCGCACCGAGGTCGACGCCGCCCGGCGCCAGCGGGGCGATTCGGAGGCCGAGTCCCGCCAGCCCGAGCGCCTGACCCGGTTCCACAAGGAGGCCCGTGAGGAGCTCGGCGGGGCCGGGCTGCACCTGCTGGCCGAGCGGGCCGAGCGCCTGCGCGAGGACTGGGTGAAGAAGCAGATGGTCTCGATCGGACAGGCCCGGGCCCAGTCGCTCGGGTGGCCTGACGCCTATCCGTACACGAAGGCCCTGGGCGAGCGGGCGCTCGTGGCCCAGTTCGGCGACACCGTCCCGATCACCATCATCCGGCCGTCGATCATCGAGTCCGCCCTGGCCGAACCCCGACCGGGCTGGATCCGCGGGTTCCGGATGGCTGAGCCGATCATCATCTCCTACGCCCGCGGCCTGCTGCGGGAGTTCCCGGGCGTACCCGAAGGGGTCACCGACGTGATCCCGGTGGACCTGGTGGTGGCGACGATCATTGCCGTGGCCGGCGAGGCCCTCCTCCAGGCCGACTCGGACGACCCGGCCGACGCCTACACCGGTCCGTCCGTCTACCAGGTGGCCTCCGGCGTGCGGAACCCCTTCCGCTACGGGCGCCTGGTGGAGCTGGTGACGGCCTGGTTCACCGAGCACCCGCTCTACGACCAGGACGGACAGCCCATCGTGGTGCCCGAGTGGTCGTTCCCCGGCCGGGGCCGGGTCCAGCGCCAGCTCACCCGGGCGTCGAAGGCGATGTCGCTGGCCGAGCGGGTCGTCGGATCGCTCCCCATCCGGGGCAGGCAGGCCGAGTGGATGGCCGCCCTGGAGGAGCAGCACCTGCTGGCCGACCGGGCTCTCGGCTACGTGGAGCTCTACGGCGCCTACACCGAGACCGACGCCCTCTACCGGGTGGACCGGCTGATCGCCCTGTGGGACCGCATGGACGAGGACGACCGGGCCACGTTCTGCCTCGACCCCGCCGCCGTCGACTGGGCGACGTACGTCAACGAGATCCACCTGCCCTCGATCATCGAGCACGCACGGGTGCGGACGACACCGGGCAAGTCGGTCAAGACCAACCGGGCCGACCGGGCCCGCAAGAACATCCTCTCCCCCGACCGCCATCTGGCCGCCTTCGACCTCGAGAACACCCTGATCGCGTCCAACGTGGTGGACTCGTACGCCTGGCTGGCCTCGCGCCACCTGCCGGCCGGCGAGCGGGCCGCCTTCGTGGCCGACCTGGTGGCCGAGGCCCCCGCGCTGCTCGCCCTCGACCGACGCGACCGGGGGGACTTCCTGCGCTCCTTCTACCGCCGCTACGACGGCGCCCCGGTCGCCCGGCTGCGCGACGACGGCTGGGACCTCTTCCACCATCTGCTGCTGGCCAAGTCCTTCCCGGCCGGCATCGCCCGGGTGCGGGCCCACCAGGCACTCGGCCACCGGACCATCCTGATCACCGGCGCCCTCGACTTCGTGGTCGAGCCGTTCCGACCCCTGTTCGACGAGATCGTCTGCGCCCGCCTCGGCGAGGAGGACGGGAAGTTCACCGGCCGCCTCGAACTCCTGCCCCCCATCGGCGAGGCACGCGCCCTGGTGCTGGCCGAGTACGCCGAGTCCCAAGGCCTCCGCCTGGATGAGTCGATGGCCTACGCCGACTCGGCGAGCGACCTGCCCATGCTCGAGGCAGTCGGCTTCCCCGTGGCTGTCAACCCCGAGGCCAAGCTGGCTGCCATCGCCCGGCGGCGGGGCTGGCACGTGGAGACCTGGCACAAGGCCGACGGCGGCGCCCAGCCCCTGCTGCCCCTCGGTCCGCTCGACCGCCGTGGGGCCGCCGCCCGCGGGCGCACCGCGCCGGCCGCCCTCGCCGGCCAGGCCCGCCGCACCGGTGGAGGCGGGCGATGAAGGCGCTGGTCGTCGAACGGAACCTCCCGAGGTTCGCCGCGGCCCGGGTGGCCTCGGTGTTCGGCTCCGGTCGCGGTGCGGGCATCGGCCCGCTGCAGCTGCTCGACGCCGACACCCCCGACCGGCCCGGAAGCGACTGGTTCCCCCTGCGACCCCTCCTGTCGGGCATCTGCGGGTCCGACCTGGCCACACTGGACGGACGCACCTCGCGCTACTTCGAGGACATGGTGTCGTTCCCCTTCGTGCCCGGCCACGAGGTGGTGGGCGTGCTGGACGACGGCGGCACCGACCACGCCGGCCGACCCCTCGCCCCCGGGACCCGGGCCGTCATCGAGCCCGTGCTCGGCTGCGCCCCCCGCCACATCCACCCGGTGTGCGCCCAGTGCGGCTCCGGACACACCGGCCTGTGCGGCAACCTCGCCTCGGGCCGCCTGGCCGCCGGGCTCCAGACCGGCTTCTGCACCGATACAGGCGGGGGCTGGTCGACCGCCCCGCTCATGGCCCACGCCAGCCAGCTGCATGCGGTGCCCGACATCCTGTCCGACCAGGACGCCGTCCTGATCGAGCCGACCGCCTGCGCCGTCCATGCCGCCCTGTCCGCCCACGTGGCCGACGGCGACCTGGTGGCCGTGGTGGGTGCGGGGACGCTCGGCCTCACCACCGTGGCCGCGCTCGACGGCCTGGTGCGGCCGACCAGGCCGTGCACGATCGTCGTCGGGGCCAAGCACGCACGCCAGCGCGCTCTGGCCACCTCGCTCGGCGCCGACCAGGTCGTCCCGCCGGACCAGCTGGCGCGGGCCGTGCGCCGGGCAGCGGGCTCCCTCGTGCTGGGCGGCCGACTGACCGAGGGTGCGGACGTGGTCTTCGACTGCGTGGGAAGCGCCGCCTCCATCACCGAGGCGCTGTCGCTGGTGCGGGCCCGTGGCCGCGTGGTCCTGGTCGGCATGCCCGGAAAGGTCACGGTGGACCTGGCGCCGCTGTGGCACCGCGAGCTGACCCTGGTCGGCGCCTACGCCTACGGCAACGAAGCGGCCCCCGACCCGTCCGGGTCGGACCGCCGCAGCTTCGAGCTGGCCATCGACCTGGTCGGCACCGCCGGCCTCGGCCGACTGGTGTCGGCCCTCTACCCGCTCGAGCGCTACGAGGAGGCCCTGGCCCACGCCGGGTCCGCCGGCCGCCGGGGTGCGGTCAAGGTGGCGTTCGACCTCCGCAACCCGAAAGGACGCACCCGATGAGCCCCAGGCCCGGATTCGTGCTCGACGTCGACAGCTCGACGCCCCCCACCCTGTTCTGGCACGGCGAG
>Ga0075030_100005896_pt1 | contig 11027 bp, 9 predicted proteins | sample LitLauG_LLR_2012_FD_71393 | JGI IMG/M metagenome (GOLD analysis project Ga0075030, IMG submission 71393) | Freshwater sediment microbial communities from Pennsylvania, USA - Little Laurel Run_MetaG_LLR_2012 | ecosystem: Environmental > Aquatic > Freshwater > Creek > Sediment | place: USA...
TCGTGCACGAATATTCGACGATCGACGGCGTGCGCGAGGACGTGGTCGACATCCTGCTCAACCTCAAGGGCATCGTCTTCAAGCTGCACAACCGCGACGACGTCACGCTGAACCTGCGCAAGGAAGGCGAGGGCGTGGTCAGCGCCGCCGACATCGAACTGCCGCACGACGTCGAGATCGTCAATCCCGAGCACGTCATCGCGCGCCTGACCACCGGCGGCAAGCTGGCGATGCAGATCAAGATCGAAAAGGGCCGCGGCTACGTCCCGGGCAATGTGCGCGCGTTCCGCGAGGACCACTCCACCACGATCGGCAAGGTCGTGCTCGACGCCTCGTTCTCGCCGGTGCGCCGCGTCAGCTACAACGTCGAAAGCGCGCGCGTCGAGCAGCGCACCGACCTGGACAAGCTGGTCATGACGATCGAGACCAACGGCGCCATCGCGCCCGAGGAAGCGGTGCGCCAGTCGGCCCGCATCCTGGTCGAGCAGCTGTCGGTCTTTGCCGCCCTCGAAGGCCAGGCCGAGCCGGTGCATTCGCAACGCACCTCGCCCGATGTCGACCCGATCCTGCTGCGCCCGGTCGACGATCTCGAGCTGACGGTGCGCTCGGCCAACTGCCTCAAGGCCGAGAACATCTATTACATCGGCGACCTGATCCAGCGCACCGAGAACGAACTGCTCAAGACCCCCAACCTGGGCCGCAAGTCGCTCAACGAGATCAAGGAAGTCCTGGCGGCGCGTGGCCTGACGCTGGGCATGAAGCTGGAAAACTGGCCGCCCGTCGGCCTGGACAAGTAATTTACCCCGCAGCGCGCGGCGCCGCGGAGTAGACCAACGGACCCGTCCGCCGTAGCGCGCAGCGCGAAGGCGGAATAGAAGAGTCCGAAACAAGATGAACGACCTATAAAGGAAAACCGTCATGCGTCACGGACACGGACTACGCAAGCTCAACCGCACCAGCAGCCACCGCCTCGCCATGTTGCGCAACATGTCGAACTCGCTGTTGCGCCACGAACTGATCAAGACCACGCTGCCCAAGGCCAAGGAACTGCGCCGTGTCGTCGAGCCGCTGATCACGCTGGGCAAGGAGCCGACCCTGGCCAACCGCCGCCTGGCCTTCAACCGCCTGCGCGACCGCGACATCGTCACCAAGCTCTTCGGCGAACTGGGCCCGCGCTACAAGACCCGCCCGGGCGGCTACCTGCGCATCCTGAAGTTCGGCTTCCGCCAGGGCGACAACGCGCCGATGGCGCTGGTGGAGCTGGTCGACCGCCCCGAGCCCCAGGAAGCCGACGCCGCAGCGGCTCCCCAGGTCGAGTAGGCAATCCGCACGCACGCACCCGTGACATGTCACGGGTGCGTAACCGGCACGCCGTACGCTTACGGCGATGCAGCCGCCGCTCGCGCTCGACGCCTCCAAGCCTGGTCCCACGGTCAACCGTTACCGCGCCATCTTCCTGTCCGACATCCACCTCGGAACGGCAGGCTGCAAGGCCACCCATCTGCTCGATTTCCTGCGCCACAACGAGTCCGACCGCCTGTTCCTGGTCGGCGACATCATCGACGGCTGGGCCCTGCGCTCGCGTTTTTACTGGCCGCAGGCGCACAACGACGTGATCCAGAAGGTCCTGCGCAAGGCGCGCAAGGGCACCCAGGTCACGTACATCCCGGGCAACCATGACGAGATCGCACGGCAGTTTTGCGGCCTGACCTTCGGCGACGTGCGCATCTGCGAAGAAGCCGCCTACCAGCTGACCGACGGCCGCACGCTGTGGGTCGTGCACGGCGACGTCGCCGATGGCGTGATCCGCCATGTCAAATGGCTGGCCCACCTGGGTGACGCCCTGTACGACTGGTTGCTGTGGATGAACCGGCACCTGAACCACCTGCGGGCGCGCCTGGGTTTTGGCTATTGGTCGCTGTCGCAGTACCTCAAATACAAGGTCAAGAACGCGGTCAGCTTCATCAGCGACTTCGAGAGCGTACTGGTGCGCGAAGCGCGTCGCCGCGGCTACGACGGCGTGGTGTGCGGCCACATCCATCATGCCCAGATCCGCACCGTCGACGGTGCCTTGTACGTCAACGACGGCGACTGGGTCGAGAGCCTGACGGCACTGGTCGAGACCCATGCGGGGGAACTGCGCATCGTGGTCTGGGACAAGATCCTGAGCCCGGACCAGCCGGCCCAGCACTGGGCCGAGGATGAACCCCCGGTCGGCGCCCCGGCGCGCGAGGCGCTGGTCGACGCCAGCGCCTGAGTCCCCGCGCCGGCAGCGCCGGCGTGCGCGACATCAACCAAGGAGCCCGATGAAGATCCTGACCGTCACCGATGCCTGGCACCCGCAGGTCAATGGCGTGGTGCGCACGATCGAAGCCACCAACCGCGAACTGCTGCTCGCCGGCCATCAGGTCGAGGTGTTGTCGCCGCAATCCTTCACCACGCTTGCCTGCCCCGGTTACCCCGAAATCCGCCTGTCGGTGCTGCCCTACCGCCGCCTGGCCCGCCTGATCGACACGGCGCGCCCCGACGCCTTGCACATCGCCACCGAAGGTCCACTGGGGGTCGCGGCGCGGCGCTACTGCCTGCGCCGCGGCCGCCCCTTCACCACCGCCTACCACACGCGCTTTCCGCAATACCTCAAGGCGATGTACGGCATCCCCGAGCCCTGGGTATACCGCTTCCTGCGCTGGTTCCACGGCCCCGCCCACCACCTGCTGACGCCGACCCCGCACGTCGAGCGCGAACTGGCGCAATGGGGCATCACCAACATCGCGCGCTGGACCCGCGGCGTGGACCTCGAGGCGTTTCGCACCGGTGCGGCCGATTCGCCGCTGGTGACCGACCTGCCGCGCCCGATCTTCCTGTGCGTCGGGCGCGTGTCGGTCGAGAAGAACATCAGCGCCTTTCTCGATCTGGACCTGCCCGGCAGCAAGGTGGTGGCCGGCATCGGACCGGACCTGGTGCGCCTGCAGCAGCGCCACCCCGAGGTGCGCTTTCTGGGGGTGTTGTCGCGCGAGGTGCTGGCGCAGTTGTATCGCAGCGTCGACGTGTTCGTCTTTCCCAGCCGCACCGACACCTTTGGCCTGGTCATGCTCGAGGCGCTGGCCTGCGGCACGCCGGTGGCGGCCTTCCCGGTACAGGGGCCGCTGGATGTCGTTGGGGGATCCAGCGTGGCGCTGCTCGATGAGGATCTGCGCCGCGCCGCGCTGGGGGCGCTGCGCGTGGACCGCGCGGCCTGCCGCCGCCATGCCGAGGCCTATTCATGGGCGGCCGCGACGCGCCAGTTCGTCGACGCGCAGGCCCCCGGCCCGGCCGGAAATTACGCGCCGGACTTGAGCCAGCGCGCGGCCTGAAGGGAAAAATAGCTCAGGATGCCGTCGGCACCGGCGCGCTTGAACGCCAGCAGGCTTTCGAGCATGACGCCGGTCTCCTCGAGCCAGCCATTGGCCGCGGCCGCCTTGAGCATGGCGTACTCGCCGCTGACCTGGTAGACGTAGGTGGGAACGCGAAACTCGTCCTTCACCCGCCGCACGATGTCCAGGTAGGGCATGCCGGGCTTGACCATGACCATGTCGGCGCCTTCCTGCAGGTCCAGGGCAACTTCGCGCAGGGCTTCGTCGCTGTTGGCCGGGTCCATCTGGTAGACCGCCTTGTTGCTCTTGCCCAGGTTGGCGCGCGAACCCACGGCATCGCGGAAGGGGCCGTAAAACGCGCTGGCATACTTGGCCGAATAGGCCATGATGCGGGTATGGATGCGCCCCTCGCGTTCGAGTGCCGCGCGGATGGCGCCGATACGCCCGTCCATCATGTCGCTGGGCGCCACGATGTCGACGCCCGCCTGGGCCTGTACCAGCGCCTGCGCGGTCAGTGCCGCCACGGTCTCGTCGTTGAGCACGTAGCCGCTCGCGTCGATGAGCCCGTCCTGGCCATGCGTGGTGTAGGGGTCCAGCGCCACGTCGGTCAGCACGCCCAGGCCCGGAAAGCGGCGCTTGAGCTCGCGCACGGTGCGCGGCACCAGCCCATCGGGATTGCCCGCCTCACGCCCGTCTTCGCTCTTGAGCGCGGAGTCAATCACCGGAAACAAGGCCAGCACCGGTATACCCAGCGTCAGGCATTCCTCGGCCACCGCAAACAAGGCCGACTGCCCCAGGCGCTCCACGCCGGGCATCGATGCGACCGGGACACTGCCCCCGGCCTGGTCCAGTATGAAGACCGGGTAGATGAGGTCGTCGCTCGTCAGGCGATGCTCGCGCATCAGGCGGCGCGAGAAGTCGTCACGGCGCATGCGCCGCAGGCGCGTACCCGGATAGGCGCCGAATGCGCCGGCTGCAGGGAAGGAGTGGGGCATCGTCAGGTCTCCGCGGCCCGCTGGCCGCCGGCGGCAAGTTTACCGTTCCGGCCCGCCTGCCGGCACCGGACCCTCGAGGTCGTCATCCTCCGCATCCGCGCCTTCGTCCGCGCCCTCCGCCGCGTCGTCGTCCTGCAGGATCTGCGCGGCGGTCTCGCGCAACTCGTCGAGCCCGCGGCGGTCCAGCGCGGAAAACAGCTGCACCGAGGTGGCCAGCGGCAGTTCCTCGGCACGCTGCTCGGCGCGCGCCAGCACGGAGCGGCATTCCATCGTACCGATCTGGTCGGCCTTGCTCAGCAGCATGTGCAGCCGGAAGGCGTCGAGGTCCTCGCGCCGGCAGATCCAGGCAATCAGTTCCTCGTCGGCCGGCAACAGCGGACGGCGCGCATCCATCACCAGCACCACGCCGCGCAGGCTTTGCCGCTCGTGCAGATAGCCGCCCACGAGGCCGTCCCAGCGCTCGCGGGTGGCCGCGTCGGTCTTGGCAAAGCCGTAGCCGGGCAGGTCCACGAGATAGGCGCAGGCCTGGCGCTGGGCCAAGGGCGCGTCGTCCTGCACCGCAAAGAAGTTGAGCATCTGCGTGCGCCCGGGCGTCTTGGAGGAAAACGCCAGGCGCCGGCGCTGTGTCAGCAGGTTGATGGCCGTCGACTTGCCGGCGTTGGAGCGCCCGACAAATGCCAATTCCGGCAGCAGGGCCAGCGCCGCATCGCCCAGGGCCCCCAGTTCGGCCACGGAAGTGGCAAACTCGGCAGACTCGAATCGGGGGGAATAGGACACGGTTGCACGCGCGCGGACGTATGGCGCCCGCAACGCTCCACAGTAAAATGCGCAGCATAGCGTTTAGATCAAGCGCGCGGCCCGTCCCGACCCTAGACTCGCGCGTCGATGAGAAAGGATCCGTCATGACCCCACTTTCGCAACCACGGCCCGGACGCCGCTCGTTGCCCGCTCTGCCGGCAGCCCGTCTTTGGTTTGCCGCCGCCCTGTCCGCGTTGGCCGCGCTGGCCCACGGCGCCACGGCGCCGGATCGCGGCGATCCGGCCAAAGGCAAGAAGATCGCCGCCGAGGTCTGCGCACCCTGCCACAACGCCGACGGCAATTCGGTCATCAGCACCAATCCGCGCCTGGCCGGTCAAGGTGCCGATTACCTGGTAAAGCAGCTCACCGACCTGGCCAAACCGCCCGGTGACAAGACCGGGCGCGAAAACGCCGTCATGAGCGGCTTCGCGGGAACGCTGTCGCCCGAGGATCGCCTCAACCTGGCGGCCTGGTTCTCGTCGCAGGCGCCCGCCGCCGAGCCGCCGGGCGAAGTCAAGGATCTGGATCTGGGCCAACGCCTCTACAAGGCCGGCCTGCCGGAAAAGGCGGTACCGGCCTGCGCCGGATGCCATGGCCCCACCGGGGCCGGCCTGCCGGCGCGTTATCCGCGGATCGGCGGCCAGCACAGCGATTACATCGAGGCCCAGCTGCGCGGATTTCGCGAAGGTTCGCGCCGCAATAACGAAGCCATGTACCAGATCGCGTTCCGCCTCTCGGATCCGGAAATCAAGGCCCTGGCCGACTACGTCGCCGCCCTGCGCGCCCGATGAGTTTCCCCCGCTCCGGCGGGCGGGAGCGGGCAGGGTGAGGGTGCCGAAATTGGTCCGCCGAGGGCATCGGGCCCACGCGCGGCGACCGGGACGCTAACGCGGCAGAACGCGCTCGCCCGCCACCAGCTGCGCGAAATCCTCGCGCGCTCGCACCAGGTGCATGGCCGCGCCGTCGACGATCACCTCGGCCGGCCGGCCGCGGCTGTTGTAGTTGCTGGCCATGCTCATGCCATAGGCGCCGGCGCCCGACAGCGCCAGCAGGTCGCCCGGCACCAGGGCCAGCGTGCGCTCGCGCGCCAGCCAGTCGCCGCTCTCGCACACCGGGCCGACGATATCCATGCACAGGCCCGCCCCCGCGCGCGGCTGCACCGGGCGCACGTCCATCCACGCGTCGTATAGGGCCGGGCGCAGCAGGTCGTTCATGGCCGCGTCGACGATCGCAAAGTGCTTCTGCGCACCCGTTTTGAGGTATTCGACCCGCGTCAGCAGCACGCCGGCATCGCCGACGATGGAGCGCCCCGGCTCCAGCAGCAGTTGCTTATCGCCGTGGCCGCGCCGGTCGATGCAGGCCAGCAGCGCACCGACCAGGCTTTCGATCGGCGGCGGCGCTTCGTCGCGATAGCGGATGCCCAGTCCGCCGCCCAGGTCGATGTGCCGCAGCCCTATGCCATGGCGCTGCAGCGCATCCACCAGGTCGAGAATGCGCTCGGCGGCATCGAGGTAGGGCTCGACCGTGGTGATTTGCGAACCGATATGGCAGTCGATGCCAGCCACCTCGATGCCGGGCAGCGCCGCCGCATGGCGATACAGGGGCAGGGCGTCGTCCGCGGCGATGCCGAACTTGTTTGATTTGAGCCCGGTGGAAATGTAGGGGTGCGTGCGCGCGTCCACGTCGGGATTGATGCGCAGCGACACCGGCGCACGCTGCCCGCGGCGCCGGGCGATTGCGCTGATGCGTTCGAGTTCCGGCGCCGACTCGACGTTGAAGCAGGCGATACCCGCGTCCAGCGCCGCCTCGATTTCCGCGGCCGATTTCCCGACCCCCGAAAACACGATGCGCCCGGGCGCTGCGCCGACGGCGAGCGCGCGGGCCAGCTCGCCGCCCGAAACGATGTCAAAGCCGCTGCCGGCGCGCGCCAGCAGCTCGAGTAGCGCCAGGTTGCTGTTGGCCTTCATGGCGTAGCAGACCAGCGCCGGGCGTCCCGCCAGCGCACGCACATAGCGGTGATAGGACTCGAGCAGAACCCTTTTGCTGTACACGTAGGTCGGCGTGCCCCACTGCTGCGCGATGCGAGCCAGAGGCACGCCTTCGCACTGCAGCGCGCCGTCCACGTAGTCGAACCCTGCTGTGGCGTAACGGCTCATCGCGGCTCTGCGTCGGGCACGCTTGCCGGCGCAGGCGCCGGGCTCGGAGGCGAGGCCGGCGCCGGGGCAGATGCAGGCGCCGCCGACGCTGCAGCGGCGGACGCCGCCGGTGCTGCGGGCGCGGACGCTGGCGCCGCCGGCGACGGCGGTGCCGTCGCGCCATCGGCCGGCGTTTTGCGCGCGGCAGGGTTTGGGCCGCCTTCGGCCGGCGGCATCGGCCACGGCGTATCCTTGCCGTGGCCCGGCACCCACAGCGGACCTTTCTGGCCGCAGGCGGCGAGCACGCCGGCCACACATAGCAGCGCGCCGGCCCAGGCCAGGCGACGGCAAGCGCCGGCGCCCGGTGGCCGCGCACCGCGCATACGGTCAACGAAATTCATGGCGGCAATCTATCATGAGCGAATCCCAGTTCCTGCAGGCCATCGACACCACCTTGGCGCGCGTACAGGCGGCCGTGGACGCGGCGGGGCTGCCCGTCGAGTGCTCGCAAACCGCCCTGATCCTCACGCTCGAGCTTGACGACGGCGCCAAAGTCATCCTCAATGCGCAAACACCGATGCGCCAACTCTGGATGGCCTCGCGCATCGGTGCCCGCCATTTCGCGCTCCAGGGCGAAGAATGGCGTGATACGCGCAGCGGTGCCGAATTCTTCGGCGAACTGGAACGCACCCTGGCCGAACTGCTGGGCGAACCGGTGCAACTCGCCCGTCGATGATGCGTGCGCAACGGCGCCAGCGTCGCGTAGCGGCGCACAGGATCCCCTCGCCCCGCCGGGGAGAGGGGCGGGGGTTAGGGGAGCACACCGAACTGCCCGGTGAGAACCCGCGCGTGGGAATCGTCTAGAACACGCCTTCGCTGGCCGGCTTGGCGGGGTGGACCTCGGCGGGGGTCTTGGCATCCGGTGCCGGCGTCGGTGCATCCAGGCCCAGACTGGCAACGCCCTTGCCCGGCTGGAACTCCTCCAGGTACAGCTCCCCATTGAGCTGCACCACACCCGGCGGCATGTCGCGCATGGTCTCGGGCACGCCCTTGAGCGCCCCGGCCATGTAGTCGATCCAGATCGGCAACGCGAGGCCACCGCCGGTCTCGCGCACGCCCAGCTGCCGCGGCTGGTCGAAGCCGACCCAGCCGACCGCCACCAGCCCGCCCGCGTAGCCCGAGAACCAGGCGTCGTGCGATTCGTTGGTGGTGCCGGTCTTGCCCGCCACGTCCGCGCGCTGCAGGCTCGCCGCGCGCGCCGCCGTCCCGTACCGCGTAACGTCCTTGAGCATGGAATCGAGCAGGTAGTCGGTGCGCGCGTCGAAAACGCGCGGCGCGGTATCGCCGGCGACCTGCGGCTTGGCTTCCATCAGCACCTTGCCGTCGCCATCGACGATGCGCCGGATCAGGTAGGGGCGCACGCCGAAGCCGCCATTGGCCACGATCGCATACGCGTTCAGTTCCTGCCAAGGGGTCACGGACCCCGCTCCCAGCGCCATGGTCAGGTAGGGCGGATGTTTGTCCGGGTCGAAGCCGAAGCGGGCGAGATATTGCTGCGCGTAGGCCGGCCCGATGGCCTGCAGCACGCGGATCGACACCATGTTCTTCGAGTGCGCCAGGCCGTCGCGCAGGCGCATCGGCCCCTCGAAGCCGGCCTCGTAGTTCTTCGGCTCCCATAACGTGCCACCGGTCTCCTCGGGCGGAACGCTGATGGGCGCATCGTTGACCAGGGTGCTGGTCATGATGCCCTTTTCCAGCGCCGCGGCGTAGATGAAGGGCTTGAGGCTGGAGCCGGGCTGACGCCAAGCCTGCGTCACATGATTGAACTTGTTCAGGTTGAAATCGAAGCCGCCCACGAGCGCCCGCACGGCACCGTCGCGCGCGTCGGCCGACACGAAGGCCGCCTGCACCTGCGGCAGCTGGCCGATGGCCCAGGAATCCTTGGCGCCGCGCACCAGGCGCACCAGGGAGCCGGGCGCGACGCGCCGGGCCGCCGGGACCTTGGCTCCCAGGGCGCCGGCGGCAAAGCGCAGGCCCTCGCCCTCGATTTTCACGGTGCTGCCGCCGGCCAGCTGCGCCTTGACCTGTCGCGGCCCGGCTTCGAGCACGACCGCCGCGGCGAACCCGGCCACATCCGGGGCGGCCGACAGCGCGTCGGCGATGCGCCGCGCCCGCTTGGCCGCATCCCCGGACCAGTCGAGCTGGCGCTCCGGCCCGCGATAGCCATAGCGCTGGTCGTACGCCAGCACCTGCGCCCGCAAGGCCTCGTAGGCCAGTTGCTGGTCGCCGCTGGAAATCGTGGTGTACACGTTGAGCCCGCGCGTGTAGGCCTCGTCGTGGAAGACGTCGGCCACCAGCTGGCGTGAAAGCTCGGCGGCGTAGTCGGCGCGCACCCGCGAATGCGTGAGGTTGGCCACGCCGTCGGGGCCTTCGGCCCGGTCGGCGCGCACGTGCACCTCTTCGGCCAGTGCGCTGTCGTAGGCCTTGCGGTCGATGTATTCGTTGGCCAGCATGCGCCCGAGCACGTAGCGCTGGCGCGCGCGCGCGCCCTTGGGGTTGGTCAGCGGGTTGCCGGTGCTGGGCGCCTTGGGCAGTTCGGCCAGCATCGCGCATTCGGCCAGCGTCAGATCGCCCAGCGACTTGCCGAAATACGTCTGCGCCGCCGAGGCAAAGCCATAGGCGCGCTGGCCCAGGTAGATCTGGTTGATGTACACCTCGAGGATGCGGTCCTTGGACAGCGAGGCCTCGATCTTGAATGCCAGTGCGATCTCGTACACCTTGCGCGTGTAGCTGCGCTCGGAACTGAGAAAGAAATTGCGCGCCACCTGCATCGTGATCGTGCTGGCACCCTGGCCCTTGTGACCCGACACCAGGTTGGCCGCCATCGCACGCACGATGCCCACGGGATCGACGCCGCCATGGCGGTAGAAGTTGGTGTCTTCGGCGGCCAGGATGGCCGCCCGCAGCTGGTTGGGCACCTCGCGCAGGCGCACCGGATCGCGCCGCTCGTCGCCGAATTCGCCCAGCAATACCCCGTCGGCACTCCACACGCGCAGCGGCACCTTGGGGCGGTAGTTGGTCAGCGCGTCGATCGCCGGCAGGTGATAGTAGGCGATGGCAAAGACGAAGGTGCCCAGCAGGAGCGCGCAAACGATCCCGGCGCCGGCCAGCAGGGCGGCAAAACCGAGCAGGCGTGCCAGGCGGGCATCGGCGGTGCGGCGCAGCCAGCCGGCGGCGGAGTGCGCAATTTCCTGTGCTTTTGCCAATATGCTCTCGCGCCGTCGTCTGCTAGGGTGGGCCGCGGATTATAGGCAGGAGCGCCGCCACGCCCTGGACGCCGCGGCATGCGCCATCAACCCGATGGATGCCCCCCATTCCGGAGATAGGCAGGGATCGGGCCGGGCAAGCGCTTTCGCAATACCGGAAAACTGCCGATGCTCGACCTTTCGATGGGCTTGGCTGCAGTCTTGGCACTTGCTAGGATTTAAACTAGTGTCTGATAATGTCCGGCTAGCTCCCTGCAAAACAAGGGATTTGCCGGTTTTTACCGTCCCGCGCCGCGCCCGCTTCGCGGCCGGAGGCGGTGCAGCGGCGGCGGCGCGGATGCGCCAGCGCACGGCGGTGGATGCGGGCACGGGGGTAATTCCGCGTCTGGCGGACACCTGTATCGTCCGGGCTTGCCGGGCTGACTGGGAGTGCCATTTTGGCCTTCGATTTGCCGTTTTTCTCGTCCAAGACGCCGCCGA
>Ga0075030_100005897_pt1 | contig 11026 bp, 8 predicted proteins | sample LitLauG_LLR_2012_FD_71393 | JGI IMG/M metagenome (GOLD analysis project Ga0075030, IMG submission 71393) | Freshwater sediment microbial communities from Pennsylvania, USA - Little Laurel Run_MetaG_LLR_2012 | ecosystem: Environmental > Aquatic > Freshwater > Creek > Sediment | place: USA...
GCGCCCCGCCCAGCACCGCCTCCGCAATCGCGGCATTCTCGGCCGCATCGCCGCCCTTCAGCGCTTCCCCCGGCGCCCGCTTCAGCCCGAAGTCTTCCGGAGTCACCTCTAACCGCTCGACGCCCGCATCCCGAACCCCGAATACTGTCGACGCCCCCGTCAGCGTCAACTCATCCAGCCCATCCGACCCGTTCACCACAAACGCCCGATGCGACCCCAGCCTCGCCAGCGCCCCCGCAATCTTTGCCGCCGCCTCCTCCGACCACGTTCCCGCCACCTGAATCTCCGCGCCCGCCGGATTCGTCAGCGGCCCCAGGAAATTGAACACCGTCTTCATCTTCAGCTCCACGCGCACCGGATGCACATGCTTCGTCGCCCCGTGATACGCGGGCGCAAAGAAGAACCCGATCCCTGCCTCCCGCACGCACCGCGCCGCCAGTTCCGGTTCCGCGGCAGCCCGCACTCCCAGCGCCTCCAGGACATCCGCGCTCCCGCACCGGCTCGATATCGAGCGGTTCCCGTGCTTCGCCACGCGCACTCCCGCGCCCGCAATCACAAACGCCGCAACCGTCGAAATGTTGAACGTTTGCATCCCGTCGCCACCCGTCCCGCACGTATCGAGCAGAGGCCGCGATTCCGGCCCGATCGGTACTTTCGCCGCCGCCGCCCGCATCGCCCGCGCGAACCCGGCCAGCTCTTCCACGGTTTCCCCGCGCACCCGCAACGCCACTAAAAACGCCGCCGTCAGCACCGGCGTCGATTCCCCTGCCAGCAACTCCTGCATCGCCATCTGCGCCTCCGCTTCAGAGAGCGCGCGCCCTCCCGCAACAGCGTGCATGAACTCAAGGATGGTCGGGGAGGGCATGATAAAGTTGGGTTTTGAAACTTCGCGCGCTTTCAGTACTTCACGGCGCAATTCCAAGCATAGTAGTAAGCCGCTCCAAATGAAAATTCACGAGTACCAGGCCAAGACCATACTGGCCAAATACAAAGTCCCCGTGCCTCGCGGGGAGGTGGCGTTTACCGTCGCCGAAGCTGAGGCGGCTGCGAAAAACATCGGCGGGAGTGTCGTTGTGAAAGCGCAGATCCACGCGGGCGGCCGCGGGAAAGGTGGCGGCGTTAAAGTCGCAAAGGATTCCACTGAAGCCGCTCTTCTTGCCGAAAAAATTCTCGGCATGACGCTCGTGACGCACCAGACCGGCCCCGAAGGCCGTCTCGTGCAGCGCCTGCTCATCGAAGAAACTCTGCCCATCGATAAGGAACTCTATCTCGGCATCGTGCTCGACCGCGCTGCCGGCAAGATCACCTTCATGGCTTCCGCCGCGGGCGGCATGGAGATCGAGGAAGTCGCGGCCCACAACCCCGGCGCCATTCTCAAGGAATTCGTCGATCCCGGCCTCGGCCTCATGCCCTACCAGGCGCGCAATCTCGCTTTCGGCATCGGCATCCCCGCCCCGGCCATCAACGGTGCAGTAGCGGCCATGATCGCGCTCACCAAATGCTGCCTCGAAATGGATGCGTCGCTCGCCGAAATCAACCCCTTCATGCTCACGAAGGACAACCGGGTCTTCGCGCTCGACGCCAAGATGAACTTCGACGATAACGCGCTCTTCCGCCACAAGGACATCCTCGAACTGCGCGACACCAATGAAGAGGATCCGCTCGAAGTCGAAGCCTCCAGGTTCGGCCTCAACTACATCAAGCTCGATGGCAACATCGCCTGCATGGTCAACGGCGCGGGCCTCGCCATGGGCACCATGGACATCATCAAGTACGCGGGCGGCAGCCCGGCCAACTTCCTCGACGTCGGCGGTGGCGCCAACGCCGAACAGATCAAGAACGCCTTCCGCATTTTGCTTTCCGACAGCGCGGTGAAGGCCGTGCTGATCAACATCTTCGGCGGTATCCTCCGCTGCGACACCCTGGCTACCGGCGTCGTCGCCGCCGCGCGCGATCTCGGCATCAGCCTCCCCATCGTCATCCGCATGGAAGGCACCAACGTCGAACTCGGCCGCAAGGTCCTCGCAGAATCCGGCTTCAACTTCACCGTCGCCGACGGCATGAAGGATGCGGCCGAAAAAGTTGTCGCAGCAGCGGGAGGTCACGCGTGAGCGTACTGGTCGATAAGAATACGCGCCTGCTCGTGCAGGGCTTCACCGGTAAAGAAGGCACGTTCCACGCCGAGCAGGCCATCGCCTACGGCACCAACGTTGTCGGTGGCGTCACGCCGGGCAAAGGCGGAGCGAAGCATCTGGATCGCCCCGTCTTCGACACCGTTGCCAACGCGGTGAAAGAAACCGGCGCCAACGCCACGGTCATCTTCGTCCCGCCGCCCTTCGCGGCAGACGCCATCATGGAAGCGGCCGACGCCGGTATCGCCCTCATCGTCTGCATCACCGAAGGCATTCCGCAGGTCGACATGGTGAAGGCCTGGGAATTCCTGAAGTCGAAAACCTCGCGACTCATCGGTCCCAACTGCCCCGGCGTCATCTCGCCCGGCCAGTGCAAAATCGGCATCATGCCCGGCCATATCCACCTGAAGGGCAACGTGGGCGTGGTCTCGCGCTCCGGCACTCTGACTTACGAAGCCGTCGGCCAGCTCACCAAACTCGGCATCGGCCAATCCACCTGCATTGGCATCGGTGGCGACCCCATCATCGGGACCACCCATACCGACGCCATGAAGCTCTTCAACGAGGATCCCGACACGCACGCCATCGTCATGATCGGCGAAATCGGCGGCGACGCCGAAGAGCGCGCGGCGGCCTATGTGAAGGAACACGTGAAGAAACCGGTCGTCGGCTTCATTGCCGGTCAGACCGCGCCTCCCGGACGCCGCATGGGTCACGCGGGCGCCATCATCTCCGGCGGCTCCGGCGCCGCCTCGGACAAAATCAAAGCCATGGAAGCGGCGGGCATCACCGTATGCGCCTCGCCCGCCCAGATTGGCGAAAACATCGCCCTGCGCATGGGTCTCAAAAAATAGGCATTAAAAAAATAATATGAGCGAACTGCAAAAGACGTTTTCCATCATCAAGCCCGACGCCGTTGCCACGGGCAAGGCCGGCAACATTCTGGCCCTCCTTGAAGCTTCCGGTTTCCGCGTGGTTGCCCTGCGCATGACGCGCCTCAGCCAGTCTCAGGCGGAAGGCTTCTACGCCGTCCATCGCGAGCGCCCCTTCTACGGGAGCCTCGTGAAGTTCATGACCGAAGGCCCGGTCATCGTGATGGCCCTTGAACGCGAAGACGCGGTCAAGAAGCTGCGCGAAGTCATGGGCGCAACCAACCCCGCCAACGCCGCCGACGGCACCATCCGCAAGCTGTACGCGGAGAGCATCGAGCGCAACGCAATCCACGGTTCCGACGCGCCGGAAACGGCTGCCGAAGAGCTGAAGTACTTCTTCACGTCGATCGAACTCAGCCAGCTGTAAAGCTTCCCGGCGTTTACCGAGACAACGGCTGCCTTGCACAAAGCGGGGCAGCCATTTTTTTTGTTTACATCTTCCTGTGAACGAAATGGTTGACGCAAACCAGCGGATTGGTTAAGAAGGGCGGATGGAGATGTTGGCTCAATACTGAATTTGTGACACAATCACATATCAAAGGGATTTTTGGATGCTAAAATCAAGCAGCAGAGACCTAAGTGTGATTTTATCACGGATAGCTTCATGATTGTTTCATTTTCGGTTTCGAACTTTCGCTCGTTTTCGTCAGAAGAAACCCTTTCGCTAGTTGCCAGTAACCGCTTGTCCGGACGACATGAAGATCACGTGGCCCCGATCCCGGATTCCGACGAACGAGTCTTGCGTACCGCAGTCCTTTACGGCGCCAACGGCGCTGGCAAGTCGAATCTTTTCAAGGCGCTCCGATTTCTCAAGAACCTTGCGCTGAACACCCGGAAGAAAAGTAGCGGAACAGGACGCGAGGTCTTTCGTTTTGGAGGGCAGGCGAGCGAGCCCTCGTGTTTCGACTTGCAGTTTATCGCACAAGATAAGCTCTATCGATTCGGCGTCAAGGTCGATGACCAACGGATTGTAGAGGAATGGCTCGTGCGTGTCGTGGGAGCGAAAGAGAAACCGCTGTATGAGCGCATCACCGATGAGCGGGGCGATGTGAAGATTGATGCCGCGGGCATCGTGGACGCAGGGGCGAAACTGAAGGCCCTTGTCACCGTCGGTGGGCCGCAAAACCAAACGTTTCTGGCAACGATTAAGGCAACGTTGGACCCGTCGGAATACGGCGACGAATTGTCGGCTATTCTTTCCTGGTTCAGCAGGAGCCTGAGACTTGTATCACCGGGACAGGCTACTCACTCTTTGAGCCGAGTACTGGCCAGGAACCCGGATCTCATGAGATTCGCAGGCGAATTTCTAAAGTCCTCCTCTACGGGCGTGGACCATTTGAAGGTCTTGAAAAAGGAGATGTCCGTAAACGAGCTTCGGCTACCTGAAACAATCATAGCCAGATTGTTGGCAGACGTCGAAGAAGGCGGCACAGGGTTGTTTCCATACCTCGGTCGTGACCAACTACTTATCGAGCGAATCGATGGTGATCATTTTTATCGGCTCAGCGTCCAGGCCGCGCATGAAGGCCAGGCTGGCGACGTTATTCCGCTGGAACTGAACGAAGAGTCCGATGGAACACAGCGGCTTCTACAACTGATCCCGGCGTTGCACCAATTGAGAAAGGGTGGTGCTGTATATTTTATCGACGAGATCGATCGCAGCCTGCACCCGATGTTGGTGAGGAACTTCCTGGAATTCTTCCTGAAGTCGTGCGGCGGGACTCAGCGCCAACTAATTATGACGACCCATGAGTCGAATCTGTTGGATCAGGACTTGTTACGCCGCGATGAAATCTGGTTTTCGGAAAAGGACGCTGCGGGGGCAACGCACCTCTATTCGCTCATGGACTTCAAAGTGCGGAACGATCTGGAACTTCGTAAGCACTATCTCCAGGGCCGATTTGGCGCAGTTCCGTTCCTCGGCGATCCCGCGCGTTTGCCAGCTGAAAGAGACTAGCCGGAATGAGTCTGTTTCAGCGCCGAGCCCGCCCGCTCAACAGGGATACTGCCCGCCTTCGCGATGACCGTCTTTTCATCGTGGCATGCGACGACACATTTGCGCCCAAACAGTACTTCGAGTTTTTCAGGGTCACGCGAGTGAAGATTCACGTCGTGCCGACGACAGACGGCACATCTGTAGCTAAGAATGTTCTCGACCGACTACTCGAGTTCGATTACGAGCCAGACGACGAATTATGGATGCTGCTGGACACAGACCATTGCGCGCAGGGGACTCACTTGCACAGTTTCACAGAAGCGCTACGCGTGGCAAGGCAGCGGGGTGTAAATGTCGCTCTGAGTAAACCATGCTTTGAGTTTTGGTTGCTGATGCATCATCTGGACGAGGCGGCGTCCGCCGAGCTCACAACCTGTGGTGAGGTCACAGCAAAATTGCGAGAAAGACTGGGGCGGTACGACAAGACGAAGCTCGACGCTTCGCACTATCCTCTGGCGTCGGTGGCCGAGGCCTGCAACCGCGCGGAGAGGCTGGACCGAACCGTCCTGGGCGGCGATATTCCCAATTCGAGTACAAGTCGAGTATATCGGCTATGGGCGGCAATCGCCGAAAAAGCGTTACCTTCTCAACTTCCAACTGAACTGCGCGGGCTCGTGCCTTAACAGCGCCATCTGACGAACCAAATGCAAAAAGGCTGCCCCGGCAAGGAGGCAGCCTTTTATCAACTCTCGCCTGAAGAAACGCCGCTACCTGCGGCCGCCCTCTTCTCTGCGCTCGCCACCACCGCCCCGCTGCTGCGGTGCCTGATTGCCCCTTTGCTGCGGCGCATAGCTCCGCTGCGGCGGGGAGTACGGACGCAGTTCATGCCGCTCCGCGCGTGGCGGCGCTACCGGTGCGCCTCCGCCTGGCCCTGGCCGGAACGCCGGACGCGCCGGCAGGCTCGCGTACGGATGCACGTAACTCCCGCGGTTCACCCACGTCCGTCCCCACGGCCTTCCACCAATGACGATGTCGTGCGAGCGCCACCCGAAGCTGACGCCTCCCCAGCCCCACGGCATAAACGAACCGATAAAGATACGCGGCCCGAACCCGATTGCCCCGCCGATAAAGAAGCCCGGGCGCGGCCGGTAAAACACCACCGCCGGGTCGTAGTACGGCACATACAGCAGATTGGGATCCACCGGCAGAATGTCGATCTCTCCCGGCCCCGGCGTCGCCACCCGGTATTGCGGACCGGTGCGCAAATATCCATAGCTGTACGCGCGCTGCCGCTGATCCTGAATCGCGTCCATTACGCCCGCGCGGTCGGCCAGCACCGCATCGCCCAGCTGCTGCGTCCAGTTCATGTCCCCGGCCATCAGATCCAGCACGCTGGGAAAGGGAAGCAGCGCCTGTACACTCGGATCCCACGGCAGATTGTCTTCCCGAATCGCATTCGCCATCTGATCGCCCGTCAGGTAGCCGTGCGCGCGCGCCCATCCGTCGGCATCGGGAATTTCGTTCGAAAAAGTCGACGCAGTCAATACCTGCGCCAGCAGCGGGTCAGGATAAAGCGCAATCCGCGCCACCGTTTGTTCCAGTTGCTGTGTGTCGTAAGTCGGCGGCGCCTGGGCCGCAAGCGTGGCTGCGCCCAGTGCTGCCAGTATCACCGCTGTTTGAAGTTTTTTCATCGCATCCTCCCGCTTATAAGACGCAATTCAATTGCCATCGGTTGCCGGGCGACGCCGCTGCGTACCTTAAATCCCGTTAACTAAGCGCCTGTAACGAAACCTACGCTGCCGTGCGCGCCCGCAAGAAGTTGACCCGCAGCATGACATCTGAGTTACTTACTTCCGGTCCCGCCCTCTACTTCCTGTCAGGTAATGCGAAAACGTACAGCGCATTTCCGTTTGACGGATACTTCACTTCCGGCGCCAGCACGCCCGGAACAATCCGCGGGCTTCCGCCGCCCAGACCCGTCGACACGGCCACATACTGTTTGCCGTCCACGCTGAACGTCAGCGGGAAGCCCTGTACCGAAGTCCCCAGCCGCGTATCCCACAGCGTCTTGCCGGTCTTCACGTCGATGGCGCGGAACGTCCGGTTCATATCGCCCACAAAAGCAATTCCGCCCGCCGTCGAAACCACCGACGTCATGAACGGCGCCCGCTGCTCCACCTTCCAGAGCTCCTTAAGCGTCCGCACGTCGTACGCTGCAAGCTTGGCGATGTTCCCGCCTGACCCCGGCGATTCATAGAACCGCCGCGCCGCCCCGCCCGCGCTGCCCCCGCCTTCCGTAAGTTCGATCTTCTGCGCGTTCATCTCCTGGCAACTCTGCGTCAGCGGAATAATCAGCCCGTTGATTGCCGGGTTGTAACTCATCGCGTGCCAGTTATGTCCGCCTTCCGACGTCGGGCAGCTTTGTACCCATTGACCTACTTCCTGCTCCACAATGTCGTTCCGGTAGTGCGGCTCGCCCGTCGTTGCGTCGAAGCTGTCATACACGTTCTGGAAAACTGTTTCTTTGTGACCCAGATACTTACCCGTCGCCCGGTCGTTCTTCCACAACACGCCCGCCTTACCCGCGCTGAATACCAGCTTCTGTCCGTTGTCATCCACCAGCACCCGCTCGAACACTTCATCCAGATCCAGCGATTCGCCCGGCGCATGGTTGTAATACCACTTCAGCTTCCCTGTATCCACGTCGATCGCCACCGTGGAATTCGCATACGCCGTCGCCCCGTTGCCCGATTGCCTGCTCGCCCGCATCCACGGCTTGGCCTGCGCCACGCCCCAGTAAGTCAGGTTCAGCTCTGGATCGTAACTGCCCGTGATCCAGGTGTCTCCGCCCGCGCGGAACAGGTTCGGCAGCTTGCCCCACGAATCCCCGCCCGGCTCGCCGTCTTTGGCGATCGTGTAGAACTTCCACGCCAGCTTGCCCGTCTCCGCATCCCACGCGCTGATGAAGCACTTCTCATCGCGGTACTGATCGCAGAGCGAACCGCCCAGTCCCTGCACCAGCTTGCCTTTGATGATGATCGGCCCGCTCGACGTGCTGTACACGCCGCCCGCCCGGTCGCCAATCACCGAATCCCATGCGCTCTTGCCCGTCTTCGCGTCCAGCGCGTAAATATGCGCGTCGCTCGTGGTCACGTAAACCTTATCGCCGTAAATCGCGAGCCCCCGCTGCGCGTTGCCGGTCGCCGCCGGGCCAATCCGGTTCTCCCACAGCAGCGTGCCCGACTTCGCATCCAGCGCCTGCACAATATTCGTCGGATTGTTGATGAACATCACGCCGTCATGCACCACCGGAGCCGGCTGATTCTGCCCCTCGGCCATCGCCCACACCCACTGCAGTTGCAGGTTCTTCACGTTCCCGGTCGTGATCTGGTTCAGCGGACTGTAATTGTTGGCTTTGTAATCCCGCCGGATCATGAGCCAGTCGTTCGGGCTCGGATTCTTCAGCATCGCGTCCGTCACCGGCGTGTAGTTCTGGATATTGCCCTGCACCACCAGCCCGCGCGGTGTCGGCGGTGCCTGCCCGGCCGCCAGCGGATTCTGCGCGCCTGCCCCGCCTCCCGCCGCGCCACCGCCTCCGCGGCCTGCTCCGCCTCCCCGCCCTGCCCCTGCCTGCACCTGTCCCGCCACGCCGCGGATCCCGATCCCCGCCGTCATCGTCAGCGCTTGGTTGCCGGCCCGCGCGCCGTTCGAGTCCAGAATGTACGCCGCCAGGTTCACATACGTCTCATCGCCGAGGCTGCCCGCATTGCCTGGAGGCATCGCCCCGCGCATGAATCCGATCAGATCCGTCGTCGTCCGTGCACCCCAGCTGCTCAGAAACAGCCCGCCCGCCAGCTGCGCCGCGTCGTTCCGCCCGCCCAGATCCGGCCCATGGCAACCCGCGCAGGAGGCCGCATAAGCCGTGCGTCCCGCCGCCGACTGCGCCGCCGTGAAGCTGCTTTGTGGAGCCTGCTGACCCATTAACATCACGACGCCGGCGATGCTCGTTAAGCCCGCCGCGCCAATCAAGCTCTTCTTCATTCCAAACATGAGTCGCATCTCCCTTAGACTTCCGTCCGCAACCAATCCCGCCCTACCGCCACGTCTAACCAACCGCCGCCACCGAGCGCTCTACTTACCCCGCCCGCACACTCGTATTTCTTCCCGCCGAGCCGCGACCGCGAGGGAGCGCTGCCCCAATCCGCGCTCCCGCCCTACTTCAGCAACCAGCCCCAGAGCGCACCTTCCGGCGCACCTTCCGTGTGGATCTCCACATACAGCCCGCCCTTGCGCAGCGTCTCCAGTTGCTTCTCGTTCAGCTCCATCGATCCCGATATCGCCCCGCTCACCGCCTTCGGCACCGTAATGTCGCCGATCGCCGGCCCGCGCACACCCGCCATCGGAGCCACAGCCGCATGCACGTTCGCCGTCGTCACCGGCGTCTTCAGCCCGTCGAACGACCCGCTGAACGTCACCTTCGTCCCGGTCAGCGTCGCCGTCACCGTTCCGATTCCGGTCAGGTTCGGCCGCGTCCGTGCATCGGCCGGCACCGCCGTCAGACGCGCCTTAAATGTCTCCGTGCCCTGCGCCATAAGCGAAACCGCCCACATCGCGCAAACGAACCCAACTCCCGCCACCGCCCGAAATCTGAATGACATGCGTCTCCTCAATCCTTCCAGATTCTACATGGAAACCGCTCACCGCTCACGCGCCGGCGCAAAAAAAGGCCGGTCGCGCACTCGCACGCCGGCCCTTGTTCCGCTCCCATCGGCCCACGCCCCCGCGGATGAAGGCGTATGCGCCGAGCACTGACTCAGTTGTATTTCGTATTGATCGCGTACGAAATGTAAGCGGCCGAAATGCCAATATCGATTCCTGGCGCCGTAAACGTCTGGTAGTTCGTGTAATTCTCCACCGTCAGCCCGCCGCTGCCCGCCGGCAATGCCCCCGTCACGTACCCGGGTACATTCAATACGATCTGGCTCGCCGGCGCGATGCACTGGAAAGTGCCCGTTGCCGTCTGGCCGTTCACCAGCGCCGTTGAGCTTCCGGTGACGACCACGAACGACCCCGGCGCACCTCCGTTCCACGTAATCTGCATTCCCGATGCCCGCGTAATGGCCCCTAGACTGCCTTGGTTCGTCCACGTCAGCGCTGGACTCGGGTACACCACCGACGCGTTGAACGCCCCCACGTCCTTCCCGCCCGTCCCCGCGAAACTATACGTGCCGCCCGATGGCGAAATGAATCCGGAAGCCAACTGCGCATAGTAATATCCCGGAATCTGTGGAATTCCAGTCAGCGTCGCGTTCCCGCCCGGCCCGTTCACGCTGATACTCGTGCCCGCGTCCAGCGCTGTGCCTGTCGCGCCCGTTGCGGCCAGACTTTGGTTTACGGTGCAGCCGCCCGGCGATACCGAAGAACTGGCCGAACCAAAAGCCGCACCCGTGTAGCTCTGGAACGTGGCAAACGCAATGTCGGTCGTCTGGGTCCCGCCCCCGGTCGGGGCTGGCGATATCGAGTGAGAAATGCCCACAAATCCGCTCTTTACTGTCGTCTGCCCGCTCAGTGTCTGGAACACGCTGCCACTGGTTCCGAACGCCGGGTCCGAACATGGTCCATTGCCGATCGGTAGTGTGATGTAATTCGTCGGCGTCCCCGCTGCGTTCACGCCCACCACCGAGACATTGCATCCCTGCGGAGCGTTGGCGGGAATAGTAACGTCGATCTGGTTCAGCCCGGGGAAGCCGGATGCGCCCTGATAGTAAATCGGAGCGTCCACCCCGCCAACGTAAATGTGCGTCAGGCTGTTGATCGGAAAGGCTGCCGGTACGTATTGCGTATCCCGGGCGGCATCGGCTCCGAGGCCCGAACCCCACATCTGAATCGTGGTGCCCGGGGGGATGGAGTTGCTGTAGTTGTACAGCGCGCCGGTGTTCGGATTCTGCGCCACGCCGAGCCCGCTGCCAGCCCCGTAATAGGCGTCAAACCCCATCGCGTTCGCCACCACCTGAATCGTGAAGGCC
>Ga0075030_100005898_pt1 | contig 11026 bp, 10 predicted proteins | sample LitLauG_LLR_2012_FD_71393 | JGI IMG/M metagenome (GOLD analysis project Ga0075030, IMG submission 71393) | Freshwater sediment microbial communities from Pennsylvania, USA - Little Laurel Run_MetaG_LLR_2012 | ecosystem: Environmental > Aquatic > Freshwater > Creek > Sediment | place: USA...
GAACTGGCCGAGCGGCGCGATTACGTGATCGACTGCAATTGGAAGGTATACGTCGACAACTATCTTGAGGGCTATCACATCCCAATCGCGCACCCAGGACTGATGAAAGAAATCGATTACGCGAGATATCGTACGGAAACGTTCCGCTATTACTCGCAACAGCTTGCACCACTTCGAGCAATGAAAGGTGATGAAGCGAAAGATCGCTTGTATACGCCGAAAAAGGGCGGGATCGATGGCGCGCTTTACTTCTGGGTGTTCCCGAATTTGATGCTGAATATTTATCCGGACAATATCCAGACCAACTTGATTATGCCGCTGTCCCATGAAAAGACTCTGACGATCTTTGAATGGTTCTTTCACGACGCAACTTCGGAAAAAACGGAGGATAGAATTCGGAAAACGATTGCGTTCAGCGAGGAAGTCCAGAAAGAAGACATCGATCTCTGCGCGCATGTTCAGCGCGGGTTGCGCTCCGCAACTTACGATCGGGGGCGATACTCGGTAAAGCGCGAAAACGGCGTCCATCATTTCCACACGCTTCTCGGCGAATTCCTGGGACGGATTTAGCTGAGATTTGACATCGTGATTGTTCTGCTCATGGGTCCGGCGGGTTCTGGAAAGACGGAGGCAGGCCGGTTGTTGGCCGCCAAATTGGGATGGGAGTTTCTTGATGCCGATGATTTTCATTCTCCGGAAAACCGCTTGAAGATGGCGCAAGATCATCCCCTGAGTGATGAGGATCGGCTGCCCTGGCTCGATTCCATTCACGGAGCCTTGTTGAAGTGTTCTCATTCACAGAAAAATATTGTTCTGGCGTGCTCTGCGCTGAAGCAGAGTTATCGCGATCACCTGCGCACCGGCCTAGACATGAAGATCGTGTACTTGCGAGGATCGCGTGAACTTCTGCTCGAGAGGCTGAGGGAGCGCCGAGGGCACTTCTTCAAAGCAAAGCTCCTGGATTCTCAACTGGCGGATCTTGAAGAGCCCGCGGAGGCTGCGACTGTGGACATCAGGCAGTCGCCCGCCCAACTCGCCCAAGCAATCCGCGAAAAACTCAATTTGAAGTAGAATGCGCCATCCCAAGCGAAACGTCCAAGCGGAGAGCGCGTTTGTCACCAGCTCGGAGCATTGAAGATGAGGTAGCGTCACAGCTAAGGTGGCGGCTCCTTCCATTTCTCTTTCTGCTCTACATCGTCGCTTACATTGACCGGATCAACGTTGGCTTTGCCGCTTTGCAGATGCAGGAGCAATTGCATTTCAGCGACCGAGTGTACGGGCTGGGCGCTGGAATGTTTTTCGCAGGATATTTTTTGTTTCAAGTTCCCAGCAATCTGGTTCTTCATCGTCTGGGAGCGCGCCGATGGATTGCATTCCTGATGGCGGTGTGGGGGTGCGTCTCCGCATCGACGATGTTTGTTAAATCGCCACCAGATTTTTACTGGTTCCGGTTTCTGCTTGGATCTGCAGAAGCAGGATTCTTTCCTGGCATGATCCTCTATTTGAGAGGCTGGTTCCCCGAAGCCGCGCGAGCTCGAGCAGTTGCTCTATTCATGACTGCGGGACCGATTGCGGGCGTGATCGGCGGTCCGATCTCAGGATTCTTGCTCGGGTTGGACCATCATGCGGGTTTGAGCGGATGGCAGTGGCTGTTTTTGCTGGAGGGAATTCCAGCAGTGCTCATGGGTTTAGTCTCCTATTGCTATTTGGAAGACACAGCGCGCAATGCTAGCTGGCTTACTGAGCCGCAAAAGGATTGGCTGCTCTCAAGATTGACAAGCGAATCTCAAACAAACAATTCTCCAGTTGTGACAAATCCGTTTCTCGCGCTGAGGGGAGTCGAAATCTGGCTCCTGGCGTTCATTTATTTCGCGCTGAATACCTGCTCTTACGGGATCGGTTTGTGGCTTCCATCGATGATCCGATCCTGGTCGGTCTCGGGAAACAAGTCGCTCGGTTGGATCTCTGCGGTGCCCTATCTGGCTGCCACGATCGTGATGGTGGTGGTGGGAAGCCACTCGGACCGCACTGGCGAACGAATTTGGCACGTTTCCATCTCCGCCTTTACCGGAGCATTGGCACTGTTCATCGCGGCTTACTCGTCCAGCATTCTTGTGAGCGTGGCAGCGGTTAGCCTGGCGATGACGGCGGTTTCCTCCATGGTCGGTCCGTTCTGGGCATTGCCAACGAAGTGGTGGCGGGGGAGTGCCGCCGCAGTAGGGATTGCCGCGATCAATTCTCTGGGAAATTTGGGCGGATTCCTGGGGCCGTACGTAATTGGAGCGGTGAAATCTGGAACGGGAAGTTTTCGTGGCGGATTCCTTGCAGCTTCGGCCGTGCTGGCGATTGGTGGGGCCATCGTGCCTTTGCTCCGCCTAAGCAGAAAACGGCAGGCTTAGAGAGTCTATTCAACTGGCGGGAGGCTTGACGTAGCCGCCTGTTCTCTTCTCGCGCAATTCATCGTATCCTGGATAGACGAGAAGTTTTCCTTCATGGTTTTCCGCTAGGTTTTCGCTCCAGGAGAAAGCTTGCGCGCGGACAAGGGCAAATTATGGCGATTGAAGTGAAATTAGCGAGACCGGTCTGGAAGCCGGCCGGCAATGTGGGCGCGAGCCAGCAGCCCTTCAAGTATCCATTGGAGAGGCAGTTCATAGAGCCAGACTGGCGCCGCCTCCCCGCTTACAAAAATGTGACCAAAGACGAATGGGAAACCGCCCTTTGGCAGCGTCGGCACACGGTGAAGAACCTGAAGGAAGTTGCGGAAGTATTTGGATCTCTGATGCCAGCAGGGCTGCTGGAAAATATTGAGCACGACATCAAAGAACGCGCCACGATGTCCCTTCTGATTCCGCCGCACATGCTCAATACCATGGACGAAACGGATTTGTGGAACGATCCTGTCCGCCGCTACATGCTTCCTGCCCTCGAAGACCGCCACCCCGAATGGCCCAGCCACCCCAAGGCATCCCGCGACAGTTTGCACGAAGCGGACATGTGGGCGGTGGAAGGACTGACGCATCGTTATCCCACCAAAGTACTGGCGGAGATGATTTCGACGTGCCCGCAATATTGCGGACACTGCACGCGCATGGATCTGGTTGGCAATGATGTGCCACAGGTGGTCAAGCTGCGATTCCAGATTCCGCAAAAAGATCGGTACGAGCAGATGCTGGAGTATTTGCGAAAGACTCCCTCCGTGCGCGATGTGGTTGTTTCCGGCGGCGACATCGCCAACGTGCCAATCTCCCAACTGGAGGCCTTCGTTTCCGCGCTGATGGATATTCCGAATATTAGAGATATTCGGCTGGCCAGCAAGGGTTTCATGGGGATTCCACAACACTTCCTCCAGGATGAAGTGTTAAAAGGTATGGAACGGCTGGCGAAAAAAGGGCATGAACGCGGGGTGGATTTGGCCATTCACACGCACGTGAATAACGCGCGACAGGTCACGCCGCTGTTGGCAAAGGCAGTTCGCAAGGTTTTGGAAGCAGGCCTCCGCGATGTGCGGAATCAAGGAGTACTGCTTCGCGGAGTGAATACGACATCAAAGGATTTACTCGACCTCTGTTTCGCTCTGCTCGACGACGCAAAGATCATGCCGTATTACTTTTATCAGTGCGACATGATTCCGAATGCGGAGCACTGGCGGCTGGCGATTCACGAAGCGCAAAAACTTCAGCACGACATCATGGGGTATCTGCCAGGTTTCGCGACTCCTCGCATCGTGTGTGACGTGCCGTTTGTCGGCAAGCGATGGGTACATCAGTTGAAAGAATACGACCGCGAAAAGGGAATTTCCTATTGGACGAAGAACTACCGGACGGGCATCGAGAAGGACGACGCCGGCGCGCTAACCCGGCTGTACGAATACTACGATCCGATCTATTCATTGCCAGCAACTGGACAGGATTGGTGGCGGAAACAGTCCCTCCAGACTTCAACTTCAAAAGTAAGTAGTTAAAATTAATAATGTAGCAAAATGGTACACCCGGGGAGACACGAACTCCCAACCCTCTGCTTAGAAGGTACGCAGTACAAAACTCTAAGTGCCGCTTTTCGTGTCGCTTACAGAGACACGCGCCATTTATCTCGCTCTTGGTCGGACCGAACCCCGATCCGACCACTGCAATGAGCTAATACTTCTAGCGGGCGTTGTCACCGTCGTGGAGTTGTGGCGCCGCTGGAGTGAGTTGCACGGATTTTGTTTAAGATATACAATTACAATGTATATCAAGGAGGGCTGATGCAGGTATCGAAATGGGGTAATAGTCTGGCGGTGCGGTTGCCCAGGGCTGTGGTTGACGCGCTCGATCTCAAAGAAGGCGACCAGATCGAGATTCGAATTGCTCGTGAGCGGGTGTTCGAAGTGAGCCGCGATCAAAGCAAACCTCACGCGCTCGCTCGTCTACGTAAACTCCGACGCGCTTTACCTCCCGGATTTGTTTTTGATCGAGAAGAGGCCAATGCCCGGTAAGGCTTTCTTCGATACGAATGTGCTGATCTATGCTGTGGCGCACAACGAGCCACGGAGCACGCAAGCTGAGCAGCTCCTCGCATCGGGAGGAGTCCTTAGCGTGCAGATCTTGAACGAATTCGCCTCTGTGGCTCGCCGAAAAATCTTAATGTCTTGGAGTGAGGTGACGGAAGCATTGGATGCTTTTCGAGTTCTCTGTCCTTCTCCGCTGCCCATCACCATTGAAATGCACGAAGCGGCACTCAAAATTGCGGAGAAGCACGGCTACAACATCTATGACGCGCTGGTTGTTTCCGCTGCATTGGAAGCTCGATGCACGACTCTCTATTCCGAAGACCTTCACGATGGCCAGAGAATTGATGGACAACTGACCATTCGAAATCCGTTCGTTGGATCATCCGGCTAGCAATCTCGTGAAAGGTACAGCCCGAGCAATGACTACTGTGTGGATGCCCCTCAAGCAGCCTAGAACAGCAAAGCTTTCTTTTGTTCCCGCCCCATCGGCCCCTTTTATAGTCCCTGCTAGGCAAAACCATCGTGGTCACCCTGTGCGATAGAATCTGTCTGGGTCGCAAAAAAATCAATTTCAGCCAGGTCTTTGCCGGCCAAGCCGTCGGCATCAAAGAAGTCCACGACGACATTTGGCTGGTGAGCTTTATGGATTATGATCTGGGATACTTCGATCTGGAGACTCGGGTGCTCGAACCGCTCGAAAACCCGTTCGACCCAAAAGTGTAACCCATGTCTCCGGTACGAACTGTCACCTATGTCTCCGGGCTGGACCCCAGGTTGAGATGGCGCGCCCGGGGAGACTCGAACTCCCGACCCTCTGCTTAGAAGGCAGAGAATCTTCCTATATCCTCTGCTTCACCGATCTTAATAAACCTATACAAACATTAAGACTTAGGGTAGATTTGGCTCCGGCGGTTCTACCTGGAGCTTAACCGGTTTTACCAGGTTTTACCGCCAAAGGGAGAACGTGGGTAAAACCAAAGCCAGGCCGGAGGAGAGAAACTTCACAGTCAAGACCCTCGAACGGCTTGCGACGAAAGAGAAGCGATACAACATCTTCGATTCAGAGACTCGCGGTCTTGGTCTCGCCGTCTATCCCAGCGGGCAGAAGACTTTTTTTCACCTCCAGAAAGTGCAAGGATGGCCCAGGCGGACCACGCTCGGGGTGTTCCCCGATATGTCGATCGAGGCGGCTCGCGGCAAAGCGAGCGAGTTGAACAGCAGGCTCTCGAATTGGCGTCAGAACGACTATCAGGGACAAGACCCGCTCGCACGAGCGGCAAAGGTTTCCACGCTCGGGGAAGTTCTCACGCATTATGTAGAGAATCATGTCGCGGCCACAGCAAAAAAACCCGACCATGCGATGAAGTACGCGAAGTGGCAGTTCGATACCTACCTCGCGTCCCTGCGCAATCGCCCACTCGGGACTCTTCGACGTCAGCACATTCGCGAGCTACACGCCGAGATTAAAGAGCGGCATGGAGGATTCACTGCGAACAGGACCATCACGTTTCTGCGCGCCTTGTTCAACCATGCGATTCATCCTGACGTTGCGCTTTGGGACGGAGCTAATCCGTGCGCGAAACCCAAGAAATTTCTTTTCCCTGAAAAGAGCCGCGAACGCACTATCCAGCGCCATGAAGCGCCGAAGTTTTTCAAAGAGCTTGCGCGCGAGCCAAACAGAGACTTGCGTGATTTTCTTCTTCTCGCGCTGTCTACGGCCGCACGTCGAGGAGCGGTGCTCTCGATGCGTTGGGAGCAGCTCGATTGGCAGCGGGGGTTGTGGATCATTCCGAATCCCAAAGGGAGAAAAGACCGCAAGCCACATGTCCTCCCGTTGACTCAACTCGCCTTCTCAGTTTTGCGGGCCCGTCCGCAAATGACTGAATGGGTTTTCCCAGGAGTCAAAGGACACCTTACGACGGTTAAAAAGCCCTGGAAGAAATTCATGGAGCGTGCTGGCATCCACGATTTGCGCATCCATGATTTGCGCAGAACACTCGCGACGCATGAAGGGGATATAGGGGCATCGACCGAAGTGATTCAAAAAACGCTTGGTCATGAGGAATCGAGTGCCGCGACAAAGATTTATGACCGCAGCGACCGGCGCGACGAAGTTCGCGGCGCGATGGATGCGGCGATTGCGGCTATGCTTGTGGCCGGAAAAACTTCGAAGCGCAAACTTCTGGCAGCGCCGTCCGGAGCAGGTGTCGCGTGAAACAAATAACTGGAGCCCGACTCGCCAGGGAAATTGAGGACCGGTGCCGTAAGGATTTGGACAGAATCGAGCAGGGAGACGGTACTGTAGGTCTCGGAATCCCCAGCAAGATATTGATATTTATGACGATAAGGGCCGCAGAAGGGCGATTGGAATTTTTCACGGCAGAGATCAAGGAAGCATTTCGTAATCGTGCGATGGAGTACTCTGTCGGGGAGGCACGCGCGGCGAAGCTTATGCAGAGTATCGACAATCTGCGCAACAAGGGATCTGCGATTGAGCGATTGCCTGTGCCCTTGCAGCCCCAGGCATGGAGAGACAGCCGCAAGAAGTTAGGCGAATACCTCAGAGAACACGGGTACGCCAATCACGACCAAGCCATTCCTTTGATTGTGAATGTGGTTCTCACCTACAGCCCGCGTTTCGATTGCTGGATGGAGTTGGCCCGTGTGCTGCATGTTGCGTACATCGCCTCTGGCCGCGTGGCGGACCCAGACGATGCTAAGACCGACACGTTGTACACGGCATTGCTCAGGGCAGCGAGCTCGTACCGCACCGGGGTGGCACGATGAAGGCAGCCATTTACGCGCGAGTCAGTACTTCGAATCACGGCCAGGACGTCAACCTGCAACTTCGGGAGCTGCGCGAGTACATCGCACGGCGCGGATGGCAGATCGCGGGCGAGTACACGGATTCAGGCATCTCCGGCTCGAAAGAGAAGCGCCCGCAGCTCGAAAGACTCATGCACGATGCGAAACGTCGGAAGTTCGACGCCGTTCTCTGCTGGAAGCTGGATCGCATCGGACGCAGCCTCAAACATTTGGTTAACCTGCTGGCAGAACTGGAAGCATTGGGGGTGGCCCTCGTATCGCTTTCTGACAGCCTTGACTTGAGCACGCCGCAAGGTCGTTTGATGTTTCAAATCATCGCCGCGATGGCGGAGTTTGAACGTTCTTTGATTCAAGAGCGCGTTCGGGCCGGGCTTCGAAATGCCAGAGCCAAGGGAAAGCGTCTCGGCCGTCCCCGCGTCGCCGTAGACTGCGCGATCATTCAGGCGCGCCGAGCGCAGGGCCATTCTTGGGCAACCATTTGTCGGGAGATGGGGGTTTCTAAAGGGACGGCGCAGCGGGCAGCTACTGGCTCGCCCATAATCGTATGAATTGCGACCGCCGACGTTTCTGACCAGATTTGCCTCATTCCAGGACCTTTAGTTGACCTCTGGCTGGTTTGTGGGCAAGCCACCTCAATCAGTGATCTGGGTTAAGTGCAGCCAAATCGATTCCGAGGCTCGATTTGAATCCGCTCGCTCGGATCTTGTGCATAGTGGTCAAAAACGCCATTCCACAAAGATTTGTAACTACCTCAATCTACAGCCCGCTTTAGAGAACTTAGTGTTGTGGCAAAATCACAAGGTTTTGCCGAATCAGAAGAATAAGGTCGGGTCGGGTTTTGCATGGCCTGTTGAATGTCGAAATCATTTCGGCTTGGGGATTGTTGTTTCCAGTTCTGCGCGTTTCAGTTCGTCAAGGAGGCGCCCGAGCTCCGGGTGCGTTCGTAGGTGGTCTGGCACCGCCCTTCGAAGCTCATCATGGACGTCTCGGAGGTGCTTGGCTTGCTCCGCGCTCGGCACCCATTTCATTACGTACTGAAGCATCTGGCTACCGAAGATGTGGAGTGCGTGCAGGCTGACAGTATTACGATCCCTCATATGGGCTCGCAGTATCTTCAAGGCGTCATCGCAACAAGCCGCAGCGGGCGCTGCATTAGGAGCTGTTAACGCCTTTTTTAGTAGAAGGTGTGCGGTCGCAGTTTCAACTTGTCGATTGTTAGCGGGCAGCAGCGCCGACGCTTGAGCAATATAATTTTCCGCCAGAGAGATGTCGCCTCCATACTCAGTCTCGAAGGAGCCATACTGCAGCCAATAATGACCGTCTTCCCTGTAGTAGTCTTTGATTTCTTCATAGATCTTGCGCACTAGAAAAGACTTGCCAGGAAACATCCCATTCAAATGATGATGGTTGAGAACATGGCGGTAGAGGCGGAATGCTCGACTCGAACGACGTTCCCGACCGGGCGGGAGAACAGTGGAAATAGTTATCAGAAGATAGTTCACGGCGTCCGCCAACATGACTCTCGGAGCTGACTCGATGACAAAATGAGCAATGGCCGGGTGGCGAATGAAATATCTATTTGACTCAAATTCATGTTGAGTCAGTATCCCGGCGAGGCTCTTCTCTATCAGTGCTTGCGTGTCTGGTGGGGCCAATCCCATGGCAGTGATCATTTGCTGTACGGTCAGCCCGTAATCGTCGTCGGAGGCCAAAGCCGCAATGAGATAAAGCAGCTGTGCCTCGGCAGGACGCACAGATGCGAACTCGTTTTCTATTATTTCGTCGAAGCCTTTACCGCTCGTCGCCTCTCGCATTGCCACGAGGATTTGTTTTCGAGCTTTCTTACGGAAAATATCAACTCGCTCAGCGTGGCTCTTTTCGCGAAGGCTACCGAGCAAGTCGTGCCGCTCTAATGCATCGAGAATAGAATTGATATCAGCATCAGAGAGATGCGGTACTCCAATTATGCGGACACGCGCTCCAACTCGCCCAAATTCATGCCCATTGAACGCAATGTCGTTCGATCTAGCGCCGACCACGATGACGGGCTTCGCGCCATAGCCCTTCGCTCGTTCGAAAACCGAGGCGACAGCTGCCAGGTCATGGCCCGCGTTATCGAAAAAGAGGAAACACCGCTGCTCTAACGACGCAAGATGATAGGAGAGTCTTTCTGGGTCTGGACTGGTCTCCCCTTCCGAAAAGTACACGGAATATCCCAAATCAATCAGCTCTAGGGCGGCTCTCTTGCATATCGTCGATTTGCCTCCGCCAGCCGCGGAGGATATGACGATAATTTCAACATCGTCAGTTCGGATTGCGTCAACGAGGGCATCCCTGACTGAGTCGTTGATTTGGCGAGGTGCGTCCAGATCCGCAGCTATGTCTTCCCAAGTCGGCGGGTTTCCAAGCAAAAACATGGGTCGGGATCGCGGATTTACTGGGCGAACTGGAAGTCGAAAGAAGGAAAAAAAGTACTCGATGCGCGAGGAGTCCTTTGCCGACAAGCCTCGCTCCGAAGCAACTAGCGCGGGCTCTAGCGTTGGGTCTACTAGGCGAAGTACATCTTCACGACTCAATGCCCTTGACTGCTCGTTCAGCCAGATGAAAAACTCCTGAGCAGTCGAGCGGACACTGACGATGTTATAGGTTTCTAAAGCCTCCTCGTCCGGCTTCGATATCCGAGGGCTGACAACATAACATTTTGGACGGCGAACCTTTACGCCTCGCGAAACTTGTGAGCCCCGAAGTTCGACGTACTGCCAAAACAATGGTTCGTCAAGCTGGGTGCCGATGAACACAGTAGGCAGTGTGGAATAGTCCTCAATGAAGTGGAGATACCATATGTCTGTCCGTGCCGCAGCTCGTACACCGTACTCCCTTGGACCGAACGTGAGGTCGCGCGGGTCGGAAATCGATCCATGCAACTTGATGTACTGAATGGACCTGAGAAAGCTATCTCTCTCGGCGTATTCAGCCGGTGCCACAATTGTTTCGAGCGCAGGGCGGCTCAAGGCTGCCGCGAAGATCTGCTCCATCAAGTCATCTGCGTTGAAAGTGTAGATTCTTCGCCAGAACCATTGGGTTACGAATCCATACCAGCCCGGGTAGCCAGACACTTTGAGGTGATTGTTTAGTAGGTCCCGCAGCGATGCCTTTCCCATCCGAGACATCGCCGCAGCATAAAGAGTCTTTAGTGAAGTTCCGGGCTCGTATTCCGAAGGATACAGAGCCTTCCATATATGCCGCGCCAACCCGTCACCGACAGGCAACGTATTACCAGAAATGTTGACTGCGTCCGCCGAAAATCCAGCGCCCGTCGCTAAAACAACCCGATTTCGGGCCAGGTTCCTTAATAAATTCTGTTTATCGTTCTCGGATAGCATGTCCCTGACCCGCAAGCGCAGCTGATTCGCGAGCGTATCACGGAACTAACGGGCGGGTGAATAGGCCGGTGGCAGCCAATCCCAGGTCCAGCACCATCGACGCCGGAGGTTGCAATATGTACCCGTTGGCAAAACCATCTGATTTTGCCACGGAACAACCCGGAGTTCAGAATCAGTCGATTACAAGCTGTTTGCTGCGATGGGGTTTTTGCCCCGGAGGGATTTGAACTTCGTTCAAGTACCCACAAACATCTGATTTTGGGCAGTCCGAGTCTGCGCTTTTCGATCTCCTGGAATCATAGACTTACAACCGATACGGAAGAGAGGT
>Ga0075030_100005900_pt1 | contig 11023 bp, 9 predicted proteins | sample LitLauG_LLR_2012_FD_71393 | JGI IMG/M metagenome (GOLD analysis project Ga0075030, IMG submission 71393) | Freshwater sediment microbial communities from Pennsylvania, USA - Little Laurel Run_MetaG_LLR_2012 | ecosystem: Environmental > Aquatic > Freshwater > Creek > Sediment | place: USA...
GGCCAAACCGTCGTCGTCGATGGCGGCAGGGTCATGATCGGCTAGCAGCAGCAGCAGCACTTCTTTGCATACGGCCAGGCTGGAGGCCAGCTACGCCATGGGATACCGAGATCACGAGGCGGGTCGGACATCGGCGCCGCGGGAGGGCACCGAACTATGAGCACCGTTTCGAGGGCAGCAGAGCTTGTGCGCCATGCCGACAGGTTCTTCATCGGCGGTGAGTGGGTCGCACCGGCGACGAACGCGACGATCGACGTCATCGACTCGTACACGGAAAGGCGCTTCCTCACGGTGGCTGCGGCCGACGCGGCCGACATGGCGCGAGCGGTAGGTGCGGCTCGCACAGCCTTCGACGAAGGTCCGTGGCCCCGGATGAGCCCTGCCGAACGAGCGTCATATGTGGGCAAGCTCGGCGCCCGACTCGCGAGCCGCGCTGACGATCTGGCGGAGCTCTGGACTCGCGAGGTGGGTGTACTGCATTCGGTGTCGCGATTCGCCAGTGGGAGCGTCGGAGGGGTTTGGAGCGCCTACGCTTCGCTGGCAGAGAGCTTCCCCTTCGAAGAGGAAGTGCGCCCTGCGGCCGGCGGGCGCGGCCTGCTGGTCCGTGAACCCGTCGGGGTAGTCGGCGCCATCATCCCGTGGAATGGGCCGCTGACGATCATCTCCCACAAGGTGGCCCCGGCACTGCTAGCGGGCTGCACCGTGGTCCTCAAATGCTCCCCGGAGGCGCCGGGTGAAGGGTACCTGTTCGCCGAGGTCGCCGAGGAGATCGGGCTCCCGCCGGGCGTCGTGAACGTCGTCAGTGCCGACCGAGAGGTCTCGGAGCTGCTGGTCTCCGACCCGCGTGTCGACAAGATCACCTTCACCGGGTCGACGGCGGCCGGACGGCGTATCGCCTCGCTATGCGGAGAGCGCATCGCGCGGTACACGCTGGAGCTCGGGGGGAAATCCGCCGCACTCATCCTCGAGGATGCCGATGTGGCGACAGCGGCCGCTTCGCTTGTGCAAGCGGAGTGCCTCGCCACCGGTCAAGTCTGCTCGTCTCTGACCCGAGTCATTGTGACCGAGGATCGCCACGACGAGGTGGTCGACGCCCTGGCCGCTGCGTTCTCGCAGGTGCGGGTCGGCGATCCATTCGACCCGGCTACGCAGATGGGGCCGCTCGCCACGCAGCGTCAGCGCGACCGGGTCGAGGGCTACATCGCCAAGGGCCTCGACGAGGGTGCCACGTTGGCCACCGGTGGCAGACGGCCAACCGACCTCGATCACGGCTGGTTCATCGAGCCGACCGTGTTCGCGAACGTCGACAACCGGTCGACCATCGCGCAAGAGGAGGTCTTCGGCCCGGTGCTGTGCGTCATCTCCGCGGTGGACGAGCCCGACGCGATTCGCATCGCCAACGACACGATCTATGGCCTCAACTCCAACGTCTTCACCCCGGACTCTGAGCGGGCGCGCCGCGTCGCCGTGCGACTTCGCTCGGGCACGGTGGGCCACAACGGCTCAAGGCCTGACTTCGGGATCGCCTTTGGCGGCTTCAAGCAGTCCGGTGTGGGGCGAGAGGGCGGGCGTGAGGGCTTCCTCTCGTTCCTCGAGACCAAGACGGTGATCCTGGAGCGCTGAACCCGGCCGCGATGTGCGACGGGTCCTGCCGGAGAAGGTGGCCGCGACGCTCGACATCGACGCATTCCGCCTCGCCGAGTGGCAGTGGGGCTTGCGTCCCAGCCCTCATTTGATATACTGAACGGTAGGGATATCGAAGGGATCGCATGCGCTGCGGCGAGGTGAAGCTGACGACAGCAGTCGACGCACAGGTCTTCGACGCATGACCGGCCGGCTACAGCGCGGCGAGTACCACGACTTCCTCATCATCGGGGCCGGCGTGGGCGGGCTCTATCAACTGCACCGCCTGCGCGGCCTCGGCGCCGATGTGCTCGTGGTCGACCGCAACGCCGACGTGGGCGGCACATGGTTCCAGAACCGCTATCCGGGCTGCCGCTTCGACTCTGAGAGCTATTCGTACGGGTACTCGTTCTCCGAGGAGCTGCTCCGGGAGTGGAGCTGGAGCGAGCACTTCGCCGCCCAGGGCGAGACACTGCACTATCTCGAGCACGTCGCCGACCGACTCGACCTGCGCCGCGACATCGAGTTCGGGCGCACGGTCACGACGCTCACCTTTGACGACGCAGACAGCACCTGGTCGGCCGTGCTCGACAACGGCCGCCTACTGCGCTGCCGGTTCGTGATCACCGCGATCGGGGTCCTGTCGACACCGACCCGGCCCCGCTATCCCGGCATGGACCGCTTCGAGGGCGTGTCGTTCCACACGTTCGACTGGCCGCACGAACCGCTCGACCTCGCCGGCAAGCGGGTCGCGATCATCGGCACCGGCGCCACCGGCGTGCAGATCATCCCGGCCATCGCGGACAAGGTCGCCGAGCTCGTCGTGTACCAACGGCGCCCCAATTGGTGCGCGCCGATCCACAATCGCCCGATCACGCCCGAGGAGATGGACGAGATCCGAGCGCGGTATGACGAGATCTTCGACCGTTGCGCGCAAACGCCGGGCGGTTTCATCCACGGCCCGGACCCGCGCGCGTTCTCGGACACTCCCAAGGCCGAACGGCACGCCTTCTGGGAGCGGCTGTACAACTCACCCGGTTTCGAGAAGTGGCTCGGCAACTTCCGCGAAATCCTCATGGACGACGACGCCAACGCAGAGTTCTCAGCCTTCGTCGCCGCAAAGATTCGCGCGCGCGTCCACGACCAGACGGTCGCGGAGAAGCTCATCCCGAAGGACCACGGCTTCGGCGTGCAGCGGGTGCCGCTCGAGACCGGCTACTACGAGGCGTACAACCGCTCCAACGTCCACCTCGTCGACATCTCCGATACGCCGATCGTCGAGGTCACGTCGCACGGCATCCGCACCACCGACTCGGACCGCGAATTCGACATCATCATCTACGCCACCGGGTTCGACGCCGTCACGGGAGCGTTCGATCGGATCGAAGTCACTGGTTCGGGTGGGCGGACGCTCCGCGAGACCTGGGCCGACGATCCCGCCACCTATCTCGGCATCTTCGTGCATGGGTTTCCGAACCTGATCATGGTCGCCGGCCCGCAGGCGGCGTCGAACTCGACGAACTTTCCTCGTGCGCTCGAGGCGATCGTCGACTGGACCACGGAGCTGTGCGCCCATCTTCTTGCCCTCGGCATCGAGCGGGTCGAGGCCACGGAAGACGCGCAGGCCGAGTGGGCTGCCGAGATACGCCAACTCTACGCAGGGCTCCTTTTGCGGAAAGCGAAGTCGTGGTTCACCGGCTACAACGAGAACGTCGATGGGCACAATCGGGTGCGTCATCTGCTCTACAACGGCGGCCTGCCCCGCTACCGCAAGCGACTCGCCGCCATCCAGGCCGAGGGCTACCCCGGCCTGTGCTTGTCGACTGTAGGAACCGGTGAGGCCGAGTTGACGATGGCCGACACGGCCGCACCCCGGGAGCACTTGTGAGGGTGTCCGGAGGCGCGAAAGGCCGGCGACGATCGACAGACTCGCAGGTCGGAAGTAAGGGCAAAACGTATACTGATCAGTCAGAACCTACAGCGAGGGTTGTGGGTCAGGTCCGTCGTTGTGAGGAGCGCCAATGGTTGCAATGAGGACGAAGGCCGCGTTGGAGTACGGGACGATCCCGCGGATGGTGCTGGCCAGCTGCGACCAATACGCGGCGACCACGGCGATCGTCGACGGTGGGCAACGGGTCACCTTCGCCGAAGTCTCGGACCAGATGCTGCGCGCCGGGGCTGCGCTCATCGAGCTCGGCGTACAGCCGGGCGATCGGGTGGCGGTTTGGGCCCCGAATTCCGCGGCCGGGGTGGTGGCGGCCCTCGGCGCTCTTTCCACGGGCGCGTGGCTTGTGCCAGTCAACACTCGCTACAAGCCGCGCGAGGTGGAGTACGTCCTCAACAAGACGGAGGCGAAGGCGCTGCTGGCCACGGCTGGCTTCATGGGCATCGAAACCGACGAGCTCGACGGCGACGAGGCGCAGGGACAGTGGCACGAGAACCTCATCCACCTCCCGGGCCCCGGACAACACGACACCGCATCGTGGTCGGCGTTCTTGGCGACTACCACCGACCAAGCGACGGAGGAGCTCCACAAGCGCATCGCCGCCGGGAACCCGGGGGATGTGAGCGACATTTTGTTCACGTCGGGCACGACGGGCAAGCCGAAGGGCGTGATGCTGCGCCATGGCACCAGCCTCGAGGCGTTCGTAGCGATGAACGCCGGATTCGATCTCCGCGCCGGCGACGTTCACCTCGTCGTGCCGCCGTTCTTCCATTGCTTCGGATACAAGGGCGGGTGGATGCTCGACCTCATGTTCGGCGCCACGTGCGTGCCCATGCCCGTTCTCAGCGGCGACGAAGTTGTGCAACTGATCGAGCGGGAGCGGGTCACCCACGTCTCCGGTCCGCCCACGGTGCTGGCGACGATCATCGACCATCCACGAAGAGATGCGTTCGATCTGACCAGTCTTCGCCTCGCTTTCCTGGCGGCGACAATGATTCCCGAGCGCCTCGTGCGCAGGCTGCACGACGAGCTCGGCGTGCAGACGGTCATGACCGGCTACGGCCTGACGGAGAACCACGGCATCGGATCCTTCACCCGTCCGGAGACGCCGCTCGATCTCGTCAGCAAGTCCGTCGGTCAGCTCTGGCCCGGTGTCGAGGCTCGGGTCGTCGATGAGCAGGGAAGTCCCGTGCCGCCGGGCGAGCGCGGCGAGATCCTCCTCGGCGGGTACGCGCACATGAGCGGCTACTACCAGGACGAAGAGGCCACAGCATCGGCGATTCGCGACGGTTGGCTGCACACCGGAGACATCGGGTCGCTCGACGACGAGGGCTACCTCCGCATCCTCGACCGCAAGAAGGACATGTACATCGTCGGAGGCTTCAACGTCGCGCCGGCCGAGGTCGAGGACGTGCTCCACGGCCTCCCGTTCGTCTCCCAGATCGCTGTCATCGGCGTGCCGGACGAGCGCCTCGGCGAGGTAGGAGCCGCGTTCGTCGTGCTCCACGAAGGGGCGCACGCCGACGAGTCGGAGGTGCTGGACTTCGCCCGGGCGCAGATGGCGAACTACAAGGTCCCCAGGTACGTCTGCTTCGTCCCCAGCCTGCCGATGAACTCCACCGGCAAGGTCCAAAAGGCGGAGCTCCGGGCCGGCTTCACTCCGCCCCCCAGGAGGGATCATGAGCGCTCCTGATCTCCCCGGTTGGGCCGTCGACTCGAAGACGTATGAGTCGTCCGGGCTGACGCTGCACTACCTCGACGCCCGGCGCGACCAGCCCGCGCACCACGGGCGGACCCTGCTCGCCGTCCACGGGCTGGGTGCCCACGGCGACTCGTGGCTGCCCACCATCAGACGGCTCCGTTCCGTCGACCGAGTTGTCGCTCCAGACCTGCGAGGCCATGGACGAAGCGACTGGACGCAAGAGGGGTATTGGCTCCGCAACTACGCCGACGACATCGTTGCCCTCGTCGAGCATCTCCAGCTGGAGCAGGTCGACCTGATCGGGATGTCCCTCGGGGCTCGCGTGGCCATGGTTCTCGGCACGCGGCTCGCGTCTCGCGTCCGATCGGTGAGCCTCGTCGACACAGGCCCCGAAGTGACACCCGAGAGCGCCCGCCAAGCACAGAAGTTCGCGCCAACCGACCCGGGAGGCACGACTCGGACCGACGGGTTTCGCGACCGGGACGCGTTGATGAGCTTCCTGAAGACGAAGTGGACGGGCTTTGCGCAGGAGGCGTTGGACATCCGCGCCGACCGGCTGTACCGGCGCAACTGGGTCGGGAGGCTCGTGCACCGCAACGATCCCGAGGTCTCGTGGTACCTGGGATCGGCAGGCCTCGAGGAAGTCGACGACATGTGGAAAGGACTGTCGGACATTCCGGTTCCGACGCTGATCCTTCACGCCTCGCAGAGCTTTCTCCTCGACGAGCCGCTGTGCGAGCGGATGGTGGCGGCATTGCAGTACCCCGTGTACCGGCGCGTGGACGTCGACCACTTCATGATGCACACCGCCATCGACACCTTCAGCGCCCTGATCGACGAGTTCCTCGAGAGCGTCCGAGCCGGCGACCCCGTACCTGACCACAACTGATCGAGAGAGACAACGAGATGACCAACGCATCGATCGCCGGAGTCGGGGCGACAAAGTACTACCGGCGCGGCCGGTCGCTGCCCCGCTCGGTGCTCGAGCTCGCAGTCGAGGCCATCACCGCAGCCCTGGCGGACGCAGGCCTCAGCGTTCGTGACGTTGACGGGTTCGCTAACTACGGCGGCGGCCTCGACACGGCCAGGCTCGCCCAGTGCCTTGGAGTTCCCGAGGTGCGCTTCACCGCCACCCAGCAGGGCGGAAGCGGCGGATGCCCCGGATCGCTCGGGATTGCTGCTGCCGCGATCCATGCCGGGATGGCAAGCGTGGTCGTGACTGTGAACTCGATCCAGCAAGCCGCCTACCGCCTTGGCCGTGGTGACTCGACGTCGGGGCCGTACACGGCGGGGACCACCTCCGACCTCGACTTCGTGATGCCCTACGGCCTGGTCAGCCCTGCCCACAAGTACGCGATGATCGCCCACCGCCACATGCATCTCTACGGCACCCGCCGCGAGCACTTCGCCGAGATAGCAGTGTCCACCCGCGCCAATGCCATTCGCCGGCCGACGAGCGTGATGACCAAGCCGCTGACGGTCGAGGAGTACCTCTCGGCGAGGATGCTGAGCGACCCGCTGTGCCTCTACGACTTCTGCCTCGAGACCGACGGCGCAGTGGCAATCATCACGACAAGCGCGGAGCGGGCGCGGGACCTTCGCCAGCGGCCGGTGCGGATCATCGCGGTCGAGTCAGGCGGCGAAGGCCAGCACAGCCCGATCTGGGCGTGGGCGGCCTCACCCGAGGACTACTTCACCTCAGCCGCGCACGGTGCAGTCGCCCGCCGCCTGTGGGATCGATCCGGACTGTCACCCGACGACGTCGACGTCGCACTCCTCTACGACCACTTCGCGCCGATGGTGCTGTTCCAACTCGAAGACTACGGTGTCTGTAAAAAGGGCGAAGGCGGGCCGTTTGTCGCAGACGGCAACATTCGCTGGCCCGATGGCGCCCTTCCCGTCAACACACACGGCGGCAATCTCTCGGAGGGGTACATCATGGGAATCACACACATCCTCGAAGGTGTCCAACAGATCCGCGGCACGGCGGTCAACCAGGTCCCCGGCGCGCAGGTCGCCTTGGTCACCGGGGCGCCCGCTTCGATCCCGATGAGCGCCGCCCTACTCGGCCCGGAGCGCTGACATGGAAGTCGCCTTCGCTCCCGGCATGGCCGTCCTCCACCCCGACGGGACCACCCAGCCGTTCTGGGACGCATGCCGCAGGCACGAACTCGTCTACGCCGCGTGCACCTCGTGCGGCGCAGTGCGCATGCCCCCCGCGTCGGTCTGCCCAGCGTGCGGTGAAGCTCCGCTGACCTGGAACCCGGCAACCGGACTCGGCAGCGTGTACAGCTTCACGATTGCACGCCAATCATTCCACGCACAGATCGACGACTACGTGCCATACGTGATCGCGGTCATCGCGCTCGATGACGCCCTGGTTCGGCTCATCAGCAACGTGGTCTCGGTCACTCTGGAGGAAGTCCACATCGGGCTCCCGGTGCAGGTGGTCTGGGATGATGTATCGCCAGAGATCGTCATCCCGCGCTTCGAGCCGCGGCGCGGGTAGCGGCGGATGACTGCCATGTTCGAGGGCATCCGAGTGCTGGAGGTCGCCGAGTGGATCCTCGTGCCCGCTGCGTCAGCGGTCCTCGCCGAATGGGGTGCCGACGTCATCAAGGTCGAGCGGCCGTTGGGCGGTGATCCCCAACGCGGATTGGCCGTGGGCGGAGTGACCCCGCTGTGGAACGGCATCGCGCTGCAGATGGAATACACCAACCGAGGAGGCAAACGGAGTGTCGGGATCGACATCACGACCGACCTAGGTCGGGAACTGCTGCTCGAACTGGCGGCCGAGTCGGACGTGTTCCTGACAAGCCTGCTGCCCGAAACCCAGCGACGCCTCGGCATCGACGTCGAAAGCGTGCGGAAGGTCAACCCGCGGATCATCCACGCCAGCGGCCAAGGTTTTGGAGGCCAGGGACCCGACGCCAACCAGGGCGGATACGACATGAACGCGTACTGGTGCCGGGGCGGTGTCGGCTTCGCGCTAAGCGAGCCCGACGCCCCACCGGTGCGCATGCGTCCGGCCATGGGGGACCGGATGGCAGCCATGAACCTGGTCGCCGGCGTTGCGACAGCGTTGCTCAAGCGGGAGCGCACCAACGTCGCGACGACCGTCGAGGTGTCCTTGCTGGGATCGGCGGTGTGGCAGCTGACGAGCGACGTCGCATACTCGAAGGCGCTCGAGGTCGAGAACAGTCAGGTCTCCCGCAACCGGAACCCGCTCTCCGAGTACTACCGGACCGCCGACGGACGGTGGCTGACCTTCGTGCTGCTTCAGTCCGACCGGTGGTGGCCGGAGTTCACGGCCGTCCTGGACGCTTCGCATCTCCTCGAGGACGACCGGTTCTCGAGCGCCGAGCTGCGTGCGGCGAACTTCGCCGAATGCACGCGGCTGATTGGCGAGATCATGGCCTCCGAGACGCTTGACGTGTGGCGCGACCGGCTGGCTCATTTCGGAGGCCCGTGGGCACCAATGCAGTCGATGCACGAGGTGCTCTCCGATCCCCAGGTGATCGAAAACGGCTTCGTCATCGATGTTGAGGCCAGCAACGGCGTCCGGGTGCCGATCGTCCCGTCCCCCATCATATTCGACGGTGGTCACGGGCGTTACGACCTCTGCCCCGAGGCGGGCGAGCATACTGAAGAGGTACTCTTGGAACTCGGGCACAACTGGGACGAGCTGATCGACTACAAGCTGAAAGAGGTCATCAATTGAGGTCCGAGGATCGGATATGACGCGCGTTCCGTATGTGACCGTGGATACCGTGGACGACCCGGAGCGGTATCTGGAAGAGTTCAACGGGTGGGACAGGTCCAACCTCTTGAGAGCGCGGGCGAACAGCCCGGCGGCGCTCGCCGCCACCCTCCAGCAGGCGCGCTGGATACGCGAGCGGTTCTCATTGCCTGCGCGTTACCGCGAGCTGGCCATCCTCCAGGTTGGCTACACGACCAAGACAGCCTATGAATGGGCCCATCACGTCGAGATCGCCCAGTCGAGCGGTCTGTCCGAGCAAGACATAGACGCTGTAGGCCGAGAGGCGGCGGGCGAACGCACCCATCTTGACGAACTCGACAGGAGCCTGCTGCGTGCGGCTCGGGAGATGACCAACGAACTGACGATCCAGGACTCGACGTTCGCGGTCCTCGCGCAACACCTGTCCCCGCGACAGCTCGTCGACTTCGTGGCGCTGGTGGCGTTCTACAACGGGGCGGTCCGCCTGATGCATGCGTTGCAGATCGACCTCGAGCCGCATCTCGCCCACCTTCTCGAAAGGTTCCCTCTCGATGTCAGATAGCAGCGGCATGTCCGTCAAGCGGTCATCCCGGGCAGGCAGACCGTCCAAGGCAGAAGTTGAACGCACCCGTGCTCGGATTCTCGAAGCCGCAGTAGTCCTGTTCAGCGACCTGGGCTACATGCGGGCCACAACGGGCGACATCGCCGAGCGCGCCGGCGTTACCAAGCGGACATTGTATCGGCACATGAAGACCAAGGAGCGAATGCTCGCTGAGATTCACCGCGACTTCCTCGACATTGGACTGCAGCGATGGGAGGCTGTGCTCGCCCGCGACGAGGACCCGACGGAAACCCTGCGGCACCTGATCGAGGAACACCTCAAGGTCGTGACGGAGTACCGCCAGGCGATTCGTGTGTTCTTCGAGTCCTTGAAGTACCTGTCACCCGAGGGGCTCGCAGACGTGCGCGTACAGCGAGACGCGTACCAGCGCGCCCTCGTGGAGGTCGTGAGGAAAGGCCAGGACTCCGGCGCATTCAATCCCGGCGACGTCGTCGTGAGGTCCATGCTCGTCCTCGGCGCACTAAACGGCGGCTACAGGTGGTACGACCCGACAGCGCGCATCGCCGATGGGACGGCGATGGACAAGTTCGTCGCCGACCTGCTCTGCGCAGGGCTCCGTGGACGACGCGGTCAACCCGAGTTGGCGGTGGCGTAGGCGGTGACGAAGCTGAGTCTGATGATCAGCGGCATGGTGCCGCACGTCATCTCTGACCTCGTCGAGCTCCCGGATCTCGCCCGCTCGCTCGAGACCGCCGGCGCGGACGAATTTGTCATCGGCGAGCACCTCCTCCAGGCGCCCAGCATGAGCCACGGCGGTAGCGCGACCTCGACGCTTCACAACAACTTCGAACGGCCGTTTCTCGACCCGCACGTAGCTCTCGCGGCGATCAGCGCCACGACGACGAGAGCAGGGCTCACCACCGGTGCGCTGCTGGGAGCGACACGACCCGCCGTCGTGATCGCCAAGGCGGTCGCGTCGTTGGACGTCCTGTCCGGGGGGCGGGCCTCGCTCGGCATCGCCGCCGGCTGGTGGCCACCGGAGCTCGAGGCCGCGGGCGTCCGCCTCGAGGAGCGCTTCGCGAAGCTCGACGAGCTCATCGCGGTCTGTCGGGCCTTGTGGGGCGAGCCGCCGGTCTTGTTCGACGGACGCTGGACCAGGCTCGACGGCGTCTGGTCGTACCCCCGGCCGCTGCGAGGCAGCGACACCCCCATCTGGCTCGGAGGCAGCCCCAGCAAAGCCACCATCAAGCGGGTCGTGCGCAGCTGCGACGGGTGGATGGCAAGCCAAGCGACGCCGCTCGAGGAGGTCAAGCAGGGCATCGCCCTGCTACGCGAGTGCTGCCAAAGCCAAGGGAGGTCGTTCGACCAGCTCGGGGTACGGGCGACGGTTCCCGTGGCCGTCCGCGCAGATGACGGGTTCGGTGCCATGAGCGAGCGCGCACTGGCACATGC
>Ga0075030_100005901_pt1 | contig 11023 bp, 8 predicted proteins | sample LitLauG_LLR_2012_FD_71393 | JGI IMG/M metagenome (GOLD analysis project Ga0075030, IMG submission 71393) | Freshwater sediment microbial communities from Pennsylvania, USA - Little Laurel Run_MetaG_LLR_2012 | ecosystem: Environmental > Aquatic > Freshwater > Creek > Sediment | place: USA...
GCTTCGATGGCCTTTTCATCCAGCCCCATGCCGAGATGATGAACCAGTTGGACATTTTGGGGATTCCCTTGCGAGTCGACAATTAGTTTTATCGAGACGCTGCCCTGAAAGTTCGCTTTTCGGGCGTCTTCGGTAAATTCCGGCTCGACGGAATGAATGACCTCTGGCGCGGCAACTCCACCGCCAACGTTCATAAGGCCGCCGCCGTAGCCGCCGCCGGTACCCGGACCAGCCCCACTACCGTGCCCCACGCCAATGCCGCCTCCAAGGCCCTGGCCAAGGCCTGAGCCGCTGCCCTTGCCCTGCGATGCGAGCGAAATCTGCTGCGAACGGGCTATGCCCAGAGTGGGTAGATTGTTGCTCTCCGGCATATTCACCTGCATTGACGGCTCGATCGCCAACCTCGGCTGATCGACTCTGATGAACCGTGGAGCCATGGTTTGGAGCCTTACGATCGTCGGTACCGCTCTCTTGGCGGCCTCTACCATTTCATGCGAGCCACCACCACCTCCACCGCCCGCCAACCTGGCCACTGGCAACGTCAATGGGGGAATAGAGAGTGTGAAGTCCACCGGAGTAACAAGAGTTGCGGATTGCCGCGCGACAATTGTGTGAGCTCTCTGAGCCAGCGACAAGACCAAGGTGACAATCACAACATGGACGACGAATGAGACAGCGCCGGATGCCGGGTCGCGCTTACACGCCAACGGATCGACAGTGAAGATCGGTCGCGAGGTTGATTGATTCGGCGCCCGAATCATTGAGTCGTATCCACCCGGTCGGTCGAATGACTTTGCCGGCTGCGGGGAAACACAAAGTCCTTCCCCGATGTAGTTGGAACCCTTGGAACATAGCGCGCCTCCGAAGATAGGCTCGAACATCGTGGGCTTTGAATTGTTCATAAGGCAATGCCGGAGGCAAAAACCCGGCTCTTCCTCTCTTGGTCGATTGCAGAATAACTACCAGCTAAATCAGCTGCCTTTTCGCTTGAGACCTTACATGGCTCGATCTCTGATCGATGAGTTACCAAATACCCTTATCGCTTCCAGTAATTCTTTGTCCAACTACAGCGGCCGAGGCAAGCCACGGCAGGAGACTAAGTCTGGCGCAGTTCCGCAACTGCCGTTTTCGCAACAGACCGGCAAGTTGAGATCCATAGAGTTTCACGGATTGCGGCATGATTGGAACGCGCAAAAAGCCACGGTTGTAGTAGATTTTCTCGCCGCCGAAGCGCGCAACAGATCTCACGAACTGCGGGAGGTCAAGGTCCGAGCCTCGATATTGCTTCACATAACCCGAAACAATCGCGAGATAGGTCGCGACCCCTTCCCAGATGTCCGCATTCCTCGCGGACAAACGGAGATCCTCGAAATCGATGACGCCGGCCTTCAACAACTCCGCGGAATCGACGATGTCGCACAAGCGGACGTAGAAATGACGGTACATTCGCTGAAGCGTTGAAATCATCACCCGATCCGACACGGATGGAACTCGAAATGGGTAGTCGCCGATCATGACCAGGCGACTGCGCTTGACGAGGTGCGATGCGACAGCGACTTGTTCCCCTGTTTGCCCCAGGCGGCCCATGTGAATCTCCACCGCCTCAGGAAGCCCGGGGATAGAAAAGTTCCATTTACCCGCCAGGCGGTCTCCCCAACTCTGAGGAGCGGTGTGGGCGGCGAAGCGCCTCTTCATGAACTCTGTAATAACTTCGGAGCGCGCATTGGTATAAAGGTCAAGGTCGCTGCCAAGATCGGGCCAGTGATCCAGAGATTTGATTACTGCGACGTCATAGCTCTCGGACCCGAAGGCCGCGCAAATATCGCTTAGGAAGCTCAGAGCCAGGCTAATGCGCGCCCGCTCAGTCGCAAGCGCGTCTCTCGCCCATGCAGCACGAATGTCATCATCTGATTCGGGCATCATCTCAAGAAACACTTCAAGGCCTCGAACGAGCACATGGTTCCAGTTGGCCAGCGTGACGAGATCATTAAACTGTTCTCGACTGATGTTTCGAACTTCTGACTTCAGCGATGTGGCCATACACGAGGATGCGCTATTGCCGTCCCGGGGAACCAGAAGCAGGCGGGAAAGCAGAGTCATCGATTCGTGAGATGGCGAATGCACGACGGGCCTGAGCATTGGCGTGAAGTCCTCTCTGGGCTCAGTGAGATGATAGTGCCGCTGTTGAGATTACTGGTGTCAGCACGTCTGAAGACAATGGCCTATCTGGTGCCACGTTGGAGATTCCGCTTGGGGTATTGATGCGTGGTGTCAACTCGATCGGCCCCGTTTGCCGGCGGCGCTCCCGGCTATATGAATCAAGTTCGCCATCAACCTGCTGATTGCTTTCTGTTGCTACGGTATTTAGCTTTTTGCCTTCGGCCGACCGAAGACTCGCAAGTCCGACACGCACATTCGAATCATTGGCCTTCCGAGCTTTGTCATAAAAGAACTGCGCGGATTCCAGATCGCCATCCATCTCCGCAACATACCCGCGGTTGTTAAGAGAGAATGCGCTTGAGGGGTCGAGCGAATAGGCTTGCAGAAAGTCCTGCCTTGCCCCGGGCCAATCGTTCTTATTCGTCGCGGAAACCCCGCGCAGGGCAAACATAACGGCACGTGTTCCGGCAGGGTCTAACTTCTGAATCCGCGATTCGAGTCGCCGCGCGCTCTGGGCAGCCATGTTGCTCACTGACCTTCCTCTCCATGATCGATCCAGCGTGACGACAACTGGTTCTGAGGAGTGCGCCTCAACGGCTGAACCGTAGTACTTCAGCGCCTCGTCGTAGTCTCCGATGGCTTCGTGTGCGACTCCAAGGTTGTTCAACGTAAATGGATTCAGCGGGTCTAGCGTCAGTGTCTCGCGCAGAAGAGCGATGGCCTCGAATCCACGGCTTTGCGCGAGAAGCGATATTGCGTCCACATTCATGCGATTAACGCGCATCGGAACGTCGTGAAGGCTTTTGAATGCGTACTCCATCGGCTTTCCCTCAAGATTCTTCGCATTGCTCTTGTCGATAGTTGCGCTACAGCTTTGTTCGGATGCCCGCGCATAGAACTTCTTGGCTCGATCCAATTGTCCTTGCAATTCGGAAATGTATCCGAGGTTGGTCAGTGTGAAGGGATCGGCGGGATCGTAAAGGTATGCCTTGTAGAAAAGCGATTCGGCTTTGTCGTATTGATGCTTTTGAACAGCGTCGACACCTTCACGGTTGAGCCGTTGCACTGGCGTGAGTTGGCTCCGCTTTGCGATGGTGATTCTCAGGCTGTCGCGCGCCCAAGCGTCCGACGTGCCCAGAGCCGAGACGGCTACGGCGACTGCAACTAGAGTTAGTAGTGTTTTCGACATTATGCCCTTCTGACGTTTCGGTGCGACCGACGAAGGAGATTGTCAGGTATGCACAACTAATTAGATGCGAGTTGCATAACTGCGGCGGGATGCGAGGTGCCATTATCGTCATCTCGAGAGTTGTAACAGGCCACCGAAACTGTCTCGTTGCATCCAATTACCTGTGCATCGAACTCGCAGTTTGTGAGGAGTGAGCTAAATGGATCGTTCGTTTGCTGTATTGATTCTCGGAGGCGTACTTGGTGCCCGATTCTCGACCACGGGCGCAAGAGCAGAACAAAGTGGAAATCCGCAGTTCGGGATGAAGACCGTTAGTGCATCAGTGAAGTTCCCGGCCATGCCGGCCGCGCCGGGGGGAAAGAGCACGATCATGGGGGGCACTGTTCAAAAATTAGACTTAGTACGCGACCAGTTTCAGCTCAAGTCCTTCGGTCAAAGGCCGATGACAGTTCTGTTTGATGAACGCACTCAGGTCTATCTCGATGGCAAAGAGATCCCGCTGCGCAATCTGCGTTCCGATTCTATTGCGTCAGTCCAGACAGTGTTGGATGGAACGAATGTGTTTGCAATCAGTATTCATTTGTTGTCGCGAGCGCCTGAAGGTGAGTACCAGGGACAGGTGCTGAGTTATGACGCTGTTACGAGGGAATTGACTCTCAGCTCAGTCTCGTCTCGTGATCCAGTCAAGTTGGTTGTTCCCTTGAATATTCCTATTACCCGCGTAGGTCAGGTCGATCTGGCTTCGTCAGACCTGGGATTATCGGATATTGTGCGCGGAGCCTTTATTTCTCTTACATTCAAGCCGAACGATCTAGGACAAGGCATCGCCAGCCGCATTGAGATCATGGCAACTCCGGGATCTGTATTTGTGTTCAGCGGAAGTCTCTTCTCTCTTGACATGCACACTGGAGAGTTGATCCTCATCGATCCGAGACACGAGAAGAGGTATGAAATCGTCTTTAGTCCTTCCAAGCTCCCAGCGAGCCAAACATTGCACGAAGGTGACAACGTTCGAATCGCCGCAACCTTCGACGGTTCCCGCTATGTAGCCAGCTCGATTGCAGTCAACTAGGCTCTCAAAGCAATTGCGCCACGCTTCGGAGTTCGTTTCCTGGGTGTTTTGGCCTGAGACGGCACGAGAAACAGATTATTTGAGTGGCAAGGTGAATCACGTTGTGAGGAAAGGGCGCCGCGAAGAACGCGCCGCGCCTTGTGGAGTTGGGACTTGGTGTTGCCACGGGTGCAATTGAGCATGGTCGCTATCTCAGCATGATCAAAACCCTGAATATCGTGAAGGAGAAAGATGCTGCGATACCCGGGTGCAATGGTAGCCAAGGCTCGATGAATGTCGAGGCGGTCTACTACGCCGGCTTGCATAAGATCACGAGTACCGAAACTACGGCCGGCGCGCTCTTCCGGGACGTCTTCCATCAGGTGATCGAGCGATACAACAGACAGTGCGCGCTTACGCAAGTACATCAATACAGTGTTCACGGCTAGTCGATGGAGCCAAGTGGCAAAGGCGGAGTCCCCGCGAAACAACGAGATTCTCCGATGGACCTGGAGAAATGCTTCCTGTGTGAGATCTTCGGCGAGGGCGAAATCCTGGACCATGCGAATGCAAATTGCGAATACGCGTCTCTTGTGCTCCAAATAGAGTTGTGAAAATGCGTCGTGGTCACCGGCCTGGGCGCGAACGACAAGGTCGACCTGCCGCAGTCTTGCGCGAGCCTTGGCACTATCGCAACCGGGCGGTGGAATGCATGTTGAATCAAGCGACGAAACGGGAATGGTAGAGATAGTCATGTTCCTCCATCGTGGACCCGGAGGTCACTGTTTAAGTCCACATTCGTTCTGCGCGCGGCTGCTTTGTTCGAAGAGGAGAGGCAAGCAGTCGAGGTGAAGAAGCAAAGGCCGGAGCAAATTCCGCCGCCCAGGGGAATGTTTAGCGATTGTGCCTGGCAGGCTCCCCGCAGGTTCTGTTGAAGAATTGTGAAGACCCAATTTGCTGCCAGTTAGGAATCAGTTTCCCATTTGCGTCTCAAGCGGTCTGAGCTAATCTGCTCAAGAAAGCAGGGCATTGGTTGCGGAAGTTGGTGCCAATATGTCATTGGTCAGAGGTCTGGGAGTGTACGGCAAGTCGGACCCTATAGGGGGATCTCTGAGTGTTCAAAAATGATCAGCCAAAACAAACCGGCAGAGGTAGAGTAGGCCGATGTTGGGTCGCATTCTTCGCCGCACTCTCAGACTCGGTGCGGGTATGGGGCATCTGGTTGCTTCCGCTGCCGGGTGCTTTGTATTCACGCGCGGATTCCAGTTGATCGAGGAGGACGGGGAAGAATCGAAAATGGTATCGCCCTCGCGGGCCGCTGGCAGGTCCCCAAAACCATTAGCGGGAATGGAGGCGCCACTTTTCCTGATAGCCTCCATCGCCAGCGAAGGACCGATGACGAAGATTGCGTTTCGTCTATGATCCCGATTTGGACGACTGCCTTCGCGGTCAGTGATGCACTCACTATTGTTGATGGGAGCCCGCAATGCCTACAGAGAACCTTTCCTTAGATCGGCAGGCGAATGCAATGGTGACCGGGGAAGTTCAGCCTTCAATACTGAGACGAGAGCCGGGATTCCCGCTGCCTGGGCCCCCACACCATTCACGTCCGCGGCGGATTGCGGTCATCGGAAACCACCTTCCAAGGCAGTGTGGGATTGCTACCTTCACGACCGACCTGTGCGATGCGATTGCAGCCGAGTGCGGAACAAATGGGTTGCAGGTATGCGCGGTAAATGACGCGCATTCGACGTATCTCTACCCTGCACGAGTGCGGAGCGAGATTACTGAATGCGACCTCTCTTCCTACCGAGCAACAGCCGACCTTCTCAATGCTCGCAATGTCGATCTGGTGTGTTTGCAGCACGAATACGGAATCTTCGGAGGGAAAGCCGGAAGCCATATTCTGGAGTTGCTGCGGCACCTCACCATGCCGGTTGTGACAACACTCCATACCGTTCTGCGGGAACCAGACGCCGACCAGCGAAGCGTCATGCAGCAGATCGCTGCACATTCTGAGCGCCTGATTGTGATGAGCGACTATTCGTCTCGCGTACTCCATGGTGTATTTGGAGTTTCAGCTGAGAAGATTGACCTGATTCCTCATGGCATCCCTAACTTGCCATCTGTGGAGCCTGAAGTTTACAAGCATGCGCTCGCCATCGCGGGAAAGACCGTACTGCTCACCTTCGGCTTGCTGTCTCCCAACAAGGGATTTGAGAATGTGATTCAAGCCCTGCCCCGTATCCTCACACGGCACGGAAATGCGGTGTATATCATTGCGGGCGCGACTCATCCGCACGTAAAGGCGCGCGAGGGCGACCGGTACCGAGACGAACTTCAGGGCTTGGCTAGAGATCTCGGAGTTGAGCGTGAAATGATCTTCCACAACCGCTTTGTCACTCCATCTGAAATGGCTTCCCTGGTCGGTTCGGCCGACATCTACGTCACTCCTTACTGTCATGAAGCACAGGCAGTATCGGGAACCCTTGCGTATGCATTGGGCGCCGGGAAGGCAATCATTTCCACTCCTTACTGGCATGCCGCCGAACTCCTCGGCGATGGACGCGGTGTTCTCGTCCCCTTCGAAGAACCGGATGCGATCGCGACCGCGGCAATTGAACTCCTGGATGACGAAGTGGCTCGTAACGCAATGCGCAAACATGCATATCTGTATGCGCGCCGAATGGTGTGGAACCGGGTAGCGCAGTCTTATATGCACTCATTCTCGCAGGCTCACGCTCATCGAACAGAGAGTGTGCATGTGGGGTTTCCTCCGCAGGCTGTCGAACTCAACCCTGCGAGCCTGCCCTTGAGCGCCTGAGCCGTTTCGCTGCATCAGAGTTCGAAACCCCAGCTATGAATCTCAACTCCTGTTTTGGGCGTGGTCAATATTGCCCAGCAATTCTCCGATGCGTGCGTAACACTTGCTTTTGATTGGCACGCCATTGACCCAGGCTGCCGGATGTCCCGGCGTGCAACCTCAAGTGAAGCCGACAACAACGAGAGGATGCATCATAACCGCCGTGCAAATCAGTCGGAGAAATTCGCGGAGAGAGATGAAACTTTTCAAGGGAATCGGAATAGCACTATGCCTCGTCGTACTCTGTCTTCTCGTGTGCCCGAAAACGAAGGCTAACGAGCAAAGCAATCAGACTGTTGTCACTTTCGCCGTACCTGTCGAAGTTCCGGGCGCTGGCACTCAGACCTTACCGGCCGGCACTTACCTCATCAAGGTTCTCGAATCTGCTTTAGATCGGGACATTATCCAGATCTCCAGCCCGGACGGCGCTCATGTGTTCGCCACCATGCTTGGAGTTCCGAATTCCCGCTTAAAGGCTCCCGACTTGATTACGGTCATGTTTACCGATCGGCCGGCCGCAGATCCTCAAGCACTAAAGGCGTGGTACTGCCCAGGGCGGATATGGGGCGACCAGGTTGTTTATGAAAAACCCAGAGCTGTCCAACTGGCCAAAGAGACCAACCAAGCGGTTCTCTCCACCTCTGTTGTCCTGGCCACTTCGTCAGTCGAAGTTCTAAAGTCAGCCGCGATTGAGGCCGTTAGTCCAACCGGAGAAACTGTTGCAATAGCGCAGGTCGTGGACGCTCCGCCCGTGGTTGCGCCAGCACTTGCTGTTGCGGCGGCGCCTGCTGTAGTGCCATCGCCTAATCCCACGGAAGGGTCCACGGTTGCAGCGGTTTCTTCGCCCGCAGCTGAGCCTGCGGTTGCAACAGAGACCGCTGTTGCAGCAGGGCCCGCCGGTGCAGTTGTGCCCGTTACCGCAACGGCGCCAGCAGTTGCAAATGAACCTGAAGTAGCGGCTACGCCCGTATCTGCAATAGCCGTCCCTGCGACATCAGCGACACCGGCAACAACAGACCCAGCAGCCGCCTCAACACCATCTCCGAGGGGAGAGCCCGCGACGGCGCCTGCGCCCGCGGTTTCGGCTGAGCCTGGAGTCGCGGTTGCTCCTATCGCTGCGGTTGCACCTGTTGCTCCAGTTGAGCCTCAAGTCACAACGGCGCCCGTAGCCACGGCAGCGCCAACGGTGACGGCGGAGCCTGTGGTCGCAACCTCAAATGAAGGTGCCACTTCCATCCTGCCTAAGACAGCCAGTCTTCTTCCTCTTATTGGATTGGTCGGTCTGCTTATGTTGGGCGCAGGATTTCTGCTGACAGGCCTCATGAAACGACGCGCCTAAGTCACCGATTTAATAGGCAGCCTGGAACTTCGCGCGAATTCGGATCGATCGGCGGAACGGGGGCGGTGCGCAAACATCGCCTCCATTGCCCGTCCAGTCGCATGCACCGCATCCGCATCGAAAAGCTGCGTCGCCCTCCAACATTCCAGCCTGTGAGAGCAGAGACTCGACAATGATGACCACACCTAAAACGCAGAGATCTGGAGCGCGCGGCCGCTTGTTTCTTCTCCAAACTCAGAGGCTGTTGTTCGTTGCCGGCGCCCTTGCGGTCTCCTTTGTTGCGTTGACTCTGCTTCATGCAAAGCTCTACCAGGAATCTGCAGAGACCACACTAGAAAAGCAGATCGATGCGCAGCAACAGCACAGAGTGATACTGTCTGCGGCCGTTGTCAATCAAGGCGATATTCTAGGCCGCATTGAGATTCCACGACTGAGCTTGACGATCGCAATTCTTGAGGGAACCTCAGCGCAGACCCTGCGGCTCGGGGTTGGACACATTAGAGGAACTGCTCTACCCGGAGAGCCTGGAAATAGCGGAATCGCCGGCCACCGCGACACGTTTTTCCGCCCCCTCAGGGAGATCCGCACAAACGACGAAATACGGATTCAAACCTCGGCTGGCGTTTCGCGCTATCAGGTCGATTGGATGCGGGTCGTCGCACCAGACGATACGGGGATTCTTGGTCCCACAACCAAGCCTTCAATTACGCTCATAACCTGCTATCCATTTCATCTTATCGGCGCAGCTCCGGAACGATTTGCCGTGCATGCTTACAAAGAGGAGTAACAATCCGTTTGCGAAGAACCGATGCACAAACAGCCCGCAACGGGCAATACTCTGAAAGCAGGAGGCCGGAGTCCGCGTTTCAAGGACTGGGACAGGCAAGCCTTCTGAGATGGGATCAACAAGCGGCCATTGTGACAAGTCCGGTTTGCCCGTTGATTTATATATTCAGGGCGCGTTGCAAGAAGATAGAACGCGAAGTATCATTGCGAATCTTGAGCCCCGGAACGGAAGACCACGTCGAAAGTGGCTCCCTGGTTGGCCAGTGAACTACCTCCGATCCAGACCGTGTAATGCGTCGCTTCCATGGCTGGCCGACTTTCCAGGTTGAAGAATGAGAGTTCCCGAAAGCCGAGTTCGAAGCTGACCTGTTTCGATTCGCCGGGGGCAAGGGTGATGCGGCGAAACCCTTTGAGGCTTCGAACGGGTTGTTCAATGCTTGCGCCCAGGTTTCGAACGTAGCATTGGACAACCTCAGATGCGATTCGGTTGCCGGTATTGGTCACAATCGCCGTCGCTTCCAAAAGAGGCGCCGTTCGGTTCGCGAGAGCCTGTGTAACAGGAATGCTGCTCTTCGAAACCTTGATGTCCTTGTAGGCGAAACTTGAGTAAGTTAGTCCGTAGCCGAAGGGGAACAATGCGCTGTTCGGGACATCGATATAGCGAGAGAAGAAGCGTGTGCCGTTTCCTGGCGGCATTGACAGGTCGATCCCCGCGGGTGGCCGACCAGTTGGGAACTGACTGTAGTAGAGCGGTTCCTGCCCCGCGGCGCGCGGGAAACTCATCGGCAGCTTGCCAGAGGGCGACACATCTCCGTAGAGAACATTGGTAATTGCGTTTCCAGCCTCGGTTCCTGGGAACCAGACCTCCATGATTGCCGGAAGTTGCCTGGCGGCAGACTCGAGCAACAGTGGACGACCCGAGAAGACGAGCAAAATCAATGGCTTGCCTACACTGACGACGGCATCGAGAAGCTGTTGCTGGTTGCCGGGCAAATCAAGACTTGCACGTGAGCCTGCCTCGCCGCTCATGGCGCCAGATTCTCCGAGCGCAAGAACTACAACATCAGCCGAGCGAGCTGTCTCGATGGCATCGGGAAACCCCCCCTGAGAAGTGCCGTCGATTTCGGTTCCTTTGGAGTAGAGCAGTGTAGTTCCCAATTGCTGAGCGCGCTGTGCGAGCGCCTGACGAAGCGTGACGATGTCGCTTTGATTCCCCGCGCCTGCCCAAGCTCCGACCATGTCCGCTTTGTCATCAGAGAGCGGTCCGATGAGAGCCACACGATTAGGAGCCGGGAAAAGAGGGAGCAACGGCGCGCCATCAGAGAGCGCTTCGTTCTTAAGCAAAACAAAGGACTCCTCTGCCGCCTGCCGTACGAGTGGCCTGTGCGCTGCAACCGCGGCCTTTACTTCGACACCCTCGGCGTAGGGGTGTTCAAACAAGCCGCTCGCAAACTTCACTCGAAGCACTCGCCGCACAGCTTCATCAACCACCGCCATTGGAACCTGGCCGGAACGGATGAGCCCTGGCAACTCGGTGTCGTAGAAGTGCGACATCATATCGACATCGACACCGGCGGTAATGGCTTTCCTGGTTGCGGTCGCAGGATCGAGAGCAATGCCATGGTTCATCAGTTC
>Ga0075030_100005903_pt1 | contig 11022 bp, 8 predicted proteins | sample LitLauG_LLR_2012_FD_71393 | JGI IMG/M metagenome (GOLD analysis project Ga0075030, IMG submission 71393) | Freshwater sediment microbial communities from Pennsylvania, USA - Little Laurel Run_MetaG_LLR_2012 | ecosystem: Environmental > Aquatic > Freshwater > Creek > Sediment | place: USA...
GCGCGGGCGCGGCGCAGATCCTTGTGCGGAAAATCGAGAACGGGCTGATCGTTGGTGTAGCTGTGAATCGTCGTCATCGAACCTTTTTCGATGCCGAACACGTCGTTCAAAACCTTTGCCACGGGCGCGAGGCAATTGGTTGTGCAGGAAGCGTTGGAAACGATGTGGTGCTTGGCGGGGTCGTACGATTTGTCGTTCACGCCAAGGACCACGGTCAGATCTTCGCCTTTGGCGGGCGCCGAAATGACGACTTTTTTGACCGAGCCGCGCATGTGCTTCTTGGCGTCGACGGCGTCGGTGAAGCGACCGGTAGATTCAACGACTACCTGCGCTCCTAAGCTCGACCAATCGATCTCCGCGGGATCTTTAATCGCGAAAATTCTAATCTTCTTGTCGTCAATATAGACGTTCTCCGCATCAGCCTTGATGGTGTGGTGCAGTTGGCCGAGGATGGAGTCGTATTTGAGGAGGTGCGCCAACGTTTTGGTGTCGGTCAGGTCGTTCGCCGCGACAAACTCAATGTTGGGGTTATTCAGGCCAGCACGGACAACATTACGCCCGATGCGTCCGAAGCCGTTAATTCCTACTTTAATTGGCATCCTTTTATTTTACGGGTCGAGGGGTTCGGGAATTTACGAGTGCAGCCCGGTGCCGCTCTTTAGCTGCTGTAGTTCTGTGTTTGCGACGCTGCTCTGCAGGAGAGAAACGTTTGCGTGGAGGCCTGGGAGCAGTTCGGCGGGATTGGCTAAGTTTACGTAGCAGCGATGCTTCTCATACGAAATTTTGCCAAATAGAAATTCCACGATGAGATTCCATTTCTTGCTAGGCCATCAAACGCTTAAGGAGCGCAACGGCCAGCATGATTCTGTTTCAAATATGGGCGAGGGTAGAACTGTTCTCCTTGCGGCATCGTCATTTTCTATTTCGTAGCGCCGAAGAAACGGCACGACTAGTATTGGCGGCATGTTTTCAGAGTGAACAGAGTCTTGATCGCGGCGGGGTGTTGGAGGGATGACCGCTCTCAAAGCGAGCGTCATTATTTGTGCACAATCCTCGGCCCGTTTATCTCAAGCGTGTCCTGCAGGCACTGCGCCAGCAAACTTTACCTAGAGACCAATGGGAATTGCTTTTGATCGACAATGCTTCGGCGAGTCCGCTTGCTGCGGCCTGGGATATAGGCTGGCACAGCTATGCAAGGCATCTGCGAGAAGACGAACTGGGCCTAACGCCCACGCGATTAAGAGGTATTCGAGAGTCTAACGCGGACTTGATCATTTTTGTAGATGACGATAATGTGCTTGCAACTGACTATTTAGAGAGGGCAACAGAGGTGGCGGCCGGTTATCCGCTCATCGGGGCGTTCTGTGGTTCGATCATTGGCGAATTCGAAGTGGCTCCGTCACAGCGAGTGAAAAAATACGCCCCTTGGCTGGCAATTGAAGAGATTCAGAGAGACTTTTGGGCTAATATAGACGACACAACAATTGCAGTTCCAGTGGGAGCGGGATTGTGCGTGCGGAGAAGTGTGGCTGAGCACTACGCACAGCAGTTGAGTCTGAATGAGGGTAGGCGATCACTGGACCGAATTGGGAAGGCCCTGGGCGGCTTCGGTGACATTGATTTAGCGCTGACAGCTACAGATTTGCAGACGGGCCGATTCCAGGCGATGAAGTTAACGCATCTCATCTCAGCGGGACGAGTCGACGAAGATTACATCGTCCGCATTGTTTCGGAGAGTTGGGGATCGCGGCTCATGTTCGAAGCCGCGCGCGGCCGGCTTCGGAAAGAAGAGTCGAAGCTCGTAAACTTACTGAAATTTGTAGCGATGTGGTCGCTCTCCAACAGCCTCGACCGGCGAATTCGAGCAGCGAGCCGCAAAGCGGAGATGCGGGTGCGGCGGGAGTTGGACGGTGCGAAGACCGAACTTCGGCGTCGAGCCGCAAGTCCGTTGCGCAGTGACGCAGCCTCCCAGTAGCGCGGCAATGGCAAGCACAGTCTCAGCGACGATCCTTCCACTGAAGGCTATGACCGCAGCAAGAAAGCTGGCGGAAATAACAGATGGACACCCCCCGACGTCGATAGTTTGGGTTGAAAGGCAACTTATTGTTTGCAAACGATAAATCTAAGAAGGTACTTGTCAAACCGAATAATCGCCAATATACTACTTGTGCGCGAATAATCCGGAAACACAGTTCGCGGTAATTCATAGGCTTTTAGGAGGGAATACCGATGTTTTGTGTGATCAAGGTCACTCTCAAGTTGTCGATCGCAATGACTACCGCCGCAGCGCTCATCGGCACGGCAGGGTTTGCCGCTAGCGTTACAAACGGTAGCTTCGAAGCTGTGCAAATCGCGACGGCGTATAGCAGCAATCTCTCCGATATACCAGGTTGGACTCATACGGGCAGCCAAGGTGACGCATTGCTGTGGCGAGCGGGTCCACAGTGTTGCGGCGGAACTAACGCAGCCTTGGCCGGCGACGGCAACCAGTTTGTAACAATGGGCGGTGGGTTCGGGCCCTACGGAAGTTCAGCTTGGTCTCAAACGATAACAGGCCTAACAATCGGACAGGCTTATGTAATTAGTTTTGATATGGCTGCGGAGGGCGAGACCCCGACCCAACAGTTAACATTAGCAATCACGAGTGGCTCTTCCACCCCATCCGAGACTTTTACCAGCCCCGTAACGAACACCCTGTTCTGGCAAAACTGGGGTGCCGAACAATATACTTTTGTGCCAACCGCTACCTCTGCCACCATGCAATTCTCCGTAACAAATCAGCAATACGACGTCGGGTTAGACGGCGTCTCAATTGCTCCAGCCGTCACGAACGCGCCGGAACCGAGTGGCGCAGGTTTGTTCTTATCCAGCTTGCTTTGCTTGGTGGGAATGAGGAAATACTTGAAGCGTAAACATCAGCCAGTGCCATAGGCCGAACAAGGACTTAGAGAGCGTTTTTCTTGAATGAGACTGCACCTTCGCTCCGCAACCAAGCGATGACGTCTGCATTTCCATTACGCATGGCGGCATCCAAAGGCGTCATTTGGCGGTAGCCGATCCAGTTGAGGTCGGCGCCCTGGGCGAGAAGGTAGCGGGCTGGGTCGAGTTGGCCTCCATGGCAGGCATGCCAAAAGGCGTTAGTGACCTCTTGCTGGGACGGTTTCGTCTCTCCGGCGAATTGCGGTTGAAGGCGATCCATCAGCCCCAAAGCGGCAGACTGCCAGATGGTGGAGCGAGCGCCGCGTTCGATGAGCCTGTGGGCCGCGCGCCAACAGCCGAAGGCGACGGCATCAGACAACGGTGTAGTGCCATCGATCACTGAGCCGGGTGATTCGATGTTTGCGCCCAGATCGAGAAGCGAGTCGAGTGCGTCGATGTCATCAGAACTGGCGGCCCAATGAAGCGGAGTTTCGGCATGGCTACCGTGAAACGGAGAATTGACATCTGCGCCATCCTGCACTAGCGTCTGGATGGTTTGGCGGACGTTTGGGAAATGGCCGGGCCAGTCGGTGGCGATGTGGAGCAGCGTCCTTTGGCCGTCGAGGCGTGCGTTCACGGCGGCGGGATTCTGCGAAAGGAAGAGTTTCAGGGCGGCCGTGTCGCCATTCTGGATCGCTATTGTTGCTGGCGCTGCTGCGTCGTTCTGCATAGTATGTCTCCTACGTGAATTTCGTGTGCTTCATGGCCCACCATAACGCGGCCATGGCAAGCGAAGCCTCTGCCACGATCAGTACTACGAACAGGAAGATTGTCTTAATCGTTCGCAGGAACCGGCCTTCCGGGAAAAGACGCCGGTGTGCCAGGAACAAGTAGACGATGGATACGACGTTTGCGTAATCCAACCTGTCGAGGCTGGGCACCACACGGGAGGGCAAGCTCAAGAGTAACGCCAGCAGATACCAGAAGCTATAGAAATGCAAACCTGAAATGAGATGGCTCACAAAGTAGGGCCTGCGGCGTCGATAGAGGAGCCAACTGCCAAGGGCAAACACAAGCACGGGCGTATAGCGGATGAGGTGATAGACTCTCTCGAGTTTCTCGGAGAACTCGCGCTGTTGTTCTTCGGGAACATTGGAGGCGCGGCCCAAGCGCTCGCTATTGGCGACGATACTCACCTTGCCTTTGGCATCACGGGTTATGTGCGGAACGAGATTCAACGGGCCTATACCGACGGACAACAGCAAGTGAACGGCGGCGATCACGAGAAAGAGGCGGATGGGGCGAACCCAGGCGACGATATGCCCGGCCCAATACTCTTCAGTCAACTTGCCGGGTTGGAACAGGAGGGCTTTGATGGTACGAAAAATCGTGCCATCCACATGGGCGAACTCATGGACGAGATCGTGAAAGAAGTGCGCCAGGGTTGGGTGACGGCCTTCGTGTTCGGCTTGGCCGCATGCCGCGCAGAAGGGGCCATCAAGAATGCGGCCACAATTCAGACACGTTTCTACCCCCACTGACGGATGAGCCGTTTCGAGCATGGTTCCGTTTATGATAACGGTTCGCTCACGGGATGCGCAATCTAGCGTCGTTTCGCCGGTTGCGATTTTACGAAGCGCCACGCCGAGCCGAGCAGGTCGCGCAGTTGGTCCGGCTTGATTTGGGAGAGTCTTACGAGGACGACGGGCGAACTTTGATAATGATCTGGCGCGTAATAGGTTTGAGGCGCTTCCGAGAGGAGCGCGGTGCGCTGTTCGAAATCAATTCGGACGGCGAGCGAGTCGCGTTCGGCTGATTTGTGAACAGGTAGGCAAGCGAGTAAATTGCCATTCACTTTGAGAGCTGGCGACCCGTACATAGTAGATTCTTCCACGCCCGGTAAGGCGAGGCCGATCTTACGAACAGTATCGAAGGTGATTTTCATTCGCTACATTTACTCTCATCGCCAAAGCAAAGATTCTTGCTGAAGAACGGAAGTACGTGATTTTGGAAGCGGTCCGCGACGGCGCTGGTGTGGGTGCCGCTGTAGATTTCGAATCCGTGAGTGATGCCGTTTTCGTCGAGCACATCATGCAGCTTGCCGGTGTCGATGCGCAGGCCGTCCTGGTCGCCGACATCGATCGAAATCGCGTGATACTGACGCAGATTGCCAATGTATTGATCAATGAAGGCGAGAGGCGCGTTGGCGGCCCACTTGGCAAGAATATTGGGCTGAACGACGCCGTCTTTGGTCGGCAAATCGAGAAAGAGCGGCGGATTCTTTGGGTTGGGCGACCAAGCAGCGGCGCTGGCGAGTTGGGCACGCGCCATGAAGGGAAGCTTGGCGGATTCTTCCGGCGCTTTCACAGCTTCGAGCGTCTTGGCGACTTCCGGATTACCCACTGCACGGGCCGAAAGGCAACAGGGACTCATGATGTAGAGGCTGCCGAACACATCAGAATGCTTCATGCCGATGCGGGTTGCACCATAGCCGCCCATGGAGTGGCCTACTAAGCCTCGGCTCAGGCGTTGCGGGATGGTGCGGTAATGGGCATCGACGTAAGCGACTAAGTCGTGGGAGATGAACCTTTCGAAGTCGCCGGTGGTGACCGAGCTTGAGTACATCGATCCGTTGTGAAGCGTCTTGGAATCCGGCAGGACGACGATCATCTCTTTGGAGCCTTGAGCGAACGCGCCTTCGATAGTTTGCGGGACGTGGATTTCGTGGGTCCACTGTTCAGCCCCGATTGAATAGCCGTGCAGAGCGTAGACGACCGGATAATGGCGGCGTTTGTCTTTTGCGTAGCCGGGCGGAAGGAATACGAACACGTCGCGGTCGACGGCATCTTTTTCGAGGTTGCCTTCTAAGGCGATGCTGTGAACCTTGATGTGCTCCACGACCGCTGGTTTGGCGTCGGGAATGACTGGAGGCGCGATGGTCTGGACTTGTGCCGTTAGCAAAAGCGGTGTGGCCGCGAGCAGGAACAGATTGTTTTTCATTTTGGACATTACTTGCCGTTCAATTCGAGGATAGTTATGGAATAAGGCGGAGTTGTAAATGGGAAGTCTGAACCGATGCCAGTGACATTGGCAGTTACAGGGACGACTTTGTTGGGTTCGGTGATGGTGTTGGTTGCGTCTAGGCTGGCGGCGGAGAGGGTAGTTGTTTTTCCGCTGGAGGCGATGGCAGTCTGCCCGCTGATGGAGATGTGGACGAGTTGGGCTGTGGAAGAACGGTTGACCAACTTAACGTAGATGCTTCCGGTTGTGGAGTCCCGGGTGGCGTTGAAGAACATGAGCGGCACTTGGCGCGGCATGGGAATGGGGCGCACTTGAGTCGCACCGGCAGACAGAGTAGAGCTCAAAATCACGGCAGGAGGCGGCGGTTGCTGCCATTCGCGGCTGGGAACATTGGATGCGGTGACAGGCAGAACTTGATCACCGTGATGCGTGCTGAACATTTGCTGGGCCCAGTATGCAGGTGATCCGTAGCTTGAGATCGTGTCATAGCCGATCAAGTCTGTCTTCCACTGCATGGCGCCTGGGTTGACGTTGACGAAGAGGGGAGCGTAGCAATGCATAATCACCTGATCGGCATTGCGTTCCATGCCAACCATCCAGGCGGCGTCGCCGAGGGCACCTTCCAGGTTTGGGGTGGGGACGCCGACGCGGGTGGCCCACTCGCCGACGAAGATTTTTGGAAGACCGCCGCGGCGTGGACGGCTGTCGTAATCGTTGGCGTGCCAGGCCATGTCTTCGGAACCGCGATAATAGTGCTCGTCGATGACATCGGGCACACGGGTATAGACGGCGGTGGTATCAGTGGTGGAGATGACTTTCAGGTCTGGGTGTTTAGCCTTGATGGCATCGAAGAACTGGGTGAAACGGCCGTCGTAACTGGCGCGCTGGTTATCAAAGAAGTCTTCGTTGCCGATCTCGACGTATTGGAGTTTGAACGGCGCGGGGTGACCGTCTTTGGCGCGGCGCGCACCCCAGGTGGTGTTGGTATCACCTGTCACGTATTCGATCTCATCGAGCGCGTCTTGCACGTATGGTTCGAGGTCGGGGCCGGGTTTGACGCGAACCTGGCGCATGGAATAGCCGGCATACACCGCGAGAACAGGCTCCATATTCAGGTCTTCGCACCAGCCGAGGAATTCGAGGAGGCCCATGCCGTCGGAAGACCAATAACCCCAGCCGTCGTCTAAGTGGCCGGGACGCTCCTCAATCGGCCCGAGAGTTTTCTTCCAGTCGAAGCGGGTTTCGATTGCGTTGCCCTCAAGGTAATTGCCGCCGGGAAAGCGCAGAAATTTCGGGTGCATGTCGGCGAGGAGTTGCATGATATCGGGACGATTGCCGTTGGGGCGGTTTTTGTAGGTTGGCGGAAATAAGGAGACGAAGCCGAACCAAATGGTGCCTGGTTTGTTTGAGCTGAGAACAAGGCGATTCTCGGCGGATGTTTTCGTTTCTCGGGTATTTAGAGTGAGCTCATATTTCTGCCAGGTTGTGCCGATGTTCGAGACTTGGCCGGTGGCGGCGACCATCGAGCCGTCGTTGCTCACAATCGATACGGTGATTGCACCCTTGAATCCTTCGGCGGACTTGGCATAAAACATGGCTTTGTATTGCGTGTTCGGCCTGGCGGGAATACCCCAGAAGCCGTCGTTCGCGATGCCGACGGTTTGATTACCCTTGGCTTGGGAGATCGTTAGTTTCAAACTCGCCGGGACCGAATTGTTCAGGGGAGTGTTGGTGTCGAGTTCCATGGAACCGACGCCGCCGCGCTCCTGCACCAGTGACCAGTGCACGAGATCTTTGGGTTGCTTTCCCGGCGTGGGTGGGTTGCGTTTTTCTGGAAGGAATTCTTTGAAGTTGCGGTTGCGGACAAGTTCGCCGTACAGGCCACCTTCATAGGCGTAGTTAATCTCTTCGGTCATCAGGCCGTAGAAGTTTGGGTTGATTTGGCCAGTGGTTTGATCGGCACGGATTTGGAGGTTAACGGGGGCAGGTGTCTGGGATTGGAGGAGAGCGGGAAGGGTGAACAGGACGCACAGCACGGGGCTACAGCAACGCTGGATGTGGGGCATTTTTCAAGGGCTAGCGTATCACGCGGCGGGCCATCCGACGCCTACGGCTCGGGTGTGGCAAAGAACGGATAAACGCGCGCGGTGTGATCGGCACCGGCGGTGACGATGCGGTGACCATCGGGCGAGAAAGCTACGTCCAGAACGGTACCAGTGTGGCCCTCGAGTTCGCTGCGGAGCGCGCCGCTAGCGGAGTTCCAGACCAGCGCTAAGCCATCGTCGCCGGCCGTGACTACGAATTGGCCGTCGGGTGAATAGGCCGCTTGGCGAATAGGCTTTTTGTGGCCAGTGAAAGCGAGGATTGACTCGTTACTCGTCAAACTCCAAACCTGGGCCGTGTTGTCAAAGCTGGCCGTCAGAATGAACTGGCCGTTGGGGGAAACTGCGGCTCTGGACAGAAGGCTTTGATGTCCGGTGAAAACGCGCTCCAGTTGCCCGTTGGCGGTATTCCAAAGGCGGGCAGTGCGATCCGCGCTGGCTGTGACGATATGCGCGCTATCGGCTGAAAATTCCGCGTCGAAAACCTGGGCGGTGTGACCGGCCAGAGTGAATAGCAGGAGTCCCGAGGCAGCATCCCAGACGCGCGCCGTTCCGTCGTAGCTGGCGGTTACGATTTGCCGGTTGTCGGGCGAAAAGGCAGCATGAACGACTTGATCTGTATGACCTGAGAGTGTGGCGAGCAGTGAGCCGTTGGCCGCGTTCCAAAGGCGAGCGGTATGGTCGGCACTAGCAGTGACGATGTGTGCTCCATCCGGCGAAAAGCGCGCATCCCAAACCGGGCCGCTGTGGCCTTCGAGGCTGAACAGAGGCTTACCGGTGCGGGCCCAAACGCGCGCGGTGTTGTCGGAACTGGCAGTTACGACGCGAAGGCTGTCGGGTGAGAAGGAAGCTTGCCAAACGGCGTCGCGATGACCGCTAAGCGTGGCGATGAAATCGCCGCTGAAACCATCCCATAGGCGTGCGGTGTGGTCGGCGCTGGCGGTGGCGATTAATTGGTTATCGGGCGAGAAAGCCACATGGACGACGCGGTCTTGATGACCGGTCATGACCGCCAGCAGAGCCTGACTGCCGGGCACATGCCACACGCGAGCATCGGCGTCAGCGGAAGCGGTAATGATGCGTTGGCCATCGGGCGAGAAAGCAGCGAATCCGATATCTTGTGAGTGGCCTTCATACGTTTCGAGCAACTGACCACTAATGGCATACCAGACGCGCGCTTTATGATCCGCCGAAGTGGTAACGACACGCTGGCCATCGGGCGAGAAGGTGGCGTAGAGATCTGGGCCGGAATAACTGGTAAGGTGCTGCAGGTGAAGGCCCGTAGCCGCTTCCCAAACGTCGGTACCCAACAAGCCAGACGTGACGAGACGTCCGCCAGCAGGAGAAAAGGCGATGGAGCGCGGGTATCCACCGAGGGTAGCGATGAGCGTCTGCGAGCGTGTATCCCATAAGGCGGCTTCGCGGGAGGAGCCATCGAGAAGCGCAAGTGCAAGCTGCTTACTATCGGGCGAAAAGGCAGCAAAATAGACGGCGTGGCGACGATATTTGAGATCCTCTTCGCGTTGACCGAAATAACCTTTCCAAGGACGCACGGCGGTATCCTCTTGCTTGCGGGACGTAAGTCGCCAGCGCGCTTCGGCCTCTTTCAGTTTCTCGATCTGTTGAGAGTTATCGGTGGCGACAGGTTCTTTCGGAAGGACGCCGATGAGTTCACCGGTGCCGGCATTCCAGAGACGCGCGGTGTTGTCAAGACTACAGGTGACGATATGCGCGCCATTGGGTGAGTACGCTGCGAAAATGAGCCAATCCTGGTGTCCGGCGAGTTCGGCGATAGGCCTGCCAGTTGTCGTGTTCCAGAGTTCAGCGACGGCGCTTTTAGAAGGGATGACGAGAACGGCTTGTCGATTGGGCGAGAAAATTGCGAATCGGATGTCGTTCGCTTGACCTTTTAGGAAGACCGGCTCGCGGCTGTGATGCTTCCATACCGCCGGCGGCCCTTCCTCGGGTACGACCAGGGCGACTTCGCCATCGGAGGAGAAGGCCACAAAGCGGCTGGTGCTATCGACGGGCGGTTTGAAGGAATCGAGAACCACCCCCTCGTCATCCCAAACCCGGGAAGAGCCATCGAAGCCGATGGTGAGGAAACGCCGGCCGTCCGGCAAAAAGGCCGCGGAGAGAACGGGGCTGGAGTGACCTGCAAGAACAAGCGAATTCCACGGCTTGGCGGCAAGTAGGGCCAGCACCCCAACAGCGGTGACGATCAGTACGATTGAAAGACGCACGCTAGCTAGCGAAGGCTCGGCTCCTCCTTCACAGGATGACGCAAACCGGCGGCGATTCGTTTAGTGTGGACAGAGGCAATCTCGCTTGTACACTGAAACTTGTTACAGCCTGTGCAAATTATCGGCGCTGGAATCGGAGGCCTTACTGCCGCGATTGCTCTACACCGCGCGGGCTTTGACGTCGCAGTTTATGAGCGAATGGAGCAATTTTCTCCAGTGGGCGCGGGCATTGTACTGGCGCCCAATGCGATTCAACTGTTGGCTCGGGTAGGCGTAGACATTAACTCGGCAGGCTATCCCATCGCGAGCATGCGGGTGAGAGATGTAAAGGGAAGAACGATTCAACAATCGGACTTCCGTCGGTTTTCAACGAATATCGGCAACCCTTTCGCGTTTGATCGCGCGGAATTGCATCGGGTGCTTTTAAACTCGCTGCCTGCGAACTTCGTGCAATTGGGTCGGCCTTACAGCGCGGTGGAGCGGCGGGGCGCAGAGGAAATTCTAATTGGAGCAGACGGTATTTACTCTGAAGTGCGAACGGCGGTGATGGGCGCTGTGCGGCCGGTTCGCTATAGCGGGCAGACCTGCTGGCGCGGACTTTGTGCGAACCCTGGGGTCACAGAGACGTTCGAAGCTTGGGGCGACGCGACGCGCATCGGGGTTGTGCCACTGAAAGGCGATCGAATTTATGTTTTTCTAGTCAAGGAGTGTGCCAGTGGAATGCCGCGCGAACACAG
>Ga0075030_100005905_pt1 | contig 11022 bp, 12 predicted proteins | sample LitLauG_LLR_2012_FD_71393 | JGI IMG/M metagenome (GOLD analysis project Ga0075030, IMG submission 71393) | Freshwater sediment microbial communities from Pennsylvania, USA - Little Laurel Run_MetaG_LLR_2012 | ecosystem: Environmental > Aquatic > Freshwater > Creek > Sediment | place: USA...
CCGCATTCGTGCGCCTCCTCGGCCTGGTCGCCCGCACCCAGCTGTCCTTGAGCCAGATCGACGGACGGATCCCGCACGCCCACGTGGTCCGACGAGATGTGCCCACCCCCTGGGCCCACAAGGGGCAGGTCATGCGCGCGGTCTTGGAGTCCGCCGGCGACCGCGAGGTCGACACCACCGACGGGGTCCGCGTCGTCGAGGACGACGGAAGCTGGGTGCTGGTCCTGCCGGACCCAGCCGAGGCCGTTACCCGACTGTGGGCCGAAGCGCGCACCGACGAGCTGGCGACCGGCCTGCTGGACCAGTGGACCGACGTCGTGGACAAAGCTGGCCGCTGACGGCACATCGCTAGTCTTCACAGGTGCCCCCGACCGCGCCGCCGTCGCCGACACCCGCAACCGGCAGCCGACGCCTGCAGACCGTCCCGGCGCTGCTCGCCCAGATCTGGGACGAGGCACTGGACCCCGGATACGCGGCCGCAGCGGCCCGCCGCACCGCAGGGGCGCAGCGGCCGGTCCGCCGCTGGCTCGGGACCGCGCTGGCCCTAGGCCTGGTCGGGGTGCTGCTGGCCGCGGCCATCGTGCAGGCCAACGCCGCCAAGCCAGCCGTGGTCCAGCAGCGACTGGACCTGATCTCCCGCATCCAGACCCAGACCAAGCGCTACGACGCCACGGTGGCCGCACTGGCCGCTGCGCAGGCCCAAGTCGACCGTCTGAAGTCCGACGCGCTGGCCGCCAGCGGCACCGGGACCGGCCTGGACGCGCAGCTGCGCACCCTGTCCGTGGCCTCCGCCGACGTCGCAGTCAGCGGGCCAGGCCTTCGGCTCACCATGGACGACGCGGCGACCCCAGGCCCGGGCGCGGCCGGCGACCCGGCGCTCGGGCGGGTCCTGGACCGCGACCTCCAGATGGCCGTCAACGGCCTGTGGGCCGCCGGCGCGGAGGCCGTGTCGATCAACGGCCAGCGGCTGACCGCACTGTCGGCGATCCGCTCCGCGGGCGACGCGATCCTGGTCGACTACCGACCACTGGCCCGCCCCTACGTGGTCCTGGCGATCGGCGACCCGCAGACCATCCAGGCCGACTTCGCGGCCGGCGCGGCCGGACAGGGACTGCGAACCCTGCAGGAGACCTACGGGGTGCAGTACACCGTGAGCGGTGCTGACATGCTGACGCTGCCTGCCGCAGCGGTCGACCTGAGGTACGCCAGGACGAAGGGGGGTCTGTCGTGATCGCGGCACTGGGACTGGTTGTCGGCATCGTGCTGGGCCTGCTGCTGCACCCCGTGGTGCCGCTGTGGATGCAGCCCTACCTGCCGATCGCGGTCGTGGCCGCCCTCGACGCCGTCTTCGGGGCCGTCCGGGCCAGCCTGGACGGAGTGTTCGACGACAAGGTGTTCGTCATCTCCTTCGTCTCCAACGTGCTCGTCGCCGCGCTGATCGTGTTCCTCGGCGACCAGCTCGGCGTCGGCTCGCAGCTGTCCACGGGAGTCATCGTCGTGCTGTCGGTCCGGATCTTCTCCAACGTCGCCGCCATCCGACGCCAGCTGTTCGGCGCCTGACGCACCGATGGACACCGACCCCAAGGACACAGCCGCCGACACCGGTGACGGCGGCAGCAGCCCGACCGCAGCCGGGTGGCGGCGGCTGGGCGCCGCACTGCGCCCCCGGCGCAGCCGCAGCCAGGCGGCGATCGCCGCCCTGTTCGTCCTGCTCGGCCTGGGTCTGGCGCTGCAGGTCCGCAGCAACGCCCAGTTCGACGGGCTGTCCACCGCCCGCGAGAGCGACCTCATCGCGATCTTGGACGACCTCACCTCACGCAACGAGCGCCTCGCCGCCGAACAACGAGACCTGCAGGCAACCCGCGACCAGCTGGCCAGCGGCACAGACCGGGCAGCGGCAGCCCTCGCAGAGGCCCAGCAGCGCGCCGCCACCCTCGGCATCCTCGCCGGCACCGTGCCGGCCAAAGGCCCAGGCCTGACCATCACCATGACCGACCCGCAGGGCAAGGTCGACGCTGCGACCGTCCTTGACGCCGTCGAGGAGCTGCGCGACGCCGGAGCCGAGGTCCTGCAGATCGGCTCGGTGCGGGTGGTGGCCTCCACCTACTTCCTGGACGCCCGCCCCGGCACCGTCATCGCCGACGGCACCACCTTGACCGCCCCTTACACGATCCTGGCGATAGGGGACCCGCGGACCATGTCGGCGGCGCTTCGCATCCCGGGCGGGGTGGTGGAGACCCTTCGCGGGCTCGGCGCCGACGCCTCAGTGGTGGAGACCTCGGTGCTGACGGTGACCGCCTTGCGACCCGCTTCAACCCCTCAGTACGCTCGCCCCGCGTCATAGGCCACCCGAACTGCCTGTCCCCCCAAAGGCCCCGGCAGATCGGCCGAGAGAACGGACCGTCGAGTGAGCCAGACCCCCGCCGAGCTCAAGTACACCGCAGAACACGAGTGGGTGACGGCTCCCACCGGCGACGACGCAGTGGTGCGGTTCGGGATCACAGACTTCGCCCAAGAAGCCCTCGGCGACATCGTCTACGTGTCCCTGCCCGAAGCAGGCACCGACCTGACGTCAGGCCAGACCTGCGGCGAGGTCGAGTCCACCAAGAGCGTCAGCGACGTCTACGCACCGGTCACCGGGACGGTGCTGGCGCGCAACGCCGCACTGGACACCAACCCCGAGCTGGTCAACACCGACCCATACGGCGAAGGCTGGATGGTTGAGGTCCGCCTCGGTGACGCCGGCGCCGTCGACGCCCTGCTCGACGCCGCCGGGTACAGTGCGCTCACGGCGGCCTCCTGAGCCGCCGGAACCCGACGCCACCGGGCCACCCACCCGGCAGCTGGGGACGCCGGCGGCATTTTCCGTCAACCACAACCTGAGAGTTCGGTGCCCGGACGGCGGCTAACTGCCCGATCCGGTTGACCCCTCGCGCCCGCGCACCTACTGTCGAAGACTCCACGACTGTCGAGGAGCGGTCGAGGGTTCTGCAGGAGGGGTGGGTGGCATGCCGAGCGACGAAGACGCGACCATCGAGCCGCAGTCGGACTCGGAGCTGACCTCGACGCTGTCCCTGTCCGCCCCGGAGGCAGACACCGACGCGACGTCCACCGACCCCGACCAGGCCGCCCTGGACGTCCTCCACGACGGCAGCGCACTGCTGGTCGTCCGCCGTGGCCCCAACGCTGGCAGCCGGTTCGCCCTCGACGTCGAGCTGGTCACCGCGGGCCGTCACCCGGACAGCGACATCTTCCTCGACGACGTCACGGTCTCGCGCCGCCACGCCCAGTTCGTCAAAGTGCCCGGCGGCTACCAGGTCAAGGACGTCGGCAGCCTGAACGGGACCTACGTCAACCGGCAGCGCATCGACGAGGCCCTGCTAGCGGGCGGCGACGAAGTCCAGATCGGCAAGTACCGGCTGGTGTACCTGATCGGCGGCGGGGGAGCCCGCGCGTGAGCACTGCCGTCCCTGCAAGGGCCTACCTGAGCATCGGCGAGGTCCTGGCCAAGCTCCGCCCGGAGTTCCCCGACGTGACCATCTCCAAGATCCGCTTCCTGGAGTCCGAAGGCCTCGTCGAGCCACAGCGCACCTCGTCCGGGTACCGCAAGTTCGGCCACGACGAAATCGCCCGGCTGCGGTACGTCCTGGCCGCCCAGCGTGACCGCTACCTCCCGCTCAAAGTGATCCGCGAGCACCTGGACGCCATGGACCGCGGCCTGGAGCCCCCCGAGGGCCCAGGTGCGGCCCCCAAAGTCCCCATGACCATCGTGGCCTCCGACGGATTCCCCACTCCCGAGTCATTCAGCCGCGACGGCTCAGACCTGCGACTGTCCCGCGAGGAGCTCATCGACGCCGCCGGGATCGACGCCGCCCAGCTGGCGCAGCTGGAAAGCTACGGGCTGATCGGGACCAGACCCGGCTCCGCCCACTACGACGGCAACGCGCTGGTCGTCGCCAAGACCGTCGCCGAGATGAGCGGCTTCGGCCTGGAACCTCGTCACCTGCGCGCATTCAAGTCCGCGGCCGACCGCGAGGTCGGCCTCGTCGAGCAGGTCGTCGCCCCGATGCACAACCAGCGAAACCCCGACGCCAGGGCGCGGGCCGACGAAGTCGTCCGAGAGCTGTCCGCCCTGTCGGTGCGCCTCCACGCCGCCCTGGTCAAAGCCGGGCTCGCCACCGCGGGCCGTCGCTGACTCAGGTGGGTAGGCTGAGTCTCGTGCAGCCACTCGACGTAGTCGGAGTAAGGGTCGAGATGCCCTCGAACCAGCCCATCGTTCTCCTGCGCGAGATCGGCGGCGAACGCTACCTGCCGATCTGGATCGGCGCGGTCGAGGCCACCGCCATCGCCTTCGCCCAGCAAGGCGTCGTGCCACCACGACCCATGACACACGACCTGATGCGGGACCTGCTCGCTGCCCTGGACGCCGACCTGGCCCAGATCAGGATCACCGAGCTCCGCGAAGGCGTGTTCTACGCGCTGCTGGTGTTCGCCAGCGGCCTAGAGGTCAGCGCCCGCCCGTCCGACGCGATCGCCCTGGCGCTGCGGACCGGCACCCCCATCTTCGGCGCGGAGCAGGTCCTCGAAGAAGCCGGCATCGTCATCCCAGACGAGCAGGAAGACGAGGTCGAGAAGTTCATCGAGTTCCTCGACCAGATCTCGCCAGAGGACTTCGGCGCCGAGTCCTAGACCCGAAAAGTCTGTGCTCAAGTCGAGCCTGAGGGTTTGCGGTCTCGACTAGAAGTCGAGACTTTGCTGTCGGCGTGTCGGAGCGAGGCTCGTTGACCCCCGCCACCGGCGGCCCTAGCGTCCAGACCACGGGTGTAACTCCATCCCTGTGCTTCCAGAACTGGAGACCGGTGTGAGCGGCGACGGGAACGAGAGCAGCGGCGGGATCCTCGACGGTCGCACCGAAGGGCGGCGGCTGGCCGGTGAGCAGGGTCTGCTGTTCGACGACGAGGTCCACACCCACCCCGCGGACGTCGGATACCGGGGGCCGGTCGCCTGCGCCGCAGCCGGGATCACCTACCGCCAGCTGGACTACTGGGCGCGCACCGGACTCGTCGAGCCCGGCGTGCGCCCCGCCACCGGCTCGGGCACCCAGCGGCTGTACGGGTTCACCGACATCCTGGTCCTCAAGATCGTCAAGCGGCTGCTGGACACAGGAGTGTCGCTGCAGCAGATCCGCAGCGCCGTGCAGTTCCTTCGCGACCGCGGCGTCGACGACCTTGCCGGGATCACGCTGATGAGTGACGGGGCGAGCGTCTACGAGTGCACGTCCGCTGACGAGGTCGTCGACCTGGTCCAAGGCGGGCAGGGAGTCTTCGGGATCGCCGTCGGCCGGGTCTGGCGCGAGGTCGAAGGCTCGCTGGCCGCCCTGCCCAGCGAGCACCGCGACGGCGAGGCCGAGCCGGCGCACCCCAGCGACGAGCTGGCGCGCCGCCGCAGCACCCGCGCCGCCGGGTAGCGCCCACGGATGTAGAGTTGTCCCGCTGGTGAACCCACATGGGAGAGCCCCCGCGAGGGGGCGCCGAAGGGGCAATCCTCCCCGGAACCTCTCAGGCGCCAAGGACTGTGTGGGCGAGGCAACTCTGAAGCAGACGGCCCGCAGCCGTCGGTGACAGAGGGGGAGGCCCCAATGCCGGGGCGCAGGTCCCGGCTGACGTCACAGTCGGAGGCCCCTTCCATGTCCGCCACTCCCCACCGCCGCAGCCTGGCCGAGCTGCGTGCCGCAGCCCCCTTCACCACCCGCCACATCGGGCCAACCCCGGACGACCGAGCCAAGATGGTGGCGCTGCTGGGCCACGCAGACCTCGACGAGCTGATCGACGCCGCGGTGCCCCCCTCGATCCGCTCCCACACCCCGCTGGCTCTGGACGACGGGCTCAGCGAAGCCGCCGTCCTGGCCGAGCTCCGCGAGCTGGCCTCCCGCAACACGGTCCTCACGTCGATGATCGGGCTCGGCTACGCCGCGACGTTCACCCCGCCGGTGGTGCTGCGCAAGGTCCTGGAGAACCCCGGCTGGTACACCGCCTACACCCCGTACCAGCCCGAGATCAGCCAGGGCCGGCTCGAGGCGCTGCTCAACTTCCAGACCATGGTCGCCGACCTGACTGGGCTGCCGACCGCCGGCGCGAGCCTGCTCGACGAGGGCACCGCCGCCGCCGAAGCCATGATGCTGACCCGCCGGGCCGGCACTGTCGACTCCCACCTGTTCCTCGTCGACGCCGACACCCACCCGCAGACGGTTGCCGTGCTCGCCACCCGTGCCGAGCCTCTCGGGGTGGTGCTGCGCCTGCACGACCTGACAACGGACCTGCCGCAGGAGCCGTTCTTCGGTCTGCTGGTGTCCTACCCGGGCAGCAGCGGCGCCGTTCGCGACCACGAGCCGCTCATCGGCGCCGCCCACGCCCGTGGTGCGCTCGTCGCCGTCACCACCGACCTGCTGGCCCTGACGCTGCTGCGCCCGCCGGGGGAGATGGGTGCGGACGTCGTGGTCGGCTCAAGCCAGCGCTTCGGTGTCCCGCTGGGCTTCGGTGGCCCGCACGCCGCCTTCATGGCGGTGCGAGCCGGCCTGGAACGCCAGCTGCCCGGCCGGCTCGTCGGCGTCTCTGTCGACGCCGACGGCGCTCCCGCCTACCGCCTGGCCCTACAGACCCGCGAGCAGCACATCCGCCGGGAGAAGGCGACCTCCAACATCTGCACCGCCCAGGTCCTGCTCGCGGTCATCGCCTCGATGTACGCGGTGTACCACGGCCCAGACGGCCTGGCCCAGATCGCCCGCAGGGTGCACCGCTACGCGACAGTTCTCGCGGCCGGCCTGCGCGCCGGCGGAGTCCAGGTGGTCCACGCCGACTTCTTCGACACCGTCACCGCGAAAGTACCTGGGCGCGCCGCCGCGGTGCTGGCGGCAGCCCGCGCGCGAGGAGTGAACCTGCGCCAGGTGGACGAGGACACAGTCGGGATCTCCACCGACGAGCTGACCGAGGACCGTCACCTCGTCGCAGTCTGGTCCGCGTTCGGGGTGCCGGCCGGGAGCACGGTCGAGCCCTCCGGCGCCGGTGGCGCCGATGCGACCAGGGCCGTCGACGAGGTGGACGCCGGCACCGCCGGCACCGTAGAAGACCTGCCCGCCGGACTGGTTCGCACATCGCCGTACCTGACCAACCCCGTCTTCCACGACCACCGCAGCGAGACCGCGATGCTGCGGTACCTGCGGCTGCTGTCAGGGCGGGACTACTCCCTGGACTGGGGCATGATCCCGCTCGGCTCGTGCACCATGAAGCTGAACGCGGCAACCGAGATGGAGGCCGTCACCTGGCCCGCGTTCGCCGCGCTGCACCCCTTCGCGCCGCTGGACCAGGCCGCCGGCACGATCGAGCTCATCCACCAGCTGGAACGCTGGCTGGTCGAGGTGACCGGGTACGCCTCAGTCAGCCTGCAGCCCAACGCCGGCAGCCAAGGCGAGTTCGCCGGGCTGCTCGCAATCCGCGCCTACCACCGAGCCGCCGGGCACACCGGCCGCGACGTCTGCCTCATCCCGTCCTCCGCGCACGGCACCAACGCCGCGTCGGCGGCCATGGCGGGCCTACGCGTCGTCGTGGTGGCCTGCGACGACGACGGAGACGTCGACCTGGACGACCTACGGAGCAAGCTCGAGACGCACGCGGGCCAGCTGGCAGCGCTGATGGTCACCTACCCGTCCACCCACGGGGTGTTCGAGGAGTCGATCAGCGACATCTGCGCCCTGGTCCACGACGCTGGCGGCCAGGTCTACGTCGACGGCGCGAACCTCAACGCCCTCGTCGGCCTGGCAGCCCCCGGACGGTTCGGCGCCGACGTCAGCCACCTCAACCTGCACAAGACTTTCTGCATCCCGCACGGCGGCGGCGGCCCCGGCGTCGGCCCGGTAGCGGTGCGCGCCCACCTGGCCCCCTACCTGCCCAACCACCCGATGGCCGCCGAGGCCGGCCCAGCCACCGGCGTCGGCCCGGTCTCCAGCGCACCCTGGGGATCGGCCGGCATCCTGCCGATCTCCTGGGCCTACGTGCGACTGATGGGCGGGCCCGGGCTGACCGAGGCGACCAAGGTCGCGATCCTGAACGCCAACTACATTGCCGCCCGGCTGGCACCCCACTACCCGGTCCTTTACACAGGTCGAGGCGGGCTCGTGGCCCACGAGTGCATCGTCGACCTGCGGACCATCACCAAGGAAACCGGGGTCACCGTCGACGACGTCGCCAAGCGGCTGATCGACTACGGGTTCCACGCCCCAACCATGTCGTTCCCGGTCGCCGGAACGCTCATGATCGAACCGACTGAAAGCGAGAACCTCGCCGAGATCGACCGCTTCTGCGACGCCATGATCGCAATCCGCGCCGAGATCGCCGACGTGGCCTCAGGTCGCTGGCCAGGCGACGACAACCCGCTCGCAGGAGCGCCGCACACCGCCGCCTGCCTGCTGGGGGAGTGGCACCACCCCTACCCCCGCGAGCTCGCCGCATACCCAGTCCCGTCGCTCCGGACCGACAAGTACTGGCCGCCAGTCAGAAGAGTCGACGGGGCATACGGCGACCGGCACCTGGTATGCCGTTGCGGCTCACCCGCCGACTACGAGTCCTGAACGCCCCGGCGGCGACCCGCAGGGACCATCACCGCGGGTAGGAAACAAGTGAATCGGGCATGGCCCGCTCCGACTCCGGCGCTCACCTGCCGCCTCACATGGCTGGCCCCAGCTGCTGGTGGACGTGTCAGCCTTCGTAGCCCCGTCTAGGTGAGGACCCAGGTGATGACTGATGTGCGTGGCGATACCGAGCGGCTGGGCGTCGAGGCATACGTCTTCCTGTACCCGCTGGTGTCGATGGAGGTCACTCGACGGCAGGCGACGAACATCGCGTCTGGCAAACGCCCCGGGTTCGCGCCAGCGAACGAGTTCGGGCACATCCGTCAGTTCCCGCCGGCGGACTTCAAGACCGTCGTGCGACCCAACTTCGACACGCTCTAGTCGTCGGTCTTCCTGGACCTCACGGACGGGCGGTGCTGATCACTGCTCCCGACACCGGTGGCAGGTACTACTTGCTGCCGATGCTCGACATGTGGACGGACGTATTCGCGTCACCGGGGTGGCGAACGACGGAGACCGAGGCCAGCACTTTCGCCGTCGTCCCCCAGGGATGGTCCGGTTCGCTGCCCGCCGATGCTAAGGCAATCACCGCACCCACGACCACGGTGTGGATTATCGGGGGGACCCAGACCAACGGGCCTGAGGACTACGACGCCGTTCATCAGGTCCAGGACGCTTCACCGTGACGCCGCTGGCTTCCTGGGGCGACCCGGCACCGAACCCGGCGCCGTTCACGCCCGACCCCAACATTGACATGACCAGCCCGCCGCTGGACCTCGTCGACGGCATGTCCGCCACGGACTTCTTCACGTTGGGTGCCGAGCTCATGGCGAAGTACCCGCCGCATCTCACTGACGTCGGTGTCGTTGAGCGCGCCGCACTGATAGGGCTTCGGCCCGGAGCATTCGAGCTCGACCGTGAGATGCAGGCGGCGCTAGACACGGTGCCCGCCGCGGCGCGGACCCTGATGGCTGCGACCCTTCCCCGCATCGCTCGGGTCACCAATGGCTGGTCCATGAACACCGACACCATGGGCGTGTACAGCAACTTCTACCTCAAGCGGGCGATCGTCAGCCAGATGGGCCTCGGCGCCAACCAGCCCGAGGACGCCATCTACCCCCTCCTGCTGGCCGACGCCGACGGAAAGCCGATCAGCGGAGACAACGACTATGTCCTGCGCTTCCAACCGGAAAACCTCCCTCCGGTGGACGCGTTCTGGTCTTTGACGATGTACGACGCCCACGGCTTCCAAGCAGCCAACCCCCTCAACCGGTTCGCCATCGGAGACCGGGACCCCCTCAGCTACGGGCCGGACCGCTCCTTGGACATCTACGTCCAGCAGACCTCACCCGGAGCTGACAAGGAAGCGAACTGGCTGCCAGCACCGGCGGGCCCGCTCGGCCTGACACTGCGGCTGTAGGCGCCACGTCCCCAAGCCCTCGACGGCCGCTGGAACCCTCCAGCGATCCGCAAGGTGAGTTGACGCCCACCCACACGCGGGGAAGTGGTGCCATGACTGGATGCGCCGGCCCCCGCTCGGTGGAGGCTCCGAGGGACTGTCGGACAAGAGTGGCAGACCGAAGTGCAGTCCCCTTCCGCCACCGGGGCTGATCGCCCCCGAAGCCATCCGGCATGCCAGCGCCACACCTCGCGGTGAGGGATACCTAACCCGGTGGTCTTCCCAAACAAGTAGTTTGCATGCCAAAGTGCGGCCATGGCCATCGACCAACCGGCGAAGCTGCTTGCGGATCTGGAAGCTCTGCGGACGGACACCCGTAACGCCCGTCATGCCTACTGGCTGCCGGTCGGCACGTTCGGCCTTCTGCTCAGCGCCGCAGCCCCCCTGTACGTGCAGCCGATGGTGGTCTGCAACGGCACCGCCTCGTGCAGCTACACCGTCAGCACCGGTGTGGACGCCCGTTGGCTGGTCGGGCTCGGTGGTGGGATCGCCGGCGCGTACTGGCTGGTCACCCTGATCGTCGGCGCCGTGGTCACCGCAGGCTGGTACGCCTGGTACGGCCGGGTGACCGGGCTGACCACGCGGGTTCGTGGCCCGGTCGCCGCCTGGACGATCGGGCTGCTCGCCGCGATGACCGCAGTGTTCTACGTCGGTGCCAGCCTCTTCTTCTACGTGGTGCCCGGTCGAGGCTTCGTGCCCATGTTCGTGGTCGGTGTCGGGCTGCTCGCACTGTCGGTGCTGGAGCACAGCCGACTGCTGGCCGTGGTGTCGATCTTGGTGTGTGGCTGGGCGGTGCTGGTGTCGCTGTACAACGTGGAGAACCTCCTGTTCCGGTTCCTGTCCGCGTTCGGGGTCCCGGACCAAGCCATGCCTTTCTCGACCGCGACGACCGTCGATGTGCTCGTCCCTGGCGCGCTGCTCCTGGCCACCGCCTGTGGCG
>Ga0075030_100005906_pt1 | contig 11021 bp, 13 predicted proteins | sample LitLauG_LLR_2012_FD_71393 | JGI IMG/M metagenome (GOLD analysis project Ga0075030, IMG submission 71393) | Freshwater sediment microbial communities from Pennsylvania, USA - Little Laurel Run_MetaG_LLR_2012 | ecosystem: Environmental > Aquatic > Freshwater > Creek > Sediment | place: USA...
GTGTTCCTGGTCTTCCAGCGCTTCCTGGTCAACGGCCTCACGGCCGGGGTGAGCAAGTAGCCGCGATGGCCCCCGGCGGCATTGCAGGCTCGCGGACCCTGCGGGAGCCGGGGGGCGGCTGGAGCGTGGTCGCGGCGTGCGCGCTCGAGCTCGGCGAGCACCCGCTGTGGGACGACGAGCACGCCCGGCTGGTCTGGGTGGATCTGCTCGGCGGTGCCGTCCTCACCCTCCAGCCCGACGGGATGCTGCAGCGATGGCCTACCGACGCCCCCGCGGGATGCGCCGCGCTGCGCGCCGGAGGCGGCCTGGTCGTCGCCGCCGGAGGCCAGATGCACCACCTCGACGATCGTGGGTTCACCGACCAGGATCCCGTGGACCTACCCGTCAGCCCCGGGACGCGTCTCAACGACGGGGCGGTCGACCCGCAGGGGCGGCTGCTGGTCGGCACCGCAGACACCCGCGGAGGCAGTGCGGGCGCGCTGCTGCGCGTGGACGGCCGCTCCGTGGAGGTGCTGCTGGAGGGGGTGAGCGAGTCCAACGGCCTGGCGTGGTCCCCGGACGGGGCCGTCCTGTACTACGTGGACAGCGGAGAGCCCGCCATCCGCCGCTACGCCTACGGACCCTCGCGGCTCGACCGGCTGAAGGACCTGGCGACCTGCGAGCCCCGCGTCGACGGGGTGCCTGACGGGCTCACGGTCGACGCGGCGGGAGGGGTATGGGTAGCGCTGTGGGAGGGTGGCCAGGTACGCCGGTACTCCCCCGAGGGCGCGCTCGTCGTCACACTGCGGCTACCGGTCTCCCGTCCGACCTGCCCGGTTCTTGGCGGCCAGGGCGGCGGCACCCTCTTCGTCACGACCGCCTGGGAGGGGATGGACGACTCGGCGCGACGCCACGAGCCGTGGGCCGGTCACGTGCTCGCCCATCCCGTCGCCGAGAGTCGGCTACCTGCCCACCTATTCGCTGGGTAAGACCGGCAGCCACGACACCCGCTCAGGTCGTCCCGTCGCCCGATGCGGGTGCGCCAGGGGGCAGCTCCGCATCCCCGCGTGAGCACGGCTCAGGGCGTGGAGCCGAGCGCGTCGTAGGGCAGCCCCGGCAACGCGGCCAGCGCCCGTCCCGCAGACTGCTGAAAGGGGCTGGTCCCACCCGGATCCCACCGACCGACGACCCAGCTTGCCCCACAGCGACCGACTGCGGTGGGATCTGGAAACGCTCCCGCACCTCCGCGATCATCAGCGGGGCACGGGCGAACCAGTCCAGGCCCATGACGTTGAGGTAGGAGCCTGGCACGTGGGCTGGAACCCTGCCCCGGTGGCATCGCACCACGGCCACGGCTCCTCCGACGACCCGTCGTGAGCCCACGCCGCGGCACTGCCTGGGCAGCTCGACGCGGGTCCGGTCACCGGACGGTCCAGCGACTACCTGTCGCGACGGTGGTGTGTCGGCGCCCCTCTAGCGTGGCTAGGCTGCGTGGACTGCCGCAACCCGGGGAGACGCGATGCCGCACAGCAAGCCCAACATCCTGGTCATCTGGGGCGACGACATTGGGCAGTCGAACCTCAGTTGCTACTCCGACGGGCTCATGGGCTATCGAACGCCGAACATCGACCGGATCGCGGAGGAAGGGGTGCGGTTCACCGACTACTACGGTGAGCAGAGTTGTACCGCCGGTCGTGCGGCGTTCATCTGCGGACAGAACCCGGTCCGGACGGGACTGACCAAGGTGGGCCTGCCCGGCGCCGCACTCGGGATCCAGCCCGAAGACCCCACCATTGCCACCGCCCTCAAGGCCCACGGCTACGCCACCGGCCAGTTCGGGAAGAACCATCTGGGCGACCGGGATGAGCACCTGCCAACCATGCACGGGTTCGACGAGTTCTTCGGCAACCTGTACCACCTCAACGCCGAGGAGGAGCCGGAGCTCGAGGACTACCCGAGTCCCGAGGACTTCCCCAACTTCCGCCGAAACTTCGGGCCCCGCGGAGTGCTGCACACCTGGGCGAACGGCGACGGCACGCAACGGATTGAAGACACTGGTCCCCTCACCCGCAAGCGGATGGAGACCGTGGACGAGGAGTTCCTGGAGGCTGCGACCACTTTCATCACCGACAAGGCGGCCGCAGAGACTCCCTTCTTCGTGTGGTTCAACTCCACGCACATGCACTTCCGCACGCACGTGAAGCCGGAGAGCAAGGGTCAGGCGGGCAGATGGCAGTCGGACTACCACGACACCATGATTGACCATGATCGGCTAGTCGGCCAGCTCCTCGACCTGCTCGACGACCTGGGGCTGGCGCAGGACACGATCGTCGTCTACTCCACCGACAACGGTCCCCACATGAACTCGTGGCCGGACGCAGGGATGACTCCCTTCCGAGGCGAGAAGAACACCAACTGGGAGGGTGCGTACCGTGTCCCGGCGGTTGTGCGCTGGCCGGGCCACATCCCCGAGCGCACCGTGCTCAACGGGATCATGAGCCACAACGACTGGTTCCCGACCCTACTGGCGGCGGCCGGTGTCCCCGACATCGCTGAGCAGCTCAAGGCCGGGGTCGAACTGTCCGGGTCACCGTTCCACGTCCACCTGGACGGCCACAACCAGCTGCCCTACCTGACCGGGGAGACACCCACGAGCCCCCGGAACTTCTTCTTCTATGTCAACGACGACGGGGACCTCACCGCCGTACGCTACGACAACTGGAAGATGGTGTTCCTAGAGCAGCGTGTGCGGGGGACGATGCAGGTCTGGGCGGAGCCGTTCACCGAGCTGCGCGTACCGAAGATCTTCAACCTGCGGACCGACCCCTACGAGCGGGCTGACTTCACGTCCAACACCTACTGGGACTGGATGCTCGACCACGCCTTCCTTCTCGTCCCAGCGCAGGCGTTCGTCGCCCAGATGATCGCTTCCTTCCTGGAGTTCCCGCCCCGCCAGGAAGCGGCGACGTTTGGGATCCGTGATGCCCTGACCAAGATGCAGGCTGGCCTGCCCAGCGCATGAGCGGCGTTCCTCCCGGCGCTCCGACCGACCATGTCGCTGTCTGCGACTTGGTCGAAGTGCCGGGCGGACGCTTCCTGATGGGGTCGGACATGCACTACCCGGAGGAAGGCCCCACCCGAGAAGTCGAGGTGGCGCCCTTTCGGATCGCTCGGACCGCAGTGACCAACGCTGCCTACACGGCCTTCGTGCGCGCCACGGGATACCGCACTGTTGCGGAGAGACCCCTGGACCCGGCGGAGTTCCCGGGCGCACCTGCTCAGAACCTGGTCCCCGGGTCCATGGTCTTCACACCGACCCCAGGGCCCGTCGACCTACGGCATCTCAGCCAGTGGTGGACCTGGACGCCAGGCGCGTCATGGCGCCATCCGGAGGGTCCCGACAGCGACATCGCCGACCGGCAGGACCACCCCGTCGTCCACGTCGCGGCTGAAGACGCAGCCGCGTTTGCGGGCTGGGCCGGGCTCGTCCTGCCCACGGAGGCACAGTGGGAGAAGGCTGCCCGGGGCGGCCTGCAGGGTGCGGAGTTCACCTGGGGAACCCGCCCCGAGGGGCCGGGCGAGCGGCTGGCGAACTACTGGCACGGGGACTTCCCCTGGCGCGCAGAGGTGGGCTACGGCACCACCGCTCCTGTCGGCTCGTACCCACTCAACGGGTATGGACTGGCTGACATGGCAGGCAACGTGTGGGAGTGGACTTCCGACTGGTACAGCGAGCGGCGGTTCGTCGACGTCGCGCCCTGCTGCGCCCCGCGCGACCCCCGTGGGGGGGAAGCGGCCGATAGCCTCGACCCTGCCCAACCACAGTTCCGAGTCCCCCGCAAGGTCATCAAAGGCGGCTCGTTCCTCTGCGCGGACTCCTACTGCCGCCGCTATCGCCCCGCAGCACGACGGCCCCAAATGGTTGACACTGGCATGAGCCACATCGGATTCAGATGCGCAGCCGCTGACCTCAGCCGCTGACGGCTCACTCTGGAATCGGGCCACACGCTGACTGACTCACCCCTCGTCGCCGTGAACTACCGCCCAGAGCAGGTCGAACATGCGGTCCAGGTGCTGCTCGGCGACCGGGTCAAGGACATAGTCAGTCGGACTACGTCGCCTCCGAGACGGGAGCACTCCCTGGCGCACCAGGAGATGCTTCTCGGCCGCGATAAACGCCTCTAGAGTCTGCTGAGGTGCCAGCAGCGCCGTGAGCGCCTGGTGCGTTCGTTCCGCCCTATCCACGTCGCCCCTGAGCAGCGATTCCCACAGCGATACGACGGCCCAGGGGACCTCCGGTCCGGGCATGCTCCCCACCACGCCGCGGCCGAAACCCTCGAGGAGACCTCCTCCCCCGAGGCCTTCGAAGATCCGTGCACTTCCGCCCGTCGAGGCGAGCAGCTCCGCGAGCCGGGGCCCAACCGGCACAGACTCCGGCTTGTACAGGACGTGCGCGAACCCATACCGCTCCCCGAGGGCAGCCATCACGCTCACCGGCACGGCCCGGCCAATGTAGGAGGACGCGTCCTGGATCACCACGGGCACCTCCGCCGCCTCGACGATGGCGGAGAAGTACCCAATCAGTGCCTGATCGCCGGCTGTGTGGAGAGCCGGCGGAAGGGCCATGACAGCTGACGCCCCTCTGGTGTGCGCATCCTTGGCCTGTCGCGCCGCTACGTTCGTGCTCTCTGCACCGACGCTCACGACAAGCGTGCCCCGACCCGCCACCGCTGCCGAAGCCACCTCTGTGACGCGGGCCCGTTCGACGTCGGACAGGCGCATCCACTCACTGACCATGGCGAGCGCAAGACCGTGGACGCCCTGATCCATCAGCCACCTGAGCTCTGCGTCAAGGGCAGGAATGTCGACGGTATCGTCACTCAGGAACGGGGTGGACACCACAGGAATTACCCCGGAGAGCATGAGGAACCCCTTACCCCACGACAGTCACACACCGCAGGAGGAATTACCCGAACGCACGGCACTTTTCGATGAGTCCGTCAGCAGGTGTTCGCCTCCCCTACCTGATGGGCAGGATAGCGGCCTGCGACAGTCCTGACGCCAGCGCCCGCTCAACGGTGGCGACCTGGCGCAGCCGCGCTGGCGAGCAGGACGCACTGCCACTGCACAGCAGCTGCACGCGGAGCAGTCTGGCCCACCGTCCCTGAGGCTTCGGTCGGCCCAGGCAGACGGATGCACAGGAGCTGTCGCGATGCCCCCGAGTCGAGCTGACACCCGAGACCGGTCGCAAAGCCCGTCTTCAGCAGCAGACGCCTAGCGTCGAGGGCACTCAGGACCCGCGGAGATTGGCGCCTGTCGGCAGCGGCCACCTGGACAGCCTCAGTATCCTCACTCTGCGTTGCACATTCGACACCGAACAGACGAGGGGGTAGGCCGATGCGTCTCGTCCCCCTCAGTTGTGGGCAGTCGATCGATCGCGGAAGCAGGTAGCGGGATGAACGTGGGTGCCGGCGACCCCTTCGGACAGCTGCGATTTGACGGACAGGGTGCCCTGGTCGTTGGGGGAGCGTCCGGACTCGGCGCCGCGGCGGCCGAGCTCCTGGCCCTACGAGGGGCCGATGTCACCGTGCTGGATCGCAAGCGGGTCGAAGCTGACCGCCGTCATGTCACAGTGGACGTGACCGACGACGATGCCCTCGCCACTGCCTTGCACGCAGCAGAGGCTGGCTGCCCACACCCTCTCTCGGTGGTAGTCAACTGCGTCGGCATCACGGGCATCAACGGAACGGCGAGCCACCTGGTTCCGCTGGATGACTTCGACCTCGTCGTACGCGTGAACCTGCGCGCAGCATTCGCCCTGTCAAGGCTCGTTCTGCCAGGAATGGTCGAACGTAGATACGGCCGGATCCTGCACGTCGCGTCCATCGCCGGGAAGGACGGCAACGCCTTCATGGCCTCGTACTCCGCGACCAAGGCTGGGCTCATCGGGCTCGTCAAGTCTCTCGGCAAGGAGTACGCAGGAACTGGTGTAACTGTCAACAGCCTTGCACCAGCGGTCATCCAAACACCGCTTGTTGACGCCATGCCACCTGAGCAAGTGGCGAGAAACCTGAGCAAGATTCCAATGGGCCGGCCTGGAGCGCTCTCTGAGGCCGCTGAGACAATCGCATTTGCGGTCAGCCGTGCTGCCGGGTACACGACAGGGTTTTGTTTCGACCTCAGCGGAGGACGAGCGGTCTACTGACATCTCCAGGCTGCCTGCCTGCGCCCGCGGTGTTCGTATCACTGGCCTGCCGGCACGTGCCGCTTCCTGGCTGCGCGGACGAGATCACACCACCCCTGCCGGAAGCGCCGTGCGGCGAGCCCGGTGAGCCTCCGCGACCGCCGCAGCCACGGACAATGCGCCGACCACGACCCCGACCTGGCAGACCCCTGACCAGCCGCGGTGTTGGAAGGCTTGGGCGCCCACGAGCGACCCGATGGCGCCGCCGGACATGTAGCAGACCATATAGCCCGAGTTGATACGGCTCCGCATGGCTGGGGCCAGTCGATAGATCACTGACTGGTTGGTCACCTGCATGCCCTGCACGCCCACGTCCAGCACGATGATTCCAGCGATGAGCGCCGCCAGGGAGTGCCGGCCCCACCACAAGACGACGAACGATCCCGCGACGAGGATGGCGAAGGCTACCGTCGCCACGGGTGTCCCACCCCTGTCGGCCCATCGGCCAGCCATGTTGGCACACAAGGCACCGGCGGCCCCTATCAGTCCGAACAGGCCGATGGTCGTGGTGCTGTAACGAAATGGCGGAGAGCCGAGGAGAAATGCCATGGTCGTCCAGAAGGTACTGAAGGCGGCGAAGGTCAGTGCCCCGAGCGCCGCCCTGCGGCGCAGGACCGGCTCGTGGACGAGCAAACGGGCCGCGGTGGCCAGGAGGGTGGCGTAGCGCACTGGAGGACGAGGTCCGTCGTCGGGCAGCCGCCACCGCAGGACGGCTGCCATGACCACGGTCAACCCCGCAGCCACCAGGTACACGGATCGCCACCCGGCTACCCCTGCAATCAGCCCGGACACGGTCCGGGCGAGGAGGATGCCGAGCAGGAGTCCGCTCATCACCGCACCGACCACCCGGCCCCGGTTGGCGTCATCCGCCAGCGAGGCGGCGAGGGGGACCAGCAGTTGGGCGACCACCGAGCCGGTCCCGATGACGAGCGAGCAGAGGACAAGCACTGCCATCGACGGGGCTGCGGCTGCGGCAACCAACATCGAGGCGGTGACCAACATCAGCAGGGGGACAAGCCAGCGCCGGCGAAGCAGGTCGCCCAGGGGGACGACGAGAGCCAGGCCGAGAGCAAAGCCGACCTGGGAGACGGTGGGCACGAGCCCCGCCTCACCCGAACTAGTGCCGAAGTCGACAGCGAGGGTGTGGAGAACCGGCTGCGCATAGTAGAGATTCGCCGCCGCGAGGCCACAGGCGGTTGCCATGAGGACGACCAAGCCACGACCAATACCCGGCCCCTTGATGTCCTCGCTCAGGGCGCTCCTCCCCGTCATCCGCCGCCGAACCCGGTGAGCGTCACGGACTAAACCGTATATCTGTACGGCTCGTACAGCAACTAGACTAGCGGCGTGGCTAGCCCTTCGCTCGTCGGTCCGTCGGAGCCAATCCGGCGGGGGCGGCCGCGCAGCGAACGTGCCCGGGTCGCCGTGCTTGAGGCGGCGGCTGACCTTCTCGACGAAGGCGGGCTGGCTGCCGCCACCATGGAGGCCGTGGCTTCCCGAGCCGGGGTCTCCAAGGTCACCATCTACAAGTGGTGGCCGTCCCGAGGCGCCGTGGCCATTGACGCGTACTTCCGCCGCTATGAGCCGACACTCGTCTACATCGACAGCGGCGACCTGGCCGGCGACCTCGCTGGACAGCTCCGCGCCCTGATCGAGGCTTTCCAGGGCCGGGCCGGTCGGGTTATGGCGGAGTTGGTCGGCGCATCACAGGAGGATCCCGACCTGGCGCGGGTTCTGCGCGACCGGTGGTTGACGCCGCGACGAGAGGCGACGGCAGGCGTCCTGCAGCGCGCGGTCGATCGTGGTGAGCTGGTGGCAGACCTCGACGTGTCTGCCGTGCTCGACCAACTTTACGGACCGGTGTATTACCGGCTGCTGCTGGGCCACGAGTCGCTGACCTCGGACCTGGCCGACGTTCTGCTCCGCGGTGTGCTCGACGGCGCCCGGCCCCGCTGAGCTGAGCCCGTGTGCCTGCGGACCGTCAGGCCGCCATACTGCCGTCCATGGGTCCGCGACCGCGACTGTTGCTGTCAAGCGCGCTCATGCTCTTCCTCGAGCTGGCATTGATTCGCTGGACGGCGTCGAACATCGTCCACCCTCGGCTACTTCTCCAACTTCGTGCTCCTCGGCTCCTTCCTCGGAGTGGGCGTCGGCTTCCTACGAGTGAACCGCACCCAGCGAGCGCCGCTGTACTTCCCGGTGGTGTTGGTGGTTCTGGTTGCGGCGATCCTGCGTTTCCCGGTCACGGTCGACCGTGCTGGCTCCGATCTGATCTTCTTCACCTCACTGCACACATCCGGACCTCCTCCGTGGGTGGTGCTGCCACTGGTATTCGCGGGCGTGGCCGTCGTGATGGCCGGCCCGGGCGAGCTGGCTGCCCGCTGCTTCACCGAGCTGCCCCGGCTAGACGCATACCGCTATGACCTACTCGGCAGCTTGGTGGGCATCGCTGCCTTCACTGTGCTGAGCCTGCTGCGTGCCCCGTCGGTGGCTTGGGGCGCAGTCGTCGCCGTGCTCACGACCGTGCTCCTGTGGCGGCCGCGCCGCGTCCCGTTGCTGGCCGCTGCCGGGGTGGCTCTCGTCGCCATGCTGTCGGCGGAGTCGCTGGCCACCGGGGTGTCGTGGTCGCCGTACTACAAGGTCGTGACGAAGGAGTCGAGGGTTCCCGGCTCCCGAGTTGTCAGCGTCTCGGTGAACGGCGTGCCGCACCAAGCGGCAATGGATGCCAGGGTAAAGGCCCGCCTCGACCCCGCCTACGCCCTGCCGTACGAGCGCACCGTGCGAGCCTCCCCCGGTCGGGTACTCATCGTCGGCGCGGGCACGGGAACCGACGTCGCCCTGGCCCTGGATCACGGGGCGGTGTCTGTGGATGCCGTCGAGATCGACCCTCGGCTGCTGCAGATCGGGCAGCAACGCCACCCGGACCGCCCATACGTCGACCGGCGGGTGCACGTACACATCGACGATGGCCGGGCGTTCCTCGAACGCAGCCGAGCCCGCTGGGACATGATTATCTTTGCGCTGCCCGATTCGCTCACCCTGGTCGCAGGCGCAAGCTCGCTACGTCTGGAGAGCTACCTCTTCACCGTCCAGGCGATGCAATCAGTGCGAGCGCACCTGTCCCCCGGCGGATCCTTCTCGATGTACAACTACTACCGCCAGAGCTGGCTCATCGGGAGGCTCGCCCGGACGGTCGACGTCGGGTTCGGCCACGAGCCCTGCGTGGACTCTCTCACCGGCGTCCAAGCGGTGATCACTGCCGGGTTTACCGCCGGCGACCAGCGCTGCAACCCTGCCCAGGTCTCCCCCCCGGTCCCGCCCCGTCGACCGATGACCATCCTTTCGTGTACCTCTACGGCCGCTCGATCCCCGGCTACTACCTCGTCGCCCTGCTCGGCATCATCCTGGCCAGCCTGGTGGCCATCCGCGCAGCTGGCGGCCCCGTGCGTCGGATGCTGCCCTATGTCGACCTGGCCTTTCTGGGGGCGGCGTTCCTGCTGCTGGAGACCCGGGCGATCACTGGCTTCGCGTTGCTATTCGGCACGACCTGGGTAGTCAATGCCATCGTATTCGCCGGGGTTCTGCTTGTGGTCCTGGCCGCCGTAGAGGTGACCCGACATTGGAGCACGCCACCACTGCGCCTGTTGTACCTTGCGCTGGCCGGAACCCTGCTGCTTGCTGGACTGGTGCCGCCGGACCTGCTGCTACAGCTGCCGCTGGTGCCCCGGGCCCTGACCGCAGTCCTGGTCGCGTTCCTGCCGGTTTTCGTGGCGAACCTGATTTTCGCCAAACGGTTCAACGACACTGCCGACGCGACCTCCGCCTTCGCCGCGAACCTACTCGGAGCCATCGTCGGCGGCTGCCTGGAGTACCTGTCGCTGGTCGTCGGCTATCAGATGCTCATCGCGCTGGCGGCCGCGCTCTACCTCGCGGCGCTGCTGTCAAGCCCGCGAACCTCTCAACTCGCCACGACTTCCTAGCGCCAGGAGCACCCCCGACTACGAGGCCACCGCCCACGCCACACTACCCGGCAGCGCGGTTTCACCCGTCGTCCACACCGTTAAGCCTCGCAGGCATCCCCAGCGCCCTTGGTCTGTGCAGGCGGCTGTGAGCCAACCGTGAGACACCCGTTATCGTGACTGAGATGTGACCCGTGCTTGGCAGCGCGGACATCGAGAGCCGGAAAGCGGCCCTGGCCTCAGTGCGACAGATGCTTGAGGAGGTCGTACACCAGGAACGCGGGCCATAGCACTGCTTCCAGGCATGCCCATAGGTGTCCCCACAGTCCGACCGCATGCTGCCAGTAGTAGACAAGAGCTCCAACCAGGCCAAGCCCGTACACGGCCCCGCTGCCGGATGCTCCCGCCTTTGAGGTCTTCGAGACGCCGCTCACCCGTCGCTCCTCTCACCCCCGGTGACCACGATGACGGAGCTGATCCGCGTCCCGGAAGGGCCTTTGCGCCCAACCGACACGTCGAGGAGACGGAACTTGCGTCCTGTCGACCCCGTCCGATGCCCGACCAGTCCAACAGGGACGGTCCGCATGGCCACAGAGTCTGAAGTCGACGCGGCGTTTCGCCGTTGCGTCGCTGCTGGGTCCGGCGCGCCGGCTTCACTGTCGACCCGTGCGCGGGCGCGCACCCCCGAGGCCACGCCCACCGTCCGGGCGAGGCTCCCGCCCGGTGACGGAGGCGAGGCGCTCGCTGTGGTCCTCGACCTAGCATCTTCGGACCGTTGCGGGCGGGAGATCACCTGTTCGACGATTGGGGCGCGCTGAGGGCAAGCCATGGGTCTACTG
>Ga0075030_100005907_pt1 | contig 11020 bp, 9 predicted proteins | sample LitLauG_LLR_2012_FD_71393 | JGI IMG/M metagenome (GOLD analysis project Ga0075030, IMG submission 71393) | Freshwater sediment microbial communities from Pennsylvania, USA - Little Laurel Run_MetaG_LLR_2012 | ecosystem: Environmental > Aquatic > Freshwater > Creek > Sediment | place: USA...
GCCCCGCGGCGGCCCGGGTGGGCGGGCCGTGGTCAAGCTGACCCCGATCACCCTGCCGGCTTCGGCCGAGGTCCGCCTGCGCCGGCTGGCCCCCGGCGGCACCTACCAGCCCGAGGCGCAGCGCCTGTCGTTCCCGATCGCCCCCGACCCGACCACGGGCCAGTACGCGGCCGCCCTGGTGGCGCTGCTGCAGGAGCTGATCCCGGCCGGGTGACCGCCGGGGCGGGCGGGGCCACACGGCCCGCGCTCGGGACCACCCTGGCACGGCCGGTAGCATCGCCGCCGTGAAGCGCATCTCCTCCGGCCTGGTCGCAGTCGTCTCCGTCGTCGCCCTGGGCGCCCTCGCCTCGGCGTGCCAGGTCGCCCCGACGGCGGCATCGGTCAACGGGGACACCATCTCGGTGTCCTCGCTCAACGCCCAGATGAACTCACTGGCCGGGGCGGGTGCCGGCCAGTGCCTGCTGGCCCTGCGCAGCGGCCAGTCCATCAGCGTGGACAGCGGCGGCGCCACCTTTCCGACGGCCTATGCCGCCGCGGTGCTCAGCAACGAGGTGGGCAACCTGGTCGCCGCCCAGTTCGCCGCAGCCCACGGGATCCAACTGACCGCCGCCGACCTCACCGCGGCCCGCACCAACTACACCTCGGTGCTCGACGGCCGGATCACCGCCCTGGTGCAGCAGGCGAATGCGGCGGGCGGGCTGTCGGCGTGCCAGAAGCCCGACGGCAGCGCGTACACCGGGCAGCAGGTGCTGAGCGCGCTGCCCGCCGCGGCCCGCGACGCCGAGGTCCGCAACCAGGCCGTCGACAACGCACTGCTGGCCCGGGGGGCGGACCTGTCCGACGCGTCGGTCCTCGCCTTCTACGGCGCCAACCAGCCGCTGTTCACCATCGACTGCGTGAGCGACATCGCCACCGCCAGCCAGGCCGACGCCGACGCCGTCGTGGCCAAGTTGCGGGCGGGCCAGTCCTTCGCCGCGCTGGCCACGTCGTCGTCGGTGGACGCCCAGACCGCGGCCAACGGCGGGCAGCTCGGCTGCAACTTCACCGAGTCGCGCGTGCTGTCGGCCCTCCAGCTGACGACGGTCACCGTGGGTCAGCCGGTCACACCGATCCAGACCTCGGGCGGGACCTGGGTGGTCTACGAGGTGACCAACCAGCAGCTGGTGCCGGTGACCCAGGCGGCGTCGGTCATCCGCGACGACCTCCTCCACACCTCCGCCAACACCCAGCGGGTGACCACCGAGCTGCTGGTCTACGCCCACCACTCGTCGGTCACCGTCAATCCGCAGTACGGCACCTGGCAGGGCGTCCACATCGTCCCGCCGCCGACTCCTCCGGCGCGTTACCTGCAGCCGTCCTACCTGCTGCCGGCGGCGACGACCGCCACCGGGGCGGCGTCCACCGCCACGGGCGGCTGAGCACCCCGTGCCCGGCGGACCCCGCATCGACGTGGTCGGCCTCGGGCCGGCCGGACCTGAGCTGCTGACGGCGGGGACGCTCGACCTCCTGGCCCGGGCCGGCCAGGTGTTCCTGCGGACCACCCGCCACCCGGCTGCGGACGCGGTGGCCGACGCCCGGTCGTTCGACCACCACTACGAGTCGGCGGACACCTTCGAGGACGTCTACCGGGCCATCGTGGACGACCTGGTGACGGCGGCCCTGGACGGCGGGCCGGTGGTGTATGCCGTGCCGGGCTCGCCCAACGTGGCCGAGCGGACGGTGGTGCTGCTGGCCGCCGACCCGCGGGTGGTCTCGGGTGCGGTGGCAGTCGAGGTCCATCCATCGGTCTCGTTCCTGGACCTCGCCTTCGCCCGCCTGGGAGTCGACCCGGTGGCCGTCGGGACCCGCCTGGTGGACGCCGAGCGCTTCGCCGTCGACGCCGCCGGCGAACGTGGGCCCCTGCTGGTGGCCCAGTGCTGGAGCCGCCAGGTGCTCTCCGACGTCAAGCTGTCGGTCGAGGCGCTCCCCGGGGTGCCGGTGGTCGTCCTCCACCACCTCGGCCTGCCCGACGAGCGGGTGGAGGAGGTGGCGTGGGAGGACCTGGACCGCTCGGTCGAGCCCGACCACCTGACCTCGCTGTGGGTGCCGCGCCTGGCCGAACCGGTGGCCGCCGAGCTGGTGGCGCTCGACGAGCTGGTGCGCACCCTGCGCGAGCGCTGCCCGTGGGACCGGCGTCAGACCCACGCGTCGCTCGGCCGGCACCTGCTCGAGGAGTCCTACGAGGTCCTGGAGTCGATCGACGCCCTGGCCGCGGTGGACGCGGCCATCGGGGACGGCGCCGCCGGCCCGGACGTCGACGCACGGGAGTCCGCCGCGGTCACCGACCTGGAGGAGGAGCTCGGCGACCTGTTGTTCCAGGTCTACTTCCACGCAACCCTGGCCGCCGAAGAGGGACGGTTCACCTTGGCCGACGTGGCCCGGGGCGTCCACGACAAGCTGGTGGCCCGGCACCCGCACGTCTTCGGCGACGTCACCGCCGAGACGGCCGACGACGTGGCCGCCAATTGGGAGGCTCGGAAGCTGGTGGAGAAGGGGCGCACCAGCGTGACGCAGGGGATACCGGTCGCACTGCCGTCGCTGGCGTTGGCGGCCAAGCTCCAGCGGAAGGCGGCGGCGATCGGGATGGTCCTGCCCGGACTGGCCGACGAGGCCGGGCGGGTGGCGGACGCCGCCGCCGCGCTGGGCCGGTCCGACGACGCCGGGGCCGGGTCGTCGGACGACGTGGCCGACGGCGAGGGGGGCGCCCGGGTCCGGGCCGAGGCGATGGGGGAGCTGCTGTTCGCCGCCGTCGGCCTGTCCCGGGCGCTCGGCGTCGACCCCGAGACGGCGCTGTTGTCCCGCGCCGGCGCGTTCCGGGCCGAGGTCGAGGCCCGCGGCTGAGCCGTTCCGATGGCGGTCCCGGGGTCGCCGGACCGGCCGGAGGACGTGCGACGCCACCCGGTGAATGCCCTGGTGGGCGGAGTGCCGGGTGGTAGCGTTTGCGACACCGCGAGCAGGAGCGACCCCCCACAGTGAGCTTGATCGAAGAGGTAATCGGCCGGGAGGTCCTCGACTCCCGGGGCAATCCGACGGTGGAGGTCGAGGTGCACCTCGACTCCGGCGCCGCCGGCCGGGCCATCGTCCCGTCGGGCGCCTCCACCGGCGCCCACGAGGCCGTGGAGCTGCGCGACGGCGGTGACCGCTACCGGGGCAAGGGCGTCCTGGCCGCGGTGGGTGCCGTCAACGGCGAGATCGCCGACTTCCTGGAGGGCTTCGACGCCCTCGACCAGCGGGCGGTCGACCTGGCCATGATCGACGCCGACGGCACCCCGAACAAGGGCCGTCTGGGCGCCAACGCCATCCTCGGGGTGTCGCTGGCCACGGCCCGTGCCGCCGCCGACGAACTGGACCTGCCGCTGTACCGCTACGTCGGGGGCGCCAACGCCCACGTGCTGCCGGTGCCGATGATGAACGTGGTCAACGGCGGCGTGCACGCCGACAACTCGATCGACCTGCAGGAGTTCATGATCATGCCGATCGGGGCCGCCTCGTTCGCCGAGGCGCTGCGGTGGGGCGTGGAGACCTACCACGCGCTGGCGGGCGTGCTCCACGACCGGGGGCTGTCGACCGCGGTGGGCGACGAGGGCGGATTCGCCCCCGACCTCGACTCCAACGAGGACGCGGTGCGGATCCTGGTCGAGGCCATCGAGGCCGCCGGGCGGGTGCCGGGCACCGACATCGCCATCGCCATGGACCCGGCCTCGAGCGAGCTCTACCGTGACGGCGCCTACGTGCTGGCGGGCGAGGGGCGCACGCTCTCGTCGGACGAGATGGTCGACTACTGGGTGGACCTCGTCGGCCGTTATCCGATCGTCTCCATCGAGGACGGCATGGCCGAGGACGACTGGGACGGGTGGGCGGCGCTGACCGCGGCCGTGGGCGGCCGGGTGCAGCTGGTCGGCGACGACCTGTTCGTCACCAACGTCGAGCGTCTGCACCGGGGCATCGACGCCGCCACCGCCAACGCCATCCTGATCAAGGTGAACCAGATCGGGACGCTGACCGAGACCCTGGAGACGATGGAACTCGCCACCCGCAACGCCTACGCCTGCGTGATGTCGCACCGGTCGGGGGAGACCGAGGACACCACCATCGCCGACCTGGCCGTGGCCACGAACTGCGGCCAGATCAAGACGGGCGCGCCCGCCCGGTCGGACCGTGTGGCCAAGTACAACCAGCTCCTGCGCATCGAGGAGCAGCTCGGCGAGTCCGCCGCCTTCCGGGGCGCGGCCGCGCTGTCGGCGTGGAGTCCCGCCACGTGAGCGGACGGCTCCACGCCAAGGCGAAGCCGGCCCGCCCGACCGCTTCGTCCCGCCGGCCGTCGGGCCGGGCCACCGCGCCCACCCGGACCAGCCGGGCGCGGGCCACGACGGCGAAGGCGACCCGCACCGCGCCCGCGCGGGCGAAGGCCGCCCCGGGCCGCGGCGCCCGCTCGACGTCCGCCCGGCGGGCGTCGGTGTCGACCCGGGTGGCCGCCGCCTCGGCGGCCACGTCGGCCACGGCGCGCCAGGGGTCGGCCCGCCTCCAGTCCGCAGTCCGCACGCCCACCGAGCGCGCCGCCATCGAGACCCGCCGCAACCGGGTGCGGGTCGCCGTGGCCGCGGGCGCCGCCCTGGCCATCCTGGTCACCAGCTTCCCGCTGACCGTCCTCTACAGCCAGCACCGCCAGCTGTCGGCCTCCGCCGCCCAGCTGAGTGCGCTGCAGCACCAGAACGCACTGCTGGCCGAACAGCGCCAGCAGCTCAACTCCGACGCCGAGGTCAAGCGCCTGGCCCAGCAGAACTACCAGCTGGTGCACCCGGGACGGTCGCTGTTCGTGATCCTGCCGCCGGCCGGGGGCACGTCGCCGACGCCGGGCGCGCCGTCGGCCGGGGACCCGGCGAACCAACCGCTGGTCTCGCCGGCCCAGGCACCCAACATGTCACCCGACCCGGGCCTGCCCGCCACGCCGGTGGCGCCGGGCGCCACGTCGTCGTCGCCACCGCCGCCCGCTGCCACGCACCCGCCGACCGGCTTCGTCGGTCGCATCGTCAGTTCGCTCGAATTCTGGAAGTGAGTCCCGTCGAGGGCCCGAGCGGACCGGACGGCACGGGGCGCGCCGATCCGGTGCGCGAGGACGCGGCGGTCGTGGCCGAGCTGCTCGGACGGACCCCGGCGGGGGCCTTCGAGGTGGTGGTGCGCGACGCGGACGGCCGGCCGGCGGTGATCGCCAACGCCCCGTTCCTGGACGATGGGACACCCATGCCCACCCGCTACTGGCTGTGCGACCCGTACCTGCGCGAGGCGGTCAGCAGGCTGGAGTCGACCGGCGGCGTCAAGGAGGCCGAGCGGGCGGTGCCGGCCGACCGGCTGGCCGCCGCCCATGCCGCCTACGCCGCCGAGCGCGACGCGCTGATCGACCCCGGCCACCGGGGGCCGCGGCCGTCGGGAGGTGTCGGCGGCACCCGGGAGGGGGTCAAGTGCCTCCACGCCCACCTGGCCTGGTGGCTCACCGGCGCCGACGACCCGGTGGGGGAGTGGACCGCCCGAGCCATCGGACTGCACCCGGCCTGACCCGCCGGAGCGCGACCCCGCCGGGCCCGGCCGGGCGCCGTGGTAGCAAGGGTGGATGGACCGTCCACCGACCAGCACCGCCATTGCCGCCATCGACTGCGGGACCAACTCGACCCGGCTCCTCGTGGCCGACGGGCAGGGGCGGCCGCTCGAGCGCCTCATGCGGATCACCCGGCTCGGCCAGGGGGTCGACGCCACCGGGCGCCTGGCCCCCGAGGCCATCGAGCGGTGCCTCGCCGCCCTGCGGGAGTTCCGGGGGGTCATGGACGGGCTCGGCGTCACCCGCGGCCGCCTGACCGCCACGTCGGCCGCCCGCGACGCGGCCAACGGCGCCGACTTCCTGGCGGCCGCCGGCGAGGTCACCGGGCTGCGTCCCGAGCTGTTGAGCGGCCTGGAGGAGGGTCGGCTGTCCCTGGCCGGCGCGGTGGCCGACCTGGACCTGGGGGACGGGCCCTTCCTGGTGCTCGACATCGGCGGCGGATCCACCGAGCTCGTTGCCGCCGACGGTCCCGACGACCCCGCACTGGCCGCCGTGTCCCTCCAGCTCGGGTGCGTGCGGCTGTCCGAGCGGTTCCTGACCGACGACCCGCCCACCGGCGCCGAGCTGTCGGCCGCCGCCGAGGAGGTGGCCGCCCAGCTCGGGTCGGCGGTGGCCGCCCACCCCCGGTACCGGGAGACCCGCCGGCTGGTGGGCCTGGCCGGCACGGTCAGCACGCTGGCCTCGTTGCAGCTGGGCCTGGCCGAGTACGACCGGGACCGGATCCACCACGCCGAGCTGGCCGCCGGCGACGTGGCCGGCTGGTTCCACCGGTTGGCCGCCGAACCGGCTGCCGACCGCCTGGTCCGGCCCGGCATGGAGCCGGGCCGCCAAGACGTCATCGTCGGCGGCGCCCTGATCCTGCACGCGGTCATGGAGCGGTTCGGGTTCGACCGGTGTCTGGTGTCCGAGGCCGACATCCTCGACGGCCTGGTGGCCAGCCAGCTGACGTGACCGGGTGGGTTGGTCCGGATCGGGCTCCCACCGCCCACTAGGTTCTACGCCATGTCCCCCGACGTGACCGCACCGGAACCGGCGACCACCGAGCACGGCGTGCACCGCGTCATCGGCACGGCCAAGCGCGGTGTCCGCCACCTGGCCGACCGGGTCGTGGAGCCCTACATCGAGCGCACGGCGGCCCGGGTCGCCGAGCGGGTCGAGACGGTGCCACCGGGGCCCGCCACCCCCGAGGAGCCGGTCGTGCCCCCGGCACTGGCCTGCTGCCACGCGACCCTGCACGAGGGCCGGACCATGGCCCTGGCCGACATGCCCCGGGGCTGCGACACGGTGCTCAGCATGGGGGCCAACGGCGAGTGGTACTTCACCTGGTTCGACCAGTCCTACGGCCGCATCCCCCGGCACATCGGGGTCGAGGCCTACATGCCGCGGCCGGCCGTGCTGCCGGACAACGTCGAGTGGGTCGAGGCCGATCTCGCCTCCCCCGAAGGTGTGGCCATGCTCGGCCCGGACTCGGTCGACCTGGTGTTCTCCGGTCAGAACATCGAACACCTCTGGCCCGAGCAGGTCGAGGCGTTCCTGGTCGAGTCCAACCGGGTGCTGCGGGACGGCGGCTGGCTGGTGGTGGACAGCCCCAACCGCGACCTGACCGCGGCCTACCAGTGGAGCATGGGGGAGCACACCATCGAGTTCACCCCCGGCGAGGCCACGGAGCTCCTGGGTCTGGCCGGCTTCGAGGTGGTCACGATGAAGGGCGTGTGGCTGTGCCGCAAGGACGGCGAGCTCCTGGCGCTCGAGCCGGACGGCACGCTCGAGGGGTCGGCCGACGTGCTCCGCCGGCTGATGCTGGGCACCAGCCGTCCCGAGGACTCGTTCATCTGGTGGGCCGAGGCCCGCAAGGTGGGCGAGCCGGACACCGACGGGTTGCGGGCCGCCATCGGTGCCGTCTTCGAGGCCAACTGGCGGGAGCGGGTGGCCCGCATGCGCCCCGAGCCGACCGCCGCCCAGACCGTCATGGCCGACGGCCGGACGGCGGCGTTCGCCAAGGGGCAGTCGGGCATCGTCATGATGGGCCCGTGGCTGGCCCTGCGCCGGGGCGCCTACGAGGTGTCGGTCGAGGTCACCTGGTCCGGGCTGGACGATCCGGGTGCCGCCGTGGCCGTGCTCGAGGTGGTGGCCGGCGAGGAGCTGGTCGGGACGGCCGAGCTGGTCCCGGACACACCCGACGGCGTGGCCGTGCTGTCGTGCCCCTTCGCCCTCGACGACCTGCGCTTCGCCGTCCACACCCGGTTGGTGGGCACCGGGGCGGCGGCCATCGAGGTGCCGATCTCGCTGTCCATGCCGACCAGTCCCTACGGGGTGGGCACGACCGCCTGACGGGCTGGGCCGGGGACCGGCCGGTGGCTCACCGTTCGGTGGCGGGGGCCGACAGGTCCTGCTGCGCCCCGAGGTCACGGGGTGCCGCGCCCACGTGGCCGATGTCCAGGATGCCCACGAAGAGGCTGGCCAGCGAGATCTGGAACCCGATGGTCAGGAGCGTGGCCGACGGGACCACGGTGTGCAGCTCGCTCACCGCGTCCAGGTGGCCGAATTGCGCGCTGCTCCAGTGGACCATGGCGACGACCAGTCCGATCACGCCGAGCACCGCCAGGCCCGCGCCCACGACCAGTCCGGATTCGAGGGTGAAGAACCGGCTCAACTGGTCGAGCCTCGTGCTCGACGGGAGGAACCCCGCGTTGACCCCGTAGATCTTGGTGAACACGGCGAACAGGACCGACTGCAGTCCGATGATCAGGCCGGCAGATGCCAGCACCAGGGTGTCCACGCCGAGCGTCGCCGAAAAGATGCGGACCGTGGTCGCCTCGACCGCGACACCCACGATGACCGACAGGACCATCAGGGCGACCCCTGGATACAGGAACAGCCATCGGGGGCTGTAGAGCAGGAGGAACCGCAGGTGGCGCCAGCCGTCCCGCCAGGTCCGCAGGTGCGGTGCGCGGGTCCGGCCGTCGGGGCGGAGGGTGGTGGGCACCTCGGCGATGGACAGTCCGGCGAGGGTCGACTTGACCACCATCTCACTGGCGAACTCCATGCCGCTCGACTGCAGGTCGAGCTCCATGATCGAGGACCGCCGGAATCCGCGGAGCCCGCAGTGGAAGTCCCGGATCGTCGAGTGGAAGAAGAGGCGGCCGACGAAGCTCAGGACCGGGTTGCCGAGGTAGCGGTGTAGCGGTGGCATCGCACCCGGGGCGATCCCCCCGGCGAACCGGTCCCCCATGACGAGGTCGGCACCCCCGCGGAGCGCCTCCACGAAGGCGCCCAGGTCGGAGAAGTCGTAGCTGTCGTCGGCGTCACCCATGATCACGAAGGTGCCCTTGGCGTCACGGATCCCGGTGATCAGTGCGCTCCCGTACCCGCGCTGGGGAACCTCCACCACCCTCGCGCCTGCGGCCCGGGCGATGGCCTGGCTCCCGTCGGTGCTCCCGTTGTCGGCGATGAGGACCTCGCCGTCCACGCCCGAGCGGGCGAGGAAGTCCTGGGCCTTGGTGACGCACACCTCGAGGGTCTCCGCCTCGTTCAGGCAGGGCATGAGAATTGTGAGTTCCGGTGGGGCCACACCCGACTATACCCGGGGGTCCAGGCCGGCCCCGGGTGCCGGCGGCCCTCAGGCGCGGTCGAAGACCAGGAGGTTGTTCAGGCCCAATTCGAAGCGCTTCTCGAGGCGGAGCTTCCACCCGGACTGCCCGAGCACCTCGGGGATGTGGGCGACCACGGCACCGTGGTGCTGGTCGACCTCCATGCCGTCGAGGAGCCGGAACCGCATCAGGACGTCGAGGATCGGGTCGACCATGGGCGACGGGACGGTGGCGATCAGTGCGCCCCCTGCGTCGGTGCGGTCGGCGAGGGATCGGCCGAGGGCGGCAAGCTCCTCGTCGTGCAGGTGCTCGAGGACGGCCAGCACGGTGCAGCAGTCGAACCCGGCCAGGTCATCGGGGAGGTCGTCGACGAATCCGGTGACCAGCTGGTGGCCCCCGGCGAGAGACGCCGTGGGGGCGTTGGGGTCGACACCGACGCTCGGCGCGATGCGCGAGGCGAGGTAGGAGAAGAGTGCCCCGTCGTCGCTGCCGACGTCGAGGACCCGGGCACCGACCGGGATGTGCGCGGCGGCCTGGCGGAATCGCAGCCGCTGGATGGCACGATCGAGTGAATTCACGTCGGTACCATACACTGGCCCATTTCCGGAGCCGCCGACCTCCGGCGCACCGGTTGGCGGCGACCGGGACGTGGCGAGTCTCCCGTGTACCCTTGCCCGGTGGACGCGGTCGTTTTGGACGCCGGCGGGGCGCCGACCGATGGACCGGTGACCCGTGCGGAACCGGGAGCACGGTTCGGAACCACCGCTCGGACCCGGTACCTGGCGGTCTTCGCCGTGCTCGGCCTGTGGAGCGCCGCGCTGGCCACGGTGTTCTGGCCCGGACAGGGCGACCCCGACACCTCGTCGGCACTCCAGGACGTGGCCAGCGGCCACTACCTCGACTGGCACGCCCCGATGCTCGAGGTGCTCTGGCGGGGCCTCTACCTGACCGGTGTCCACGGAAGGGGTCCGGTGTTGTTCGCCAGCGTGTTCACCCTGGTCACCGGTTTCTATCTCGTGCTGCGGGTCCGGTTCGGCCAGCTCGGGTCGTGCATCGGGGCCGTGCTGTGCTCGGTGTTCCCCCCCGTGCTCGGCTGGGAGGCCCATGTCGGCACCGACGCATGGTTCGCCGCGCTCCTGCTCGCCGGGTTCGGGTGTGCCGCCCGGGCGGCACGGATCACCGGCCGGTCGCGGACCGTATCCCTGATCGCCGCGTCGGTGCTGGGGTTCCTCGGGCTCGCCGCCCGGCACAATGCCTTTCCGGCAGTGGTCGTCCTCCTCGCCGTGGTGGCGGCACTGTGGCTCCCGCCGGCCTGGAGGCGACGCCGGGTGTGGGCGGTGGGGCTCGGCATCGGGGCCACGGTGGTCATGATGGGCGTGCAGGCCGGGGCCCTGGTGGCCGTCGACACCCGGTCGATGCACGCCGCGCAGAACACGATGCTCTACGACCTGACGACGCTGTCCAAGCGGGAGGGGACGATGCTGCTCCCCAAGGTGGCCGACCCGGGTCAGAACCTCTCCCTGATCGTCCGTGGCACGACGGTGGAGGGCGACGAGCAGCTGATCTACGCACCGGGTGCACCCATCCGGTGGCCGCTCGAGGGCGCCGACTACCGGACGCTGACCCACAGCTGGGAGTCGGCCATCCTCCATCATCCCTACGGCTACCTGAGCGATCGGCTGCAGTCCGGACTGCAGCTCCTCGGCGTCACCCATCCGGAGTTCTGGCTCTTCCAGGAGCCCGGACCCGACATGGCCCCGAAGTTCCCGGCCCTGAACCGTCCGGCCCTGTCCTACCT
>Ga0075030_100005908_pt1 | contig 11020 bp, 10 predicted proteins | sample LitLauG_LLR_2012_FD_71393 | JGI IMG/M metagenome (GOLD analysis project Ga0075030, IMG submission 71393) | Freshwater sediment microbial communities from Pennsylvania, USA - Little Laurel Run_MetaG_LLR_2012 | ecosystem: Environmental > Aquatic > Freshwater > Creek > Sediment | place: USA...
CAGCGGCTTTGCGCATCCGCTCACGGGGCTGGATCACATCGTGGCGATGGTCGCGGTGGGCCTGTGGGGCGCGTATCTCGGGGCGCCGGCGATGTGGCTGCTGCCCGTGGTGTTTCCGGTGGTGATGGCGCTGGGAGGCGCGCTCGGTGTGCTGGGCATGCCGCTGCCGGGAGTGGAAAAGTGCATCGCTCTCTCGGGGATCATCCTGGGGCTGGCGGTGGCGTTTGCCGCGCGTCCGCCGCTGTGGATCTCGGCGGTGATTGTGGGATTCTTCGCGATTTTTCACGGGCACGCGCACGGCACGGAGCTGCCCGAGTCGGCGAATGCGATGACGTATGCGGTGGGCTTTGTCATCGCCACGGGATTGCTGCACCTGAGCGGCATCGCGCTCGGCCTGCTGGTGCGCTGGCCGTGGGGCCGCGTGGTGGTGCGCGCGGGCGGAGCGGCGATTGCGATTATCGGCTGCGGGTTTCTCTTCGGGATGATCAAGGCGTGAGGCGGAACGCTCCGCTCCCGGTCCGGCTGCTGCCGGTGCTGCTGCCTGTCCTCGCGCTCCCGGCGGACGCGCACGCGCACACGGCGATGCCGGGCATGAACCATTTCATGGGAGGCGTCCTCCATCCGGTGACGACGCCCGCGCATGTGCTCATCCTGCTCGGGCTGGGCATTTCGCTGGGCCAGCATTTACCGCTCAGGTTGCGGCAATCGCTGCTGGTGTTTGCGCCGCTCGCGGCCGTCGCGCTGGCGCTCACAACGGCATTTCCTTTTACAATGCCGCAGCCGGTGCTGATTGGCATCGCGCTCTGTGCCGGTGCGGTGGTCGCGCTGGGCAGGCCGCTCCCGCCGTTTGCCCGCGGCGCGCTCTTTGCCGCGGGGGCGCTCGCGATGGGACTGGATTCCGGCGTCGAGACGGGCGGGGTCGCGGTCGTAATCAAGACCCTGCTCGGAACTTGGCTCGGCCTACTCGCGTATCTCTTCTCCATCGCCTATTATGCCTCGCTCGCAGTGGAACGGAAAAAGCAATGGCTGAACATTGGCCTGCGCGTGGTGGGTTCGTGGATCGTCGCCATCTCGCTGCTCATGCTCGCGTTTGCGCTGCGGAAGTAAGAGTCTCCGTCAGGAGATGCGGACGCGGCGGCTTGACAGCACAGGCTGGCTCCCTTATCCGCTATGCAGCCACCCGTTCGGAGCGATAGCGGACGAAAGTCCGTAGCTTCCAGCGTGTGGCTTTCGCCATTTTGGAGCCGCGCGAAAACCCAGCCAGCGCTACACTCCACTCCACTTCCCACGCCAATGCTCGAACTTTTCCACAAAGGCGGCCCGATCATGTGGCCGCTGCTCGCCCTCTCCATCGTCACGCTCACGATGGTGCTGGAGCGGTTCGTCTTCATCGCGCGCGAGCGGTCGCGGCGCAATGCGGACGACGTGGACGCGATGCTCACGCAGGTGGAACGCGGCGACCCCGATGCGGCGGCGAACATGGGCATCGCGTCGCGGGACTTCGTGGCGCGCGCGCTGGCGTACGCGCTCACGCACCGGACGCGTTCGTTCAGCGAGGCGATGCTGCGTGCGGCAAATTGGGAACTGAAGCGCTTCAACCGCGGGCTGACGATCCTCGACACGACCATCACGCTCGCGCCGCTGCTCGGACTGCTCGGCACGGTGACGGGGTTGATCCGCAGCTTCGGGATGCTCGGGGGTGCGGAACTTGGCGCACCCTCGGCAATCACCGGCGGCATTGCGGAAGCGCTCATTGCGACGGCATTCGGCCTGGGTATCGCCATCACCGCCCTGCTGCCTTTCAACTACCTGAACGCACGGCTGGAGGAGGCGCGGCTGGAGATGCAGGACGCGGCGAGCCACGCGGAGATTCACCTGAAAAAATAGCGCATGAACATCCCGAACATCCGTCCGAGCAAGCGCGCGCGCATCGAGATCATACCGCTCATTGACATCATGTTTTTCCTGCTCGCGACGTTCGTGATGGTGTCACTCTCGATGGTGAAGAACCGTGGCATCCCGGTCATCCTGCCCGCCGCGAGCACGGGCGCGGTGCAGGAACACAAGGACCATGTGACGGTGAGCATCGCGGAAACGGGCCAGCTTTACCTCGACAAGCGCGAACTCACGCTGGAGCAGCTCACGACCGAATTGCGCGCGCTACACGAGGCGAACGGCGAGCTGCGCGTCTTCATCCGCGGCGATGAAAGCGCGCGCCTCGGCCTCGCCATCGCGGTGCTCGACGAGACGCGCAAGCTGGGCATCAGCAAGGTGGCGTTCGAGACGCGCCCGAAGCCGTAGCCGATGATCGCCGCACGCGAGTCGCATCCGCCTGCCGCCAGCAATGCCACGCTCTGGGTGTGCGCGACGCTCGCACTCACGGTGCATGGCGCGCTGCTCTTCGCATGGAAAATTTTGCCGGAAGAAAGTGCGGCGGCTATCGAGGGCGACAGCGTGGAAGTCGCGCTCGTGGATTCCGCGCCTGCTGCCGCTTCCACAGCGGAGACTCCGCCACCCGTCACACCAGTGGAGAATACACCCGTCCCTCCACCAGAACCGCCGAAGAAGGAGCCGGAGATGACGCTTCCCGAATCTCCCAAACCTACACCTACACATACACCGCCTCTGCACACCGCGAGCACCGCGCCGCTTTCGCCGAAGGCAAATCCGCAACCAACGGGCGCACGGAAAAATCCGGCACCGCGGAATTCCGCCGCTGTGGGAACCACCGGCGGTGCGAGTGCGCCTGCGGGCACATCGGCTGGTGGCGCTGGCGTCGGGAAAAATGCGAAAGCGAGCTACGTCACCCGACCCATCGCCACGTATCCGCCGGAGTCGCGCGCTGCGGGCGAGCAAGGCACTGTGATCCTCCGGCTCGTGGTGGATGGCAGCGGGCAACCCACGTCCGTGAGCGTTGCAAAGGGCAGCGGGTTCCCGCGTCTCGACCGCGCCGCAGTCGAAGCCGGCTGGCATTGCCGCGTGCGCAATGCCGCTGCGGGTTCGCACCTCAACGCACCCGTGCGCTTCAATCTCTCCGACCGATGAACACTCACGCATTGCAAAGCTGACACGCGTGATTTTCACCTGCCCGGCACGATGATGACCTTCAGCCCCGAACGATGCCCGCTCTGCGGCCGCCCGAACGATTGCCAGGCCGCCACACAGGCGGACTACAAGGGCCCGTGCTGGTGCATGAGGGAAAACTTCCCGCCAGAGCTGCTCGCCCGCGTGCCCGAGGAAGCGCGCCGCTGTGCCTGCGTCTGCCAGCACTGCCTCGCCGAAGCGCAGCGTGCGGAGCAATCCGGGGCTTGACAGCAAAATGCCGGACGTTCAGCAAGGCGCACAGCCACCCGTTCGGAGCGATGGCGGATGAAAGTCCGTAGCTCCCTGCGCGTGGCTCTTTTTATGGGGCCGCGTGCTTCGAAGAACCTGAACTCAGACGCAACGTGAAAAAAGACATCCTCACCGCATGCCTGTTCGGCGGGTTGCTGTCGCATTCCATCCTGCACGCGCAGGCACCGGATCCAAATTCCGACGCTCCACGGAAAACGAAAAGCCCGGCGGCGGCACCAGCGGACAATTCCGCTCCCACGGAAATGCCAGAGGTACTCGTCGAGGGACGCGCGGAGGACTTGCTCGGCGTCGCGACTACCGCGTCCGAGGGTGCAATCGGCTCCGTCGATTTGAAGGATCTTCCGTTCCTCCGCCGCGGCGAACTTCTCGAAACTGTCCCCGGCATGGTCGTCACTCAGCATTCCGGCGACGGCAAGGCGAACCAGTATTTCCTCCGCGGCTTTAACCTCGATCACGGCACGGACTTTTCCTTCTCGGTGGACGGCGTGCCGGTGAATCTCCCGTCGCACGCACACGGCCAGGGCTACTCCGATCTCAACTTTCTCATCCCAGAACTGATTGACACCATCGGCTACAAAAAAGGGCCGTTCTATTCCGAGGTCGGCGACTTCTCCGGCGCGGGCGCGGCGCAAATCAGCCTCGTGCATTCGCTGCCCCAGGCGATCCTCAATGTGCAAAGCGGCATGTACAACTACGGCCGCGTGCTCTATGCCAACTCGTCGAAATTCGGCGCGGGAACGCTGCTCTACGCTGCTGAATACAACCACTACGACGGGCCGTGGACGAATGCCGAGAAGTCGAACCGCTACAACTTGTTCATCCGCTACCACCAGGAATCCGGCGACGACAAACTGAACATCACCGCCAGCACCTACAAGGCCCCCGGCTGGCATTCGACCGATCAAATCCCGCAGCGCGCCGTGGATTCGGGCGCGGTCTCACGTTTCGGCACGATCGATCCCACGGACGGCGGCCGGACGAGCCGCTACCAGCTCTCGCTCGACTGGACGCACCGCGGCGACAACGCCACCACCAAACTCTCGCTGTACTGCTTCTACTACGACATGAGCCTGTTCTCGGACTTCACCTACTTCCTCACGGACCCGGCGCATGGCGACCAGTTTGAGCAAGTGGACCGGCGCTTCGTCACCGGCGGCGAACTCACCCGGACATGGGATCAGCAATGGCAGGGTCGGAAGGTGCAAACCACACTCGGCCTGCAAATGCGCAACGACTACATCCCGGACTCCGGCCTGAACCACACCGAGAACCAGCAGGTGCTCGATGTGCTCGTGCGCGACCGCGTCGAGGAATTCAGCACGGGGCTTTTCTTCAACAACCAGATCCAGTGGTCGAAGTGGTTCAAGAGCAGCCTCGGCGTGCGCGGCGACGTGTACGCGGTGGATGTGAACAGCACGCAGGCCGGCAACTCCGGCAGCAAGACCGCCGCGATTTTCAGCCCGAAGCTCGGCCTCGTCTTCGGCCCCTGGAACAAGACCGAAATCTACGCAAACATCGGCTCCGGCTTTCACAGCAACGACGCGCGCGGCACAACGATCAGCTTCGACTCCGCGAACATGCCGCAGAGCAAGGTGCCCCTGCTCGTCCGCTCAAAGGGCGCGGAACTCGGCGTGCGCACTTCCGTCGTGGACGGCCTCGTGAGCACCGTCTCGCTCTATTGGCTGCACCTCGATTCCGAACTGACCTTCGACGGCGACTCCGGTTCCACCACGGCCAACGGCCCGAGCCGCCGCTACGGCGTCGAGTTTGCAAACTTCTACAAGCCCACCCCGTGGCTCACACTGAATGCCGATCTCGCATTGACCAATTCGCGCTACACCTCCCCTGCCGACACCGTCACCGGCACGCAGGGCTACTACATCGCCAATTCCATCCCCATCGTCCTCTCCGGCGGCGCGACCGTCGAATCACCCAACGGTGTCTTCGGCAGCCTGCGCCTGCGCTATTTCGGATCGCAGCCCATCATCGAGGATAACACCGTGCGCCAGCCCGCCTCAACCATCGTGGACGCCAAGGTCGGCTACCGGCACAAGAACTGGGAGTTCTTCCTGGACGCGCTGAACCTGCTCAATTCCCACAGCGCCGACATCGCCTACTACTACCCCTCCCGCCTCAAGGGCGAACCCGCCTCCGGCATCAACGGCACCGTCATCCACCCCGCCGAACCCTTCGAACTCCGCGCCAGCTTCACGCTGCATTTCTGATCCGCCTGCCTGTGTAGCTTGCACTTGTCAAAGCGCAGACTGATCCTTTTTCCCGAGGCCGCGCAGTTCGGACAGCCCGCGTTTTGACAAGCGCGACTACGGTTCCCTGCTGAGCGCGTGTACAGCGCGGCGTTTCGTGGCGATGCGTTTCACGAGTTCGTCGGCGATGACTCCGGCGAGGATGACGGTGCCGATGATGGCGAATTCCAGATGCGTCGGGATGCCGAGGATGTTGATGGCGTTGTAGAGCACGCGCATGACGGCGGTGCCGATGATGACGCCGAGCACAGTCCCCTCCCCTCCGCGCAGGCTGCATCCACCGAGCACTGCCGCGGCGATGGCGTACAGCTCGTAGAATTCACCGAGGCCCGAGGGTTGGATGGAATTGAGATTGAGCGAAAACAGAATCCCGCCAACACCACCGAGCAGCGAGCAGAGGGCATAGGCGGTGATTTTCATCCGGTCGGTATTGATGCCGCTGTAGCGCGCCGCAGTCTCGCTGCGCCCGAGCGCGAGCAGGTAGCGGCCCCAGATGGTGCGGTTCAGGAAAATCGCTGCGACCACGGCGATGGCCGCGAGGAAAAACACGGAGAGCGGAATGGAAATGCCGGCGGCCACATGGAGTTTCCCAATCGCGAAGTGGCGCAGTTTGTCGTGCGCGCTGCCAAAGCCGCCCGTCTCGTCGTGCAGAATGTGACGCGCGAGGCCGCGGTAGATGAGCAGTCCGCACAGCGTGACGATGAAAGGCTGCAGCCGCAGCTTTGTGATGAGCAGCCCGTGCACGAGGCCGATACACAGCGAGACGGCGAGCACCGCGAGCAATGCGACCGGTTCACTCCAGCCCTTCTGCATGAGCATCCATGAGAGCAGCGAACCGACGAGGCCGATGGTGGAGCCGATGGAAAGATCAATCCCGCCCGTGATGATCACGAACATCGCGCCGATGCTGATGATGCCGAACAGCGAGATCCAGCCGACGAGGTTTTGCAGGTTGTATGAGCCGAGAAAATTCGGGCTGAGCAGCGCCGTGGCGACGAAGATGAAGACGAACAGGCCGAATATCCCGAGGAGCTTTTTCATGATGCGGAAGCGGTGTGTGCGGTGGCAAGGCGCATGACGGCCTCTTCGGAGAGTTCAGCGCGGCGGAGTTCGCCGGTGATGCGGCCCTCGTGCATCACGAGCGTGCGGTCGCTCATGCGGAGGATTTCCTCCATTTCACTGCTCACAAAAAGGATCGCGACGCCACGTCCTGCGAGTTCCTCCATGAGCCGGTAAATCTCCTGCTTCGCGCCGATGTCAATGCCGCGCGTCGGCTCGTCGAGCAGCAGCACGCGCGGCTCCATCGCGAGCCACTTCGCGAGCGCAACCTTCTGCTGGTTGCCGCCGGAAAGGAACTGCACGAACTGCGAGAGGCCCGGCGTCTTCACACGGAGCCGCGCGGTCATCTCCACGGCGATTTCGCCTTCGCGCTTGCGATTCAGGAAACCGGCGTGCGCATCGCGACGCAGGCTGGCGAGCGTGGTGTTCTGGCCGACGGCCATTTCCAAAATCACGCCCTGCTGCTTGCGGTCCTCCGGCACGAGCGCCATGCCCGCACGGATCGCGTCGAGCGGCGACGTGATGCACACGGTCTGTCCATTCATCCGAATCTCGCCGCCCATCGCAGGCTCGATTCCGAACAGCACCTGCAGCATTTCCGTGCGCCCCGAGCCGACGAGCCCTGCGACGCCGACGATTTCGCCGGGGCAGATGGAAAAATCCAGCGGCTTACGAGGATGCGCGGTGGTGCGAAGTCCGCACGCTTCGAGCACCGGCCCTTTTCCATCGAGGTGGCCGCGCGCGGTGCGGTCGTGGCGCCCGAGGTCGCGGCCGACCATGAGGCGCACCATCGCGCCGTGCGTGATTTCATCGCGCTGGAGTTCACCCGCATTCGCGCCGTCGCGCAGGACGACTACGCGGTCGGCAAGTTCCTTCACCTCGCCGAGCCGGTGCGAGATGTAGATCACGCTAAAGCCCCGCGAGCGCAGATCCTTCACCACGCGGTAAAGCTGCTCCGTCTCGTGCTGACTGAGGCTCGAAGTCGGCTCGTCCATGATGAGCATGCGCGCATTCGTGCCAAGCGCCTTCGCGATTTCCACGAGCTGCTGCCGCCCCGGCGATAGCGCGCTCACGAGCGTGCGTGGCGCGCAGTCGAGCCCGACCTGCGCGAGCAGTCCGAGCGAGTCGGCGTAAAGGCGGCGGCAATCCACGAAGCCAAGCCGCTGCGGCTCACGCCCGAGGAAGAGGTTCGACGCGATGTCGAGATTGTCCGCAAGATTCAGTTCCTGGTGGATGAGCGCGATGCCCGCGTGCTCCGCTGCACGCACGTTTGGAAAGCGAACGCCCGCCCCATTCACGAGAATCTCCCCGCTGTCCTGCTCCTGCACGCCCGCGAGGATTTTCATGAGCGTGCTTTTTCCCGCACCGTTCTCGCCAATCACCGCGAGCACTTCGCCGCGACCGAGCGCGAGGCTCACATCGCGCAACGCACGCACGCCGGGAAAACTTTTACAAAGCCCGCTCACTTCGAGCAGCGGGAGTGCGTTCGGCGACGGAAGGTTCATGCGCGTGCGTCTGCCGCGGCCACCCGCTACTTTCCGGCCTCCTGCATCTTCTTCAGGTCCGTGCGAAACTTCTCCACGTTCTCCTTCGTGACCTCGACGATTGGCACTTCGAGGAAGCCGCCCGGCGGCAGCACGGATTTGTCCCCTCCCGCAAGACCCGCGAGGATACGCACGGACTCGAAGCCGTAGTAGTAAGGCTGCTGGCTGATCGTTCCGACGACGGTGCCATCAATGATCCCCTGCAACACCGCCTCCTGCTCGTCGAAGCTCACGATCTTGATGCTGCCGATTTTCCCCGCCTCCTTCACGACTTCCAAACACTGCGGCGCGTTGTAGGCGTAGAGGCCGACCATGCACGCGAGGTCGGGCACGGATGCCATCGCGTCCTGCGCATTCGCCTTCGCACGCGCGTAGTCGAAGTTGTCCGTGCGCGTGTCGAGCACTGTGAATTTTCCGCCCGTGACCGGCGCACCGTTCGGATCAGCTTTCATCGTTGCGCCGGTCGTCTGCGCGGGACGGTCGAGCAGCTCATCAATGACGCCCTGCCTGCGCTGCTGCGAGTTGAGCTGTTCCAGACGGCCCACGAAAATCATCACCTTGCCGCCATTCGGCAGCGCGGATTTCACGAGTTTGCCCGCGGCGCGGCCCGCCTTGTAGTTGTCCATGCCGACAAAGCAGAGGCGCTTCGACTCCGGCGCGTCGGAGTCGTGCGTGATCACCGGGCAACGCGATGCGGCTTCGTTGATGAGATCAATCTGGTTCTTCGGATCAATGGAACTGATTGCGATGCCATCCACGCCGCGCGCGAGGAGACCCTCGATCATGCGCTTCTGATCCACCACTCCCTTCGGCGGCATGAGCACTTCGCACTCGACTCCGAACTTCTTCTCCGCCGCGCGCACACCAGCCGCAGCAGTGTTCCAGAACGGATCCACGCCATTCGTGACGTAGGCAAATTTCTTCCGATCCGATTCGGCAGACAGCGAGGCTGTGAAGGCGGCGATCGCGGTGAGGGCGACGAGGAAAAGTCGCGAGGGGATTTTTGGTTTCATGGGAAGAAAGGGCGTGGATGCTGAACATGCCGCGCGCATTTTGGAAACAGTTTTGCCAGCGGGCTCCTCGGTCGCTCAATGGACCGTCATCCCGCCATTGATGTGCAGATTCTGCCCTGTGATGAACGACGCGGCATCGCTCGCGAGGAAGACGACCGCACCGCCGATATCGTCCGGCACGCCCCAGCGGTCCGCAGGGATGAGCGCACGGTAGCCGTCCTTCTGCTCCTGCGGATCGTCCGCGTGCCGCTCGACGGGAATCCACCCCGGCGCGATCATGTTCACCGTGATGCCCCACTTTGCGACTTCCGTCGCGAGCCCCCGGTTGAACCCATTCTGCCCGCCCTTCGCGGCGATATAGGCGGTGAAATTCGGCACGCCGCGCGCGACGACTTCGGAACCGATGTTGATGATGCGACCCCATCGCTGCTGCTTCATGTGTGGCAGGCATGCGCGCGAAAGCAGGAACGGGCTTTTCACAAAAAAATCGAGCATCTGCCGGTAGAACGCCCATTCGTATTCCTCGATCGGCTTCTGCGGCTGCGCAGGCGTGGCGTTGAGTACGAGAATGTCCACCGGTCCGAGCGCCTTCCCGATCTCCGCCGTGATGCGCGGCACATCCGTCTCGCTGCTCACGTCGCCGCGCACGAGCATCCCCTCGCCACCTGCGGCCCTGAACTCCGCGAACGCCTTCTCCGCGCGCGCCGTGTTGTTCTGGAAATTGAGCGCGACCTTCGCGCCCGAGCGCCCGAGCGCGATCGCCATCGCCTTGCCGAGCCCGGTGCTGCTGCCGGTCACGAGCGCGACACGCCCGGCGAGCGAGAACGGCGATGTTCCTTGCAGGGCCATGCTGGGCGGCGGGCGCGCTTACGGCAGGTCGGTATGCCCCATGAGAAAACGGTCGCATTCGCGTGCGGCACCGCGTCCTTCGTTGAAGGCCCACACAACGAGGCTCTGTCCGCGGCGGCAGTCGCCGGCGGCGAAGACCTTCGGGATGCTGGTGCCGTATTTGCCGTAGTCGGCCTTCACATTCGATCTCGGATCGCGCTCGACGGCGAGGGCATCGAGGAGCGGCTGCTCGGGGCCGAGAAAGCCCATCGCGAGCAGCACGAGCTGCGCGGGGAGCGCCTTCTCGGTACCAGGGACGTTCTTCGGAATGAACTGGCCCTTGTCGTTGCGCGACCACTCGACCTGCACGGTGTGGACGGCCTTCACGCGGCCGTGCTCGTCGCCCTCGAACTTTGTCGCAGTCGTGAGATACACGCGCGGGTCGGCGCCAAACTTCGCGGCGGCCTCCTCCTGGCCGTAGTCGAGCTTGTAAACCTTCGGCCATTCGGGCCACGGGTTGTCCTTCGCGCGATCCATTGGCGGCTTCGGCAGAATCTCCACCTGCACGAGCGAGTGGCAGCCGTGGCGCATCGAGGTCGCGACGCAGTCGGTGCCGGTGTCGCCGCCGCCGATGACGATGACGTCCTTGCCCGTGGCGTCAATGAAGTCGCCGTTCTTGTGCCTGTCCAAAATGGACTTCGTGTTCGCGGTGAGGAACTCCATCGCGAAATGCACGCCCTTGAGATCGCGTCCGGGGATGGGAAGATCGCGCGGCTTCGTCGCGCCGGTCGCGAGAATCACGGCGTCGAATTCGCTCATCAGTTTTTCCGCAGGGAGATTTTTCCCGACCTCGGTGTTGCAGGTGAAAGTCACGCCCTCGGCTTCCATGAGCTTGATGCGCCGCAGGACGACCTGCTCCTTGTCGAGCTTCGGATTCGGGATGCCATACATGAGCAGG
>Ga0075030_100005909_pt1 | contig 11019 bp, 8 predicted proteins | sample LitLauG_LLR_2012_FD_71393 | JGI IMG/M metagenome (GOLD analysis project Ga0075030, IMG submission 71393) | Freshwater sediment microbial communities from Pennsylvania, USA - Little Laurel Run_MetaG_LLR_2012 | ecosystem: Environmental > Aquatic > Freshwater > Creek > Sediment | place: USA...
TTGCCGATGATGATGTCTTTCAGGTTCGGTGCGTATTCGGAAATGGTGTTGACCACGTTGTTGCCGAAATCTTCTTTAATGGCGTCCCAGCTGAGGCCGGGACGAAGTTTGTAAGGCGCATATTGCACGAAGCAGGAAAGCACATGCTTGCCCGGCGGCGCAACCGAAGGATCGGTAAGCGATGGGATGACCATGTCGATATAGGGACGCGAAGAATACATGCCATATTTGGCCTCGTCGTAGGCGCGTTCCATGTATTCGACGCTGGGCGAGATGGACATCGCCCCGCGCAAGTGCGGGCCGACGCCGGGCAGAGCTTTGAAGTTGGGCAGGCCGTCGAGCGCCATGTTGACCTTGCCCGACGATCCGCGGAACTTGTAGTGGCTGACGCCTTCGAGAAAATCTGGGGGCAGTTCGCCGGGATCCATGAGTTTGGTAAAGGTGAGTCGCGGGTCGACGCTGGAAGAAACGATGTTGGCGTAGATTTCGTCTCCGTTGGCGAGCACCACTCCTTTGGAGCGTCCGTTCTTGACGATGATCTTGGCAATGGGGGCTTCGGTGCGAATTTCTACGCCGGCTTCTCTGGCTGCGGCGGCAATGGCTTCGGAAATAGCGCCGGTGCCGCCTCGGGCGAATCCCCAGGCGCGGAATGCGCCGTCAATTTCTCCCATGTAGTGGTGCAGCAGGACGTAGGCCGTACCGGGCGAGCGCACGCCGAGAAACGTTCCGATGATGCCCGAGGCCGACATTGTCGCTTTAAGAACGTCGGTTTCAAACCACTGGTCCAGAAAATCAATCGCGCTCATGGTCATGAGCTGGACCTGGTTGTACTTGTCGTAGCTCGACATGCCCTGGAAGCGGCGGCCGATGAACAGCATCTTCATCAGTTCGCGCGGGTCGAGCGTGTGCGGGTCGGGCGGAATCATGCTGAGAATGGGTTTGACGAAGCGGCACATGGCTTGCATGGCCTTGCCGAATTCCTCGTAGGCTTCGGCGTCTACGCGCGAGTGGCGCTGAATTTCGCGGACAGTCTTGCCGTGATCGTTGACGCGCCAGAGATAGTCACCGCTGGGCATGGGCGTGAAGGTGCCGTCGAGGGGGAGAATCTCCAGGCCGTGCCGCGGCAGGTCGAGGTCGCGAATAATTTCCGGACGCAAAAGTGACACCACGTAGGAGCAGACGGAAAACTTGAATCCGGGGAAGATTTCTTCGGTGACGGCCGCGCCGCCGAGCACGTGACGCCGCTCGAGGACGAGAACTTTCTTTCCGGCTTTGGCCAGGTATGCGGCCGTGACCAGTCCGTTGTGGCCGCCGCCGATCACGATGACATCGTATGATGCAGCCATTAGCTTTTAGCTCCTAGCTCTTAGCTTGAGACGTGTGGATTTCGGGAGACGCAATGATACTCGCGCGAGAGGCTGTGCGACGGCGATCAGAGGCCGCTGAGTTGCACGATCCAGATGCGGATGGCGCGCGGCGAGGATGCAGGGCGGTTGCGCATGACAGGCCATTCTATCGGGAAACAAGTCATTTTGTCTGCAAGAGTGCGCCTGCCGGTGAGTGCGTTTCCAATGAGATCCTTCGCTCCGCCTGAAGAACGGCTGCGTTCAGGATGACGCCCGTCAGGAATGGGTCGGTTATAATCTGGCGTCGAGTTAAATTTGTTCTTGAGGCTTCCAACTTGCCCATCGGAACCGCATTTCACGAGCGCACCCTGCCACTTTGCCAGAGCCTGAATTACCGCGAGTGGAGCGGCTATTACACCGTCAGCGTGTATGAAGTGCATCACGAGCACGAGTACAACGCCATCCGCAATGCGTGCGCGCTGATCGATATTTCTCCGCTCTATAAGTATCTGGTGACCGGGCCGGACGCGACCAAGCTGGTGAACCGAATCATCACGCGCGACGTGAACAAGGTGAAAGTCGGGCAGGTGATTTACTGCTGCTGGTGCGATGAAGAGGGCAAGGTGATTGACGACGGCACGGTTACGCGGCTGGCGGAGAACGCTTATCGATGGACGGCTGCCGATCCCAGCCTGCGCTGGTTCCGGCAGAACGGCCTGAACATGGATGTGCAGGTCGAGGATATTTCGGAGAAGACGGCCGCTTTGGCGCTGCAGGGGCCGACTTCGGCGAAGCTGCTGAAGCAGGTGGCGGATGCCGACATTACGAATCTGAAATATTTCCGCATGACCAGCGGAAAGATTGCCGGAGTGCCGGTGGATATTTCACGCACCGGATACACCGGAGATTTGGGATACGAAATCTGGATGCCGTGGAACGACGCCGTGAAAGTGTGGGACGCGATCAATGAGAAGGGAAAGCAGTTCGATCTGCATGCGGCCGGAATGCTGGCGCTGGATGTGGCGCGCGTCGAGGCAGGCCTCTTGCTGATCGAAGTGGATTACAGCAGCGCGAAGAAAGCGCTGATTCCTTCGCAGAAATATTCGCCGTATGAACTGGGCTTCGGCAAGATGGTGCATCTGGATAAGGAAAATTTCATCGGAAAGAGGGCGCTGCAGCGTGACGTGAAAGATGGCGTGGCTCGTCAATTCGTTGGCCTGGAAGTAGATTGGACCGACGTGGAGCAACTCTACGAGCGCTACGGACTGACTCCCGCCGCCCCGGCGCAGGCTTGCCGGGTTGCGGTTCCGGTGTATTCGGGCGAGCGGCAGGTAGGCAAGGCAACGACGACGACCTGGTCACCGATATTGAAGAAGATGATCGCGCTGGGCAGCGTGGAGGCCGCGTTTTCAAAGCCCGGGACCAAGCTGCAGATGGAGATTACGATCGAGGCGATCCGGTTGAAGGCGAATGCGACCGTGGTGGCGATGCCGTTTTACAACCCGGCGAGGAAGACGGCGAGCCCGGTTTAGCTCCGGAAGCCGGGCTGCGCCCGGCGGACAGCCGAGGGCTACCCCCACACTCAAACAAAAAACCAGCGGGCCGGAGTGAGTCGCATCACCTCCGGCCCGCCGACTTTCGTTTCAGGCTGTGAATTAGTTCTTCTTCGCTTCCATCCCCGCCACAGTCAACACGGGGCATTTCGCTTCAGCCAGGATGGTGTGACACACCGTCCAGGGATCGTGTGCGGCGGCGTGGGCAAACCTTGATGGGCTTGCTCCCATCACGATCATGTCTGCCTTGTGCGTCTTCGCCGCATGGAGAATGCCTTCCGCGGCAAACTCGGTGCTGGCGAGGATTATCGGCTCGTGGGCCAACTTTACATTCGCGGGAATCATCTTCTTCAGTTGTTCCAGACCCTTCACCCGGGCAGCCTCTCGCATTTCGGCGAGCTGGTCGGCCGCGTACATGGCCGGCTCGTAGGCGAATGGGGCCGACTCCACCACTCCGATCGGTGGAACGATGTGCAGCAGCACCAGCTTCGCACCGTACTCCTTGGCCATCGCTAAGGCGTACGGCCATGCTTTCAGGGACGCAGGTCCGAAATCCGTGGCGAACAGGATGGTATGGAATTCCGGCACGCCGTTTGCGGGCAGCGGAACATTTTCACCAACCGTGAGCACCGGGCACTCGACCATGCGCAGGACAGCCTCGGCGACCGAGCCTAGCGCCAGCTTCTTGAACCCGCTGCGTCCGTGCGTTCCTACCACCAGTACGTCAACGTCATAGCTGCGGGCGACGTCGGCGATAACATCGCTGGCGCGGCCTCTCTCCATAATCATTTCGCTCGACACGCCGGCGGCTTTCGCATCTTTTGCCGCGCGAATCATATTTCTGTCAGCTTCGAGGCGACGCGTATCCATCTCGTGGGGAACGGGAACCATGGAGCGTATGCCGATGTTTTCCAGTGGCAGTGCATGAACAATCTCAAGCTCTGCGCCGTAACGGCGAGCCAAGCCGAGCGCGAACGAGAAAGCACGTTCGGAGGCGGGGGTAAAATCCGTCGCCATCAAGACCGTTGTGTGGAAGGGGTTTACCGGCTTTGTTTTCTCTACTCTTTTTTCTAGTTTTTCTACCTCTGGTTCGGATGTAGTCAGGACTGGCATAAGGCACCTCCATTTACATTCCTAAGTTATTCCTTAGAAACGAATGGGGGCCGTGCTTGGAGAGATAGAAGGCTGTGATCAAAATCACGCCTTAGCCGCTTCGTGCGAGCGGCGTTTGCCGGCGAAGTAGATCCACGCCCCGACCAGTACCAAGACCCCGGTGAGGCCGACTATCTTGAACACTGCCAAGGGTTTATTGGGCTCGTCGGGTTGGGGAAGAAGCGACAGCAGGATGGTTGCGGTGGTGGTGGCGAAGCCGAGGCAGGAAATGAGGATTGCAACCCGCTTGCCGCCGGGGATGCGAATCGCGTCCGGTGCAGCGGGATGGCCTTGCAGCTTGATCATTGAAGCGAACACATAGAGATACGGGATGAAGTAGGTAATCACTCCCATGCTGACCAGCACGTCGTAAGCACCCTTGACGCTGGTGCCGGCCTGTCCGAGAAAAATAAAGACTGCACCGAGCACGAACTGCGTGAGCAGGGCCACCCACGGCGTTTTCCATCGCGGATGCAGTCTTCCAAACGCCGGTGGAAGAAAGCGGTCAATGCCGGCGACAAAAGGCAGGCGCGCCACGGCGGCAAGATAAGCGCCGGCGGCGCCGACGTTGCTCAGCGCGATAAGAAATGCGGCCAGCGGCAGGACGCCGCCGAGGTTCAGACGCGAGGCGGTGGCTGCGATCGCCTGGACCAGGCCCTGCAGGCTGTTGACCTCAGACGATGGCAGAGCCAGCAGAACGCCGACGGTCCCCATGATGTAACAGAACGCCACGGTGAGTCCGGCGATGATGAGGGCGATGGGAACCTTTCGGCGCGGATCTTTGATTTCGTCGCCCATGAATGATGCGGTTTCGCATCCGCCCAAGCCGAACGTTAGTACGGACCAGAAAATCATGTCATTCAAATGCGTGCTGGGCGTCATCGTGGCGCGGGTGAAATGTGTGGCCGAGCCGAAGCGGTACCACGCGACGAGGCCCATGACGATGACGATCATGACGGGAATCCACATGGCCAGGGCGCCAATGTTGTTGAGCCATTTGCCGACGTCGAGGCCGACGATGTTGAGGACCGTGGCCAGCGTGAGGGTGACGAGCGCAAAAATGATGTAGTAGGACGCGTTGTTGTTGAGATGTCCCCAGGCCTGCTGGCGCATGAAAATCACGTTGCTGGCGGCGAAATAAAGGACCGCAGGGAAGTAGGGCAGGTTGCTGGTCCAGTAGGTCCAGGCGGACATGAAGCCGGAGAAGTCGCCAAAGGCATACTTGGTCCAGACGTAGAGGCCGCCTTCGTTGGGATAGCGTGAGGAAAGTTCAAGGACGCAGAGCGCCAGCGGAACGTAGAAGCACAGCCACGCGCCGAACCAGATGATGATGGAACTGGGCCCTGCGGCAGCGGCCGAGGCGATCCAGCGCAGGCTGATGCCGGTGATGACATAGAACAGCAGCAGGTCGCGGAAGCCGAGCACGCGCTTTGGCTTGTTGGGATCGTCGGGCTCGAGGGTGGAAGCGGATGGAGTGGTTGGAGGCATTCAAGTTAAGGGCGAGCGCATGCTAGCTGCCGGAAAAGCAGGTCCCTCCACTCCGCTCGCCCCGCTTCGGTTGGGATGACAGAAGCCTGGGAGGTCATGGGTTTAACTCGCCTTTCCGGCTGCTGCGTTTCCAATACAAATATCCCGGCACCCCCAACAGCATGATGCCGACGCTCCACAGCGCTTCCCAAGGCCGCTTCACGATTGTATTCATGATCCAGGCGGTGCCGATGACGACATAGATCGCGGGCAACCAGGGATAGGCCGGGCAACGGTAGGGGCGCGGCAGGTCGGGGCGGCGCGAGCGCAGCAGGAAGAGCGCAACCGCCGTCAGCGTGTAGCTGAGCACCATACCGAAGATGACATAGGTATAAAGCTGATCATAGCGGCCGCTGAAGACCAGAGCTGCGGCCCAGATGCCCTGGCCGATCAGGCTGAACGCCGGAGTGCGCCACTTGGGGTGAATCTTTGCCATGCTGCGAAAGAAGATACCGTCCTGGGCCATCGCCATGTAGACGCGCGCGCCGGAAAGCGTGCAGGTGGCGGCGCCGGAAAAGCAGGCGACGGCGATCATCAGCGAGAGCCAGACTCCGGCGCGTGGAGAAAACAGAATAACCGCGGCGGCGTGGGCGATGGTTTCATGCTTGGCGATCTCGCCGATCGGCATGGCGTAGAGATAAGTCAGGTTCATGGCCACATAGATGGCGGCCACGATCAAAATTCCGAGCACCATGGCGAGCGGGACGTTGCGGCGTGGATTTTTCACCTCACCCGCGACCCACGTGATGTAAACCCAGCCATCATAGGCCCAGTAAACCGCGATGAGTCCAACGCCGAGGGCCGAGATGAGTTGTCCGGGGCTTAATCCGGCAGAGAGGCCAAGCGTGGAGTGAAAGTTGGCGAAATTTCCTTTACCGATGGCGAACCCGAGCACGACGAACAACGCCATGGCGCCAAATTTTATCCAGGTGGAAAGATTCTGCAGCAGAGTTCCCCAGCGCAGCCCGACCACATTCACCCAGGTGAAAAACGCGATCAACACAAGGCCGAAGATGTGGGCGCGCGTCACCGGTACGCCGACCACATGGAAAATGATGTGCGCCGCAGAAACGGCAGGGAACACCTCTCCAACATAGGCCGCAGCGGCGACCGACAGCGCGGCAACTGTGCCGCCGTTGGCGACGCTGAACAGCATCCATCCGTATAGAAATGCGGTGAGGTCGCCGTAGGCTTCGCGCAGGTAGACATACTGGCCGCCGGAGTCGGGAAACATGGAGCCGAGTTCGGCGAAAGCGAAACAGGCGGAGAGCGAAATCAGTGCGCCGAGCACCCATACGAAAATGAACAACGTGGCCTGAGGCAGAGGGCCGGCAATGTCTTTGGCAGTAAGGAAAATGGACGATCCGATAATGCCGCTGACCAGCAGCAGAATCGAGTCGAGCAAAGAAAGGCCGCGAACCAGCGATGGCTGACGGGATTCAGATTGTTCTTCGACGGTTGCAGCAGAGGCAGCCGGATCCATGATCAGCCGATCCCCAACTCGTCGGGCGATTCGAGCGGGGTGCCGCAGCGGCGGCAGATCAGGGCAGAGCAGTCACCGCAGGTCAGCGGATCGCGCACTTCAAGAGCGCACGCGGGGCAGTAAAATGCAATAGGCTGAGGCGCTGGTTGTGCGGGCCCGGGTCGCGCTTCCATGAGGAATGGAACTTTAACACAGCTCCAGGACGGTTGCTTCCAATGATGAAAACGACGAGCGAAAGCTCCGACGAAATCCTTCAGCAAGAATTTAATCGCTGGGCCCATGCGGGCGAAGGCCCGAAGATGGAGCAACACCATCTCGACATCACGCTGAAGACGCTGCGGCGGATGGAGGTGCGCAGCGGCGATCGTGTGCTCGATCTCGGTTGCGGCTCGGGATGGGCGACACGATTGCTGGCGCGGCTGGCCGGCGATTCCGGAAGCGTCGTGGGGCTGGATATTTCTGACGAGATGGTGCGGCAGGCCCGGGACGCGTCAAACGATTTCAAGAATGTGCAGTTTATGCAGGGTTCAGCCGAAGGTATCCCACTGGAAGAGAATTCTTTCGACAAGCTACTGTCCGTCGAGTCGTTTTATTACTACGCAGACCAGGACCGCGCGCTGGATGAGGTGTTTCGCGTGATGGCGCCGCGCGGACGACTGTTTATCCTGATCAATCTATATCGCGACAACGAATATTCACTGCAATGGGTGCACTTGCTGAAAGTTCCGGTGCACGTGCGCTCGGCGGCGGAACATGCCGCGCTGCTCCAGCGGCACGGTTTTGAGGGAGTCGAGACCACGCAGATTCCTGACGACACCCCCACTCCCGAGGATTACAAGACCAAGTCGTTCCGCAGCCTCGATGACCTGAAGGCTTTCAAGCGAACCGGAGCACTGCTCATCATGGGGACTAAGCCCGCCTGAGGGCGTGCCGAAGCTCAGTCTCGGTCGTCGTCGTCTTTGTCGTCGTCCTTGTCATCCGAGTCGCGCTTCATATCCTTCACCGGAGTAGGAGTGCGCCCGTCGGAAGCGCGCCGGATGTCGATGCTGCCGTTGACCGTGCTCAGCTTGATCCTTGGTCCGCCGCTTCCCAATTGTCCGCGCAGGTTATGGCCCACGATATGGCCCGTGGAGAGCAGGCCGATTTCATTGGAAATGGATCCGGAGACGGTTTCGGCCTCGATCAACGCGTTGGTGTCGGAAGGCAGAACGATCTCGACGCGGCCATTCACCGATTCCATTTCAATCGAATGCTGGATGAACTCAAAGGCTGCCTGCACGCGGCCATTGACGCCCGACAGGTGCGCCGCCCCAGAAAGATTGCTGGCGATGGTCTTTCCGTTGATACAGGAGGACTTCACTTTGCCTGAAATCCCGCTGATTTCGAGGTCGCCGTTAATGAGGCTGATCTCGTCCAGATTCGCTCCCCGGGGGACCGTGAGCGTGTATTCCACGCTGGCAGGATTCCTACGGCCATGGTCGGTGAAGGTCAGGTTGTGTTCGGGGTACTTGGTGCGTATTGAAACGCGACCGGCCGTGGCATCCACTTCGATGCGGGCGTCGTCTATCTTTTCCTTGCTGGATGCGGTCTTCACAGCATCTACTTTCACTTCGTTGCGGTCCCAGGCCGTGATGTGGACAGCGCCATTGATGTTCTCCAGTTCAACGCGACCGCCAGCCTGCAGCGGGTAGGTCTGGTGAAACTCTTCGCGCACGTCATCGGGTGAAGCGAGCGCAGGAAGCGCGGCCAATTGCGCGAGCAGGGCGCAGACAGCCAGCGTTAACGCGTGGGCGAAAAGAACGTGCCGGTAGCGGTTCATGGATGGTCCTCCGATCATCGTGATAGACGCGTCACGGGCGGGATGGTCACCGGGCCCAGTAGGGGCGATTGACTATAATCTCGAACTTGGGTTCAAGCGGCAAGTCAGGGGAATCAAGATGACGACTGTAAGGATGGGTCCGGCGTCGGAACTGCCCGGCGTGAATGAGGTGAAGGAGTGTTCGGGCGAGGGGCGGACATTCTGCGTGGTGAACGTGGACGGGCAGCTCTCCGCGATGGACAACGAATGCCTGCATCGCGGCGGGCCGCTGGGGCAGGGAGTGGTTGAGCATGGCAAGGTTGTGTGCCCGTGGCACGGTTGGCGATGGGACCCCAAAACCGGACAGGCGGAGCAGAATCCAAACGCACGATTGAAGACCTATCCGCTGAAAGTAGAGGATGGGCAGGTAGTGATCGAGGTTTAGCCGAGCAGTCTCAGGAACTTTTCTGGACGGTTGTCGAAGCCGGGAAATACTGCTGCCAGGTCCTTGTTGCCGAGGTGACGGGACACGGCCTCTCCTAACACTTGACGAAAATCTGTGGTCAGCGCCAGATCGCGAGCTTCGTAGAGTTGTGATTGATCGAGACCCGGCCAGCGGCCGTAGACTTTTCCGCCCTTCACCGGGCCGCCCAGCACGAACATCACGTTAGCGTGGCCGTGGTCGGTGCCACGGTCGCCGTTTTCGCGCGCCGTGCGGCCGAACTCGGACATCGTGACAATTACTGTTTCGCTGGCCAGATCGCCGAGGTCCGTCCAAAAGGCGGCGATGGATTGCGAAAAATCGCGCAGCACATTGGCCAGTTGGCCTTCCGTCGCGCCTTCGTTCACGTGATGGTCCCAGCCGCCGATGTCGGCAAAAGCAACCTGCACCCCGAGATTGGCTTTGATGAGTTGAGCCAGTTGTCGAAGGCTGTCGCCCAGCCGGCCCTTGGGATAGTCTGCTCCGGGTGCGGGCTGATACTTCGACGAATCCACTGACTTGAGAGCTTTTACCGCGTCGAATGTGGACTCCCCAGAGCCGTGAAGTACCGTATCTACGGATTCGTCGTACATCGATTCAAATGTGTTCGCTAGCGGAGCGGCTTTCTGAGTTCTACCCCCCACGCCAAAGTCGTTGATGTTATTGACCGCAACTGCGGGTTCCGAGCCGGAGAGAATTCGGGGCAACGACGGGCCGAGCGCCACAGCGCGGAAAGAAGAGGCGTCCATCGGTTTGGGAAGACCATGCAGAGTGCGGTTCAGCCAGCCGTCGTCGGTGTTCTTCATGCCGGGCGTGCCTGATTCCATGAAATCCTGGGCATCGAAATGAGAGCGCGTGGGGTCCGGGGATCCGGCGGCGTGGACAATGGCGAGGTGATGCTGCTGCCATAGCGGTTGGAACGCTGCCAGCGAAGGATGCAGGCCGAAGAAGCCATCGAGATCGAGCACAGACTTGCGCGGAATATTGATGCTGGGCCGCAGGGCGTAATAATTCCGCTCGGCGTAGGGAACCACGATGTTGAGTCCGTCGGCAGCTCCCCGCTGAAAGATCACGACCAGGCGCTTGCCTGGCATGGCCTCGCTGGCAGCGGTTGCGGCGCGGGCAAGAAATGCTGGAACAATAGACGTGCCGACGATTGCGAAAGCGCCATTTCGAAGAAAAATGCGGCGTGTAAGAGGCATGATCAAACTCCTATCTGCGTTGAAAGTCCGGCGAACCAAGCAGCAGGCCGGCAATTGCGCTCACGTTGGGCGCTCGGGCCGGGTCATCGAGCTTGCGCTGACTGATCATGGGATCCTGCAGGCGGCTCATGATCGAATTGTGCGTTGCGTTGGAGACATCGCCCTGCAGCAGACTGCGTTCCAGCGCCGTGAGCGATTCTTCCAGCGTCGTTGAGGATGAGGCCGCGGCGAGCGCGAAAGCGTTCACCTGCACGCCCTTAATTCTGTTTGCGGCCAGAGCCAAAGAGTAGTTCATTCTGGCCAGCAATGCCGACGAACTGACCCACTTCTCGGCTTTGGTGGAGTATCCAGTGGGAGGCTGCATGAGATAGAGCGGCATGCCCATGTTGTTGAGTTGGCCTGCCAGCGGCGCGGCGTCGCTCACGTCGGCTCCAGTGGCACGAGCCGATGACACGATGAACTCGAAGGGTGTTTTCA
>Ga0075030_100005913_pt1 | contig 11015 bp, 7 predicted proteins | sample LitLauG_LLR_2012_FD_71393 | JGI IMG/M metagenome (GOLD analysis project Ga0075030, IMG submission 71393) | Freshwater sediment microbial communities from Pennsylvania, USA - Little Laurel Run_MetaG_LLR_2012 | ecosystem: Environmental > Aquatic > Freshwater > Creek > Sediment | place: USA...
TACTCGTAGTGTGCGAGAAATGTGCCTCACCTTGCGACCAACTCAAGCCAGACTGGGAAATGACTTTCGGCAACTCTTGGTTTACCGACTATCCTCCTTACTTCCTCCATACTCGTTTCAGGACAGCGTTCGGTTTGCCGACCGCGCACCAAACTACCGGTGCACTTCCACTGGTGCCGAGACTTTCTCGGCAGTAAAAATCGTGAACGCGCTGCGGGATCTGGTGTACATCTGCGAAGGCGACCCCTGAGTCAATGCTTCGTTGCATGTCTTTCAGAATCAGTCGAATCAGCTCCACATCAGAAAATATCCATTTGATGTTGATTATCAGATCTTTTGCAATGCCGAGTGGTAGTCCCCACCCCTCGGGGTTCGGAGGAAATCGTCTCCGGTTCGGAGGCGGATATTGCTGCCAATTGTAGACATTATCGAAATAGTCTCGGGCTCTCTTACAAGCACTTTCAGCCGCGCCCGACATTGCCAGCATTGGTTAGGAGCCATGTGCACAACTGAGCAACTTTGGGGCTTTCACAATTTTCGTTCGTTGCTTCTCTCAGCGTTTGCTCCACTCGTCGCAGAATTTCACTCTTGTTGCCTGAACTGACTGGTTCCTCGCCCAATCTTAGAATGAGTTCGTCCGCACAATAATCGATCGTCAGCAGCACGGTGAGGTCGTCTTCGAGAGAGCGAGATCCTGATTCAAAAAGACAAGGCTGACGAATTCCACGTTCGTTGCTCCTCGCCGTCCTTTTCCGCGAGAGCCGCTCTCATATTCTCCTGAATGTCCTTGATCTCCGCTACACGGTTCCGGAGCCTTCCCTCGGAATCGGGCGACCTGGAGAGGACACTGGGCCTGGTTGACTTGTGATTTCTCTTGCATAGCGACGGTGTCCCACATTGTCGCGGGGTTTGACTAACGTGCCACATCACGCGGGTGCAAACGGGATCCAACGGCAGTCCACTCAATTCGTCTCCTGGCCATCGTAGGTTTTTTATGGCCAAAGAGCCGGACGTGAATTTTACGAGAATGTGACACAGTTGTGACAACTCGACAGGTCACCAGGATCATGTTGAGTGGGAATTCTGATTCCACAGTCGCAGAACTGACATGACAAGCATTCAAGTCAGAAGCGTTACGCAAGTGGCGCGTTTCGGCGAACTCTCTCCGGATTTCAGAAAAATGCAACTTTGTCGCTCGAATCAACCTATCGAACTTACTCTGAAGGAGTTCAAAGTGCTGAAGTTCTTGGTGACAAGGCCGGAATTAGCGATATCGCGGCAGAAGCTGATTGCTGCTGTCTGGCCAAAAAAGGAACGCTCGAGTCACCGCACGGTCGACAATCACCTTGCGAGACTGAGACAAAAAATTGAGAACGACCCCGCGCATCCGATTTATCTGCAGACGGTCTACGGGGTGGGATACAAGTTTGTTCCTCAGCGGCCCGCCGCACCACGCATACGGCGCATGGCTGAGAGCATCACGAGTTAACACTGGGTGCGCTGATTAAAGGAAAGTCGATAACGCGACGTGGAAAGAAACTCGCTGAGAAAGATCGGGATCCTGGTGCTGACTGCGGGCGCTCTGCTAGCGGCGGTTCAGCCGATGTACGCCATTCCTGCCTTCGCCCGCAAATACAACCTGCGTTGCTCCGATTGCCACGAAGCCTGGCCGAAGCTCAATCACTTCGGTCAGACGTTCAAAGACAATGGCTATCAATTGATGACCGGGCGCGACGCTCCCATTTTTCAGCAGATCTCGTATTTCCCCATCATGTTTCGCTCGATGCCGATCTGGCACCGCGAGTCCGACAATCGCGTGCCCGCCGACATCATCCCGGGCAAGCCAGCGGGCGGTCAGGTTGAAACAACGCTTACCACGCACGGTTTCGACATCAGCGGGCTAGACATCTGGACAGCGGGAACGCTTTACAAGAACATGAGTTTTGCTGTTGAGCCCGCGATCGATAACAACGGGAAGGCTCACCTTGCGACGTATTTTGTGCGCTTCGACAACCTGCTGAACTCGCCATGGTTGAACCTCAAAGTCGGCAAGTTTGAGCTGGATACTCTCATTTCTGAGGCGCGCGAGTTGATGTTGAGCGGCCAGGGCGGCTTTTACCAAAGCTACCACTTCACCCCGATCGGCGACCAAACCTCGTTCGGTATCGGTGATCACCAGCTAGGTGCTGAGTTGATGGGCCACTCGAAGAATGACTACACGCGTTACGCGTTCTCGGTGCTGGGCAGCAATGACGGACAAGCTAATACCACCCCCAGTTCTTACGACGTCTACGGAGATCTTACGCAGGCTTTCGAGCTTCCGAAGTTGGGGTTGCAAACCATTGGAGTCTATGGGTACCTGGGACAACGTCCGACGTACTTTCAAACGAGTAATGGCGCGCCTATCAGCGGGGCGGGACGGGGGAATCGGAGTTTCAGCCGTACGGGAGTCTACGGGCTGTGGTACTTCGGGAGGTTCGACCTCAGCACGTTTTACCTGCACGGACAAGACAACGTCTTTCTAGGAAACGGCGTACCCGCCAACCAGCAGTTCAACCTGCCGCCCGGCGCCGCGGGGCCGACATGGAATGGCGGTTTCGTGGAGGCGCACTACACTTACAACCCGCAACTCATCCTGGTGGGCAAGTGGGAAACAGTCCAGATGTCGCGCGTTTCCAATCCCGCAATGCGCAAGAACCTGGGGGATGTCAGGGTGTGGACGGTGGGCTACCGCTGGTATCCGATCATGAGCAGTCGCGCCGGTTTGGCTTGGCACCAGGAGTACGCGCGTGCGGTCACCGTTGGAACGGCACCGCTCACCGGGAGAGACGATACGGCCAGCAGTTTCCTGATGGGGTTCGACTTCGACTTTTGAGAAACAGCACAAGGAAAGCAACCATGAGGACAGTGCGCGTAGTCGGGGTGGTAGTGCTCCTTTGGGGTGCCGCGTTGAGCCTCGCACAGGAAAGCAAGATCGGCAATCTCACAGGCCATGCCAAGTCCGGGAAGGCCCTGTACCGGCGTTACTGCATTACCTGCCACGGCTCGCACGGGGATGGAGTGGGGGAAAACGCCCCCTACCTTGACCCAAAGCCGCGAGACTTTACCCGCGCCACGTTCAAGTGCCGCTCCACGCCGAGCGGGAGCCTGCCTACCGACAGTGACCTGTTCGACGCCATCTCGAGGGGGATCTTCAACAGCGCAATGCCACCCTGGAGACCGCTGACGCGGGAGGAACGCGCAGACCTGGTCGCCTACATCAAGACGTTCTCACCGCGGTTCCAGGAGGAGAAGCCGGCCGCGCCTTTGCAGATCCCGCCCGAGCCTCCTTCGTCGTCGGAGAGCGTGCAGCGAGGAGCTGAGCTATTTCAAAACATGAATTGCTGGAGTTGTCACGGGAAAGAAGGGCGCGGAAACGGTCCCTCGGCGCACAATCTGACCGACAGCAAGGGCAACCCCATCGTGCCGTTTGACTTGACTAGCGGAATGCATCTTAAGTGTGGGGATTCGAGCCAAGGAATATTCCGTGATCTCATGACGGGGCTGGACGGAACACCCATGCCCTCGTTCAGCGATGCAATGACTCCCGACCAGGCGTGGGACCTGGTCCATTTCATCGAATGGCTACAGTCCGCCAACAGAGGAAAGGGTTTCTGGGCGAAGCTCGCGTCGAAGGGTGATTAATGCCCGTCTTCCCTGAGATTTTCGGGTGGAGGTTTCTTTTTGAATCCGCAGAAACGAACTGGCTTGATATGAGGCAATACTGGTTTCACTTGGCAATTCTCGGCGGACTTGCGGCTTGCCTGGCTACTGAGGGCAAGCTTCGTATGGGCGTCGCGGCCCCGATGCCGAACCCACCTGGCGCGACAGTGAAAGGCACCGTGAAGTTTAAGGGCACTGTTCCCAAGCCGAGTCGCATTGATATGTCGGCCGATGCCAAGTGCGTGCAAGCGCGTCCCGGAGGAGGCCTGACGGAGGAAATCGTAGCGGATGGCGGCGGCCTGCAGAACGTAATTGTCTATGTGTCGCAGGGTCTGGGAGACGCAAAGTTCGATCCGCCCAAAGAACCCGCGGTGATCGATCAGAAGGGTTGCATGTACCAGCCCCATGTGGTCACCTTGCGCGCCAATCAAGAGCTGAAGGTGGTTAACTCCGACAACACCACCCACAACATTCATCCGATACCGAACAACAATCGCGAACTGAACCAGTCGCAGCCTCCGGGCGTCCCCTTCAGCATGACCTTTGCGCGGGAAGAAATTGCCATTCCAGTGAACTGCAATATCCACCCGTGGATGCACAGTTACATCGCGGTGTTTAAGCATCCGTATTTCGCCGTGACAGGCAAAGCTGGAGGCTTCGAAATTCCCAATCTTCCGCCCGGCACATACACGATCACGGCATGGCACGAAAAGCTCGGCTCCTCGTTTCAGAAGATCACCGTTGGGGAATCTGAAACCAAGACCCTCGAGTTTGTGTTCAAGGCGCAACCAGGTTTCTGAAGTTCGCAGGGCCTAGGGTTCGACGCAGGACCGAAATTGTGTGGGACGTGCACGTCCAAGGGAAGTTCTGGGGGAGGCATAACATGAAGGCTGGGAGCGGTCGCCTGGGGTTCCATCTTCTTCTGTCTGCCCTTGTCACCTTGCTGACAGCTGCGCTTGTCGTGGCGCAGGCGCCCGGCACAGCCGCGATCGCGGGCCAGATCTTCGATCCATCAGGGGCGGTCATTGCAAATGCGGGGGTGACTGCGATGAACGTGGGAACGGGCCTGTCCAGAACAGTCACTACGACGCGCGACGGTGTGTTCCGTGTACCCCTGCTGCCCCCGGGAACCTACTCGCTTGCGGTAACAGCTTCTGGCTTCCAGACGAAGACGCTTCCCTCCGTTTACGTCAGCGTGACCGAAACCATGGTCTTAAACGTGAAGCTGGAATTGGCCAGCACTACACCGACGAAGATTGAGATTTCGGCATCTCCGGAATTGGTTCAAACCGAGAGTTCTGCTCTGGGGCGGGCGACCGACGGGAACATGGTGGTTTCTCTGCCGCTGGCCAACCGCAATTTTACGCAGATTCTGGCTTTGAATCCGGGTGTAGTCGTGGAACTTCCCAATGCCGGCGCACTCAGCAAAGGGGGGCAGCCGGGCAGCAACCAGAATGTTTCAGCCAATGGAGCCAAGACAACGTCCAACAATTTCCAGTTCAATGGTGTGGATGCCAACAACCTCTCTGAAAACTCCGCGTCGGGATATCAGGCGGAAATCGGGTTGGCCACGCCGGCGCCTGACACGATCCAGGAGTTCAAAGTGCAAACCGGAATGTTCGACGCGAACTACGGACGAAGCGCCGGCGCAAATGTCAACCTGGTGAGCAAGTCCGGAACGAACAGCTTTCACGGAAGCTTGTGGGAGTTTTTCCGCAATAGTGCGCTTAACGCCAATGATTATTTCCTCAAGCGCAACCAGTTGCAGCAGGGAGTGCCCAACAAGCCGCAGGTCTTGAGGCAAAACCAGTTCGGTGGAACTTTCGGCGGGCCCATCGTGGCCAACCGAACATTCTTTTTCACGTCCTATCAGGGAACCACAATGCAAAACGGTGTCACCAGCGGCGCGCAGGCCACCTCTTTCATTCCTCGCTTAACCAATGACCGGTCGCGAGCAGCGCTGGGAGCTTTGTTTGGAGGACAGAGCGGAGCGTTTGGCGGGGCAAAGGTCGACCCCCAGGGGACTAACATCAATCCCGTTGCCCTCGCCCTCCTGAACTTCAAGTTCCCGGAGGGAAGTTATGCGATTCCAAATCCACAGGCGATTCTTCCCGGAGGAGTAGCAGAGTCGTCATTTTCCATTCCGGCGCGCTACCGCGAAGACCAGGTCAGCGTGAACCTGGACCACGAGTTCTCGTCAGCGAATCAAACCGCAGGCAGATACTTTTACTCCCGGACGCCGTTCGAAGAGCCGTTCTCTCCCTTCGGCGCCACTCTGCCCGGCTGGGGGACGCAAGAGACCGACCGCAATCACATGTTGGTGTTGTCAGACACGCATGTTTTCACGCAAGACCTAATCAACGTGGCCCGCTTCGGCTTCATGCGTTTCAACGGCTTCGCGTCAGAAACACAACCCATCAAAGCCGCAGATGTGGGAATGGCCACTCCCTCAGGACTGCCTGAGATTCCCGGCATTGCAGTCAACGGCCTGTTCACAATCGGTACCGGCGGCCAGCCCTTCTACTTTGAGAACACGAATTCATTCATTTGGCAGGACACGGTTTCTTTGACGCGGGGAAGGCACAATCTGCGGATGGGAGGAGAGGTCAAGCGGCATCAGTTAGTCCTGAATGTGCCCTTTGTGAAAGATGGGTTTCTGTTCTTTCTGAGCTTTCCTGACTTCTTGCTCGGTGAGAGCGCTTCGCAGAATGGCAGTCCCAGCGGGCTTGGCAACGTCTTTAGCAGCACCGCGGCGGCAGGCAGTTTCCGCAAAGACCACCGTTACACCGATCTTGCGGGCTTCGTTCAGGACGACATCAAGCTTACGCCGCGCTTGACGGTGAATGCCGGTATCCGCTATGAATTCTTCGGGTCTGCCAGCGAGGTCAAAGGACGCTTGCCGACTTTTGATCCGTCGATCGCCACCGGCCAGATACCCTCCAGTGGCAGCTACAGTGGCTATGTATTGCCCGCAAACTATAGCGGCCCCCTGCCCGACGGTGTGGTCAAGAGTTCTACCAATGGCTTGTGGAATCCTGACTATAGGGACGTTGCCCCGCGCGTTGGCTTCTCTTTACGCCTGCTCAACAAACCCGTTTTCGTATTGCGCGGCGGATATGGCATCTATTACGACCAGCTTTCTGGCGATTTGGTTGAGCAAACCGTAGGACAGCCTCCTTTTGCGCTCACGCAGTCCTTCGCCGGTGGAGCAAATGCGGCCGCAACCTTCCAACAGCCATACGTTCCAGCGCTGCCTCCAGATTCCAGTTTTCCCGTTTTCTTGCCGCGAGTCCCGGGTGGTGGAGTGACGTTTCGCGGTGTTGGTCGAGATCTGCCGACCCCATACGTACAACAGTACGACCTCAATGTGCAGTATGAGTTTGCCCCGGGTTTCGTGGCGCAAGTAGGATACGTCGGGTCCAAAACGACGCACCAGGCCGGATGCACTCAATTCAACCAGGCGCTGCTGGCTACACCCGCAAATCCGATAAACGGAGTGACCACCAGCACATTGGAGAATCTTTCCCAGAGGCTTCCTTTTCAGGGCGTTGCGGGTGGATCTTTTATCTGCCGCACGAACTTAGACTCAAATTACAACTCTTTGCAGTCCAGCGTTACCCACAGACTGTGGCACGGTTTGGATTTCTTGGCCAGCTATACGTTCTCTAAGAATCTTGACTACACCAGCGGAGCCGGCCTCCCGTCTGCTTTCCTGCTCTCGTTCGTGACCAACGACCAGAACAATCCGCGCCAGGCGCGTGGCCTGAACGACTTTGACCGCAAGCACCGCTTTGTCGTCAGTTTCACCTACGCGGCGCCTGGGCCCTCCTCTGGCCCTGCCGTTCTGCGGCATGCGCTCTCGCGATGGCAGCTTTCAGGGGAAACGGTGCTGCAATCTGGAGTCCCCCTGACTGTGATCGACAGCACAGCGGGCTCAATCTATGGAAATATCCAGGGGTTCTCGCGCGCGGAGTGCACAGGAGCTAATCCAGCCTCTTCCGGTTCGCTGCCAAACCGTCTCAATGGATATTTCAATGTCGCTGCATTTATGCCACCGCCGCCGATCGGCGATGGGACCGGTTTTGGAAACTGCGGGGTTGGAATTCTGCGCGGCCCGAGCCAGTTGAATCTGGATCTCGGAATTCAGCGGACTGTGAAGATAACGGAAACCACCTCACTGCAATTCCGAGCGGAATTCTTCAATTTCACCAACACTCCCAAGTTCGGCCAACCGGTCCTCGATTTCGCAACTGGACCGGCATTTGGCGTGATTTCATCGACCGTATCGAATCCGCGGATCGTTCAATTCGCGATGAAATACAACTTTTGAAGGCTGACTCCGAATACGATACCGCAAAAAGGGAGCGGCAAGAAGCTCAGAATGACACAGAAAAGACACCGAGTCATACCCATTCCCGAGGAGGTAGCTACGCCTGAGGTTGTAGCTGCGGCCTCATACGATCCTGTGCTTTGCAAGATGAAGATGCCCCTGCACGCCGTGCTTTATCCCCTCGGATTCGCCCTGGAAATCACTACAAACTCTTCGGAGGTTATCGCGGGAGCCCGGGAGAGCTGGGGACATTTCCCCAGGGTGTTCGCTGAACGACCGCTGCAGCTGCGGGTAGCAGTGATGGGCGCGGGAAACAAAGCGCAACTCTCAGCACCGGCGTACCGTGCGTGGCTCAACCTCATGATCGCGGTTGCTGACGCCGAGAATTTTACTGTCTGCGACCTGCGCTCGGGAGTTGCGTTTTCCTGGCTTACCCAGGCTGCCCTCGCAGATCGACTGTATCTCCGCTACTACTTTCTAGAAGGGCCTGCCCTCAGTATGCTGCAGCATCAATACCTCGTGCCCGTACACGCGGCATGCGTGAATTTTGCAGGCCGAGGCGTGCTGCTCTGTGGCGACTCTGGGGCGGGAAAGTCATCGCTTGCCTATGCATGCGCTCGCCGCGGATGGACATTCATCGCCGATGACACCATCTCGTTGATTCGTGCTCAAAGAGAACGGAGAGTCATCGGCAACCCTTATCGGATTCGATTTCGAGAAGCGGGCGTTGAACTCTTCCCGGAACTAAGCAAATATCAGGTTGTTCAGCGGGTCTCCGGCGATCGAGCCATAGAACTTTCCACCGCCACTGTGCCTGAAATTACCACCGCCTTCATGTCGCCGGTGGATTACGTTGTCTTTTTGAACCGGCGCGATTGCAACTCTCCGGATGTTGTTCCTTTCTCCAAACAAAAGTCGTTTTCGTGGTTTAAGAAAGAGATCTGCTACGGCGAAGAGGACGCTCGTCAAGCCCAGGTTGCCTCGCTCCAGAGGCTGCTGACCGCGGAAATTATTGAGTTGCGCTACAGCGACTTGTCCACGGCCGTAAATTTGCTCGAAGCCCACGTTCTCGACGGTGCTTTACGTCCGCCGGCAGAGTCCACAGCCTCATTGCCACGAGAAGAGAATGGATAAGCCTCCCCTCCATGTTGCCGAGCCAGCGGCTCCGTTGAATTTCGTTGGCTCGCGCCTCCGCAGTATGCTGCGGGCGCTGTGGGAAGACTTTCGCCGGAGCCTGACGACGAACGGCCTGGGGCGCCAGTTCTGGACCTATCTTGCGGCCGCTTCTCTTTTTAACACTGGGATGTTCATCTTTTTCTTTCTCTACAACCTATTCCTGTTGGATTACGGATACACGGAACGATTCTTGGGACAGGTAAGGAGCGCCAACGCTTTGGGAGGAATTGCCGGTGCGATCCCAGCGGGCATCCTGGCTCAAAGATTTGGGCTGCGAAGCGCCATGCTGCTTTACCTGGTGTTGGTTGTGCTGTTCTCTGCGTCGCTGGCGTTATTCGTCTCGTCGGCACTCCAGCTCTGCCTCGCATTCTTGGCGAGTGCCGCTGCCATCGCCTGGTCAGTATGCACTTTGCCGGCAGTGGCGCAGTTGACGACAGAGCAAAACCGCTCGTTCGGGTTCAGTGTGAACACGGCTTCCGGCATTGGCTTGGGAGTTGTCTCCAGCTTGGCCGGCAGCAGGTTGCCTGCCTCCCTGGCGCGAATTGTGCCAACCGCCACATCCGGCCAGCTCAAGCAAGAAGCCTTGCTCGTCGCCTGCGGGATTATTGCCTTTGCTGTCTGGCCTGCGTCTCGACTCCGTTTAGGCCCGCTCCCGGCTTCGGAGAAAAAGCTGTACCCCCGCAATCCATTCGTGTTTCGCTTCTTGGCAGCGATGTGTGTTTGGAGTTTCGCGACTAGCGCATTCAGTCCCTTCTTCAATGCGTATTGCGCAAAGTATCTGCGAATGCCATTGGGACAGATTGGTGTGGCTTTCTCCGCCTCTCAGTTGTCGTCGATGCTTGCCATCGTTGCTGTACCGCTCTTGTTCCGGAAAGTTGGGCTCGTGACCGGCATCACGTTTGCGCAAATCGCCGCGGCAGCATCTTTAGGGTTACTTGCCCGCATGTCGGCAGCCTCAGGAGCAGCCGCAGTGTACGTGATCTATACAGCGTTCCTGTGGATCAGCGAACCGGGCATGTTCACACTCCTGATGAACCGCGTGGAGGCATCGGAAAGGAGCAGCGCGTCGGCACTCAACCTCCTTGTCATGTCTTTGTCAGGAGCTATCGCAGCGCCGCTCGCGGGAGGTTCCTTCGCACGCTATGGCTATCCAGCGGTACTAGGCGTGACCGCAGTAGTGACCCTCACTGCTGCATGCCTGTTCCGCTTGCTGGTTGGCAGGGAGTTGCTGCCAGGAGCCCAGCCTGTGCTGAAAGAGGCGCCGGCGAGCCGTTTTGTGGGGTTGTAAAACTACAAGGAGGTTAGCTCACACCAGTTCTGGACGAGGGAAGTATGGTTGCAGGAAAGTTTGGTGTGGCGACAGTGCGGCTGCATGTCAAGGGGCGATCGTCGCCGACGCGCCACCGACTGCCCCTTTCGCCAGCAGCCTACCGCCGTATGACAAGAGCTTTATGGCGTCGACCAGCAGTGCCACCCGAGCCTTCAGGCCCCAGCTTTCGCGCCAAGACAGGGCTGCCGCATGCTTACCCCACCTGTAATATCGCACAGCACGGACGCGCGTTGTCTGCTTCAGGCCAGGAGTGCAGCTGGAAAACCGCCGCAACTGGGGCAGGTTCGCGACCCGATGTCGCATCGCCACGCGAGACATCATCTCGTAATTCTCCGACAGTAGGTACATCGGGTCGTACGAGTATCCGCCAATCTCAACCAGCACTTTGCGCCTTACCATGAGCCTCCTTTGGAAATATGGGTTACACGACAGCAGCTCTGCATCGGCGCACTGGGCAAGGACGTCCCTGACCACCTC
>Ga0075030_100005915_pt1 | contig 11012 bp, 9 predicted proteins | sample LitLauG_LLR_2012_FD_71393 | JGI IMG/M metagenome (GOLD analysis project Ga0075030, IMG submission 71393) | Freshwater sediment microbial communities from Pennsylvania, USA - Little Laurel Run_MetaG_LLR_2012 | ecosystem: Environmental > Aquatic > Freshwater > Creek > Sediment | place: USA...
GACTTCTACCAGAGTCTCTTCGACGCACAGGTGGCCGGTGGCAATCGCCCCTCGTCTCTAGCGGTCAGCGACGACGGAAGCGTGTTGTCGGTGTTTCGCGGAGATCAAATCGGAGCATGGACGGCGCGACATCGGATCAGCGCTCAAGAGTACCAGGCCGAATTCGACCGTCAACTCCAGCAAGATCACCGCCCCATCGTCGTCGCGGCCGGCGGTTCTGGTGATTCGGCGCAGTACGCAGCGATATTCGCCAGCCAAGAGACTGCCGTGCCGCGCGTGTGGACTGTGACGGTCGACTCACCAGGCCCCGATGCGTTGGCTGCGGAGCTGGACGCTGCCATGGCCGATACGATGAGCCGATTCGGTGTCCGCGCCGCGGCGCTGGCCGTCGCCAGAAACGGTGTGGTGCTGGTGTCCCGCGGCTACACCTGGGCTGAGACTTGGTATCCGGTAACACAACCCGCCGCGCTTTTTCGGCTGGCCAGCGTCTCCAAGATTTTCACCTCGGCAGCGGCCCAGGCGCTGCACGATGACAACATCCTGAATCTGGATACACCCATGTTCGGCTTCCTCGGCACGACAACACCTGTTCCGGTGGATGTCTCGGTGGATCCACGGGTCGCGCAGATCACATCGCGCCATGCTGCCACGCGCATAACCGGAATGCATCGCGACCTCTTCGGCCATCGTCCCGACGGTACCTTTGGCGACGCGACGATGCGCGACGTGTCCCTGCTGCTCGCGGGCCACCTCGGCCCACCCGCGCTGGACGATGTTGTTCGCTATGTCTACGGCATGGAGTTGGTGAGCGACCCCGGCACCATGAGCCCGATAGACAATGGTTATTCCAATATCGCATTCTTCGTTTTGGGCGCGGCCGTCCAGCAAGCTGCGAGACAACCGATTGACGCCTACATCCGGCAGCGCCTGCTCGCTCCGCTTGGCGTCAGCGACTTCTTTGTCGCGCGCACCGCGGTTGGACAGAGGCTTGCCGGTGAAGTATCCGGATACGACAGCGCCAATGCAGGTCCCTCGATGCTCGACACCACTGGCCCGTGGGCGCCCGGTGCCTATGGAGGCTCATTTGTGCTTGAAGTGGCACCGGGCGCAGGTGGCTTTGCTACATCGGTGGCCACGGTCGCTCGTTTCATCGGCTCTCATGCAGTCTGGGACCTCGGCCCGCGTATTATCAATACCCGCTACGGCGATTTCGAGGGTACTGGCACGATCGCCCAGAGCCGCGATAGCGGCCTCGACCTGGCTGTGGCATTCAACTTCTGGGTGCCGGACACCGCGAAGGGTCAGTTGCTGGCGCGGATTGGACCAGTCTTGGACGCCGCCGGACTGTAGCGCGTCGGACGACAGCTTGACGTGGGTTCCACCAAATTGATGCATGTATGGCGGACATTACTTGCACGATCGGGTTGGGAAACGTTTGGCCGTCGTTCGGAACGAATTCCAGCGCCTCTTAGCGGCAGACTTCCCACATGCCGACTTCTGGGGCAGAATGTGGAGGCGGGAAGGGTCAAGATGCCTGCTGGAAGAAAAGCTCTTCTTACAGCTTCGATTCGTTCAATAGCTTTGAGCCCCAGATTGGACCGACAGACTGAATCCAGGAAGAGGGCCGGAAACGAATGGAACCCGACGCCGAGGTTCACTTGGGTCTACATTCAGCATGTCGATCTGCTCGTTCCAGCGGCCATTATGAGGCTTGGAGTGCGCAACACCCCTCATGTTGATTTGTTCCGAGACGCGTGATAAGAATTATCCGCCATGGCGACTCTTTTGGGTCCTCCGGAGGGAGCGGACTATCAGCGGTTTGTAGATGCGATCAACGAGGGCGAATGCGTGCCGTTTCTCGGAGCAGGGGCGAACCTGTGTGGTCACAAACCTTGTGACTGGGATCCTCTGAAGCGGGATCTCCTACCTCTCGGTAGTCAATTAGCCGGTTGGCTGGCGAACGAGTTTCATTATCCGCCTGGTCAGAGTGAAATCACCTGCGAATGCCACCACGCCCAACACCTGGTTGCCGAAAAGATGGAGGATCTGCTCCGCATCTCTCAATATGTTGTTCTAGAAGTGGAGAAGGGTCCCTTGGTAAGCCGCTTGCGGCGACTGCTCGACCACGACTACCCGCCGACCACGCTGCATAGGTTGCTGGCAGCTATTCCGGGCCATTTTCAGGCGCGTGGCAAGCGAGACAGGCATCTGCTGGTAATAACCACGAATTATGACGATCTAATGGAGCGCGCATTTGCCGACGCGGGCGAGCCAGTGGAGGTCATTTATTACGCACCAGTCAGGATCGAAGGCGGCTCACGTATCTCGGGCAGTTTCGTGCACCAGAAACAAAACAGCGAAAGAATGCCGCTCGTGGGTGACGGCAGCGACCTCTCGCTGCATTCCGCATCGATTGTATTCAAGATTCATGGAACGGTGGAACGAAATCTGGGCGAGAACACCGCAGGCGACGATACCTATGTAATTACGGAAGACGACTACATCGAATATCTGACACGGACCGACTTGGTCTTCCCTGCGCATGTGATTGCAAAATTGAAAGGTAGCTCATTCCTGTTTCTGGGGTATGGACTGCGCGACTGGAATTTGCGTGCTTTCTTGAATCGAATTTGGACAGAACAGGCAGCGTCATTCAAGTCCTGGGCGATCCAATTTAACCCAGAAAAGCTGGACGCGCGGTTTTGGCAGAACCGGGGAGTCACGGTTTTCAACGAGGACCTCTCCAGAGTAGTTGAGGAATTGCGCACTCGCATGAACATCACCTTGCATGCTGGTGGCGCGGCGCCTGCGGCTCATTGAAGGACGCTATGGAAACGCCATACGCAGGCCTTACGCCCTATCAACGATCGGACGCGGAGTACTTTTTCGGCCGGGAAGAAGAGCGCAGAGTTATTGCACTTAAGCTGATGGCGGCAAGGATGACGCTCGTCTACGGACCGAGCGGCGTAGGCAAGAGCTCTCTGCTCGCAGCAGGCGTGGATAACGATCTCGTGTCGCGTTGTGAGGAGGAGATTAAGGAAGGCGATCGCGCCACTCCCGGGTACATTCCTGTACTGTTCAGTGGCCCGTGGCGAGATGATCCAACCTCAGCGCTGCTGGTTCGTGTCCGTGAGCGCATCCACGATATCCTTCCAGATCACGAGCCGTCCCTGCCCGCCAAAACTGGCTTAGTCCAAGAGCTTGAGGCAGCGAGCTTATCGCTGCACAGCATTATTCTGGTTATGCTAGACCAGTTCGAGGATTATTTCCTATACCACCCCATCGAAATAAAGGTGGGCCACTTCGCGGCAGAGTTAGTAGACGCCGTGACGCGTCCGCGCCTCGGTGTTAATTTCCTGGTCTCGCTGCGAGAAGACTCGCTGGCCAAACTGGATTTCCTGTCTGGCCACATTCCCGATTTGTACCGTAACAGCTATCGGGTGGAGCGGCTGAGCCGATACAAGGCGGAGGACGCAATCCGCAAACCGGTATTCAAGTACAACGAGATAAACCGAACTTGCATCGGAATCGAAGATGTCCTCGTTAACAAAGTATTGCACGAGCTATCGTGCGGAGCGGCCTCGGCTCGGCCTGGCCCAGCGGCAGGTCTAGTTTCTGGCGCAGGATTTCCGGCGCCTCCCGGCTTTGAAGCGCCCTTCCTTCAGCTCGTGATGACCCGCCTCTGGAAAGAATCGGAGGGAAATCCATTGGGTCTGCAACGGGAGACGCTCGATCGTCTGGGCGGTGTACCGCAGATCATCCGCACACACCTGGACCGGATGATGAGTCTGCTCAGCCTCGACGAACGCCGAACCGCCGCCGCGCTGTTCGAGCATTTAGTGACGCCATCGGGAAGCAAGATCGCGCACAGGCTTTCCGACCTTGCCAGTTATGCCGCGCTAGACCAAGCACAAGTCGCGCCGCTGCTAAACAAGCTTTGTACGACCGACTTTCGAATGCTGACTCCTCTCCCCGCTGCCTTGGGCGAGGCAGAGCCTCGCTACCAGGTGTCGCACGACGTATTGGCTCTTTCGATCCTGGACTGGCTGCGTCGATATCGACTGGAAGAAGCCGAAATCACCGCCCGGCGTGAGGTAGCTTCGGTCAGGACATTCAAGGCTTTCTTCCTGGGCTCGTACCTGCTAGTCGCGGCCGCCCTGCTTCCGCTGATGCTCATCCTCGTGTGGCCGGGGTCGATGCAGGGATCCATAGAGGCTCGAGGACTATCAGTTCTTTCCGGACTCTCCATGGCGGCGCGTCTGCTGCTAATAGCTGGGATCTCGGGCATGCTGGGCAGCATCATTCTCCTGGCCACCAACTTTGCCGAGGAACTTGGGAACCGTGTGCTCTTTGTGGGTGGAGGCTGGATTTACATTCTGGAACCCTTGATTGGCGGTGCGTTGGCTGTGGCCGTCTACTTCTGCCTCGTTACAGCATTCGTCAATACTACGCAAGGTTTTCTAAGCCTGAATCCGTACGGTATTGGGGCTGCGAGCGGATTTGTGGGCGCCTCGGCCCGGCAGGCGGTGGCCAAACTGAATGAGATTTTCGAGCATTTGTTTCATCGCCCTGGTGAGCCGTTCTCACACACAGGCGGTCCGGCACGATCCTCGTGAGGGAGGCTAAGTATGGCATACACGGATGACAGTTTGATGTCGAACTTCGGGATTTTGATCTTCGGCGTGTACACGATTCTGCTGGCCGTAGCGATCATTGCAGGTTTGGTCGTGATCTGGCCAGATGAAAAACAGATGTTGATGCAGGGTATATTAGGACCCGACACGCGGTTCATGTTAGTGGTGGCGCTTTCCGGTGCGCTCGGTAGCTACGTCCACATGGCCACCTCATTCGCCGAGTTTGTAGGGAACCGCATGCTGATGCGGAGTTGGCTGTGGTGGTATATTCTTCGGCCATTCATCGGACTTTCGTGGTCCGTGTTGGTTTATTTCGTTTTGCGGGGCGTGATGTTCTCTGGCACGTCCTCAATGGCCAGCGTGAATCCCTTTGGGATTGCGGCGGTCGCGGGGCTGATCGGCATGTTCTCTAAGCAAGCGACCGACAAAGTGAGAGAGATCTTCGATGCGTTTTTCCGAACGGAGAGGGCAGTAGGACGTGCCGATGCATCCCCGAGGACCGTGTACGGCACCGGGCCAACATCCGGAACTGGATCGGGTCCCACGTTCACCAATTAAGTGCGACAGGTCGAACGCCAGGGCTTTGGATCAGCGATGTCGCCTTCGTACGACTTTCCGCGTGTTTACTTAAGTGCAGACCGGCATTTCGAACAGTTGGTTTAGTCAGATTTCGGTTTAACCAAGGAGCCTGGATAGCTCGTCAGTAGACTTGACCAAGAACAAAGACTCTGAAAAGACGGTTGTGATTGTCACCAATAACAGTGAGAAACTTGATCGATCTTGGCTTCAGCCTCGTGGAGAAGCAAATTTCTCGACTTGCGGGTGATGCGACACTGTCATTAGTCTTGCTTCCTAAAGGGAGGACGGCAGCACGACGACGCAACCAAAGACCGACTGGCCTCTTTCTGGAGCAGCCCCAAAACGTCCAGGACATGAAGGAGAACTACTATGACGACGGGAAAATCACTCATTCGTGCAATTCCTATTCTGGCGGCCCTAGGTGTCGGTGCCTTTACTTCGATGTGGCCACCACTAAAATTCGCTAACCTGGGTGGCGCCGATTTTGCGTCCCGCTTTTCGGCTCTTGTGTTCTTTTCGCTTCTGATTGAGCGGACTGTCGAGATTATGATGAGTATATGGCGGTCGGAGGAGGCTAACAAACGTGAGGCTGCCGTTCAACGTTTAGTTTCCACGAACACACCTCCTACTGACTCTACCTTCATTAATGCACAGACTGATCTCATTCAATACAAGGCTGAAACGTTGCAGTGGACCATGCCCGTCAGTTTTGCTTTAGGTCTCCTGATTTCTGCCTTCGGGGTCCGCGCTCTCAGCCAGTTCATCGACCCGGCAACAACCGCGGCCGGTGCATTGTCGGAAGCACAGCGCCGGTGGTTCAACATGGCCGATATTCTGTTCAGTGGCGCGTTGCTGGCAGGAGGAGCCGACCCGATCCATAAGCTCCTAGACTTATATCGAAAGTTTGTGGAGTCTTCGGCAGCAAAGGCGGCAGGAACAAAGCCGTGACAAGAGCTAGTAGCCCGATTCCAAGACCAATTGAGAAGGGGCTAACCGACCGCTGCGGCCGACTGGTTCTGGCCTCTGGGCGGCAACGTCAAGTAAATGTGGTCATACCCCTTTGAGTTTTCTATTCTTCCGGGCGCCTTTTCCGACGCTAAAATCCCCAGAAACGGGCTCCTGAGGAACTAACTGTCATTCTCCTGTTGCGGGGATGGGCAAGAGTTGGAAGCCGAGTCGAGCGGCCTGTTTGCGCAGGCGCATTTCAGCTCTCTGTTGGGCCTGTTCATCACAACGGTGGAAGACGGTTTCTGCGTACGGCTCCTTTGTCGATAGGATGTGATAGAGAATCCGCGCGATTTTATGAGCCGTAGCGGTGATCGCCTGGGCCGTGCCGAGTTTGGCCCGCATGCGTCGAAAGAACTCGCCGAAGTAACCTTTGGCGCGGCACAGCGAGTTGGCGCCCATGCGGAGCGCAGTTGCGGCGCGATGCTTTACCTGGCGTGTCTTGCAGGACAGCACCTTGCCGCCGCTGACTCGTTTTTCCGGACAGAGGCCAAGCCAGGAGGCGAAGGCCGAGGCGTTGCGGAACCGGCTGACATCGGTGCCGATCTCGGTGAGGATGACTTGCGCGGTCGCTGCGCTCACTCCGGGGATGTCGGTGAGATCAACGCCCGCAATGCGGTAAAGCTCGCTACGAAGATCAAACTGAGGATCGTTGCCCTTCCGGTGATAAGCCGTGGGCTTGGTGCGTGGTGGCAACGGATCCTCGGTCGAGCTGGGAAGTGCCTGCATCAGACGTGATGTCTCCTGATCTAACTCCCAGATCAGCTTTTGGTAGTAGCGGTATCCCTCCAGCGACTGCTTCAGGGTGAACAGATGCTCTGGCCGGTAGTCTCCCACCAGAGCCTGTGCCACCTTGTCCCGCGGACTCTGCACTCGACTATGACAGAGTTGCGCCAGTGCAAGGGGATCGCGCTGGCCCGAGAGGATGGCATCGAGAATCGCTTGGCCACTGGTTCCGGTGATGTCGCTGAGCATGACTACCGTAGGCCTGCGCGACATCTTCTTGAGCGAAGGAAGTGGTTATCACCACAACTGGAATCCTCTTCAAGTGCTCATCCGCCTTGATTTCTTCCAGCACCTCGCAGCCGCCTTTCTTTGGCAAATTTAGGTCAAGCAGAATCAGATCTGGTCTCGTGGAGTTCCTGTACGGTTCCTGCTGACGCAGATACGCGAGGGCTTCAACACCGTCGCTCACTACCGAAGGGATTGTTCAGCAATCTGCACTCTTTGAAGGCTTCTCGGGTCAAGCGGGCGTCCCCTGGGTTATGTTCCACCAGCAGGATTTCGATTGTCTTGGAATTCATTCTGCCGTCCTCTCTGCATGTGGCATCGTAGACAGGAAAGTCGATCCATCTCCCGGCCGTGATTCCACCCAAATCCTGCCTCCGTGCCGGTCCACAATCTTTCTGCAGATCGCGAGACCGATGCCGGCACCGGACACAGCAACTGCGGATCGATCCTGCCAGCCGTGACAACGTCTGCGCATCCAGGCGATCATCTTTCTTGCGGCTCTCCCCCGATCAGCCGCACACTGCGCGCATGGGCCACGATCACTTCATGCCCCAACTCGCTCAGCAGCCGGCTCACCCACGGCGAGTGCATCCCCGTCTCCAGCGCGATGCGGCTGCGCGGCATCCCGCCGAATGCTTCCTTCATGGCTTTCGGAGCTGTGCTCAGTTTCTGCTCCAGGACAATCTAACCCGTTTCGTCCAGCACGCAGTACCAACTGTTGCGATCCCCCAGGCTCGCGATCCCAGCAAGGTCCTCCAGACTTGGCGACGTATGCGGCCGATCAAAAGCATCCAAGTCCCTTACTAGTTGAGCGGAGCCAGTTTCTGGCAAGCGGCTTCGCTGCCAGCCAGCCCGCCGGTGGAGTCGTAGCGCACCACAGCATCTTCATAAGAGCAGAAGCTGCGGATACCGGTCTGGTTCGCAGTGACCGGAGTCGCCGTCGCGTAGTAGGTGGTTTGCGGGGTCGCCGCTGTTCCAGCCTGAGCCGTGAACTTGTATCCGCTCTTGGTGCCGGCCGACAGAACGTTGTCGATTAAGCAAGCTTGATTGGTGGCTGGTGTGCAAGCCGCAAGAGCAGGCCCGCCCAGGTTGGCCAGGGCGCTGGCGAAACCGATCGTCGGATAACTCGTGTTGTAGGTGACCATACCGGTATTGATGGTACGGACGGACCCGACAGCAGACGCCTCATTGGCGGCCATGCGGGCGCGCAGCAAGTTCGGAATCGCGATAGCTGCAATGATCAGAATGATTGCCACTACGAGCAAAAGCTCGATCAATGAAAAACCCCTCTGTTGTCGCATCGTAAAATTTCTCCGTCTACGAAGTTGTGCCCGAATGGACCGAAGAACAGTCCCCAAAAACACTTTGTTGTTGCACATGATTGACCAAAGCAGGTTGCCAAGACATAAACATACGTAACGGCTAACTACTTTGTTTTCAGCAACGAGAGCACTGGGAAAGGGCAGCATCATTGGGATTGACATTATCTGTCACTCCGAGGCGAACCTAAACCAGGCTCGATGCGATGGCTGGTGTAACAGCCCCACTTCTGCCCCCTACATCAGCCGTTGCTTGCGTGCTGACTCTCCTCTTGTGACCGGCAGATCTAGGCCGACAATCGTTTGAGGCTCATTGGACGGTTAGAGTCACGGGTAAGGAGTGCTGCAGAGCGTCCGAAGTTCCCGTAATGGTGATCGTGTAGGTCCCAGGAGCGGTTCCACGCTGTGGCGGCGATGTGATGCCGGTTCCTCCAGCGCATCCAATTATGAACATCAACCCTGCCGTCATTAGAGACAGCGGGAGGATCAGGCGAAGTCTTCTCGATCGAGCCCGGGAACCCACCAGAATTATTCCGAACAAACCAATCCCGGGCATCCAGATCGCGTAGATCGTCCGGTCGCGCGATGAACGAAACGGAACCGCCTGTGCCACGGACGCGGTTGTGGTAATCATCAACATCGACGTTGCTGTGCTGCTGTTCGGTGTCACAGCGCTCGGCGATACCTTGCAAGTCGTCAACGCTGGTGCTCCATTACAGCTCACTGTGACGACGTTGGTGAATGCACCACCCACGGGAGAGACACCCAGCTGGTATGTAGCCGTGGCGCCAGCTTTCAGAGTATCGCTGCTCGGGGAACTTGTGAGACTGAAATCCGCGCCTGCTCCAGCAAGGGTCACAACTTGAGGACTGCCCGAAGCGTTGTCGCTCATGGCTAAAGTCCCTCCGCGCGTTCCAGGAGCTGTGGGCTTAAACGTGACGTTGATCGCGCAACTGGAGCTAGCGGCCAATGCGGCCGGGCAGGTGTTGGTTTGCGTATAGTCTCCGGCGATCTGGATGTTGGCAACGTTCAACGCTGCGGTCCCGGTGTTGGTGAGGGTCAGCGCTTGGGCCGCACTAGAGGTCCCAATCTGCTGCGCGGGAAAGACCAGGCTGGTGGCGGTCAAGGTAAGAATAGGAGCAGGCGCGGCCGAACCAGTCCCAGTAAGACTCACGGTTTGAGGACTGGCTGGGGCGTTGTCGTTGATGGTCAGAACTCCGTTACGAATTCCAGGAATTGTGGGATTGAAGGTGACGTTGATCGCGCAACTGGAGCTTGTGGCCAATGCGGCCGGGCATGTGTTGGTTTGCGTGTAGTCTCCGCTGATCTGGATGTTGGCGACGTTCAACGTAGCGTTCCCGGTGTTGGTGAGGGTCACCGTTTGCGACGCACTGGACGTTCCCACTTGCTGGCCGGGGAAGGCTAAGTTCGTGGGGGTCACGGTAGCGATTGGGGCCGGGGCGGCTGACCCCATCCCGGTGAGAGTCACGGTCTGAGGGCTGCCCAGCGCGTTGTCGCTGAGGGTTAGCGTTCCGTTCCCAGGTCCCATTACCGTCGGCGTGAACGTAACGTTGAGGGTGCAACTAGAGTTGGGAGCCAATGCAGCGGGACAATTGTTGGTTTGTGAGAAGTCCCCGGCGACCTGGATGTTGCCGAGGTTCAACGTTGCGTTGCCGGCGTTGGTCAGGTTCACGGTTTGTGGCACACTGGGAGTTTCTAGGGGTTGTGCTGAAAACGCCAAGCTTGTGGGACTCAAGGCGGCAACGGCACCGGACCCGCTGCCGCTGAGGTTGATGACATGGGGCGATCCCGCTGCGTTATCCAAAATCTGGATTGATCCCGAACGGGGCCCCACGGCGGTGGGGGTGAAAGTCACTGAAAGCGTGCAGCTAGCGGCGGCTGGTACGCTCGTCCCGCAATTATCATTCTCCGCAAAGTCTCCGCTGATCGCGGTCGATGAAATCGACAGCGGCGAACTTCCCATGTTGCGGAGGAGAACCGCCAGCGGTTGGCTGGCCGAGCCAACCGGCTGGCTAGAGTATTGCAGCAGGGAAGGACTAACCGACATAGCGGGCGCTGAGCTTGGCCCGATTTTGACCACAAAGGCATCGAAGTTCCCTCCCATCGTGTCTTGGAATGCCCCCTGAGTAACCGGAAAGTCCGTTGAATTCGTGTAGCCGGCTACATAAAGGTTCCCGTTCGAATCGACGGCGAGACCGGCAGGATACTCATCTCCACTAGCGCCCAGGAAGGTAGCAAACAGCTGCGTGCTCGCAACAGGGTCAATCTCCGCCACTAGAAGGTCACTTCCCCTTGTGTAAGACTCAATACCGTTTTGTATTACAAGCGAACTGCCCGCCGTCAAGCACGAGACATAGGCGTTATCGTTTTGATCCAGCGCAATCGCCTGCGGAAAAGCAAAATTGTAGAGACCCAAAAAGGTCGAATACTGCAAGGTAGATCC
>Ga0075030_100005916_pt1 | contig 11010 bp, 10 predicted proteins | sample LitLauG_LLR_2012_FD_71393 | JGI IMG/M metagenome (GOLD analysis project Ga0075030, IMG submission 71393) | Freshwater sediment microbial communities from Pennsylvania, USA - Little Laurel Run_MetaG_LLR_2012 | ecosystem: Environmental > Aquatic > Freshwater > Creek > Sediment | place: USA...
ACGGCTCGGATAGCCCTTATCCCAAGCGGCAACTTTGCGGGAACATGCTCAGCTCCGGGATTTCGCCGCGCAGCAGGCTTTGCTGCATCTGCTCCCAATAGTCAATCTGCAGCAGGTCGGCGTTGATTTCCCGGAAGCACTGCAGCGCCAGGCGATTGCCAAATTGCATGCCGTAGTCCAGTTCCTCGGGAAGAAAGATCGTACCCGCCTCGAAAACCCAGTCGGGCAATGCTTCCTCCCCCGGCTCCCGATCGGCATTGGTGCGGATTTTGATGTCGGTAAACCGCTCCACGGCGTCGTAATCGAACAAAAACACTCGACCATATCGGCCGACACCGTAATTGCGCGAGTCCAGGTCTCGGTTGAACAGATTGATGGCCGTGTTGTTGCGGATGCACCGCCCCAGGCTGACCATGGCATCGTGGATCTGTTCGTCGGTGGCGCTCGCCAGGAAGACCGGCAGAGGAACGATCTTCACCTGCACGATCAGCGAGCGCAGCAGCACGCCGTCCGCGTCCACCTGGACATTGCCGGCGGCGACTTCGCGCATCTCCGCCAGGAGTTCCGTTTCAAACATTGCCGACTCCAGGCGCAGATTGAAGTACATCACATTGTCGAGCAGGCTGCCGGCCCGGTCGATCTCGTGCACATCGCGGTACTTCTCCAGCACCGCCGCCGTTCCGGGGTAGGCGCCCCACTTGTAGGCTGCACTGGGGCGGTCGCGAATCATCTTCAGGTGATAGGAGCAGGCATCGAAGGTGAAACCGATGGCCACGGTTCCGGGCGCGCCCGGCGAGCGCGCAAAGCGCTGGCCCGACGCGCGCATCTGCGCAAGAATTTCCTCCAGGATGGCGACCTTGCCAACGTGGTTGTAGCCGATTGTCGAATAGTGATGGCCCAGGGGCCGGCGCGGCATGAGACTGTAGAGAAAAACGCAAGTCTGGTAGTACAGCGGGGTTGTGACGTGCACGTTGGCCAGCGTCGAGCTGAAAAGGTTATGAATGTCTTCGACCTGATGCAGGACCGCTTCGGCGTAGATGCCCTGGGCGCTGTTGCGCAGCGCCACCACCATGGGCAGGAAGCTGGTATCGCTAAGTACCCAGCGCGCGACCACGAAAGCCGTGCGGTCGCGGAAGAATCCGGCCTGCACGACGTCAAGCGCCACGGGCCCGGGCGCATCGGCGCCACGCTGGGCAAAGAACCCGGTCACACGCGCGGCCAGGGCGCGGGCATCACCTTCGAGGTCGCGAAAAGCGACGGCAAACCGGGGAGCCTGCAATGCCGTGGCAAGGAGGGCGGCATCGGGCATGCCGGCAAGAGGCAGGCGCCGGTACACCGTTGCCAAGGATAGAGCGCGGCGCTTACTGGGCGGGGGAAAGGAATAGGCGACCGGGCGCCATTGCTCGCTGGCAATATTGCGTCGCAGGGAGTGGGCGAAGCTAAAGGCGATATCGGCCTCGTAGCGATCGACGATCATTGCGGCAAATTTGGCATCCAGCGCATCCCAGCTTGCTGCCTGATCAGCGAGTTCGGGGAAGGCGACGCGCATCCGCGGTCCGTGTGCGGCGATGAAACGGCTATACAAGCCCAGGCGTTCGCGGCTGATGGCCACGGCGGCATGCGCATCCAGGGACTCGAATGCGCGCTGCGCTAGGAACGGGTAGCGGCAAAGCTGCCGGTAGAACTCATCGAAGATCGCCAGGACGAGCTGCGCCGCCGCCGCGATTTTCCCTGGACCCGCGGAAAGGCCAGTGAGCGCCGCGTATGCCCGATCGATCGCCTCGGCGGCCGGCGGCAAGTCGTCTGTCGATGGATTCAACGGTCGCGGGCAAGTGCTAGGCAAATCATGAAGGATGGCGCTCGGGGAGAGCCTATGCTACTGCAAGGCGCGTCTACGGGATGCGTGCAAACTTGTGGCGGACCGTACGAGGAGAGTAGGAACATGGATGCTGAATTTACCGCGATGGTCATCGAAGAGATCGATGGCAGGCCCGGCGCACGCATCAAGACGCTGCGCCAGGAGGAACTACCCGATCACGAAATTCTGGTCGAGGTGGCATTTTCGGCATTGAACTACAAGGACGGGCTGGCCATCTGCGGCAACCGCAACAAGGTCGCACGCAAGCTGCCCATGGTAGCGGGCATCGATCTGGCCGGGACCGTGGTCGAATCGCGATCGGACAGCTGGCCCGTTGGAACCAAGGTGGTCGTCAATGGCTTCGGCCTATCCGAAATCCATTGGGGAGGCTACGCGCGCTACGCGCGCTGCAAGCCGGAGTGGCTGTTGCCTTTGCCCCCGGCATTTGACCTCGAGCAGGCAATGGCCATCGGCACGGCTGGCTATACCGCGGCCTTGTGCGTCGATGCCCTGGTGCACTGGGGCATGGAACCGGCCGCTGGAGAAGTCCTGGTCACCGGCGCTGCCGGCGGCGTGGGTTCGATCGCCATCGTCCTTCTGAATCGCGCCGGATATCGCGTCACGGCGTCCACAGGGCGCCCCGATACGCACGAGTACCTGCGCTCCCTGGGGGCGAGCACCATTGTCGAGCGCGCGTCCTTGATGGAAAAGGGCGCGCCGCTGCAAAAGGAGCGCTGGGCCGGGGCGGTCGACGTCGTTGGCGGCGCAACGCTGGCAAACGTGCTGGCGCAGGTGCGCTATGGCGCCGCGGTTGCTGCCTGCGGACTGGCGGGCAGCATGGAGTTGCATGCCACCGTGCTGCCGCACATCCTGCGCTCGGTTGCGCTGCTCGGAGTGGATTCGGTCATGACACCGATGGCCTTGCGCGAGCGGGCCTGGCTGCGTCTGGCGCGTGACTTGGACACGGGTTCCTTGGCGCGCATGAGCCGCGTCGAGCCTATGTCGCGGCTGCCCGAACTGGCGCAGGCCATCCTGGAGGGAAAGACACGCGGGCGCGTCGTGATCGACGTCAGGCGCTGAGCGCCGCGGGGCCGGCGCTCAGCGTTCGAGCATTTCGAGCCACTTGTCGATGATTCCCTTGCGCTGCAGGACAAAGAACAGCACGATGCCAAAGACGATCCCAAAACCCAGAGCTTGCGGAGCGTTCATATCCCCTACTTTCCGTACCGCAGCGCCATGGCGCTGCATTCGAAACCGCCAAGACCGGTCGCGCCGTAGGCACGACGGCCCTTCGAGCCTACGTAAGGTAGTTTGCACGCTGCGGCTGACATCGATCTGACGTCGATCAAAGGCGCCGCGGTATTTGTACCGCTCTACGGAGGGGAAATTGCGAATCGGTTTGCATTTGCAATGTGCCCCGGCCCGTCACCTGCCGCAACTTCCCTGTCATTGCGCGGCGCGCGCGGCGGCTTCTGGCGGTTGCGGCTGCCACACCTGGTACATGGCGCGTCCCGCGGCGTCCTGTACCGAACAAAGCAGCACTGGGGCAGGGATGGCCCACACGATTGCCGGCGCAAACGGTCCTTCGCCGACGGGCATCTTTTTTTTGGCAAGACCACGCAGCAGTGTTACGTGCCCCGTAAAGGGAGTGCGGTCATAGGAAATTTGCACCGCGTCCAGTGCGGCGCGCACGCGAAGCGCTAGCGCCTGCAACGCTGTGCTGTGCGCTCCACCCGCCCACAGCACGCCAGCGCGTTGAAAGGCACCCAGCCGATCCAACGTCCAGCTAAAATTGGGCGTGTCGATTTGTCGCAGGCATTGCAATACGCGCCCGGCGTTTTCCGGGTCGATTGCGCCCAGAAAGGCCAGCGTGAGATGCAGATTGCCTGCGCGCATGCGCCGGCTGCCCGGGTGGCGGCGTTCCTGCTCCAGGGCCAGCGCCTCCAGACGCGAGCGCACGGCGCCGTTGGGCTGTACGGCCACGAAACAGCGTTCCAAACGCGGGGCTTCGGGCATTGCGGGAGCGCTACCAAGGCTTCAGAGTGCTGGTCGCTGGCGACCAAATCCACTTGCCTCTTCGTAGGCGGCGGCCAGCTGCAACAGGGGAAAATCGTCACGATACGGTCCGACGATCTGCAATCCCACCGGCAATCCTGCGGGCGTGAATCCGGCGGGCACCGAGATGGCCGGACACTGGGTGGTCGTGATCCAGTAGCACGATTTCATCCAGGCGACATAGTGCTCCATTGCCGCGCCATCGACGCTCGCGGGCCAGGGCAGCGCGGCATCAAAAGGCGGCAACTGGCTGACCGCGCAGACCAGGTAGGGGTAGGTTTGTTGAAAAATGCGCATGGCTTCCAGGATCTGCCCGTGGCGCAGCTGCGCGCGCGCCAGCTGCGCCGCACTCACCCGGGCGCCATCTTCGATCTCCCGCAAGGCTTCGGGTTTGAGTGCGTCGCGGTGCTGCGCTAACAGGGGACCGAGCAGGATCCAGCTGCGATAGGCGCGCAGGGTCAGAAAAACCTCGTCGGCACCGGAGAGGTCCGGAACCGCCTCCTCAACGATACAGCCCAGGTCCACAAAGGCCTGCCGTTGACGCTGCAGCACTGCGCGCACCTGCGGATCCAGCGGTAATCCTCCCAGGTCGGGACACCAGGCGAGGCGGGTGGCCTGCCATTTGCGTTCCAGATTCCCGGCAAAGATTTGCGGGTCCGAGGGATAGCACGACGGATCCCGCGGGTCGGCACCGGCCATCGCTGCCAAAAGGTATGCCAGGTCGCGCACATCGCGGGCCATCGGCCCCTTGACCGCGAAGCCAAAGAGCGGCAGGGGCGAAGGGGCGATCGGCACGAGTCCCACGCTGGGCCGCAGTCCCACGATATTGTTGAAGCTGGCCGGATTGCGCAGCGATCCGCCCAGGTCGCTGCCATCGGCGCCGGGCAGCATTCCCGTGGTTACCGCAGCCGCGGCGCCGCCGCTCGACCCGCCAGCGCTTCGGTGCCGGTCATAGGGGTTGAACGTGGTGCCATACACCCGGTTATAGGTGTGCGAACCCATGCCGAATTCGGGGGTGTTGGTCTTGCCGATGGCCAGCACGCCTGCCTTCTTCAGGCGCTCGACCAGTACCGAGTCAAAACTGGGCACGTCCTGGCGAAAGATCGTGGATCCTCTGGTCCAGGGAAAACCGCTTGCCGGCTCCAGGTCCTTGAAGGCCCAGGGCAGGCCATGCAGCGGGCCCAGCGCTTTTGCGCCGGCGACGCGCGTATCGGCCGCGTCGGCCAGGGCGAGGCATTGCTCCTCGGGCAATTGCGCGACGAGCGCGTTGCAGTGCGGATTCCACGTCCGGATTTGCGCCAGGTGCGCGGCCATGAGCTCGCGCGCCGAAACCTGGCGCTCGCGTACCAGGCGTGCTTGCGCGCGCAGGCTGCGGTGGCAAAGGTTGTCCAGCGGCGTCCTCGCGGCGAGGGCAGACGGTGCCTAGCGGCGTTCTGTCCCCGCCTGGGGTTGAAAATAGACGGCCGCGATTCGCGCCGTTATGAGCACGGCAAGCAATACGGCCAGCGCCATGATATCGAGCCAGTTCATCTGATGGTCGTACAGACCGATGAAGATTTCCCGCAGGACAAAGGCGATACCCACCTCGGAGAGCACGCGCAAGCGCACCCGGTGAAATTCCAGGAAGTCTGTGAAGGTACGAAACAACTCGATCAGCACGAACACCGAGAGCACGTCGATCACCAGTTCCCGGTCCAGGCCATCAACGATGCCATGCACCAGGCTGTGCGTATTGATGGCATTGCGCAAGGCGCCACCGGCCTCGGCAAAATCGAGTACCAAACCGGCCAGCGCACCCAGCAAGGTGAGCAACATAATGAAGATTAGCGTGGTGACGATCGCATCCATGGCCCGCCCATAAAAATTGAGCGCGCGTCGACGCAAATCGGAATTGGGCGCTGTGGAAGGCAGGCCCTCGTCGTTGACTTCCAGCATGAGTTTGCCCGTAACTGTGCAGGGGGCATTATCCCCCAAGGCCGGGACGCATCGGGTGCGCCAGCGTTGGCCGCGCCCGGGCGGGATTTGGCGATAATGGAACCAGGCGCCCTGCGGGCGCGGAGCTACGCAAGATTTTGGAGCGCCGCCATCATGAAGCTTCTGCACACCATGCTGCGGGTCGGCGATCTGCAACGATCCGTCGATTTTTACACCCGCGTGCTGGGGATGAACCTGCTGCGCACGAGCGATCGGCCCGAGCAAAAGTACACCCTGGCATTTGTCGGTTTCGGGCGTGGCAACCTGGACGGTGGCGCCGAGATCGAACTTACCTACAACTACGGTGTCGGCGCTTATGAACTGGGGACCGCCTATGGCCATGTCGCCCTGGGTGTGCCCGACGTCGCCGCGTGTTGCGCGCAGATCCGCCGAGCCGGCGGCAGGATCACCCGCGAGCCCGGACCCGTCAAAGGGGGCAGCAGCGTCATTGCCTTCGTCGAGGATCCGGATCAATATCGCATCGAGTTGATTCAAATCGGCACGTAAACCGAACAAGGAGAAATCGCATGATGGCAAAAAGCGCGTGGTCGGGCATGGTGGCAGCCGGTCTGCTGGTTGCAAGCCTAGGCGCGGGGGCCCAGCCGGCGCCGGCGGCGCCGGATCCGCGCGACGTCGTGCCGGAAAAGATGCCTTTTAATATTCCCTATGGCGCGCCGATCGGGGCGGCGCGGGCGCAGGCGGTGGTACAGGCGGCCGCGGCAGAGGCAACGCGACGCGGCTGGCCGCTCAATATCGCGGTCGTGGACTCGGGTGGCAGCCTGGTGACCTTCTTGCGCATGGATGGCGCCCAGCTGGCTTCCATCGCCATTTCGGAACACAAGGCGCGCGCCGCGGTGAAGTTTCGGCGTCCCACGCATTTTTTCGAGGACGTATTGCAAGCCAAGGACATGAAATACATCCTTACGTTGGATGATGTCATCGCCTCGCGTGGGGGCATACCCCTGGTCGAGGAGGGCAAGATCATCGGCGCTGTCGGCTGTTCGGGTGGCACCGGATCGCAGGACGAAGTGGTCTGCGCGGTTGGGGCGGCGCTGGTCAACGGCCCGGGTAAATAAGTAAGGCGGCGGTCATCCGCTAGCGGCTGGCAAGCGCAGCGCGCAGCGTTGGCACTGGCGCGCCGATCCATCTATCGATGTGCACCAACTATCGACCGGGCAGCCGCGATTTCCTGCGCGAGCGCTTTGGCGCGGACCCGCCCTTCGAATATCCCGCGGAGGCCTACCCCGCGGCCATGGTGCCGATCATCCGGGCCGTGGGCGCAACGGAGGTGGGCAAACACGTGGATTGTGCGCGCGCGTCCTTTGGCCTCATTCCGCACTGGGCCACCGATGCCAAAATTGCCCGCAGCACCTACAACGCGCGCGCCGAAACGGTCGCCGAGAAGCCCAGTTTCCGACGTGCGTGGCGCCAGGCCCAGTTTTGCCTCGTGCCCATGGTGGCCTTTTATGAGCCCAACTATGATTCCGGACGTCCGGTGCGCTGGCGCATCGAGCGGCGCGATGGACGCGAATTTGCCGTGGCCGGGATCTGGGAACAATGGGCCGCGCCGGGCGCGCAGCCGATGCTTTCTTTTTCCATGCTCACGGTCAATGCCGATGCCAACGCCCTGATGCGCCAGTTTCATGCACCGGGCGATGAGAAGCGCTCGCTGGTCGTGGTCGATCCGGGCCAGTATGAAGGCTGGTTGCATGCCGACGGCACCAGCGCGCGCGCGATGCTCGGTGGTCTTCCCGCGCAGGAGTTTGTCGGCCAGCCCGATCCACGCACCGGCCGCCGGCGCAGTGGCGCCACGGCGACCGGCAGTTTGCTCTGATTCGACGGTAGGCCCGTCGCGCACGGTGCGCGCGGGCGGCGCACCGTAGAATCGGCGTCCGATGCAAGGTTGGAACTTTCCCCGGCAGGTGCTGCGCATGGCGCTGCGCGATTGGCGCGGCACCGAACTGCGGCTGCTTTGTTTTTCGCTGTTTCTGGCGGTGGCGGCCGTATCCAGCGTGGGGTTCTTCGTTGATCGGGTGCGCCAGGGCCTGCAGCGCGACGCCGCACAGGTCCTGGGTGGAGACGCGGTTCTTGAATCGGATCACCCGGTAGCCGATTCCTGGGGCCAGCAGGCGCAGGACTTGGGCCTGCGCAGCGCGCGAAGCGTCTCATTCCCGAGCATGGCGGCATCGTCGGTTGATCGCGATTCGGCAACGCTGGTGGCGGTCAAGGCAGTCACGGATTCCTACCCGCTGCATGGCGCCGTGCAGATCCGCGATGACGCAGGTGCGCGCGCCGCCAGCGGTGCTCCGGCGCCGGGGACCGTCTGGGTCGAGGCCGAGGCCCTGCGCCGTCTTTCCCTCGGCATTGGGCAGTCGGTGCAGCTGGGCAACGCCCGGCTGCGCGTAGCCGCAGTGGTCACCAGCGAGCCCGATGGCATATTGCAAGTCATGGGTTTTGCCCCGCGGGTCTTGATGAATGTGGCCGATTTGCCCGCCACCGCGTTGCTGCAACCGGCAAGCCGCGTCAGCTACCGGCTCATGGTCGCCGGGGCGCCAAATGCCGTGCGTCAGGTGCGGGATGCGTGGACGGCAGCCCTGCAGCGCGGCCAGCGCGTCGAGTCGCTGGACGATGGGCGCCCGGAGCTGCAGCGCACCCTGGGTCGGGCGGACCGCTACCTGGGCTTGGTGGCGCTACTCACGGCACTGGTGGCGGCGGTGGCGGTCAACAGTGCAGCGCGGCGCTTTTGCCGGCGGCGCCTGGACACCGTTGCGCTGCTGCGCTGCCTGGGCTTGGCCCAGGGCAGGATATTGGGACTTTTTGCTGCCGAGTTTGTGCTGCTGGGATTGCTGGCGAGCCTGGCCGGCGTGCTGGCGGGCCTTGGGCTGCACCTTGTGTTGCTCAAGCTGCTGGCCGGCTTGCTGCGCGAGGCCGTGCCGGCGCCTTCGCTGGTACCGGGCTTGCAGGGCCTGCTGTGCGGCATGCTGCTGTTGCTGGGTTTTGGCCTGCCGCCGCTCGAGCAGTTGCGCGGAGTCTCGCCGGTACGGGTCTTGCGGCGCGATCTGGGCGTACCGGGAGCGCGCACCATTGCGGTGTATCTGGCCGGGGTGGGCGGGTTTGCTCTGCTGCTGTTATGGACCACGGGCGACGCCAAGGTGGCAGCCATTGCCGGGGGCGGCTTTCTTGCCGCGGTTGCGTTGTTTGCGCTGGCGGCGCGCGCCTGCCTGAGGGCCTTGCATGGCCTGCGGCGCATGCACGGCTTGCCGGCGCCGTGGCGCTTTGCCTTGGCCGCCTTGGAGCGCCAGCCCGCGGCGGCGCTGATGCAGCTGGTGGCCCTGGCGATGGGCCTCATGGCGCTGCTGGTGCTGGCGATCGTGCGTACCGACCTGATCGACCAGTGGCGCGCACAGGCTCCGGCGCAGGCACCCAATCGATTCATCATCAATATCCAGCCGGACCAGGCGGCGGCTGTGCGCGCGGCCTTGCAGGCGCGCGGCGTTGGCGGCGTGCAACTCGAGCCGATGGTGCGCGGGCGCCTGGTGCAGATCGATGGGCGCGCGGTCGGTCCGCAGGACTACGAGGAGGAGCGTGCCCGCAGCCTGATCGATCGCGAATTCAATCTTTCCTACAGCAGCGCGGCGCCGGACCACAATGTCATCGTCCAGGGCCGTTGGTTTGCCGACGATGCGCCGGAGCTGTCGATCGAGGAGGGCATCGCCAAGCGCCTGCACATCGCGCTGGGTCAGCGCCTGCGCTTTGACGTGGCCGGCCAGGGCATCGAGGCGACCGTGACCAGCGTGCGCAAGGTCAACTGGGATTCGATGCGCGTTAATTTCTTCGTGATCATGTCTCCGGCCCTGCTGCGCGCCGCCCCGCAAAGCTACATCACGGCGTTCTTCCTCCCGGCGGGCGGCGAGGGGACCATTGCGGCGCTGGTGCATGAATTTCCCAACCTCACAATAATCGACACCGAACAGGTGCTGGGGCAGGTCCGCATCCTGCTCGACCAGTTGATCGGCGCCGCGCAGTTCTTGTTTGCCTTCGCCCTGGTTGCCGCGGTGCTGGTGCTGTACACGGCGTTGGCTGCCTCGCAGGAGGAGCGCCTGCGCGAGGCGGCCTTGGTGCGCGCGCTGGGGGCGTCGCGCCGCCAGATGTCGCGCGCGCAGATGGCCGAGATGTTGCTGATCGGCGCCATTGCGGGGGCGCTGGCGGCGGCCGGCGCAGCACTCATTTCCGCTGCGCTGGCGCGGTTTGTCTTCGAATTTTCCTATGCGGTGCACCCGTGGCTTGCCCTGGCCGGCATCGGCGCCGGTATCGCAGCGGCACTGGCCGGCGCCTGGGGCTCCATGCGCAAGATCCTGCGGACGCCGCCGCTGGCCTCGCTGCGCGACGCCTGACGCGCAGGGCGTTGTACAGTTGCCGCCATGGAAACCCCTGCTTTTTGGATCGTTGCGGGCCTGGGCGTGAACGTGGTCGTCGTGATCGGCCTGGCCTTTGCATGGGTTCGCTCCCTGGGCGCCCAGCGCCAGGCCGCCGGCGCATTGGAGCAGACCATCGTGCGCCTGCACGAGGACAATGAGCGTCTGGAGCGTCAGTTGCGCCAGGCCCTGGATAGCGCGGCCAGCCTCAGCCGCATCGAAACGGAACAGCGGCTGGGCCAATTGCAGGCTGCCTTCGGCGCGCAGCTTGCCCAGACCAGCGGCACGCATACGGAGCAGCTGGGCCTGTATGGACGGGCGATGCAGGAGCACCTTGCCCAGATGAGCGCCGCGACGCAGCGCAATCTGGCCGAGGTGCGCGCGACGCTGGAAGCGCGCCTGCAGTCGCTGCAGCAAGGCAACGAGTCCAAGCTCGATCAGATGCGCGCCACGGTCGAGGAAAAGCTGCAAAGCACCCTGGAGGCGCGATTGGGCGAGTCCTTCCGCCTGGTGTCGGAGCGCCTGGAGCAGGTGCACCAGGGGCTGGGGGAAATGCAATCGCTCGCCGCGGGCGTGGGCGATTTGAAACGGGTACTGGGCAACGTCAAGATCCGCGGAACCTTTGGCGAGGCGCAGTTGGGAACGCTGCTCGAACAGGTGCTCCAGCGCGACCAGTACGCGGTCAACCAAGCGACCCGGCCAGGATCA
>Ga0075030_100005918_pt1 | contig 11010 bp, 10 predicted proteins | sample LitLauG_LLR_2012_FD_71393 | JGI IMG/M metagenome (GOLD analysis project Ga0075030, IMG submission 71393) | Freshwater sediment microbial communities from Pennsylvania, USA - Little Laurel Run_MetaG_LLR_2012 | ecosystem: Environmental > Aquatic > Freshwater > Creek > Sediment | place: USA...
ATATTGGTGATTGTCAACTGGGCCGATGTTTGGAAAAGAGTTTTCTCGATAGCGCTGCCCTGGTCGTTGCTTGGCGGGGTCCTGGGAATTATCGGATGGAATTTGGCGCCATGGTTGGGAGTCGCGCTCTGGTCCTTGCAATACAAGTTGCGGGTCACGGGTGCAAACGACACCTTTGAAGCCGCTGTGGGACAAGGACGGGCGGGGATCAGTTCGCTGATGCTTGTGTGGCAGACAGGCCTGGGAATTTTGCTGGGGCGTATTTTATCTATGCAGGAACCTGAAGTTGGAAATTCTGTGCAGATGGAATCCCACAACGAGGAAAGCAGTTCCCTTGGGAACTAAAGCTGTACTCAGGCAAATTCTAAATATGCTTTGTTTAGGTCCGACCGGACCTAGTTTTTGGCGCCTCAACCGGGTTTGCTGGCGGGGATGACTTCGTCGGCGCGGAAGAGCGGGGCGGCGGTGATTCTGCTACGCGTCGAGAGTTCGTCCGCGATTTGCTCGAGGTCGGCCTTGCCGAAGCCCATGCAGCTGACTTTTACTTTGCCGCCGGGCTCGATCAGGAAAATCGTGGGAACCATGGAGAGGCCGTAGGCGTTGGAGACGCGGTAGTCCTTGGGATCATCGAGCAGCGTGAGCAAAGAGAGCCCGTATTCCTTGTTAAAGGACACGGTGCTTTTCGCGTCGTCCTGCGAAATGGTGAGGATGGTGGCGGTGTCGCCGGAGTAGCGGTCGGCGAGGCGCTGGATGAAGGGAAGCGTGAACTGGCAGACGGGGCAGGAGATTTTGAAGAAGGCGGCAACAACGGGGCCTTTTTCGAGCAATTGCGCAAGCGAGTATTCCTTGCCGTCGAGGGATTTGAGGGAAAAGTCTGGGGCGGTGTGTCCGGCTTCGATGGTGGTCAAAGGTTCCTCCCAACCCATTAGAGTGGCGAATCTGCGTTTCAGTGACATGGGATCAGTTTAGCTCACTTCAAAAGTTGAGATCCTTCGCGCATCCTTATCGGATGCGCTCAGGATGACACCCGCCGTTGGGCCATATAACGACTCAATGGATGGTTTTGGTTTTGCGCTGCATGAAATCCATTAGGAGGTATTGGCCGAGGTTGTAGGGGGTGGTGAAGTAGGCTTTGCCTTTGCACATCTGGGTGATTTTCTGGACGAACTGGACGAGGCTGTAGTCGGTGGCGAGCATGAAGGTGTTGATCATGATGCCGGCGCGCTTGCACTTGTTGACCTCTTCCATGGTTTCGCCAACGACGAAGGGATCGAGGCCGAAGGCGTTTTTGTAGATGCGGCCATCGTCGAGGGTGAGGGCGGAGGGCTTGCCGTCGGTGATCATGACGATCTGGCGCATGTCTTTGCGCTGGCGGAGGAGGATGCGCTGGGCCATGCGCAGGCCTTCGCGGGTGTTCGTGTAATAAGGGCCGACCTGGACGCGAGCGAGCTGGCTGAGCGGAACCTCTTCGGCGGAGTCGTGGAAAAGGACGAGGCTGAGCGTGTCGCCGGGATATTGCGTGCGGATGAGGTGCGAGAGGGCCAGGGCGACGCGTTTGGCGGGAGTGAAACGATCTTCGCCGTAGAGAATCATGCTGTGGCTGCAATCGAGAAGCAAAACCGTGGCGCAGGAAGATTGGTATTCGCACTGGTGGACCATGAGGTCACGATATTCCATTTGCAGCGGAACTTTGGCGCCTTCGCGCCGAATGGCGTTGGAGAGGGTTTCGCTGATGTCGAGGTTGAGGACATCGCCGAATTCGTAGGGGCGCGAAATGCCGCCGGATTCGACGCCAGTGGAGAGGTCGCGCGTGTCGTGGCGCCCAAAGCTGCTGCGGCCAAGCGAGCCGAGCAGGTCCTGCAAAGTTTTGAATCCAAGGAAATCGATCGCTTTGTCGGTGATTTCGAAGCGCGCTTCCGGATTATCACGCGGTTGGGCTAGCGAGCCACCCGGCGTGTTTTGCGGAGGTGGAGTGACTTGCGGAGGCTGTTGTGGATTGATGAGGCCTTCCTGGGTCATGCGCTGGATTAATTTATCAATGAGGTCGCGCATTGCTTCGCTGTTGAGTGCGCCGGGATCCTGGAGGAGGTCGCGGAGTTCTTCGCTCATGGCGTCTTCGGGGAGGAGATCGCCTTCCTGGAGGGCGCGGAGGATGGCTTCGCGAAGGGCTTCCATGGAAGTGGAGGCGTCCATTTCGGAGAGGCCGTAGAATTGGGACTCGAAGCCGCTTTGCAGCAGGAAATCGCCGAGGCGCTTCATAAGTTCGTCGAGGTCGACGGCGTCGGCGGGTTCGCCAATGTATTTGCCGTATTTTGTGATTTTCATGTGGGCCTCAATCGATTGCGAAAGCGCCGACCTGAGGGTCGGGCAGTACGGTTGAGATCCTTCAGCCCGCAAACACCGCGGGCTTCAGGATGACGACCCTTCGTCGGGTCGTCAGTTGTAATTCCTGCGCGGGCGGCTGACCGTTTCGCGCGGCTCCTGGGGGCGCTGCCTTTCGGCGTAGAAGCCGCGCTCTTCGCTGCGGCCGATGCGGCGATGCGCCCAGAGACCTTCGAGAATCATTTCGGCGGCGGCTGCGGCGCGGGCTTCGTCTTTGCGATTGGTGACACCGAGCTTGGCGATGTTGTCGAACAGACCCTGAACCTTGGCGAGCTGTTCATGGCGCTGGGCGGTGGCGATGAGTTCGGGAAGCTTCAATTCGCCACCGGCTTCGAACCATTGCACGGTCGGCTGGAAGCTGACTTCGGGGAAGTGCTTCGAGAAAACGCGGCCGATGGCGGTGCGGATGAGCTCGCGGGCGATGACTTCAGCGCCCTTGAGTTCGCCCTCGTATTCGAGTTCCATTTTGCCGGTGATGGAAGGCAATGCGGCGTAGATGTCGGCAACGCGGGCGACGACTTGCGTTTCGCCGGCACGCGCGGCGTGTTGCTCGGCGCTGCTGACGACGCTTTCGAGCGTGGTGATCGGCAGCCGCTGGCTGACGCCGGAGCGGCGGTCCACGCGTTTGTCTTCGCGAGCCTGGAAAGCTATTTCTTCGACGACCTCACGTAGATAGTCGGGGACTTCGACCTTAAAGCCTGAGTCGCGAGAGGTCCACGCTTCCTGTCTGGTGATGGCGATGCCTTCTTCAACGGTAGAAGGATAGTGGGTGCGAACTTCGGAGCCGATGCGGTCTTTCAGCGGGGTGATGATTTTGCCTCGCGCGGTGTAGTCTTCGGGATTAGCGGAAAAAACGAGCAGGACATCGAGCGGCAGGCGCAGCGGGTAGCCCTTAATCTGGATGTCGCCCTCCTGCATGATGTTGAAGAGGCCGACCTGGATTTTGCCGGCGAGGTCGGGAAGCTCGTTGATGGCGAAGATGCCGCGATTGGCGCGGGGTAAAAGGCCGTAGTGAATGGTGAGCTCGTCGGAGAGGTCGCGCCCACCGCGAGCGGCGCGGATGGGATCAACGTCACCAATGATGTCGGCGATGGTGACGTCGGGGGTGGCGAGTTTTTCAACGTAGCGTTGGTCGCGCGGCAGCCAGGCGATGGGCGTGTTGTCGCCTTCGGTCGCGATGCGTTCGCGGCAGCCGCGGCAGATGGGATTCAGCGGATTGTCGTTGATTTCGCAGCCGGCGACGACGGGAATTTCCGGGTCGAGAAACTGCAGTAGGCCTCGCAGAATACGGCTTTTGGCCTGGCCGCGTAAACCGAGCAGGATGAAATTGTGGCGGGAGAGCAGGGCGTTGACGATCTGCGGGATGACCGTGTCTTCGTATCCGTGAACACCGGGAAAGAGCGGCTCGTCGCGCTCGATAGCGCGCAGAAGATTGCGGCGGATTTCGTTTTTGACGGAGACGCCCGCGGAGCGAGCATCGAAGTCAGGGATGCGCTTCAGCTCGCCCAGGGTGCGCGGCTTCGGATGACCTGCCGGGTGAGCGGAGGTGGTTGGTGTCATGGGGCCCCAATCTGCGGACCACTCGCGATAGCCCGCGTACAGCTAATTCAAACTGTGGCCATTGCCGCTGGCGCTTTGCCGCAAGGCCTTCTCTTTCAGTAGATGCGGCGCCCAGTCTCGGAGGTACCTGAGGAGGCGCTCCTGACGGTCGCTCTCTGTGCGGAGCTCGAGGATCTGCTGTTTCCAGAGCAAATCGATGGGCAGGCAGGAGGCGATGGTGTAGGCAAGCTCGCCGGAAGGGGCATTTTCGACATCGGCCGGGAGGCTGCTGAAGAGCAGGGTATGGCAGGTTTCGTAGATTTCGATCAACTGGTGTTGCGTTTTGGAATCAATGGGGGAGTCGCGGTCTTCGAGGTAGTCCACCTGGCCTTCGAGGAGCGGGTCGCTGGTGATGAGTTCAATAACGCGGAATGGATCGCGGCCGACGGTGATGATGTCCATGCGGCCGTCGGGATAGCGTTTGATGACTTCGAGGATTTCGGCGGTGCAACCGACGCGGGTGACGCCGTCGTTCATGGCGAGGAGCATTCCGTAGGGTGACCGGGCGTCGAGACACTCGCGTACCATGCGGCGATAGCGGGTCTCGAAAATGTGCAGGGGCAATTGTTCGCCGGGGAAAAGAACGACGTTCAGAGGGAACAACGGAATGCGATCGGGTCGCATGGGTGGCTAGGCAGATGATAGCAAATCGCAAGGCGAAGCGGTGATTGGCCCGATGTGGGGCGGGCCGACCTTTTCGTTTGCACGGACGGAGGAAGCGATTACAATACGACGGCTGCAAATCTCGCCCGTTCCGCGCACCGAGTTCCTGGGGAATTGAGCGCAATGGACCTTCCTAACGACAAGAACAAAATAATTGAGCACTACGATGTGCTGAGCCCTTATTACCACAAACTGTGGGGAGAGCACCTGCACCACGGGTATTGGGTGCGGGGAGACGAGACGAAGGAAGAGGCGCAGTTGCAATTGATCGAACATCTGGCGCGATTGGCGAAGATCCCGCAGGGAGCCCGGATATTGGACGTGGGTTGCGGGTTTGGCGGGAGCAGCGTGTATTTGTGCCGGAAGTTTGCCGCGACGACGACGGGAATTACGATTTCGGATGTGCAGGTGAGGATGGCGAACGAGGCGGCGGCGAAGGAACGCGTGAACGCGCGGTTTTACCGGATGGATGCGGAGGCGATGTCATTTGAGGAGAAGTTTGATGTGTTGTGGTCGGTGGAGTCCATTTCGCATTACCTGGATCGCGGGCGATTCTTTGCGGCGGCGGCGAATTTTATTCAGTCGGGAGGATTGTTCGCGCTGACGGATTGGTTCAAGAAGCCTGGGCTGACCGGCGCTCAGGAGAAGAAGTACATTGCGCCAATGGAGAAGGGGATGTTCGTACGGCTGGAGACGATGGGGGACTACGAATCCTATTTGAGCGCGAATGGGATGGAGATTGTTTGCCGGGAAGAGTTGACGAAGCGGTGCGCGCGGACTTGGGATCTGGGGTTGGAGATTATCGGGGAGCCGGCGTTGTGGCAGCTGGCGATGAAGTTTGGGCGGGACTTTGTGCGGTATTTGAAGGCGTTCCACGCGATGCGCGTGGGATATGAGTCGGGCGCGTTTGTTTACGGACTGCTGGTGGCGCGGAAAATGGAAGGGACTAGCCGAGTTGCGTCAGCAGGCCTTCCATTTCGGAGCGGGCGTGCTGATTGCCCTGCCGATTAGCCGCGGCAATCCCTCTGTTCAATAGGGTTTTCGCTTCGTCGGCGCGGTCGTGCTCCGCGAGGGACTGCGCGTACATCTGATAGCCAGGAACATAATCGGGATTGGCTTCCAATAGAGTTTTGAAGTGCGCTTCGGCGCCGGCGAGATCGTTTTCACGAAGGCATTCGAGGGCGATGCCGTAGCGCGTGAAAGCGTCGTTGGGATTCTGCGCGAGAAAATCTTCCAATTTCTGACGGCGGGTTTTGTTTTGTGCGGTCATGAGGGTCTTGCGTATTATACCTGGAGAGCGACGCGCGGCCCAGGAAGCCGGGTAAAAGGAGAGCGATGGCGAAGAGCAAGGTGAAAAGTGAGCGGGTGGACGGGTGGGAATTGAAGGCCAAGCCGGTGAGCGCATCGGCGTCAGAGATGGCGGAGGTGGTGCTGCCGGCGCAGACGAATGCGCTGGGTAAGTTGCTGGGCGGGCATGTGATGCACATGGTGGACATTGTGGGGGCGATGGCGGCGAGCCGGCATGCGAACAGTTATATGGTGACGGCGTCGGTGGACTATATTGATTTCAAGAATCCGGTGAACTTGGGCGAGATTGTGATGTTGAAGTCGCACGTGAACCGCGTGTTTCATACGTCGCTGGAAGTCGGCGTGGAAGTTTTTTCGGAGAATTTACTGACCGGGGAGCGCAAGCCGACGACGACGGCGTACGTGACATTCGTGGCGATCGATGAGATGACGAGAAAACCGCGACCGGTTCCACCGCTGATTCTGAAGACCGCGGAGGAAAAGCGGCGGTGGAGAGAGGCGGCGGGTCGGCGGGAGATTCGGCTGGCGCATCGGGAGAGAGAAAAGGGGAGATGAAGTGAAGATGAAGTGAAGATGCAATGAAGCAACGAAGTAACGAAGCGAAGAGACTAATCGGATGAGCTGAGACCCTTCGGGGCCTGCCTGGGGCAGGCGCCCCTCAGGATGACAAATTTTGCGCCGGGCTGGCCGAGTTGCCTGATTTAATTGGCGAAGCTGACGCGGACTTCGTCGGCGACTTTCAGGGCGTGTTCGACGCAGGTGCCGATGGCGGGGCCGTTGAGGTAGTTGCCGGAGAAATAGAGGCCAGGGAAGCGGGCGCGAAGGGAGTTGATCGCGGCGATCCGGGCGGTGTGTCCAAGATTGTATTGCGGGATAGCGCGGGGCCAGATGGTGACGTTGGAAAAGGCGGGATCCTTGCGAATGCCGAGCAGGGGTGTCATTTCGCGGTGGACCTGGGCGGCGAGTGATTCGGGCGACTGCTGCATTGCGCTGGGATTCGTGGCGCCGCCGACGAAGCTGGTGAGCAGAGTGTGGCCTTCGGGAGCGCGTCCGGGGAAAAGGGAAGAGTTCCAGACGGTGCCAAGGATGCTCAAGCCAGAGGAGCGTGGCACGAGAAAGCCGAAGCCGGACAGAGGGTCCGCGACATTTTCTTTTGCATAACCTAGGGAAACTACGGCGACGCCGGAATAGGCGATGGCGCCAAGTTGCGCGGAAAATCCCGGGTCAACGGACTCGAGAAGTTTGCCTGCGGTAGCTGTGGGAACGGAGAGGACGAGTCGCTCCGTTTCAATGACTTCCTCACCGCGCGGGCCACGCAGCGCGATGCAAAAGCGCGGAGAGTGTGGCTCCTGAGTGGAGAGAAGGGCTTCGATTCGCGAGATTTCCACCCCACAGCTCAGGCGCTCCGCCAGTTTTCCGGCGATGGCCCGGATGATGGTTTCATTGCCTTCGCGAAAAGTTTGCAGTGTGGGTTTTTCCCGCGGGGGTTGCGGCGCGTCACCACGCGCGGCTTTGCGCCGCTTCAGGACTTTGAACGCGCCACGGGTGATGCTCCCGGCGGCCTTTTCGGCTTCATAGAGAATGGGGAACGCGGCGCGAAGGCTGAGTTTTTCTGGATCGCCGGCGTAGATGCCGGAAACGAAAGGGCCGACGAGGCGATCGAGAAGCGTCGGCGAGAATTTGCGGCGGATGAAGGCGGCGACGGATTCATCGGGCTCGGGAGCTTCGCTTTTGCCGAGGATATCGCGAAGAATTGCGGTGCGCGTGCCGCCGCTCATGAACGAAGAGGTGATCAGGCCAGGTCCCATTGGAACGGCTTGAAGTTTTCCGTCGATCAGCACGAAGCGAGCGGCCTTAGGATCGGCGAGAACGCGATCTTCAAGGATGCCGAGGTCCTTGCAAATGGAACTGATGGTGCCGTTGCCGCTGAAGCTCTGTGGGCCGCACTCCAGGAGATAACCGTCGCGCTTGACGGATTGAATGACGCCACCGGGGCGAGCGGCGGCTTCGACCACGCGGACTGCGACGCCCGATTTTTGCAATGCGTAAGCGGTAGCGAGGCCGGAGATGCCCGCGCCCACAACCAGAGCTTCGACCCGATTGGACATGAAATTAGCCCCTGCCGCGGTTAGAGAGTTTTGGAAAAGAGCGGCTTGGATGCGAGTTGCTGCTTTTCCAGATAAGGATCAAAGACCATGGCCAGGTTGCGGATGAAGATGCGACCCAGCCAGGCGGTCCGAATCTCCTTGTCGTTGATGAAGACCAGGCCATCCTCCTGCGGCTTTTTGAAGCGTTCCAGTTCTGGAGCGAAATAATCGTCGAAATTAATGCCGAACTGCCTGGAAATTTCGTCTTTGACGATGACGGTGTGGCAGAGCAAGCGGCTGATGACTTCGCGGCGGATCAGGTCGTCCTGAGAGAGGCGATAGCCGCGCATGGTGGCAACGCCGTGATCGTTGACGGCTTTTTCCCAGGAGGGGATGTCGCGATAGTTCTGCGCGTAAGTGTCCTGAATCCCGCTGATGGCAGTGATGCCCATGCCGTAGAGATCCGCGCCGGCCTTGGTGGTGTAGCCCTGAAAATTCCGATGCAGGGTGCGATTGCGCTGGGAAACGGCGAGTTCGTCGTTTTCCTTGGCGAAGTGATCCATGCCGATGTAGAGGTAACCGGCTTCGAGGAATTTCAGCAGGCCGCTGCGGAAGATGTCGAACTTCTTCATGCCTTCGGGCAGGAATTTGACGAAGGAACCCTGCTGCTTTTTGAGCCAGGGCACATGCGCGTAGCTGAACATGGCGATGCGGTCGGGGGAGAGACCGACGATCTGCCCGACGGTATGGGCGAAGCTTTCTGCGGTTTGATAGGGCAAGCCGTAGATCAAATCCACGTTGATGCTGTCGAAACCGAGTTGTCGCGCGTTGGCGATCAGGTCGCGGGTGACTTCGTAAGGCTGAATGCGATGAATGGCCTTCTGAACGTCTTCCTTGAAGTCCTGGATACCCATGCTCAGGCGGTTGAAACCCATTTTGCGGACAACTTCGAGGTGTTCGCGAGAAGTGACGCGGGGATCGACTTCGATGCCGATTTCGGCGTCTGGCGCGAAATTGAAGCGTTCACGCGTGTAGCTGAAGAGATCTTCGATCTGTTCGGGGGAAAGATAGGTGGGTGTGCCGCCGCCCCAGTGGAATTGGGCCACCTGGCGATCGCGGGAGACACGGCTGGCGACGTGGTCAATTTCTTTTTTCAGGATGCTCAGGTACGGTGGCGTGCCGCTCTTATCCTTGCGGATGATGACGTTGCACGCGCAGAAGAGGCACAGGCTCTCGCAGAAGGGAAGATGCATGTAGAGAGAGACGGGGCTCTTTTTTGCCTGGGCGGATTGCATGGCGGATTCAAAATCGGCCGGGCCGTAAGCGTCGGTCCATACGGGAGCGGTGGGATAACTGGTGTAGCGCGGACCGGGGCGATTGTAGCGGTTGACGAAGTCCTCGCCGACGGAGAGGTCTTCGTGCATCTGCTGAAAAGTCGGGTTCATCGTAGGCACGGCGCTTTCCTCCTTGCTCAGGTGCGCGATGGCACGGCCGGCTGCGCCTGCTGCAGGGCGGCTTGCTGGCCGGTGTGAATGAAGAGCTGCGCATTTTCCACGGGCGTGTGCTGCAGAATGCCGTGGCCAAGATTCAGAATGTGCCCATGGCCGGAAAGCTGGGCGACGATTTCCAAAGTGTTTTGGCGGATTTTTTCGTGCGACGCGAAAAGCACCGCGGGATCGAGATTGCCCTGTAGGGCGACGCGGGGGCCGGCGAGTTTGCGAAGTTCGCTCAAGGAAATGCGCCAGTCCACGCTGAGGACGTTGGCGCCTGCTTTTACGACCGAGGGAAGAAGATGGTGCGAGGCTTTGGTGTAATAGATCACCGGAACTTTGCTGCCGAGGCCGTGAATAATTTCCTGGACAGCGGGAAGGACGAATTCAGTGTAGTCGCCGAGGTCGAGTTCACCGCACCACGTGTCAAAGAGTTGCACGGCGGAAACGCCGGCGGCGATTTGCGCCTTCAGATAAAGAATTGTGGCTTGCGCGATTTTGTGCAGGAGTTCGCGGAAGACTTTCGGTTCGCTATAGAGGAAATTCTTGACGGTGGCGAAGCCTTCCTTGGTGCGGCCCTCGACCATGTAGCAGGCAAGCGTCCAGGGCGAAGCGGCGAAGCCAAGAACGGGAACTTCGGGTCCAGCCTGCTTGACAGTGCGGCGGAGTGCTTCCATCAGGAAGCCGGTTTCGACTTCGGGATCAAAGATATGCAGTTTGCGGACGTCGGCCTCGGTGCGCACCGGTTCGGGAAGATTGGGGCCTTTGTCTTCGAGTTCGAGGGGGAGACCCATGGCTTCGGCGGGGATAAGGATGTCGGAGAAGATGATGATGGCGTCTACGCCGAGGCAGCGAAAGGGCTGCATGGAAACCTCGACGGCAAGGTCGGGCGTCTTGCAGACTTCCAAGAATGAGTGCTTGGCGCGGATCTCTCGATATTCAGGGAGATAGCGGCCGGCCTGGCGCATCATCCAGACGGGGAGGCGCGGCACGGGCTCGCAGCGAGCGGCACGAAGGAAAAGTTCTTTACGGGTGAGTGAAGGGGCCTCGTTTGTCATAAGTCCTGTGGTATCAGAATAACAAATCTGGCAGGTTCCGGGGTTGTGAGAAAGGTTATGCGTCACAGCAGGGCTGGCGTTGCGTTTTCAGGGGCTTACGGGCTGCAGTCGGTATTACTGCTGTTGTTGCTGCTGAGCCTGGGAGGTGTCGAGAGCCGGGTTGGAGGAGGCGGTGGCACGCTTGGTGCGGAGGACCATGGCGGGGGCGAGGTCTTCGGGTTTGGGGGCGGCGACAGAAGAGACGTGAACTTTGACGGTTAGTTCGCTTTCGGATTCACCGCGGTGGACGCCGCGGGTGGGCGGCACGTCGGCATAATCGCGGCCGACGGCGACGCGGATGTGGCGTTCGCAGCCCATGAGATTGTTGGTGGGGTCGAATTCGATCCAGCCGGCTTCGCCAAGATAGGCTTCGACCCAGGCGTG
>Ga0075030_100005921_pt1 | contig 11005 bp, 10 predicted proteins | sample LitLauG_LLR_2012_FD_71393 | JGI IMG/M metagenome (GOLD analysis project Ga0075030, IMG submission 71393) | Freshwater sediment microbial communities from Pennsylvania, USA - Little Laurel Run_MetaG_LLR_2012 | ecosystem: Environmental > Aquatic > Freshwater > Creek > Sediment | place: USA...
ACGACCCCGCCGAAGCCAAGGCGCTAATGGAGGCGTTCCAAAGTATGGGCCAGCATTGCGGGTTCGGCATGACGCAGCGCCATTTCGGCGCCGAGCCGTTCGGCCTGCTGCGCTTTGCCAGCCTCTATCCCGAGGGCCTAGTCAAAGGACTGAGGACCCGCTTCGCGGGCGTCGGCGATCTTGACCAACTGAGCTTCCAGACATTCAAAAATAGCCGGGAGTTGAACGGCCGTCACGCCACCTATCTGCTCGATTATCATACGTTCAGGATGGCTGACGAAACCGATGTCGACGATCTCGCACGCAAGGAGGCGCGACGCCTCAATTATCTGGCGCGGCTGTTCTTCGAACAGCTTGAAAACGACGACAAGATTTTTCTGCGGGTCGGCCATTTCGAGACGCCCGGCGAGGCGCTGGCGCTGCATCTGCTGCTGCGCGCCTATCATCCGCGCGCGCGCCTGCTGGTTCTGGATCGGCCGCCCGACCACGCGCGTGAGCGCGCCGGCCGCGTGATTGAACTGCGCCCCGGCCTCTATCGCGGCTATTTCCTCGCGACAGCGGACCCGGTGTTCGGCCCGTTTCCCGCCCCGGACGAGTGGCTGCGCCTGTGCGCCACAGTCGTCGCCTACGAGCGCGGGCGCGCTTAGCGCCCCACCATCTCGCGCGCTACGATCAGCCGCATAATCTCATTGGTGCCTTCCAGAATGCGATGCACGCGCAGGTCGCGCACGATCTTCTCGACGCCATAGTCGGCAAGATAGCCGTAACCGCCGAACATTTGCAGCGCCCGATCCGCCACATCGAAGCCGATGTCGGTGGCGAACCGCTTGGCCATCGCGCAGAGTTTGGCGGCGTCCGGCGCGTGAGCGTCGAGCGCCGCCGCCGCGCGCCACAGCAGCGTGCGCGCGGCCTCCAGCTCCGTCGCCATGTCGGCGAGACGGAATTGCAACGCCTGGAACTCGTCGAGCCGTTTGCCGAACGCCTTGCGCTCCTTCATGTAGGCCAGCGCCTTGTCGAGCGCCGATTGCGCGCCGCCCAATGAGCAGGCGCCGATGTTGAGCCGTCCGCCGTCGAGCCCCGCCATCGCGAATTTGAAGCCCTCGCCCTCCGCGCCGAGCCGGTTCTCGACCGGCACGCGGCAATCCTCGAAGATCACCGCGCGCGTCGGCTGCGCGTGCCAGCCCATCTTGCGCTCGTTGGCGCCGAAGCTGAGGCCGGGCGTCCCTCCTTCAACCAAAAAGGTCGAGATTCCGCGCGGCCCTTCGTCGCCGGTGCGCGCCATCACGACATAGAAACCGCGTTCGTTGCCGGCGCCCGAGATGAACTGCTTCTGGCCGTTCAGCACGTAATGGTCGCCCTGCCTGACGGCGCGCGTCTTCAGCGCGGCGGCGTCGGAGCCGGCGGCGGGTTCGGTCAGGCAATAGCTGGCGAATTTCTCCATGCTGAGCAATGGCGGCAGGAACGTTTCGCGCTGCGCTTGCGAGCCGAAGCGGTCGATCATGCCTGCGCACATATTGTGAATCGAGATGAACGAGGAAACAGCCGGGCAACCATAGGCCAGCCCCTCGAAGATCAGCGCCGCGTCGAAGCGCGTCATGCCGGAACCGCCGATATCTTCCTTCACATAGATGCCGCCGAAGCCGAGCTTGGCGGTCTGGGCGATCACGTCGATGGGGAAGTGTTTCTTCTCGTCCCATTCGAGCGCGTGCGGCGCGATTTTTTCGCGCGCGAAATCCATCGCCAGATCGCGCACGGCGATGTGGTCCTCGTTGAGCGCGAATTCGGCCATGTGTCCTCCTCAGGGCGCCAGATCGGCCGCCGCGATCAATTCCTTGACGTAAGGGTCGCGCGGTCGCGCAAAGACCTCCTGCGCCGTCCCGCGTTCAACGATCCGCCCCCGGCGCATGACGATGACGTCGTCGGCGAACGCGCGGGCCAGATCGAGGTCGTGGGTGATGAACAGATACGCGAGGCCACGCTCGGCCTGCAAGCGCGAGAGTTGCGCAACGATTTCGCGCTGGACGGCGCGGTCGAGCGAGGAGGTCGGCTCGTCCAGCACCAATACGGCGGGTTCGAGCACCAGCACGCGCGCGATGGCGACGCGCTGGCGCTGGCCGCCGGAGAGCGCGTCGGGGCGGCGGGCGGCCAAAGCCGGGTCAAGGCCGACGGCGAGCAACGCGGCCTCGGCGGCGCCCCGCGTGGGGCGGCCTTGCGCCGTGAGCCCCTCGGTGACGATCTCGCCAACGCTTAAGCGCGGCGAGAGCGCGCCCCACGGGTCCTGAAACACGATCTGCGCATCCGCGCGCGCGCGTCGCAGCGCCCCGCCTTTGAGGCGGGCGACCGGGCGGCCTTTCCATTCGATCTCGCCTTGGGCGGGCTCAAGCCGCAGCAGCGCGCGGGCCAGCGAGGATTTGCCGGAGCCGGATTCGCCGACCACCGCCAGCGTACGGCCCGCGTGCAAAGTGAGATCGACGCCCTCGACGGCGCGAGCGCCCCCGTAAGCGACGCTCAAGCCCCGGCAGGCGAGAACGGGCGGCCCCGCTTCGGCGCGCGCGGGCCGGACGGGCGCCGCTTCAAGAAGGCCCTGAGTATAGGGCTCGCGCGGCGCCGAAAACACCTTGGCCCCCTCCTCGACGACACGCCCGCCCTGCATCACATAAGCGCGCGTCGTATAGCGCCGCGCGAGTCTGAGATCATGCGTGACGAGGATCAGCGCCAGCCCCCGCGCGCGTCGCGCGGCGTCGAGGGTGTCGAGCAATCGCTTCTGCACGGTGGCGTCGAGCGCGGTGGTGGGCTCGTCGGCGATCAGCAGATCGGGATCATTGGCCAGCGCCATCGCGATCATCACGCGCTGGCGCTCGCCGCCTGAAAGCTCATGGGGATAAGCGCGCAGGCGCGAGGCGCCGACCCCCACCTCGTCCAGCAGCCCGCGTGCGCGGGCTCGCCCGTCGCCGCCTCCGTGCGCAGCAACCGGCGCGGCGATCTGTTCGCCGATCCGCGTCAACGGGTCGAGCGCGCTGGAAGGCTCCTGAAACACAAAGGCGATGCGGTCGCCGCGCAGCCGGTCGAGCGCGCGCGGGGTCGCGCCGATCAACTCCCCGCCCCGAAACTGCGCCGAACCCGTCACCCGCGCCTCGCGCGGCAGCAGCCCCAGCGCGGCATAGAGCGTCTGCGTCTTGCCGGAGCCGGATTCGCCCACCACCGCCACCGCCTCGCCCACCTCGACGGTCAGCGAGACGTCGCGCACGGCGAGGTTGTCGCCGTAAGCGACGCCGAGCTGCCTGATTTCAAACAAGGGCGCGCTCATCTTCGTCGTGACGGGTCGGCGAGGAAGGCGAAGCCGTAGAGCAGCGCCATCATCAGCAATGAAGGCGCGATCAGCAGCCAGGGCGCATCTTCGATATGGCGTGCGCCGTCGGCCACCAGCACGCCGACGCTGGTCAGCGGCTCGCGCACGCCAAGCCCAAGGAAGGACAGAAAACTCTCCACCAGAATAACGCGCGGCGCCAATGTCGCCAGATAGGCGAAGGCCAGCCCCGCCAGATTGGGCGCGATATGCCGCATGAGGATCGCAGAAGGCCGCGCGCCCAGCGATCGCGCCGCCAGCACGAATTCGCGGCGCTTGAGGCTCAGCGTCGCGCCGCGCGCCAGGCGCGCCATATCAAGCCATTCGACCGCGCCGATGGCGACGAAGATCAGCAAGAAGCTGCGCCCGAAGAACGCCGTCAGCAGGATCACGAAGAAGATGAAGGGCAACGCATAAAGCGCGTCGACAAATCGCATCATCATCAGATCGATCTTGCCGCCCGCGTACCCCGCCACCATGCCGTAGGCGACGCCGATTCCCAGCGCCACCGCCGAGCCCAAAGCGCCGACCAGCAGCGAAACCCGTCCCGCGAGCATCAACCGCGCCATCAGATTGCGCCCATTGGCGTCGGCGCCGAGCGGCAGCCACAGCGGCTTGATCGGCGCGACCACCTCCCTCTCGCGCCCGTCGGCGGAGACAGACAGGGTCCGCGCCGCCCCGAAGGCGTCGGACCGCTCGAAATAGACCAGCGCGCGCGGATCGAGCGCGATGCGGCCAACCAGCCGCACCCGCGCCTCGCCGCCTTCGATCATGATTTCGCTCGCCTCGGCGCGAAGGCGCCCCGCAACGCGCGCAAGCGCGGCGCGGGCCTCGTCTGCGGTCGGGTGTGGCGTCAGGCTCGGCGCCGCGCGGACATAGTCGGGGTAGACGCGCGCGAACTCGGCGCCCGTCGCCAGCGGCCCCAGCAGACTGAACGCCGCCACGAGCCCAATCCAAACGAAGCCCCATCCTCTCATCGGCGCGCGCGCGGATCGGCGACGAGATAGGCGACGTCGCTGACAAGGTTGAGCGCGACCACGACGACGGCCGCGAGCAACGCTGCGCCAAGGCTCACGGTATAGTCACGATCCAGCGCCGCCTCGACGAAATAGCGCCCGACGCCTGGCGGACCAAACAGGGTCTCGACCACCACCGACCCCGTCAGCACCGAGGCGGCGGCGGGGCCGAAGTACGAGATCAGCGGCAGGCGCGCGGCGCGGAACGCGCGCGCCAGCCGCACGCGCTCGGGCAGGCCATAGGCCAGCGCCGTCCGCTGGCTCGGCGCGTCGAGCGCCTCGCGCGTCGCGCTGCGCGTCAACCGCGCGACCGCTGCGAGTTGCGGCAACGCCAGCGTCGCCACCGGCAACACGAAATGGCTGACGCCACCCGTCCCGCCGACCGGCAGCCAACCCAGCTTCAGCCCGAACAACAACTGAAACAGCGGCGCCAGCACAAAACTCGGGATCGTCAGTCCAAGGCTCGCGAGCGCGACAACGCCCGCATCGAATCCCGTTCCCGCTCGCCGCGCCGCCGCCAGCCCCAGCACGATCCCCAGCGGCCACGAAACCGCCAGCGCCGCCGCGCCGATTCCCGCCGACACCGGCAGCGCACGCGCGAACAATTCCGCCACCGTGAAATCGCGCCAGGCTAAGCTCGGCCCCAGATCGCCATGGGCGAGCGCCAGCAGATAGTCGAGAAACTGCCGCCACAGCGGCGCGTCGAGCCCATAGACGCGGCGCAAGCTCGCCAGCGCGGCAGGGTCGAGCGGCCGCTCCAGATCGAAGGGCCCGCCCGGCGCGAGGCGCATCAGCGCGAAGCCGAGCGCCGCCACCAGCAACAGTGTCGGCCCGGCCGCCAGCAGCCGCACGAGAATCACCCGCGCCATCGGCTCTTCTCCAATATTCGCCCCCATCTTGCGGCCACATCCCCGCCGGTCAACGTCCACCATGTCAAAAGACATCGCACGTCTGCGGAATATGCCCGATAGGCCGAAGGGAATCCCGTATCTCGCGGGTGGTTTGAAAGCGGCGAATGGCCAGAATTCTTGTCGTGGACGACGAACCCATCATCGCTATGACCATGGCCGAATGGCTAGCCGATCTCGGCCACGTCGTCGTCGGCCCGGCCAGCGACCTCAATGAGGCGCTGACGCTTTGCGAGGCGGCGCTGGACGCTGCGCTGCTCGACGTCAGCCTCGGCGCCCACACGGCGGAAGCAGTCGCGGCGCGTCTGGCTGAGCGCAGCGTTCCCTTCGCAGTGGTGAGCGGGCACGACTCGGCCTCGACGCCTCCCGCTTTCGCAAGGGGATTGTCGCTCCCCAAGCCCTTCGGCTTCGAGGCCTTCCGACAGCTCGTCGAGCGACTTCTGAATTTACGCGCGTAAGGCGCGCATTGACATTCGGACCCCGATCACGACTTTCTCCCTGCGCCCTCACGACGTGAAGCGATCCCGTGCCGCAGGACTCCAAGCCATCACCCCCGTCCGATTGCGCGCGTTGTCCGCTGCGTAAGCGACCGGCGTTTGTAGCCAAGAGCCCCAAAGAGGTTGAGTGGCTGCAGAAGCTCAAACAAGGGCAAATGCGGGTTTCTGCGGGCGCCGACCTTTATCGCGTCAACGATCCCGCGCCCGAGCTTTACACTCTGTATTCCGGCTGGGCGTTCCGTTATCGCGCGTTGCCGGACGGGCGCCGTCAGATTCTCAATTTTTATCTGCCGGGAGACCTCATCGGCTTCCAATCGTCTTTGATTGGGCCGGCCGAGCATAACGTCGAGGCGTTGACGGATGTGCATCTTTGCACGTTCCGCCGCGCGCAGGTTTGGCGCATTTTTCAGGACTTTCCGGAACTCGCTTTCCAGCTCACCTGGCTGGGCGCGCGCGAGGAAGGCATGGTCGACGACGGATTGACCGCAGTCGGCCAACTCTCTGCGGCCGAGCGCATGTCGTCGATGATCGTCGGGCTGTTTAAACGCGCACGGGGGCTCGGGTTGGCGGAGGACGACAGTTTTGTGTTTCCGCTACGGCGGGAACATCTGGCCGACGCGCTGGGGCTTTCGCTCGTGCATACGATCAAGACGTGGTCGGCGTTGCGCCGGGCGGGGCTATTCGAGCAGACGGGAAGCCGCCTGAGGGTGGCCAATCCGCGTCTAACGCCAACGCTGGCGGCGTTCTTCGAACTGGAGAGACGGCAGCGCCCAATATTGTAGCGTATAGGCTTGAACGGCGAGATTGACGCGGCGCCTGTCCAGCGTCAAACGGGGTGCGCATCAGGGCCAGGTCCGCTCAAGTGAAACAACGCGCAGAAGCGGCGCCCGAAGCCGCGTCCCACGAAATGACGCAGGTCGGCGCGCTGCCGATTCGCTTCGACGAAGGCGACCCGCAGGTCATGCTGGTGACGTCGCGCGGCACGCGTCGCTGGGTCATCCCCAAGGGCTGGCCGATGAAGGGCAAGAAAAACTGGGCGGCGGCGGCGCAGGAGGCCAAGGAAGAAGCCGGAATCATCGGCAAGACCTACAAGCGACCTATCGGCGAGTTCCGCTATTTCAAGCGCCGCGCCGGCCATTTCGATCTGTGTCGAGTCGAAGTCTATTATCTGGGCTTCGAAAAGCGGCTGGAAGCCTATCGCGAGAAGGGACAGCGCGAGATCGGCTGGTTCGGGCTCGAAGCGGCGGCCGAGGTCGTCGAGGAGCCGGGACTGGCGGCTTTGTTGCAGACCCTCGACTTGTCGAAGTTCTACAAGCCGGTGAAGAAGAAAAACGGCAAGCGGGGCGCCAAGTGAGCATCCGGCGCGCGCTTCAGCCGTGCTTGATTTTCACATGCGGCAGGAAGAACGCGAGCAACCCGATGGCCGGCAGGAACGCGCAGACGTTATAAACAAAATTGAGGCTCGTGAGGTCCGCCACGAAACCCAGCGCCGCCGCGCCGAGCCCGCCGAGCCCGAACGACAGACCGAAAAACAGGCCCGCAATCGTGCCGATATGCCCCGGCGCCAGCTCCTGCGCATAGACCACCATCGCCGAGAACGCCGACGACAGGATCAGCCCGATCAGCACCGAATCGATCACCGTTCCCGTCAGCCCCAGATGCGGCAGCAGCAGCGTGAACGGCAACACGCCGAGGATAGAGACCCAGATTACATATTTCCGCCCGATCCGGTCGCCGATAGGTCCGCCCGCAAACGTACCGACCGCCACCGCGCCGAGGAACACGAAGAGCAGAACCTGCGCCGTCTGCAGCTCCACGCCAAACGTCTGGATCAAATAGAACGTGTAATAGCTGTTGAGGCTCGCCAGATAAAACGTCTTGGAGAACAGCAGCACCACGAGGATCGCCAGCGAGCGCAACACGACGCCGCGCGGGAAGCGGTCGGGCGCCGCTTTGGCGGCTTTGCGCGGCGCGGCGGCGTGGGCAGCCTGAAATCGCGCGACGCGGATCAGCAGCAGGATGGCGATGAAGGCGAGCGCGGTGAAGGCGAGCACCGAGGTCTGGCCGTTCGGCACGACGATGAACGCCGCCATCAGCGGCCCCAGCGACTGCCCGAAATTGCCGCCGACCTGGAACACGCTCTGTGCGAACCCATGCCGGCCGCCCGACGCCGCCCGCGCCGCGCGCGAAGCTTCCGGATGGAACACGGCGCTGCCCACGCCGATCAGCGCGACCGAGACCAGCAGCATAGGATAGCTGTCGGAGAACGCCAGCAGCACCAGCCCAATCGCCGTAAAAGCCATGGCGAACGGCAGCGCCCAGGGCATCGGGCGCTTGTCGGTCACAAAACCGATAATCGGCTGGAGCAGCGAAGCGGTGATCTGGAAGACCAGCGTGATGAGGCCGGTCTGGAAGAACGTCAGCGAATAGTTGCTGCGGAACACCGGATAGAGCGCCGGGGCGAGCGCCTGCATCATGTCGTTGAGCATGTGTGAGGCGCTGGCGGCCATTAGAATGCCGAGCGCGGCGGCCTGCCGGGCGGCGGGCGCGACGACGGCGCCTGCGCTCTGCGGCGCGGCGATAGGTTCAGCCAGACTCATGATGTCCCCGACAGCGCCCGGCGACTTGCGCGAAGCCGACGCGGCGCTGGTTTAGCGCGGAACCTACGTCCGCGCCAACCCGTCGAAAAACACTTAATCAGCCGTGAGGCTCATTTGGGCGCCAGCACCATGACCATCTGCCGGCCTTCCATCAGCGGCTCGGCTTCGACCTTGGCGACCTCCGCCGTCTCGGCCTTAACCTTCTGCAGAAGACGGTAGCCGATGTCCTGGTGCGCCATTTCGCGGCCACGGAAACGCAGCGTGACCTTGACCTTGTCGCCCTCCTCGAAGAACCGATAGACGGAGCGCATCTTGACTTCGTAATCGTGCTCGTCGATGCCGGGACGGAGCTTGATCTCCTTGATTTCGACGATCTTCTGGCGCTTGCGCTGCTCGGCGGATTTTTTCTGCTCGAGGAAGCGGTACTTCCCGAAATCGAGGATCTTGCAGACCGGCGGGCTGGCGTTGGGGACGATCTCGACGAGATCGAGGCCGGCGTCTTCGGCCAGCTTCTGCGCGTCGGGCAAATTGAGGACGCCGCGATTCTGGCCTTCATTGTCGATGAGCTGGACCTGAACGGCGCGGATGTCTCGGTTGACACGCGGGCCCCCTTTCTCCGGCGCCGCGGTGGCTTTCATGGGACGACGAATGGGCTCTCTCCTGGGTAAGTTGCACGGGGCTGGGAAACGGGGCGCTTAAACACGTCCGCTCCGCACACGATAGGCGTGCGGAGTGGGACCCGCAATGTCGTCTTCAGGAGCCGGGTTGTCAACGGCTTCCACGGGCGCGGCTTCCACGGACGACGGGCAAATCGTTCAAACGGCGCGTATTTCGCTCGTCTGCGCGGGTTTGGGCGTGTTCAGCCGCCGCGCCGCCCAGGGCAAGGCGAAACTGATCATCAGGAAGCGCGCAATATGGTGCGCGCCGACATAGAGCGGGTCGAGGCCGAGCGCGAAGGCCATCATGGTCATCGCCTCCAGGCCGCCGGGGGCGAAGGCGGCGAGCGCGTCGGGGAACGGGACCCGCGCCAGCCAGCCCGCGAGGGCGGCGAAGACGGCTGCGGTGGCGAAGGCGGCGAAGAAGGACGTTACAGCCGCCGGCAGCAGCATGCGCAACAGCCGCCAGTCGAAGCCGACGAAGCGGGCGCCGACCCAGGCGCCGATCAGCGTCTGCGCGACGATCTGCATGTCCGGCGCCAGCCGCCCCGGCGCGAAGCCGGTCCCGTGCGCCAGCATCGAGAGAAAGATCGAGGCGTAGAGCGAGGCGTTGGCGACACCCATCCGCTCCAGACCTTCGCCCAGAGCGGCGCCGAGCAAGGCGAGCGCGAGCGTCAAATAGACGGGATCGACGGCATAGACCGCCACCTGCGCGCTCGCGCCGACCTTCGCCGCCATCGGCAACAACGCCATAAGCACGAAGATGCGAAACACTTGAATGATCGCCACGCGCGGCAGATCCGCGGGCGAGCGCGCCGCGATGAGAAACACATAGGACAGCGCGCCCGGCACGGCGGCGTAGAAGGCGGTGGCGCCGGAGAAGCCGGGCCAGCGCCTCAGCGTCGAATAGGAGGCCGCCGTCATTGCGATCAGCGCCACGGCCATCACGACCAGCGAGAGCGGATAGCGCGCCAGCGTGTGGATCGTCGCGGGGCTGAGCCCCGAGCCCATGCCGACGCCCGCCAGCGCGATGGCGGCGCGTTGCACGATCTTGGGGAACGGCGCGGCGCGGCCGAAGGCCGCCAGCGCCGCTACCCCAAGCATTGCTCCCGAAAGCCAGCCCGCCGGGGCGCCGGCGCCGCCGACCACCGCGCCTCCGGCCAAAGCCGCGAGCGCGGTGAGAGGGAGCGAGCGCTTCAGGGCGTCAGCCACGCAACCAGCCGCCGTGTCGCTTCCTCGGTCTGGGCGGGCGCGCCGGCAAAACACAGCCGCAGCCGCCCCTCGCCGCCCGGCCCGAACGCGTAACCCGGCGCGACGCCTACGCCCGCCTCGTCGATGAGGCGAAAGGCGAGCGAGCGAGTGTCGTTGACGCCCAGCATTTTCGGGAAGAAATAAAACGCGCCCTTCGGCGCCACAAGTTCGACGCGCCCTGTCGCCTGCAACCCCTCGAACATGATGTCGCGGCTTCGGGCGAACCTTGCGAGCTGCTCGGCGAGGAACGGCTCGCCTTGTTCGATGGCGACGGTCGCCGCGCGCTGCGCCGGCACGTTCACGCCCGAGGTTGAATATTGCACGAAATTCTCGATGATCGGCGCCAGCGCGGGCGGCGCCTCCAGCCAGCCGATACGCCAGCCCGTCATCGCCCAGTTCTTCGAAAAGGTCTGAATGAACAGGATTTTGTCGTCTGGGGTCATCACGTCATGGAACGAGGGCGCGCGCTCCGAGCCATAGACGATGCGCCCGTATATCTCATCCGCCACGATCCACAGGCCATGTTTGCGCGCGATGGCGAGCGTCGCCTGCAACTCGGCGAGGGTCGCGACATAGCCGGTCGGATTGGCGGGCGTATTGAAGATGATGGCGCGGGTCAGCGGCGTGATCGCCGCCTCCAGCCGTTCAGGATCGAGGCGCCAGTCGGGCCTCGCCTCCAGTTCGACGAACACCGCGCGCCCGCCATTGGCGGCGAGCGCGCCTTCGAAATT
>Ga0075030_100005924_pt1 | contig 11003 bp, 7 predicted proteins | sample LitLauG_LLR_2012_FD_71393 | JGI IMG/M metagenome (GOLD analysis project Ga0075030, IMG submission 71393) | Freshwater sediment microbial communities from Pennsylvania, USA - Little Laurel Run_MetaG_LLR_2012 | ecosystem: Environmental > Aquatic > Freshwater > Creek > Sediment | place: USA...
GTCCCCGCATCACCCGCCCCCGGCGAGATCCATTCATGCTGAGCCGCATTCATTCCGCCGCCCTCTGGGGCGTCGAAGCATTTCCCGTTTCGTGCGAGATCGACGTGGGGCCCGGCCTGCCGGGCTTCGTGCTCGTGGGCCTGCCCGATGCCTCCGCGCGCGAGGCGCGCGAGCGCGTGTGGCCCGCGCTCCGCAATTGCGGATTTCAGCTGCCCGATCGCCGCGTCACCGTGAATCTCGCGCCTGCCGAGCGCCGCAAGGAGGGCGCCTCGGCCGACCTCTCGATCGCGCTCGGGGTGCTGATCGCGACCTCTCAAGCGCCGCCCGATCGCATGACGCGCGCGGGCGCGATTGGCGAGCTGGCGCTCGATGGCGCTCTGCGCGGCGTGCGCGGCACGCTCGCGCTCGCCGAGGCGCTGCGTGTCTCCGGGATCGAGACTTTGCTGTGCGCGGCGGCCGCGGCGCCCGAAGCCGCGCTGGTCGCGGGTTTGCGCGTGATCGGGGTCGACTCTCTCGCCGAGGCCGTGCGCTGGCTGCGCGGCGAAGAGTTGGCGCCCGCCTCGCCCGCGCCGCCCGATACCGGTGCCGCGGCGCACGACGATCTCTCGGAAGTGCGCGGGCAGGGCATGGCGCGCCGCGCGCTCGAGATCGCCGCGGCCGGTGCGCATCATCTGCTCATGATCGGCCCGCCCGGCGTCGGCAAATCGATGCTCGCGCGCCGGCTGCCGGGGATTCTGCCCGAGCTCACGCGCGATGAGGCCGTGACGGTGACGCGGCTTCACTCCGCGGCCGGCTTGCGCGCGCCGGGCAGCGGCCTCATGCGCCGCCGTCCGTTTCGTGCGCCGCATCACTCGCTCTCGCGCGCCGGGCTCGTGGGCGGCGGCAATCCGCCGCGGCCGGGCGAGATCTCGCTCGCACATGGCGGCGTCTTGTTTCTCGATGAGGCGGCGGAGTACGCGCGCTCGCTCCTCGATGCGCTCCGCGAGCCGCTCGAGACCGGCGTGATCTGGATTTCGCGCGCGGCGGCAACCGCGCGCTTCCCGGCGCGCGCGATGCTGGTCGCGGCCATGAATCCCTGCCCCTGCGGCTATCTCGGACACCCCAAGCGCGGCTGCTCGTGCACGCCCGCGCGGCTCGATTCCTATGCGGGTCGGCTGTCGGGTCCGTTGCTCGACCGGCTCGATCTGCAGGTCGAGGTGCCGGCCTTGAGCGGCGAGGACTTGGAGGGCGCCGCGCCCTCCGAGCCGAGCGACATCGTTCGAGCGCGCGTGATCGCCGCGCGCGAGCGGCAGTCGCGGCGCGGATGGCTCAACGCCGAGCTGCCGGCGCGCGAGCTGCGCGTGACGTGCGCGCTCGATGCGCCGGCGCGGCTGTTGGCGCGTGAGGCGGTGGATCGCTCGGGACTCTCGGCGCGCGGGATCTCACGTGCGCTGCGTGTCGCGCGCACCATCGCCGACCTCGCCGGGCGCGCGGGCGTCACCGCGAACGATCTCGCCGAGGCCCTTCAGTACCGCGCGTACGAGGAGCGGCGCCTCATGCCGAGGTGAGCGGGCGCGGAACGGGCCGCTCGCGGCGCCAGACGCTCACGGCAACTTACCTCTCCGCCCCGGCTCGCAGCCGCGGGTCGAACGGCTGGATGAGCCTCGGATCCGATCCTCGAGCGATGAGCGCCGCATGGAGGATCGGAACCCGCGGATCGCCCGGCCATCGGCGGCTGAATGTGTCGGCGAGTGCCGCCGCGTCGCGTGCGCGTCCGATCTGAACGAGGGCCACGGCCTGGCCGCAGATGGCAGCCGGCAATGTGTCGCCCAGCGAGCGAGCGAGCGCGAAGCTCGACTCCGCCTCGGCCCATCGCCCCGCCGCGGCCTGGAATTCTCCCTGGCGCGTGAGCGCTTGCTGGCCGTGGCCCCAGCTTCGCAGCCAGCCACGCTGCTCGTAGAGAAAACACTCCACGCGTAACCAACCCGCTGGAATCGTGACCGCGAAGCCCGAGTCGATGAGCCCGGGCGCGAACAGCCGAAACGCTCTGCCCCCGCGCAGCACGGCTTCGAGCGGGATGTACTCCGTGCGTCCGCCGCCGTCTTCAGGCGTTTCGCCCGGGAGTTGGAAGGCGGCCCGCGGCACGGGATTCACGAACCCGACCGGCGTGCCCGGAGGAAGAGACGCCGCCCGAAGGTCCATGAGCGAGTGCTCGAGCAGCGTGGCCTCTCGCAGCGTGCGATCCGCCGGGAGCGCATCGAACGTCATTTGCTCGCGCAAGGCGACCGCGCGCGCTTCCGCGATGAGAAAAGCGGTCAAACCCAGGAGCGCGATCAGCGTTCCCAAGTCTTCCGGAAGCTTTCGCCAGACTCGACCCTCGCGCTGGCGTGACGCCCGCACGAGCGCCGATCCGGCGGCGGCGAGCGCGATCGCGCCTCCCGCCCAGGGAATGTAGAGGTAGTAGAGGTACGTGTGATGAGCGAGTGGCAGCGCCGGAAACAGAAACGCCAGCAGCCACAGGGCGCCCGCCTCGATCGGATGGCCCGGCTCGCGCCGCTCCCATCGGATGGCCAACGCCACCGCGATGAGCACGGCGAGCGCCGCCGGCCAGCTCGCGGGGTCCGCGGCCGCCACTGCGTCGCGCATCGGCGTGCCGACCTCCGCGCACCAGCGCAAGTAGGTCGCGAGATTGATCGCGAGGTGGCCGGGCCCCAACGACAGCGCGTAGGCCTCGGAGCGCAGCACCTGACCCTCGATGGCGAGCCAGGCCGCCGACACGATTCCGGCCGCGAGCGCGGGCAGCGCCGCCCGCCAACGCCTTGCGCCGCGCCACTCGAGCGCGATCACCACGAGCGGCCATGCGATGGCGCTTTCCTTGGCGAGCGCCGCCGCGGTCGCGATGGCCGCCGCGCTCCAGAGCCACGGCGCGCGATCGCGGCGTCGGCCCTCGAGGTGGACGAGCGTCGCGGCCAGGAGGAGCGCGCAGGCCAGCACGTCTCCGATTCCGCTTGCCGCATGGAGCGGCGTAAACGCCAGCCCCGAGCACGCGAAGATGAGCGCGGCGGCGGCAGCCGTGCCCCGCGCTCCGCTGAGCCGCAGCGCCAGGGCATAGACGCCCGCGGCCGCCAGCAGATGCAATCCCAGGTTGACCGCGTGATAGCCCGCGGGCGCAAGTCCGAACGCGGCAAATTGGAGTCGCGCCGCGAGCACCGCCGAGAGCGGGCGAAACGTCGGCGGCGTGGGCTCGAGCCCGGCCGCGCGCGCCATCGCCACGAGATCATCGGACGTGAAGAACGTGCCGAGCGCCGCGCGCCACACCCCGAGCGCCGCGAGCCCCACGGCGGCCAGCGCGAGCAGGTCGACACGCCAGCGCGGACCGGCCGTCAGTCCCGCGCGCATGAGAAGTCGGACTATCTCAGCAGCACGGCCTTCGTGAGCGCCACGCGCGAGCCCTGCTCGAGCCGCACGCCATAGACACCCGGCGGCAGCGCGCGAGCACGGGCGATCGTGATCACGTGCGCTCCCGCGCCCAGCGTGCCGACCTCTTCCGAGTCCACGCGGCGACCGTTGAGATCGAACACCTCGAGGACCGCCGGCGCGTCATCCGGCAGCGAGAACTCGAGCACGAGTCCCGCGGTGCTCGGATTCGCGAACGCCGGCCGCACCGCCAGCTGGACCGACGCCGCGATCGGCGCCACCGAAACCAGCGTGCCACCGAGCGACCCGTCCGCGTTCACGTTCTGCGCGTAGATGTCCCAACCCGCGAGGCTGCGCGAGTCCTGCCACGCGAGGAGCGCGCCGCCCGCGCCGTTCGTGACGATCGTCGGCGACTCCTGATAGAGCGACGCATCCGAGATCGCGGCCCCGTCGGTCGTCCACTGCACGGTGCCGGCGCCGCTCACCCGCTGCGCGTACACATCGTTGTTGAAGCGCATGTCGTTCCAGGTCACGATCGCGCCGTGCAGCCCATCCGTGGTCATGGTGGTGAACTGCTGCGTGCCGGACGCGTTGCAGAGCGCGACGCCGCCGGCCGTCCACTGCGGGGCTCCGGTCGCGCCGTCCAGGCGCTGCGCGTAAATGTCGGAGCCGGTGCTGGCGTTGCGCCCGTCCTGCCACGACACGATCGCGCCGCCCGCGCCATCCGCGACGATCGAGGGCGAAACCAGCCCGTGAAATCCCGGGCACACCGCGACACCCTGAGCCGTCCACTGCGCCACGCCCGCCGAGTTGAGGCGCTGCGCGTACGCGTCGTACGTGGTGTTGCGCGTGTCCTGCCACACGACCACGGCGCCGCCCGATCCGTCGGCGTCGATCTCGGGCATGTATTGCGCGTTGACGGCGGCGGAGACTCCGACGCCCGAGGCGCCCCACAACGATCCGCCGGCGGCGCTGACGCGCTGGGCGAACACGTCGTTCGTCCCGATCGTGGCGCCCGTCTGCCATGCGACGATCGCGCCGCCCGCGCCATCCGAGCAGATCACGGGGTTGAGGTGATCGCCGGACGCCACGGTGAGCGCGAGGCCGTCCGCGGGCCAGCCCGATGCGATCGCGCCGCTCGAGGTCACGTGCTGGAGCCGCACATCGTATGCGGGGCCCGTGTTGATGACCTCCCAGGCGACGAACGCGCCGCCCGCGCCGTCCGAGACGATCACCGGGTTGCCGCTGCCAGTGCTGCCCGAGAGCGAGACCCCGTTCGCCGTCCACTGCGGCGCGCCGGACGAATTCAAGAGCTGCGCGAAAATCGAGGTGCCAGGGCCGACGCTGAAATCCTCCCACGCCACGATCGCGCCGCCCGCGCCGTCCGCAGCGATGACGGGAGTCAGTTGATCCTGCGCCGCGGTCGAGACGGCGACACCGTTCGCGGTCCACTGGACGAGCCCGGCGAGATTGACGCGTTGCGCGTATACGTCGAGCGAGACGCCGTCGCTGCGATCGTCCTGCCAGGTGATGATCACGCCGCCCGCGCCATCCGAACACGCTTTGGGATTGGTCTGATCGTGCGCGGAAGTGCAGATCGCGAGGTTGACGGTGGGGTCGCTCGGCCACGCGGCCCACGCGAGCGATGCGCTCGAAAGCAGGGCCGTGCCGATGAAGAGCGTGCTCGCGCACGCGGTCACGAGAGAAGCGTGGGATTTTCCGATGGCGGCCATACCGACCTCCGAGGAAGGGGACTCACCGGCTGGGTTGTCGGACCATCGCCACGGCGCCTTCAGGGCGGGGGCGTCTCGACCCGAGAGTATCGAGCCGGCAGGGTTTGATCGCAAGGCTCTCGTGGTCTTGCCGACATTGAGCTGCCGGGCGATCAGCCCGCCGCTCCCGCGTACACCCAGGCCCGCCTGCCCGAGGCGAGCGTGGCCTCGATGCGCTGATAGCCCGCGGGCTCGTAGGCGTCGGCGCTTGCGAGCTCGGCGTCGGTCAGCTCGAAGACCATTCCCCGCACCCGGCTGCTTCCGCCCGTGAATCTCACGATCGCGTGCCGGGCCTTGCCGCTCGATGCGACGAACGCCGGGTCCGCGACCTCGAACTGCCCGGCTTCGAATCCCACCAATTCATCGGGCTCGCCGCGCAGCGGGCGGCCAAACGTCGCGATCTGGACGGATTCCCGCTGGAGAGTGCCGTAAGAGAAGAGCAGCGGCATGGAACCTCGGGTGGTTGGGCGGCGGGCGCCGCCCGCTCACCTCACGTACGGATAGATCTCGTCGCCGATCCAGTAATACGTGAGCGCGGCAGCGAACAGCGTGCCGAGCAGCCACAGCACCCAGCGCCAGCGGCGCCACCCATCGCGATACGAGGAGTACTGGAGCGGAAGGTCCGCGGCGTACGCGGCGCAGTAGAGCACGTTCGCGATCACCGCGAGCACGAAGAGCTGGAGCATCGGCTCGAGCGCGAGCGCCGGGCGAAAATGTGGCCACGTGAATACGCCCCAGCCGATCACGATCGCCGCGAGCACCGCGTTGTACGCGACGCGGCGCGGCTCCCAGAAGCGGATCGCGTCATCGAGCAGCGGGCGAAGCGGCAGATCCCGGGCGACCGCTTTCATCCGAACGTGTTCATCAGGTAGGCGAGCCGCGGCGCGGCATCGTTGACCTCGAGCCGGCGCGCGTTGTACCGCGCGAAGCCGTGCTCGGTCAGCCAGTCTTCGGCGAAGTGCGGATTCACGAAATCGGGCCCCTTGCCGGGCCGATGCTCCTGGCTCACGAACGTGCCGGGCGTCGCTAGCCGTCCGACCAGCCGCTCCAGGCTCGAGAGCTGATCGGCCTCGCGAAAGAGCTGAAGTGTGCGCCGCTCGATCACCGCATCGAACGGACCCGGACACACCGACTTGAGCGAGAGATCGCCGGTCACGAACATCAGCGAGCCGCCGCCCGGGGGCGCGAACTCGTCGGAGAGGTGAATCGCCGGGCAAAGCTTGGGATCGACCGGTCCCTTCGTCTCGAATCGGACGATGCCGTCGTCCCCCATGCTGAATCCCGGAATATGGCGCAGCGCATGGCCCTGCTCGTTGAGCGAGAGCCGCGAATAGGTCGCCACCATCGGCGAAATGTCGAGCGCCACCACGTCGAAGCCGTGAAGCGCGAGCGCCGGGGCCTCCTGCGAAAGCCCGTTGCCGGCGCACAGGATCGTCTTCACGCCGCGCCGCTGGAGCAGGGCCGGCAGCGCGGGATCGGACGCCAGCCGATCCGCGGCCTCGCGCTCCGAGCCATCGAGCAGAGCGCTCTTCCAGTACTCGTTCCAGCCGGCGACATTGTGGACGTCCTTCGGCGGCTCGACCTTTTCTTCCTTGAACGCGTCCAATCGGCCATGCCCTCCCGGTTGGCTCCCCGCCCGCTGCGAGGGCGCCAGCCGCTCGGATCATAGATCGAATGCCGGACGTTTGCACCGCGAGGCGGCCCGCGGCGAGCGAGGGAGGGGTCCGCGCGCGGTACTGAGCCACGACCGCCCCAACTCTTTTCATCTCGGCGTGTCCTTCCCTGTGACGTCCGCCGCAATCGAGCGTTCCCAAGAGGGGCGGTTCATGTCCGCCCCCTGGGCCCAGCCGACCCCTCGAGGACGCCATGCGCACACTCCGAGCTCTTCTCGCCACCGTGATCGCCTTCACGGCGCTCGCCGCAGTCGCCTTCTCGCCCGCCTGCGCTGACATGATCGTCAACGACCGCACGCTCGATCCGCCCGGCCGCGTCAACGCCGAGCCCACCGTCGCGCGCGTCGCGAGCGACCCGGGCGGCGATCAGGTGATCGTCCTGTGGTGGGAGAACCAGGCGTCGACCGTCAGCCACTTGCGCTTCGCCGACTCCTTCGCCTTCTTCGCCGGTCCGGCCGGCTTCGTTCAGGAGGGCTCGCCGCCCGTCCCGACCGGCTATATCTGGTACAACGATCCCGTCGTCCGCGCGCCCAATCCCGGTGCGAATTTCGACGGCACGTTCTACATCGCGGGCTCGATGGTTTCGACCGGCACGCCGCGCCATCCGGCCATCGGGTTCGTCCGCGGCTACGCGTCGGATCCGAGCACGATCAGCTTCGATCCTCCTCATGTGATCTCCGACTTTGGCCCCACGGTTCAGACCACCGTGTACACTGGAATTCTCGGGATGGAAGTGTCCCCAGTCTCGAACGAGATCTACATCGTCTATCTGCCCGACATCGTCGGCGGCCCGCTAAACGACTACGAGCTCGTCACCTCGGCCGACGGCGCCACCTGGTCCTCGCCGAAGCCGCTCGGCGCCAATCCGGCGAACATCGTTGCCAATCCGCGAATCGTGTGTGGAAAGAATCCACTCGATGTCGCGTTCTACTGGGGCGAATCGGATGTCTCGAATCCGCTCTATCCCGGCCCGATCACCATCAAGTGCCGCACCTCGGCCGACGGCGGCGTGACGCTCGGGCCCATCACCACCGTGATGACCTACCCGAGCGGCTACCAGACCGACCCCGGCGACATCTCGAGCATCGGCTCGAGCTTCGGTTCGGTGTTCGATCGCTCGGGCGGCACCTACGACGGCACCACGCTCTTCGGCACCGGGATCCCGATCGACATGTCCGCGGACGTGTACCCGGATCCCGCCACCGCGCCATCGGTCAGGGAGATCGAGCCCAACGGTTCGGCGGCTACCGCCACGCCGTTTGGAAGCGTGGGCACCGTGCTGCGCGGAACGCTCGGATCGGGCGCCCCGGCCGACACGGACAACTTTTCGATCAACCTCAGCGCGGGGCAGGCGGTCTCGGTGAATTGCGATTCGACCGGCCTCGAAATCACAGACATCCTGATGAGCTGGATCGGCCCCGATGGTCGCGCCGTGTTGACCACGGTCGCCAACGGCGGTCCGAATGAGCAGTTCGCCTTCACGGCGCCGGTGGACGGCCACTACGTCCTCCGCGTCACGGGTTTCGCTTCCCTCTCCGACGGCTATCGGATTCGCACCGTGACTTCATCTCTGCCCTCGTCCGGCGCGCTCGATCAGCGTGACATGGCGGTCTCGCGCTTGCCCTCGGGCGGCGCATGGACCGGAACGCAGCGCATGCTGCCGCTCGATCCAATCGGCACCGCGCAGACCGGACTCACGCTCGGATGGAACGTAGATGGCGCGCTTTACGCCTCGTACAACAGCTACGACGTCACGCCCGGCACCGCGATCTCGCGCCGAGTGATCCGGCGCTCCGCCGACGGCGGCGCCACCTGGAGCGCGCCGGCCTCGATTTCGAGTGCCAACACCGACTGGATGCAGGTCTACAACTCGGGCTCCAGCAGGTACTTCAATGAGGGCCAGTGGTGCGACATGACGAGCGACGGAATCGGCATGTACACCGTATGGACCGACGGGCGCAATGGCGACTCCGACGTCTATCTGAGCTACATCAATCGCCGCGTCGGTGTGACCGACGTGACCGCGCCGATGGCCACCGGGTACCCGGGGGATCTCGTGCACGTGATCCGGCACGTTCAGAACTTCGACACGGCGCAGCCGTTCGACATCATCGTCAGTCCCTCGACGCCGTTCGTCAGCACGTCGCTCTCGAGCTCGAACGCGCACCTGGATGCGGGGCAAACCGCGGCCATCGATTGCGCGTTCACGATTCCCCTGAGCATGGCGCCGGGGACGACACGGCTTCTCATCGGGTACCAGTCCAACCTGCCTCCCTACTCCACCTACGTGGACGACTTCGGCTCGCTCACGGTGCTCGCGCCCGCGGGCGTGGGCAAGGGACCGGCGGTACTGGCGCTCGAGCCGGTCGCGCCCAATCCGCTGCGCGGTCAGGGCACGATCTCGTATTCGCTCTCCCGCGAAGGACCGGTCGAGCTGAGCGTGTACGGAATCGATGGGCGGCTCGTGCGAAGCCTGGCCTCGGGCACCGAGGCCGCGGGTGAGCACAGTGCAGCCTGGGATGCGCGCGATGTGGCGGGCAACGCGGTGGGCCCGGGCGCCTACTTCGTGGTGATGCGCGCCGAGGGCAGGAGCCTCACGCGGCGGATGGTGTACCTGAGGTAGCGAGGCGGCCGCGCCTGGCCCGGCGTGGTGATGGATGACCCGGCCGCCTCTGATAAGATCGGCGGCCGGTGAGCCCCGTGCTGCCCCTGCTCCGCAAGAAGCGCGTCTGGATCCCGCTCGGCCTCTTCATCCTCTACACCGTGGCCGGGTTTTTCATCGTGCCCGGAATCGTGCGTCAGCAGATCGTTTCCGGCATCCGGCAGAATATGAAGCGCGAGGCCCGGCTCGATCGCGTGCGCATCAATCCGCTGGTCTGGTCGGTCACCCTGATCGGCTTCGAGCTGCGCGATCCGGACGGCACCGTCTTCCTCTCGTTCGACCGCATGTACATGGGCCTTCAGGCTTCGAGCCTGGTGCGATGGGCCATCACGCTGCGTGACTTCAAGCTCGATGGCCCGCGCGTCCGCGTGCGCCTCATGCCCGACGGCAAGCCCAACTTCAACGATTTGATCCCGCAGCAGCAGGGCAAGCCGCCGCGCCTCGTCGTCGGTCGCTTCGAGATCCACCGCGGCTCGGTCGAGGTGACGAACCTGCAGTCTCCAAAGCCGCTCGATGCGACGATCGTTCCGATCGAGCTGGACCTTCGTGACTTCACCACGATCCCGGACAAGTCGGGCCACTACGAGATCACCGCGACCGACCCTGGCCAGGGCACCTGGCACTGGACCGGCGATCTCGAGTTCGAGCCCATGCACTCTTCGGGCGTGCTCGAGATCTCGGGCACGAGCGTCCCCGCGCTCGCGAACCTGGTGCGCGACGAGATTCCGTTCGAGGTCTCAGACGGCCGCTTCGGCTGCCGTGTCGCGTACCGCGTGGATGCGCGCGGCGACAGCCTGATCGCGCGCGTTCAGAACACGGTGGCCGCGGTCACGGACTTGCGCCTGCGCGAGAAGGAGTCGAAGGCCGAGCTGATGTCCATGGATTCGCTGACGGTCGCGGGCATCGCGCTCCACTACCCCGAGCAGACGGTGGACGTCGCGCGAGTGCGGGTGGCGGGAACGCGCGTCCAGGTGAGGATGAACGCCGACAGCACGATCAACTGGCTCGGAGCCCTCGGGATCTCGCCGGCCAGGTTGTCGGCCCTGGCGGCGCCGACTCATTCGGCGGGCATGAACGCTGCGGCGGGCGCTGCGGCGAGCGCGGCGGGGGGCGCGGCGCACGCGGAGGCTCCCGCGGCCGGCGGGCGCGGCGCCACGGGAGCGCGCGGCGCGGCCGCTTCGCCCCTCGCCGCCTGGAACGTGACGCTCGGCGAGCTCGCGGTGCGGCGGCTCGCGATCGACATCGAGGATCGCACCGTGGATCCGCTGTTCGGGGTCTCGATCAACCCGATCGACATCACGCTTCAGCATCTCGATTCGCGCCCCAACACGAAATTCGATCTCGACGTCAGCGTCACGATCGCGGGCAAAGGCCACCTCGGCGTGACCGGATCCGCCTCCGCGCAGCCGCAGGCCGCCGATCTCGACCTCAAGCTCACCGACTTTCCGCTCCCGATCCTCCAGCCCTACATCAACTCGCGCGCGAAGCTCAGGCTCGTCT
>Ga0075030_100005925_pt1 | contig 11002 bp, 13 predicted proteins | sample LitLauG_LLR_2012_FD_71393 | JGI IMG/M metagenome (GOLD analysis project Ga0075030, IMG submission 71393) | Freshwater sediment microbial communities from Pennsylvania, USA - Little Laurel Run_MetaG_LLR_2012 | ecosystem: Environmental > Aquatic > Freshwater > Creek > Sediment | place: USA...
GAACTATTCGGAAGACCCGAATACGACCCCCAACGGCGGGGACCTCGGCTTCCTGCCCGAATCTTCGCTGGATAAGACGAGCCCCGATCTGCGCCGCCTGGTGCTGTCGCTCGGGCCGGGTGAATTGTCGCCGATCCTGCATACGGGCGACATCTACCGGGTACTCAAGATGATTTCCAAAGAGCCGGCCGGACAGCGCGACCTCAGCGATCCGCGAGTCCAGCAATCGATCCGCGAAACGCTGCTAAGCCGCAAAGACCAGTTGCTGAAAACGGCGTATTACGAAACTGCCCGCAATGGCGCGAAGGTGGTCAATAATATGTCGCAGAACGTGCTGAACAATTCGGGCACAGGCAACAGCGCAGGCAAGAAGTAACGAATCTCACGCGCGCTAACTGGACGCTCTGCTCGCAGCCAGCACCGAATCCAGAATCTGATCGCCGATGTCCTTCACTGTGCCCGGCGAGTGAGACAGGAAAAGCGTGCTGGTGTGATCGCTTTCGCCGATGGCTTTCAGGGTATCGAAATACTGTGTCACCAGCACCAGTTGCATGACTTCGCGGGAGGAAGCGCCCTCCACCACCTTCTGAAACTGTTCGATTGAGTTCTGCAGCCCTTCGATAATCGCGCGCCGCTCATTGGCAATGCCCTGGCCCTGCAGCGCTTTACTCTCGGCTTCCGCCTCGGCCTTCTTCACCACGAGGATTTTTTCCGCCTCGCCGCGTGCCGTCGCAGCCACCTGCTCGCGCTGTGCGGCGTTGATGTCATTCATAGCGGATTTGACCTTCTGATCGGGCACGATATCGGTCACCAGGACGTTGACGATCTCGTAGCCGAACCCTTCCATATCGCTGTCCAGTTCCTTCTTTACGGCAGCGGCAATACTGGCCTGGCTGGCGAAGACGTCGTCGAGCGTCATGCCGGGAACGTGGCCGAGGATGACCTGTTCCACATACGATTTGATCTGCGCGGTGGGGTCCGACAATTTGTAAAAGGCATCGTAAACCTTCTCCGGACGAATGCGGTTCTGCACTGAGATTGGTATGGTGACGAACACATTGTCCTTGGTTTTGGTTTCCATGGTCAGCGTGATCTGATTCACGCGCAGGCTCATGACCCCGGCGAGGGCGTCGAACCACGGCATCTTCCAGTTCAGGCCGGCCTCGGCGACGCGCAGGAAACGTCCGAAGCGCGTCACGATGGCCACTTGCGCTGTGTTGACGGTAAAGAAGCTCCCGAGCATGGTGCCCAGTGCAAGGAACAGAACAATGATGATGCTTACCCAGTAAAGCGCGTCCATCGTTTCTCCAGTCGAGCCCGATCCAGTCTCCAATCAGAGCCCGATCCGGCTACAGTCAACGGCCCGTGCCGGACGACTCGATTATGGCAGGCGTGGCAGCCACGCGCACGTTGCTGCTGGTTGACGCAGTAGGTTAACCGCTGTTACCTACTCGGGCGGAACTTCGCGGATCCGCACCATGCGGCCTTCCACCGTGACGCGCCCATCCGCGATGGCGTGGATTGCCTTCGGGTAAGTGGCGTGCTCCTGCGCCAGAATACGGGCCGACAAGCTATCCACGGTGTCCGCATCGAATACCGGTACCGCCGATTGCAGAATGATTGGTCCGGAATCGAGCGACTCATCCACAAAATGTACGGTACATCCCGCGATTTTGACGCCATAGTCAAGCGCCTGTTTTTGCGCGTCGAGGCCAGGAAAGGCCGGGAGCAGGGAAGGGTGGATATTCAGAATCCGCCCCGGAAAAGCGCGAATGAAGCCGGCGCTCAGCAGGCGCATGAAGCCGGCCAGACAAACGAGTTCCACGCCGTGTGTCTGCAGTTCTTCGATGGCCAGACGGTCCCAGGCTTCGCGATTGAGCCCGGCCGAGGGGATGACGCGCATGGGAATGCCTCGCTCGCGCGCGATATCGAGGCCACCGGCGCCGGCCCGGTTGGAAATCACGACCGCGATTTCGGCTTCCAGCCTGCCCACCGCGATACTGTTGGCAATCGCTTCGAAGTTCGAGCCGCGACCCGACAGCAGGATCCCCAGCCGCATTTCTAGCGGTACTCCACGCGTCCGCGTCCACGCCGCTGCGGGATGATTTCGCCTACGACCCAGGGTTTCTCTCCCGCCCGTTTCAGCGTGTGCAGCGCGGCATCTGCTTTCTTTTTATGCACCACAAAAATCATCCCCACACCCAGGTTAAAGGTGCGCCGCCAGTCGTCCAACGGCACATTGCCGATCACTCGCAGGAGTTCAAACAGCGGCGGTACTTCCCAGGAGCTTGTATCGATGGAAGCCGCGAGTCCCTTCGGCAGGACGCGCGGAAGGTTATCGGTAATTCCGCCGCCGGTAATGTGCGCGGCGCCACGAATGGAAGATATCCGTACTAATACAGAAATTGCCTTCAGATAACTCCGATGAACTTTCAATAATTCATTGCCGAGCGTCGTGTTGGTTTCCAGCAGCAGAGAATCCAGACTTAATTTAGCGACATCGAACAGCAATTTTCTCGCCAGTGAGTAGCCATTGGTATGCAGCCCGGTAGACGGCAGCGCAATGAGCACATCCCCTGCCTTGGTCCGTGCGCCATTCAGAATAGCGGCCTTTTCCACTACTCCGACGATGGTGCCAGCGATGTCATATTCGCCATCCAGATACATTCCGGGCATCTCCGCGGTTTCGCCGCCGATCAGCGCGCAGCCGTTCGCCGCACACCCGCGTGCAATGCCGGAAATCACCTGCGCCGCTACTTGCGCGTCCAGTTTTCCGACAGCCAGATAATCGAGGAAAAACAGCGGACTGGCACCCTGTACGGCAATGTCATTCACGCAGTGATTCACCAGATCTTCGCCCACTGTGTCATGGCGGCCGGCAGCGAAAGCGACCTTCAGCTTCGTGCCGACTCCGTCCACAGAGCTCACCAGTACCGGCTGTTTCATCTTTGGCAGCGCAAAGCAGCCGCCGAATGAGCCGATTTCGGTCAAGACGCCTTTGGTAAAGGTGGAGCGGGCCATTTTACGGATGGCGCCGACGGCGCGGTCGGCTTCATCGATGTTGACTCCGGCGTCGCGATAAGAAACAGGATTTACCATGAGGGGAAACGAACCAGTATAACGTTTGAGAATCTCTAACTCTCCAGCAGGAAAGTTACCGGGCCGTCATTGACCAGTTCCAGCTCCATGTGCGCCTGAAAAACGCCCGTCTGAATCAACAGGCCGGACTCCCGGATCCGCCCGAGTGTGTAGTCGTAAAGCTCGCGTGCCAGGGCGGGCGGCGCGGCTGCATCGAAGCCCGGCCGGCGGCCCTTACTGCAATCGCCGTAGAGCGTAAACTGAGACACCAGCAGAAGTGCGGCGCCGGTATCGAGGGCGCTCCGGTTCATGCGCCCTTCGTCATCGGAGAAGACCCGCAGATGCACCAGTTTCTGCGCCAGATAGTCGGCCTCTTTAGTTCCATCCGACCTGGATATCCCGATCAGGACCACCAGCCCGGGGCCAATCCGGCCTTCTAACTTACCCTCGACGCTGACTGACGCCCGGGTCACGCGCTGGATTAGAAATCGCACACTTGCACCTTAGCTCCTGAGTCTACTAATTCAATTTAACCCGCGACATGATATAGTCATTCGTTGGGAGAATTCATGGCAAGACCAAAATCCATTAACAGCAACGCATCTATCCTCGAATACGCGCTTCGTCATCTGGAGCAGGAACGTGATGAGATCCAGACAAAGATCGATCATGTCATGAGCCAGCTGGGTACGAAGAAAGCGGCTCCGGCCGCGGCCGCCGCTGCTTCAGTTGCCGCTCCGGCTGCCGGTCCCGGCCGTAAGAAGCGCACACTGAGCGCTGCAGCCCGCAAGAGAATTGCTGCTGCGCAGAAGAAACGCTGGGCCGAACACCGCAAGACTTTGGCCAAGTCGGCTAAAGCTACGGCTAAGGGCGAATAACCGGTTGTTCAGGGCCTGTCGTTAACCTGCCAGTTGTACTTTTGAACGATTTCGGCTACCGGGCCCGTGGCCGCAATCGTTCCTTCCAGGAAGAACACCGCTTCATCTGTGAGGCGCCGCACAAACGGCACGTCATGACTGATGATGATTTTTGCCTGCGGTAACCCGGCCAGTAACTTCGCGAAGGATCGCTGTCCCGGCGGATCGAGAAACGTGGTCGGCTCATCCAGCACCAGCAGTTCCGGCTCGCACGCCAGTACGCCGGCAAGCGCCGCGCGCTTCTTTTCCCCGGCACTGAGTTGCCACGGTGCTCTGTCTGACAGCGCAGCAATGCCGACAAGGTCCAGCGCTTCGAGAGCACGTCGGCGCGCCTCATCCGTTGCATAGCCACGCGCGGCGGGACCGAACGCAACATCTTCCAGTACAGTGGGCATGAACAACTGACTGTCCGAATCCTGGAACACCATGCCGACTCGTTTCCGGATATCCGCCAGGTTTTCCTCTTTGACTTCCAGCCCGTTGATTGCCACATATCCCGATCCGCGCAGGGTGCCGTTCAGATGATGCACAAAGGTTGTTTTGCCTGATCCGTTGGGCCCCAGCAGAGCTACTGTGCGGTTGACTTCGAGCTCGAAGTTGATGCCTTTCAGCGCCTCGACGCCGTTCTCGAAGCGATAACTCAGGTTGCGGACATCGACCAACGGCGCTATCGTCACGGAAGGGCCACCCGTATGCCTGCGATTGCGGCGCAGATCAGTACTGCCAGGGCAGCGTCGAGTGGCCGGAACGCGGCGCTCCGGTTCGCCGGCAGCCGCCCTGCGAAGCCGCGCGCCACCATGGCCCGGTGAACCGCCTCGGCGCGGCTCCACGCACGTGCGAACAGCACGCCCGCAATGGCCGCCACGCGGCGAAATTCAGGCTTCAGGAGATTGCCCGCACGGCTCTGGGCCGCGATACGCATCGCCTCGGCCTCATCCATAAGTACGGACAGGTAGCGATACAGAAACTGCATCACCTGCAACAGGAACCGGGGAAGACGGAGCAGTTCGAGGCCCTCGATCAGCCGCGGCATCGGAGTTGTCGCGACCAGCAATAATGCGGCCGACGCGGAAAGATAGCTTTTGAGAACCATCATTGCCGCTCCATTGACTTCACCGCTGACCAGGCTCAGGATTGCAAAACACAGCGCGAACGGCAGCACCGCCGCGGCGCGTGTAAAAAAGGCACGCAACGGGACGTGGGCGGTCATGGCGCCAGCCAATACTAGAACACAGGCAACTGCGCTGAACCAACTAACTGCGCCGCGCATGGTACTTACGGCGATCAGAAATGTCAGGATGACCGCGATCTTGACGGTTGGGTGCAGGCGATGCAGTTGGCTCGAGCCGCGGCTCCAGTCTTCAATCCGCCGCTGCCGCAAGTCAGACGCCTTCCGGCTTCGGCGCTTCTGGCGACACAGCCGCTCCCGGTGAACGGAGCGCACGGCTCAGCGCCACGCAAACAAAATAGACGACGGCAACTCCGATGAAAGCCGCCATCACACGCCCCGGCAAGATGCCGCCGGCAAAGGGCAAGCGGTAGTCGGCCATCGGCGCCGCGAACAGCGCCTTCGCAGCCGTAGCGGTTCCAGTAAGGTTTTCGATACCATCGGGCCACTCCGATGCCACCAGCGCCCCGGCGCCCGCCAGCAGTCCCGCTACGCCCACCACGGCGCCAGTGGTCCGCCGCGCGGCCGCGTGCGGTTTGCGGATGATGCCGGGCTGAATCCGCTCCAGCGCTCCGACCACCGCGACAGTGATCGCGCCCTCAATGATTCCGCACAGTACGAATACGCCTGCTGAAATCGCCAGTGCAACCCGCGGAATCGCGACGCCGGAGACCAGTAATTCTCCCAGCGCCAGTGCTGCGCTTACAGCAACCGAGAGGAAGCCTCCAACAAAGATGCCGCTCCTGCGTCCGCGCATCAATGCGTAGGGCACATAGCCAGCCAGAACTCCCGCGATGGCCATGTTGAACACGTTGGCGCCGAGTGCGAGTACGCCGCCATCCTGAAAAATCAGCGCCTGTGTGATGAGGATCGCGGTCATCACGATGGATGCCGCCGCCGGACCCAGCGTCACAGCCAGCAGCGTGCCGCCCACCAGATGGCTGCTGGTGCCGCTCGCGACCGGAAAACTCAGCATCTGCGCCGCGAAGATGAACGCGCCCATCACGCCCATCAGAGGAATTTTGTGATCCTGGAAGTTGCGCTGCGCGCGCCGGGCCATACCGGCCACCACGGGCAGCGCGATCACGTCCATCGCCGCTGCTGCCGGTGTGCTCAAAAAGCCGTCGGGTATATGCATTGCCCTGTTTTCACGGTATCACGTTGCTTATTTTCGTGCGACGCCCGCGGCGCCGGCGACAAGGGCTAAGCGGCGGCTAATATGGAGCCATGAGTGGCCTCGCGCGTATCGGGGTGGCGATCGATTCCGCCCTGCTTTCCAGGTTCGACCGTCTGATCGGGCAGCGCGGCTACACCAACCGCTCCGAAGCCTTTCGTGATCTCATTCGCGACCAGTTGGTTCACGAAGCCTGGGAGTCACCCGAAAGCGATGTTGTCGGCACCGTCACGCTGGTTTACGACCATCATGTGCGGCTGCTGAACGAAAAGCTCACCGGCCTGCAGCACGATCATCATCACAACATCGTCTCCACCATCCACGTCCATCTGGATCACGATAACTGCCTTGAAGTACTAATCGTGAAAGGCAAAGCGAAACATGTGCAGAAAATTGCCGATGCGCTGATCAGTACCAAGGGCGTCAAGCACGGCCGCCTGACGCTTACGACGACCGGCGCCGGGCTCTGAGTAGGCCTTTTTACCTATTCAAATTAGTTGGTTCGGGGAGTACGCTTTGTTTATGAAGCCTGCAATTCTGCTGCTGACGATCGCACTGGTAGGTTACGGGCAGACAAGTACGACGTCGCCTAAATACGAGGAAGCGTCAATAAAAGCAAACACCGACGGCGGCTTTCGTTTTGCGTTTCAAATCGATCCCGGCGGCACGCTTGCGGCCACCGGGATTACTCTCAAAAGGCTAATGATGACGGCGTATAACGTCCATGGTTTCCGCATTGTTGGAGGCCCCGATTGGGTGGATTCAAGGCGCTGGAACGTGCAAGCGAAGCATGACGGAGCGGCCTCGCCTGATCAGATTCATAAGATGCTCCGATCTCTACTCGAGAACCGCTTCCAACTCCATACCCATTCGGAAACGCGGGAAATGCCCATCTATGAACTCTCCATCGGCGGCAACGGTTCAAAGGTTCCGAGAACGGAAAATGGCGCCAAACACGACGTGCGGGCCAGGGCGGGCTCCATTCAGATCACAAATGAGATGTCAGCTACGTTTGCCAGCCAACTCTCTTACGCCTTAGGAACGCCCGTGCTCGATAAAACGGGCCTTCGTGGCGAATTTGATTTCACGCTGCGGTGGACCCCAAAACCTGGCGAGGATGGTGGTCCCACCGGCTCCGGCTTACCGCCCGGAACTCCCGAAGAGCCCGCACCAACCCCGGATGGACCCTCGATTTTCACGGCAATTCAGGAACAGCTAGGGCTTCGCCTTCAATCCGCGCGTGCCTCCGTCGAAGTGATTGTAATCGATCGCGTCGAAAGCCCGAGCGACAACTAGCTAATTACTTCGGCAGCGGATTCCGCTCGCCTGCAACCGCCTGCTGGTGCCAGTATGGATAGGGCAGTGTTACAGCGCTGGCGGCATCGAGCTTCGCAACCTGCTCCGGCGTCAGATTCCAGCCCGTGGCGCCAAGGTTCTGCAGTAACTGCTCTTCATTGCGCGCGCCGATTATGACCGATGTCACGGTCGCCTTCTGCAGCAGCCAGTTCAGGGCGATCTGCGGCACTAGTTTCCCGGTTTCCTTCGCGACTTCATCCAGCGCGTCGACGACTTTGTAGACATGCTCGTCGCTCACGGGCGGCCCCATCTGCGCCGTCTTCGGCAAACGGCTCACAGCGGGCGGCGGAGCGTCCCGGCGGATTTTACCGGTCAGACGTCCCCAGCCCAGCGGGCTCCAGATCATCGCGGCAATTTTCTGATCTGCACCGAGAGGCATAAGTTCGTGCTCATAGTCGCGCCCGATCAGCGAATAGTACACCTGATGCGAAACATACTTCGACCAGCCATACCGCTCCGATGCCGACAGCGATTTCATCAGATGCCAACCCGAAAAATTCGAGCACCCGATGTACCGCACCTTGCCCGCCCGCACCAGGTTCTCCAGCGCGCTCAGCGTTTCTTCTACCGGCGGCAGCGCATCGAAACCATGCATTTGATAGAGGTCGATGTAATCCGTTCCGAGCCGCTTCAGACTAGCTTCACAGGCCTGAATCAGATGGAAGCGCGAGTTGCCGCGATCGTTCGGCCCGGGTCCCGTTGGGAACGACGCCTTGGTCGCGATCAGCACTTTATCCCGCCGCCCCGCCACCGCCTTGCCCAGGATCTCTTCCGAAAGGCCGGCTGAATACACATCGGCCGTGTCGAAGAAATTCACGCCGGCTTCCATGCAGATGTCGACCAGGCGCGTCGCTTCGGGTACCTGCGTAGCTCCCCATGCGTTGAATAATTCGCCGTTGCCTCCGAACGTCCCCGTCCCGAAGCACAACGCGGGCACTTTCAGCCCGGAGTTTCCCAGCTGTCTGTATTCCATAACTTTGTCTCGTTTGCTGCGGACTTCTTACAGGCCGACTTCGCGCGTCTGCGTCTGCGGTACGGCGCGCAATTGTGCGTCTTCGAGCCGCGTGGCTTCCTGGTAAGTGTAAATCATACGGTGGATCACGGTGATATTGGAAAGCACGCCGATCACCCAAAGCACCTGCGCCATGTGGTTAAATAGGGCGCCGATGATAATCAGCACAATCCGCTCCGGACGCTCCAGGAACCCGACCTTGCAGCGCGGGATCGTGTTCTCGGCCCGCGCGCGCGTGTAACTGATCATGACGGACCCCATCATCACGACCGCCGTGAGCACCACGTATAGATTGCGGTTAATAGAAGCGTAGTAAACGAGCAGGCCGACCAGCAGGCCGAGGTCGGAATAGCGGTCCAGCACGGAATCGAAAAAGCCGCCGAACCGCGTCACCTGATTCGTCTCGCGCGCCACGCGCCCGTCCACCATGTCGAACAGGCCCGCGCCGATCACAACGAAGCCGGCGGCCTGAAAGCGGCCCACGCCGAACAGATACGCAGCCCACGCGTTAATGAGCAGTCCGATGAAGGTCAATACGTTCGGATGCACCCGCGATAATGCCAGCGCGCCCACAATGGCGTGAATAATCCGGCCAAAAAATACACCGATTGCTCGCGTCGCGGTCATAGCTGCTTATTCCGCCAGGTCGTGGATCGTCTGTAGTTTCAGGATTTCAAGTTCTTTCGTCCCGCCCGGCGCCTGCATTTTTACCACATCGCCGACCTCTTTGCCGAGCAGCGATTTTCCGATCGGCGACTGCGTCGAAATCCGCCCGGACGGCGCGTCCGCCTCTTCACTCGTCACCAGAAAATACGTGATCTCTTCGTTCTTCTTCGTATCGAGCACCACCACACGCGAACCCAGCCCGGCGCGGTCATGGGGAATCTTCGTCATGTCGATCATGGAAAATTCCGCCAGCCGGTGCTGCAGGTGACCGAGGCGCGCGCTCACCATCCCCTGGCGCTCCTTGGCGGCATGATACTCGGCGTTTTCGCTGAGGTCGCCGTGCAGGCGGGCTTTCAGGATCTCTTTGGGGAGTTCGTTCCGCAGCTCATACTCAAGTGCGGTAATTTCGTCCTGAAGTTTCTTCTTGATATCTAGCATGAATTAGAGGCGCAAGCCCCTTTGGGTCATTATAGCCATTACAACGCCGGGGCCGTGCGGTCCATTTCGCACACAACGCTAACTTCGCATCCGCAGCATCAGGTAGCCGCCCGCCAGGGAAAACAGCGCATCCGGCGCCCAGGCAGCCACCACGGGCGGCAGATAGTTCACGTTGCCGATCTGTTCGAACAGTTGCCCGACCCCCAGATAGGCCATTGCGACCCCAATGCTGACGCCCACGCCGGCCATGGCCCCGCGGTTCCCCACCAGAAAGCCGAAAGGCACCGAAATCAGCGCCATGATCAGCACAAACAGCGGCACGGAGAACTTCTTGTAATACTGGACGCGCAGCCGCACAGTGTCGAAGCCGCTCTCCTGCAGGTCCCGGATGTACTTGCCGAGTTCCCCGTAATTCATCTGCTTGTCCTGCTTGACCTCTTTGAGGAAGTCGTCGGGCGTCTCGTTCAGCTCCGGAAACGTGGTCGCTTTGAATTCCTGTAACTGGCACTCATCCACGCCGCAAAGGTCGCGCGCCGTGCCCTGTTCCCACACCCAGGCTCCAATGTCCTGCTGCCACCGCGCGCGGCTCGCGCCGATCTGCCGCTTCACGTGGAAGCTCTTCGGATCAAGCTCGAACACGTAGGGCTCCACCATCACCTTTTCGACCGGATCGAAATACTTGTAATAGAAGATACGGTAATCGTGAATGATCCACTTCCGCTCCGGATGCAGATATGTCTGTACGGGTCGGCCCTTAATTTCGTTGCGGATGGCATCCTGTATCTGGTTGGCGCGCGGCAGCCACGAATAATCGAAGGCAAACAGCCCTGCGCTCAGCAGCGCGCTGACCAGCATTACCGGCAGCGCGAGACGCCGGACGCTGATGCCGCATGCCTTGAACGCCGTCACTTCATTGTTCTTCGTCATCACGCCGAACGACACCAGCACTGCTACCAGCACGCTCTCCGGCATGATGTCGTAAATCAGCTTCGGCGTGAGAAACAGGTGGTAAGTCAGCACGCGGCTGAACGCGATGTGATTCTTCACAATGTCACCCAGCAAGTCGAAAAACGTGAAGACCTGCACCATGGTCACAAAGCTGATCAGCGAAACAACAAAGTAAAAGATGAAATTCGAAAGTACATAGCTGTCGAGAATCAGAAACGCCGCGAGCCTTGTTCCGCTTGCCGCCA
>Ga0075030_100005926_pt1 | contig 10999 bp, 9 predicted proteins | sample LitLauG_LLR_2012_FD_71393 | JGI IMG/M metagenome (GOLD analysis project Ga0075030, IMG submission 71393) | Freshwater sediment microbial communities from Pennsylvania, USA - Little Laurel Run_MetaG_LLR_2012 | ecosystem: Environmental > Aquatic > Freshwater > Creek > Sediment | place: USA...
ATATGGAAGCGCAGCCCTTCCTCCGGCACCAGCCCCGGCGCAAGCTCTCCTGCGTGCAGGCTGATGTGGACCTGGGGATAAACCGAATGCAGGTAGTCCAGCATCTTCATCTGCAGCGTGTAGTCGCGCATCGAAACAAAGCCGTCCTCCGGCATGACGAAGTTGATACCGGCCCAGGTATCCTCGTGCGCGTCCATGCTGGCCTGCACGGTTTCAAACCCCAGCAGCGTTTGCGCGAAGACCTGCTCCGGCGGAAAGCCGCGCAGCACCTGGTAGATGTATCGAATCTCGACCGAGCAGGCCGAGCCAGCCTGCGGCGTTCCGCAATGTTCCAACTCATGGCGCCGGGCCTCAGCCTGCCGCACGTCGTCGCGGTCGGCGGCCACTTCGTCGCGCAGACCGCGGTCGAGCAACTGCTGCCGGAGCTTCGCGAAATCAGGGTTCCAGCCGATTGCGTGGGCGATGGTGGCGGCGTGGCCGAAGGCCGGCGTCTCCATTAGTTCCAGGTACTGCTGATTCTGGGCGGCGGCGCGGCTGGCCACCTCGTCGACCCATTCGCCGGTATGCCGCTTATCGAGACCTGAGAATCGCGCAAATGTTGCGAAAAACTGGTCGTGTCCGCTCAAGCCTGTGGTGGGTACAAAGCTGCGCATCGAGAATGCGTCGATCAGCCGGTCGTAGAGGTCCTGGTTGGCTGGAATCACATTCCCTGAAAGCCCGGTGGCCGGCATCAACTTTCCTCTGCATGGCGGTTTGGCAAACTTCAGCCCCACGGGATCGATGCACAGTCCGTCTTCAACGGCATCGCGGATAAATGTCTCGGCGTACACAGCCCCGGAGAGATGGACGTGCAAGTCGGCTCCCTTGGGAAACTGCTCGAGAAACGCGTGCAGGGCGAGCGGCCCCTGGGCCTGGTACGAAAGGAAGGCCCGCGATGTGCGCGCTTCGCTTTCGGAGTTGTGCTGCCTGGGCCCGTGGGAGCAGGCAGTGGCGGCGATGGCGACACAGGAGAGGAAGCAAGCGGCAAGTCGTACCGGGCAGCGCATGATTGCCTTCCAGTGTAGTGCAGGACCGAAGCCCAGGTGGAACAGGCTGCGCTAGCGATCTGGCGCGGAAAGCCGGTTTTGCCCGGTTTGGCTTGCGAGAATGAGAGTTGGTATACTGAAACGGTTGTTGCAGAGCACTGTACGTGGAGTCACCCGCCTAATCCGGCGTCGTCCGGAATCCACGCGTAGAGATGCAACCGAAGTTTGCACTGAGGCCAGATAGCTCAGTGGTAGAGCGCGGCCCTGAAAAGGCCGGCGTCGGCGGTTCAATCCCGTCTCTGGCCACCACTTTCAAAAGAAGTTAACTGTAGATTAGAGAAATACCGTCATCCTGATTGCCCCTCGTTGAAGACGCCGTTTCCAAAGCCGCGCGGCTTTCGTATTCCTGTTACCCCGCGCCAACCAGCTTCAAGTAATCCGGCTGATCGGCAATCGTCCGATGGCGAAAGGCGCGCACGATCTTCCGTTCTTTCAGGAAAAAAACGCCCGGCATCTGCTCCCCATCTTCCTTGATCAGGCCAATTCCATACTTGAACAGGGCGCCCTTGAACCAGCCCATCAAGACCGCCGGAGTCAACGAGTGCAAATAAGGATTGGTGCGCGACAAGGAAAAGAAGGGAAGCTGATAGAGCGTCGCCTCAGGATTGCTGATCCTTTCTACATCTGAAAGGTTGTAGTAGTCGAAATAAGGTTTCGCCCGTTGCGGAGAACCGAGATGCACAAAGACAGGCCGCGCACCCTTTGCCTCAATCTGCTGCCGGACCCGTGAAACGTGGTCGAGAGTCTGTGCGCAGAAAGCGCATGAGAAATGGCGAAGAAAGATGAGTAACACCGGCGATTCATCCACCAGATCGAGCAGTGATCGACCCGTCTCGGTATGAAACTCGCGCAAAGAGCCGGCGAGATCAAGTTGCTCGCTTGACTGGGGCGTCCTTGTATCCATTCAATCTCCTCCTCTCCCCCGGGAATCTTCAGCGATAGCGGTAGCCCGAAGGGAACCCGGATCGCCAGTGACAAGTAAGGTCGCAGCATCCCAGATGGGCTTCGCATGCTCGAGCGCGGCGGCTCTGTTCGCCAGCCCCTAATCTAATCCGATGTCGATGACTTGAATTGAGTACCTGGGCACCGTGTGAGTAAAGGTCGCAGAGACATTCGACAACATGCTGGCTCTTGGGACGATTCTCCGGGGCTCCTTGATCGAATTCGTCTCCTGCGCCGTGTTGCCGCCGAGGGTAGTCAGCGCCGCCTTGTCTTGAACTCGGGCGGCTCCTGTCAGTTTGAGGTTGACCGGCTGGGGCATGGATGAAGCGTTGACCAACTTGACGAAGAGGTGATGGGTCTTCGAGTCCAATGTTGCCGACTCGAAGAGACGGGGGTTTGCAGTGTCCAGCTTGGAAGCCGGGATCTGATCGCCAAGGTGGTTGCTGAACATGACCTGCGCGTAGTAGCTGGGCGACCCGTAGCTGTTGAGCGCATCGTAGCCGATGAGATCGCTCGGCCACTGCATGCCGCCGGGTTCGACATTGACGAAGAGCGGCGCATAGGAGGCCATTACGACAATGTCGCTGTTGCGCTCCAAGCCTGTCATCCAGGCGGCGTCGCCGAGCGCTGCGCCAAGGTTGGTGGTGGGAGAGCCTTCACGCGTAGCCCACTCACCAACCAGAATCCTGGGCCCACTGCGGTCGTAGGTGTCGTAGCGGTGAACGTCTTGAAAGAACTGCTGAGCGGTGCGATAAAAGTGGGTATGAAGCGCGTGATCGTTGTCGTCCAGTATGTCAGGGCGGACCAGGGTAACCGGAGCCGAGGCTACGATCTGTAACTCGGGGTGAACTTGCTTGATCGCTTTAAAGAACTGGGCAAACCGAGCGTCATAGGTTCCCGATGGGTCGTGATATTCCTCGTTGCCGACTTCAACCATGGCCAGGTGGAAAGGCGCGGGATGGCCGTCCTTTGCCCGTTCGGCGCCCCAACGGGTTGATGTGCTCCCTGTGACGTATTCGATCTCGTCGAGCGCATCCTGTACATAGGGTTCAAGGTCCGTGCCCGCGGCAATATGGTCCTGGTTCAGGGCGTAACCGGAAAATACAGCGAGAAGCGGTTCCATGTGGAGGTCTTCACACCAGGTCAGGAATTCGAGAAGGCCCAGGCCGTCAGAGGAGCGGTAGGTCCACGGCGTGGGATGGGTGGGACGATCAACGAGCGGGCCAATTGTCTTCTTCCATTCGAAGTGTTCGTTCAGATGCTCGCCTTCAAGGTAATTACCCCCGGGAAAACGAAGGAAGGCGGGATGCAAGGCCACAAGCTTTTCCATCAGGTCGAGGCGAAAGCCGTTGGGCCGGTTTTTGTAGGTCGGCGGAAAAAGCGAAATCAGTGAGAACCATGCGGTTCCAGGATGCTGCACCAGGAATTCCAAATGGTTGTCGGCGGATGGAATCAGCGCGCCGGTCTTGAGCGTGAAAGAGTAACTCCGCAAGGAGTCGGTCAAAGCCGTCACTGTTGTTGTCGCAGCCACTGCGCCCGTCTTGTCGTTGACAAGGCGAATCGCCAGGCTCCCGATAGCGGGACTATCGGCCTTGGCGTAGAAGGAGCCCCGATAAGTCGTCGAGGCGCGCACCGCCATGCCCCAAAAGCCAGTGTTGTAGAAGCCGACTTCGGCCTTTGGATTGGCGGATACAACCTCCATCTTGAGGCTGTGAGGGATGGCCGCGCTCGGGCCAGTGGTCCTGTCGATTCCAATTGTTGCTCGGGAATCGCCCTTCTGAATAAGGGTCCAGTTCTCAAGGCTGAGGCCGCGACTGGTCTGGAATGTGCGGTTGCTGACCAGTTCCGCATACAAGCCGCCATCGTAGGAGTGATTGATCTCCTCGGTCATGATGCCGTAGAGGGTTGGGCTGACGTTTGCGACGATCTTGGAGGGGTCGATGGTCAGGGTGGCAACGTCCTGGGCAGTCGTTGCAAGCGGAGCGAAAACGAAAAGGAGAGTCGCTAATCTGATCAATCGCATGCGTGTCATTCCTTGTAGCTGAAGATTGTAAAACTTCCCTGCAGACCTTTGGTTCGCCAAATTGCAATCCGATCGGCGGAGCAGAATCTTCGCGGGCCGGTCTCTGGCCGCTGCTTTCCGTACCAAAAAGCTCATAGCCGCGCTCCGGTGCCGCCCCGTCGCTCAACAAGAAAGCGACCCCGGAGCTGATTGCAACTCCGGGGCCGCTCGTTGGTTGCTGAGAATCGGTACAGGCTTAGTTCTTTGCCGCCCTTGCGCCGGCCGCCTTCGCGTCGGCTTCGGTCATGAACTTGCCGTTCTTGGTCGTTCCGTACTCCTTGTCGGCGGAGCCGTGGTAGACCTTGGTATTGAGGTTGACCCAGACCAGGCCCTTGGATTTCGCAGACGCGATATCGCCGGCGTTCGGCGGGGGCGCGGGAGCCGCCTTTGCTGCTGTTTTTGCGGCTGGCGTGGCTGCTGCTGCAGGCGCTGCCTTTGCCGGAGTAGCCGCAGCCGTCTTTGCAGGCGCCGCAGCCGGTGTAGCCGTCTTAGCCGGTGCCGCCGCCGCGGTCTTGGTGGATGTCTTTGCCGAGGAGCCGGCAGCAGGAGTCGCAGCCTTGTCCTTCGCCTTGGTCTTGTCTTTTGAAGCCTTGGATGTCGCGGCCTTGGACCCGGTGGCGGGCGTTGCAGTCGCCTGTGCCAGAACCAGGCTCGCGGAAAGCATTGAGCCGAGTACGAATACGAGAGTCTTCTTCATATTGATCTGGAAACTCCTTCCTTTCACTTGCACTTCAAACCGCACTTTCGAGCACGGCCAATTGCGGGACCTTTGGCGGACAGGAGTCCAACGCCTGGTCTCGCGCGGGAATGCATCGCTGACGCCGATTTGCTACTTCCCCGGTTTCGCCGGCTGGTTCGCGATCACCAGCTTGCTGATCTTGGTGTATGTCGCATCCGGGACAATGCTCTTTGTCTTCAGTTGAGTTTTGTTGGCGTAAGGGCGACCAGCGATAATCTTGGCCGCGTAAACGTCGCCAACGCCGGGCAGGGCCTTGAGCTGATCTTTGGTTGCGGTATTCAGGTCCACAAGTGTGCTGGCGGCCGTTGTGGCGGCAGCCTTGGGAGCTGCCTTGGCAGCCGGCTTGGCCTGCAATGCCATCGCTGGCAGCGTGGCAAACAGGACGGACGATGTAAGAGCCAGAATGGCGAGTGTGAAGCGTGTATGTTTCATGTCTATCTCCTTGAGTTCCCTCTTTGCAACCTGCCGGAGCGAGCATCGCAGGCGTTGTACCGGCGCCGAAGACCCGGCTTTGAAAATGCGGTTCGACTTTTGAGTGCTGTCAGTGGCTTCCTGGCGAGTCGGCGTGCACTATCCCTTGTTGCCGAATAAGCTGGATGCCGCGCCGAGCAGGCTGCCCAGGCCACCGGATTCCGCAGGCTGAGCGTCTGCCGAGCCTGAGCCCTCGCCCAGCACCGAACCCAACATGCCCTGAAACTCAGACGGGACTTTGGATTTTACGTACTCGACAACAACCTGCTCCACTTCCTGGGCCTTGTCGGGACTAAGCCCAGCCCTCTGTTGTAACAAATCTGAAATTTCACCCATGCTTTTCTTATCTCCTGGCTGATTCTTGGGCATAAGGGCCCGGGGGCCTTTGCGGTTTGCGTTTTCTGGTTCGTCGCGGCAAAAATACGCGACATCCAGGACATCTGACGTTCCCCTGTCGGGGCTCAACAAGGATATAGTCTTCTGGACCGGAACTGGCAAGCGAATTCCTCAAGAATCTGTGCATTTTCGCGGGTCTGGATGCGTCTTCGCCTGCAAGGCTGGTGTACTTCGAATCATCAAGTCCGCCTCCGCGCCCGGTTGCGCATGGTGAGCCGCAATGCTTACCATGGCCCTCGAATGCGAGGACCCATGAATCGTCGTGATTTTTCCGTCATCGTGCCCATGCTGTTGGCCGCCCAGGCCCTTGCGCCGGCCGCGGATGGCCAGGCCGCCGCATCGCAGTCCAACGCTCCGCGCACTCTTACCCCGCTGGCTTCCGGTCAGTTTTCGCCGGAACCGGCCACAGCCCCGCCAAACGCTACCCACATCTCACACCACTACCTGCAGGGCATGCTGCCGGACAACATTCGCCTGGAAGTGCACTCTTCCTGGCAGGCCCCCGGCGCGCCGCACGAGGCCATTGGTCATCACAAACACTCTGAGATCTGGTTTATCCGGGAAGGCGAAGCCATCCTGATGACCGCTGGTGTGACGCGTACGCTCAAGGCCGGCGATCTGGGCCTCTGCATCGCTGGAGACGAGCACTATATCGCCAACGCCAGCCAGACGGAACCCGTCTCTTACCTGGTCCTTACCGTCGGCCCTCCGGAGTAGACCGGAACTCGGCACTCCTCCAGCCTTTCCCAGCGCCGGAGATGCGGAAGAACCTTAGCCTGCAGGTGCTCCGCGCAGCGATACCCAGTAAAACCGGCGCCAGCAAAACAAGCAGCGCACTGGACGCAACAAGAACAGGGCAAGCAGCCCATCGTACGGCCGCAACTCCGCCGCCTTGAATTTCACTGAGGTGCAAGACGGGCATTTGCGCCGTATCAACGGCAACCACGGCGCCCAACTGGGCCGGAGCCAACTTGTTTCGCTCATGCCTTTCGATCCCTTCCGTCCGGGCTTGCGGCCATCTAAAGAAGACTTATTCTACCGGACTCGAATGCGCGTCTAACCACGCCAGCAGGCAGCGGATGCTCCCCGTGGCGAGCGCAATGCTGGAGTCGGATGCTCCGTAGTACAACCGAATAGTGTCTCCATCCGCGTCGATAGTCTGCCCGCACGGAAACACCACGTCCTTCACATCTCCGCCTCGCTCATATGGCTCTTCCGGTCCGAACATCCAGGAGTCTCCCCGTTGCAGGCAAACCTCGGGCCGTTCCAGGTCGAAGAGCGCAAGCCCGAGGCGATAGATGCTGCCCGACGCCGTCTGCCGCACTCCGTGATAAATCGTCAGCCATCCCCTCGCAGTCTCGATCGGCGGAGAGCAAAGTCCGATCTTGTTCGCATCCCACCACCCGCCCCGCCGCGCTTCCAGAATTACCTTGTGGCTTCCCCAATGCCGCAAATCCGGCGAGTACGAAATCCACATGTGCGCCCCAAGACTGGTCACCGGGCGATGAATCAGCGCCCAGCGGTTCCCGATCCTGCGCGGCAAAAGCGCCGCATCCTTATCCTCCGGTTGCATGATCACGCCGAAACGCTCAAAGCTCTTGAAGTCTTTGGTCGTCGCCAGGGAAACTCCAGGGCCGCCGCGCGCGAACGAAGTGTAGACCACGGCGTATTGTTCCAATTCGGGCACGTAAGTTATGCGCGGATCTTCGATTCCCCAAAGCTCCTCCGGATACTCTTGCGGATTCGCCACCAAAGTCGGCTCTGGATCGATTCGCCATCCGTTGACCCCGTTTGCGGAACGCGCCGCGCAGAGATGCGACAAGCCGGTCCGGCTTTCCACCCGGCAAAGCAGCAATGTATCTCCGTCCGCCAGCCGCACGGCCCCCGCATTGAAGACGCTGTTGATCGGATAGGGCCAATTCTCCCGGCTCAGGATCGGATTCGCGGCATAGCGCGCAAACAACGGAACGTCGGCGCACGCCTTCACCCTTGACTCTTCCAGAGCGATTGACTCCGGCGATCCATCTATAAGGTCGCTTGAATTCAATAAGTGACACTCATTTCCTTGTGCTGTTCGGTTGCGCTTGTCACCTTGGCTGCCTGCATATCAAGCAATGCCATCAAGAAGGAAAGCGTCGATTCCGCTCCCTGGTTTTCATTGACGCGGTCGGGATGAAGCCCATCCCTGCATCCGCCCGTGGCGGCGTCGTAAAGTGGCGCCTGCAGATCGTTCTTGCCCAGGAACCAGCGGAAGACACGTTGTGCCTCCTCAAGCCAGCGTTCCTGGCGCGTCAGCCTGTAAGCCTCAAGGCAGGCGGAGATGGTGGCGCAGGCCTCCACCGGCTGCTGATCGAAGCGCGCCTTCTCATGGCCCTCGGAATAGAAACCGTTTGAGCCAATCGGCACATAAGCCTCCCCGTCGCCGCAGTGCTGCGCCGCAACGAGCCATTCCAGCGACTCGATCCCCGCTGCGGTCATGGTTTCGTTTTCGCTGCGCCACCCGGCAAGAATCAGCGCCTGCGGCAATCGCGCATTCGAATAGGAAAGACTCTTCTCAAACCAGTTCCAGCCCTCCGAACGGCTGCGATCGTAAATGCCAAGCAGCCGGTTGGCCAGCGAATTCCGAACCCCTTGAATCGCCCTGTCGCCCGGAAACCAGTCAAGGTAGGCCTGCATGCCGAGTATGCTGAATGCCCATGCGCGCGGACTGCTGAATCTTGCTACCGCAGGCACCGCCGCCTCAAATAGCCTTCCCGCGGCTCCGCGCAGACCCTGGTCCCGCGAGTGGCCCAACACCGAGCCCAGCGCCCAAAGCGCACGGCCATGGCTGTCTTCAGAGCCAACTTCTTCCAGCCATCTCCGGTCGTACCCCAGAAAATTCCGGAATCGCCCGCTATCGGTATTGAACGCAAGCCACAGAAAGGCCAGGTACCGGCGCGAGAGGTTGGGATGTTCTTTTCTGCTGTCGTACGCCGCGTTCTCATCCAGCCGCATTGACACCACCAGCGCCCGCGCATTGTCGTCGGTCGTATAACCCTCGCGCGTGTTCGGCACCGAAAAGATCGCGTGCTGCAACATGCCGGTGTCGTCGGTCATCGTCAGCAGATGGCCCGTATTCAACGCCGGCAAAACATCCATCGGATCGGCGCGGTCCATCGCGCCTTCACCCACCTGCGCGGCCCGCGGCTGCAATGAGCGCTCGAATCGAGCCCGCTGAAAGCTCGCCATGTACCCGCGCGCCGTCTTCGGCCACGTCGTTCCCCGGGAGTAGAGATAGGCCCGCTTCCGCATCGCATGGCGTTCCGCATCGTTTTCAAGCAATGCCAGTACCGCTTCCGCAATCGCACCGGGGTCTTCGAATGGAACAATGACGCCCCGCTTGTCGGCGAGCAACTCCCTGGCGTGCCAGTACGGCGTAGAGACAATTGCCTTGCCCGCACCCAGCGCAATGGCCAGCGTACCGGAGACAATCTGCGCTTCCTGCTTGTAAGGCGTGATGTAAATGTCCGCGGCGCCAACGTGCTCCACAAGTTCTTCCGTGCTCACAAAACGATCGTTGAAGATCAATTGCCCTGAAACGCCAAGTTCCTCTGCCAGCGCCCGCAATCCCTCCCGGTATCGCTCCCCATCGCGCCGCCGGATATGCGGATGAGTCACGCCGGAGACGATATACACCACGTTCGGATGCCGCTCCAGGATCGCAGGGAGCGCGCGAATCACATTCTCGATCCCCTTGTTGGGAGAGAGCAGGCCAAACGTGAGCAGCACCGACTTCCCTTCCGTGCCGAACTTGTCCTTGTAGTAGTTCGGGTCCATGAACTGCATGTCCGGCACACCGTGGGGGATCACGTCGATCTTTCCGGCCGGAACGGCATAGACTTCGCGCAGCATCTCCGCCGCCAATTCGCTCATCACCACCAGGCGATCGGAGATCTGCGCAATCTCTTCGAGCACCGCGCGCTGATGAGGGTCCGGGTCGCGCAGCACAGTGTGCAGCGTTGTCACCAACGGCATCTTCAACCGGCGCAGCAAGGCCAGAATGTTCCGGCCGGCTCTGCCGCCATAGATGCCGTATTCATGTTGCAGGCACACCAGGTCGTTGCCGTTGAAGTTGAGAAAATCCGCTGCCCGCTCATACGATGCAACATCTTCCTGGGTCAGTTCCAGCCGCACTTGTTCCGGATACTGGTAGCTCGAATCAGGGTCGTTGACGGGAATCGCAAAGAGCCGTCCCTCTCCGTATTCTCCAGCCAGCGCGTTGCACAGGTCGGTCGTGAAGGTTGCAATGCCGCACTCGCGGGGCAGGTAATTCCCAACAAACGCAATGCGGGTAGGCAAAGGCAGAGTACATGCCTTCAGCGCCATGGACTGGCTTGCCGCGGACGCGGACCCTAATGCCTGCGCCCCTTTATTGTTCATCTTGGAAATTGTCATCAGATCCTGCTCTCAACTATTTCTTTGCTACGTCCAGTCGGACTGCCGCACGGAAACGCGCCTGCTTTATTGCAATTCGGAGATTTCAAAACTGCCTGCCGTTGAATCGAGCGAGCCCGGACGACCCCATGGTGAACTGGGAACCCGGATGCCCCGTCATTCAAACCGAATCAAGCCCCGAGACTCTAAAGCGCTTCCCGACCTTTATCGGCAGCCAGCCTGGCGGGAGACGAATGCTCCCCAAGAAAATCCTTGGCAAACTCCGATTTTTTCGTTCGGATCGCACCCGGCTTCGCCCCGGTGTGGCCGGTTGCATCCGCCTGGCTCGCGGCCAAAAGTGGATGGAGACGTGCCCGTCGTCGCGCGGCAAAATATTCGTTCACATCACACTTCTTGATGAGGGGCATGGCAACTCCGGTCGTTCGGTTGAGTGCTTGAACGGTGCTCGTCTGGAGCGAAACCTGGAATGCCGGAGGCGAGAAAGAGTGATTCTGACGACTACTTAAAGCTTACGCGCTTTCGAACTCGCGTGCTGCCGCAACCGCAAGTCCTTTGGATCAAGCGCCTGGCGCCAGAAATAGAAAAGGCCGCTCTCAGACGTTACTTCGCGAGCGGCCCCTGCTTCTGTGCAATATTGCTCTAGAACTGGAACTTCGCCCCGAACTGTATCTGCCGCGACGTCGTCGAGGTTGCTGTCACGACTCCCGCCGCGGGAGAGATTCCGGAGGTTGCCGAGGTGTACACCACCTCGTTCGGCGTCGAGAAGTTTGTATGGTTGAGGATGTTGAAGAATTCTGCCCGGAACTGCAAGCCCAGGCGCTCGGTAATGTGCGTGCTCTTGACCGCGGAGAAGTCCAGGCCGAAGAGCCC
>Ga0075030_100005927_pt1 | contig 10999 bp, 9 predicted proteins | sample LitLauG_LLR_2012_FD_71393 | JGI IMG/M metagenome (GOLD analysis project Ga0075030, IMG submission 71393) | Freshwater sediment microbial communities from Pennsylvania, USA - Little Laurel Run_MetaG_LLR_2012 | ecosystem: Environmental > Aquatic > Freshwater > Creek > Sediment | place: USA...
CCAAGCAATTGGCCGTGTCCCCAGGTTCCAAAGAATTATGTGATAAACCATCCGACACCGTACATATTTGTCAGGGCAGACTCTGTAAAAGAGATTGATTACAAGAGTTTTTCAATAAGGGAGATAAATGCTACAGCACCAGCAGCCCTTTCACACTAATGACAATGTGCAATATTCAGCCAAATGTAATAAAAAAGCAACCACATGGAAAATCTTGATTTGCAGAGTCTAATTATCTAAAAAATCCTAGATTGACCAAAAGGCCTGTATGAGAATAAAAAAAGTCAGAACTCCAAGTTAATGGAATCAAGGAAAAACCTAATTTCATAGTCTAGCATGCAAATCTAGAACAATAACTGAAGATCATGCTAGAAAAATGGAGAGAGAACCTGATAAAAAATACCAACCAATAACACTGAACAAATCATGTTTTTCATGAAAATATGTTAATTCTAAGACATTAGGTTATGCTCCAGATAAATTGAAACTACTACAGGTAAAAAGAACTAAATTTATGGTAGAAAATGGCAAAAATTAGCAAAATAGATTCTATTTGGAGCCTAAAATACGGTCAATATTTGTTATCTTTAATTATAAATAGCGGTTAACTTTCTCAAAAGTTGGAGAATTTATTTGGAATATTTAGTGATGCTACCAGGACCAACAAATGTTCCAGAGAGAGTAACACGCTCGATGTTTACTCATATGATAAATCACAGAAGTAAAGATTTTGTCAAGTTATACGTAGATACTATAGAAAAAAGTCAAAAAGTTTTTGATACAACAAGTGATGTGGTAGCCCTTAGTGCATCTGGTACAGGGGCTGTAGAGGCCTCCGTTGTAAACATGATCAAGAAAGGTGATAAGGTGATAATTCCAGTTAACGGTGAATTTAGTAACAGACTTTCAACAATGCTAGAGTGGGCTGGTGCAAATGTTGTACGACTTACAACACCATTTGGACAAAACGCAAGTTTTGACCAAGTAAAAGAGGCATTTGATAATAATAAGGATGTAAAAGCATTCTATGTTGTTTGGAATGAGACCTCAACTGGTACAATGGTAAATTATCTTGACAAGGTTTCAAGTCTTACCGCAAGAAATGACTCTTTCTTTGTGGTAGATGGAGTATCAATTCTTGGAGGTGAAGAATTTCACATGGATAAATGGGGAGTAGATGTATGTGTTACTGGATCACAGAAAGCATTTGCAGCTCCTCCTGGAATATCACCAATTGCTGTGAGTCAAAAAGCAAAGAAGCACATGATTGCAAATCCGCCACCCACATTCTATTTTAACATGGCAAGGTACTTCAAGTATTATGATGATAGCAAAGAGACGCCCTTTACTCCTGCTATTCCATTGCTTTATGCATACAGAGAAGCACTTGATATTATTCTAGAAGAAGGAATCGAGAATAGAATCAGAAGACACAGAATTTGTTCACAAGCACTTTACAGTGGACTAAGTACAATGGGACTAACACCATTTGCTAAAGAAGATGCACGTTCCACAGTTGTAATTGCGCTAAACTATCTTGAAGGACTTGATGACAAGACATTCAGAGGAACACTCTCTGAAAAATTTAGAGTTCTTGTTGCTGGTGGATTTGGCGAATTGAAAGGTAAAGTATTCAGAGTTGGATGCATGGGAGAGGTGCACAAATACCATGTCATGAGAACAATCTCTGCAATAGCATCTACACTTGACATGATGGGATACAAGACAAATCCAGAAGCACTAAAAGTCGCTGAAGATAAACTAAAGTCATTATAATTTTGTGTTAACTTAATTTCAAAGCCAAAAAAATGCGTTTTAAACAGGACAAGCCATTGCGACGGTTACAAAGCCCCTACTTTTCTTTTCTTGGTTAAACTAAAACGAGTCCAAGGGGACATGGGCCTGTATTGTGCTATTTGCGGTTCCGGTCAGTTACGATTTCCTTGAGTGGTTCTTGCTAAATGGTTCAGTTACCTCATTTTTTACAAGATTTGAGTCTGATAAAACATACATGTTTTTTTATTAAAAATTTGTAATATTTTGTAAATGAAATCTGAGTGAACAAAAGTTATCAAACCTTATTAGCATGGTGAAAAGTATAATCATATTGTCTGGAAATGAGCCCAGCCGACAAAAGAACTTTATAAGAATAACAAGCATTACTCTAATCCCTTCAACGATACTCATTCTGGCTATCTCATTTCTGTCAGGCTTTCCTGCAGTCTTTGTTCCAACTTTTGCAGCAGACTCGAACGTAGTAAACTCTCAGTTGTTCAATGTTACAAATATACCTGCTCCTCCCACAGCCATCGGTTGTTACTTTTATGTACAGTCATCGTCCACTTGGCGTACAGTTCAGTGTCTTTCTGCCAGCGTGTCATCAACCATTCCACATCCAACTGAGGGAGGAAGCTCTGGAGTCACCGGCGAAGCATCTACAAAAATCTTCACAAAAGGTGCCATAGCAGTCATACCAGCTGATCCTTCAGGCGTCAAAGACACTGTGTATGGATCGGGTGCATACAGCATTCAGGCAAACACCAATGGATTCCTCAACGGCGGCAAATTATATGCAACTCAGTTCACCATTCAGAACAGCCCGACGGCGGACTATTTCTGCATATGGACGGTTGATGTCACGGACCAAAAATATCCAAACAAATGTCTGACTATTCCGATAATTCAAGCAAAAAACTTGATTAACGGAATCATGTTTGGCTCTACACAGAGCGGCAAGGTGACCAACGAATTTTGTTCCTTTACAACATCCATTAGCACCACGGGGTGTTGGTCCATTACTAAAACTGACACAAGTGGACTAGGAAGTCACTGGACTGGAATCACAGGTTCAATCCTTGGATACGGCGGTGGCTCACAAGTCAACTTTTTGGGCACATCTCCTCAGCTTGTAGTACAGACTGACATATACAAGCCAAGCTCACCCTCAGTATCTGGTGAAATAGGCGCAAATACAGCGGAAACAAACAACTTGCATTATGCTGGAAGCCCGACAACTAGCTTCAGTACCACTGATTGGTCTTATGTTACAACGACCTCGACCAAATAGCTTTAGGTCAATTTCATTTTAGTTTTATTCTCTATATCCGCATCAAATTTAGAAATTCATGGTCTCTTTGCCAGGACCATTAGTAAACGCAACCATATTCTCCTACTTTCGGTACCCTTGAGCATCAAATCTCTTAGTCGTTTAGTAGATGATGATGGCATGCTATGTAATACTACTGATGATGATGAAAGACACGCAAGCAAGACCTACTAAGCTACTGAGACTGAGGGTGAGTGATATCAATCTAAGCTACGATTCCCCGTACCTGAACATAGTTGCAGAAAGGGCAAAAAATGACCTTCCACAGGAGCTCTTCTTCATGCCAGAGACAAAGGATCTGCTGATATCCTATATCAAAAAGAAGGATAAACAGGCTCCCTTTCTTCTCTATTTTTTCTGTAGTATGTTAAAACATACTCCCGTCTCCTTTGATTGCCCTTACTGCAATCTCACCCAATGCGTCTACCATCACAGTAAAGGCAAATTTTTTGAATGAGTAGATGTGTATCTTGTACCTTTGCATGGTTCCGCACTGCCTCACTTTTTCGTTCATGTCTGCAAATTCTTGACCTGCCAGAAGATTTCTCAAGGTTGTTCTCATCGAGCCATTAAGAGTTTCGATCTCTTCTTGCACGCAACTTCGTCAAGAGGGTCTATACTGTGTAGGTAAAGGAAATACTCAGGCTGATTATAACAAAGTCACGCCAAAACTATCTGTTTTTTCCAATTATGTGGAGCCAACTGCAAAAGAAATGATCGAGACAAAGATTCGTTCAATGAATGGAGACGAATTGGCTAAGCTGCAAGAGTTCCTCAAGACTGCAAAAGCATAGTCAAAGAGTCGTGACATCAGAGGATGCCGAGAATCTGATAAATCAAGGGTACAGGTTCGTCGGAGTCCTGTCAAACGGAATAGTGCAAAAGTGATTAACACGCAAAAAAACCATCTTTAACTTAATATAAGGAACTTAAAGGATCGATCACGTTGACTTTCCAAAAAGGCACATTAATTCTGGTAGATTATACTGCTAAGGTTAAAGATTCAAACGAGATATTTGAGACGACACGAGAAGCTGATGCCAAATCAAACTCAACTTATGATGCAAATGTCAAGTATCAACCAAGACTCATTTCAGTGGGAGAGTCATGGGTGCTAAAAGGTCTTGATGATGCACTTGCTAATACCACGGTAGGCGACAAACTTTCAATCGAAGTCCCACCGGAGAAAGGATTTGGAACAAGAGACCCAGGCAAAGTTCGTATGGTTCCACTTCGAAAACTTGGTGAAGACGCAGAAAAGATTACAGTCGGAGATACTATAGAACTTGATGAAAGAACGGGAATTGTAAGATTTATCGGTTCAGGACGAGTCCAAGTAGATTTTAATCACAGATTTGCAGGAAAAACAATTGTTTATGATCTAAATGTTATCAAGTCACTGGATACAGACCAAGATAAAGTCTTGGGATTGCTTAAAAGAAGATTCCCAATTGAAGAGTCAAAGATAAAGTTTGAGATCAAAGGAGCAGAACTTGATGTAAATATCCCTGAAGAAGCAATGATGATGGAAGGTCTTCAGGTTGTCAAACGCGCAATCGCAAATGAGATTTTCAAATTTGTAACAAAACTAGAGAAAGTTAACTTTGTAGATACATACAACAAGCCAAAGCAAGAAAAACCAGCAGAGCAAAAACAAGCAGAAAAGCCTGCCCAGCCAAAAGCAGCTTAAAACTATAGTACACCAGTACTTTTTGCAATCTCTATAGCTTTTTCTTCATTCATCTTTACCTTGCTTAGAACTGTATATCTTTCAGGTCTTAGTGATTGAGCAATTGTCAACGCTTTTGCAAGAATCCTTGGTTCAAGTCCAATCTCTTTTGCCTTGGTTGGTGCTCCAACATTTTTTAGCATCTGAACTATTTTTTTCCAATCTTGCCCTTGAATCTTTGCAATTAATATTGCACCAATACCACACTTTTCTCCATGGAGACCAATTCCTGGCCTGAGATGATCAACTGCATGAGAAAACAAGTGTTCTGCACCAGAACATGGTCTACTACTTCCTGCAATGCAGGCAGCCACGCCTGAACTTATCAAAGCTTCAACAATCATTCTAACATCTGGATTTTTCTTGAAATTTTTTGAATTATCAATAACTATCTTTGCACTCATGGATGCCAAATTTGCCGCATAAGTTCCAAAATATTCCCCGATTTCATCTCTTGCAAGTTCCCAATCTCGTACCGCAGTAACTTTGGCCATAAGATCGCCACAACCACTAGCTAAAAGTCTTCTTGGAGCTTTCTTTAGAATTGCTATATCTACAAAGACTCCAAGTGGTGCTGTTGCAATAATTGAATATGGCTTGTCTCTTCGAAGGGAAACAAAGGGACTTGCAATACCATCGTGTGAAGCAGAGGTTGGAATGCTCACAAATGGTTTCTTTAGTGTAAACGCAATCATTTTTGCAATGTCAACAGACCTGCCACCACCAATTCCAATAATCAAGTCGCTTTTGTCCTTCTTTATGTCAAAAAGTGTTTTTTTTGCAGCTTCAATATCATTGCTGATACTACGATTCCACACGTACTTGATTTTTGAATCTGAAAGTGAGGTTGAAATCTTCTCATCTGCTATTTTTCTTACTCGGTCGCCTGAAACTAGAGAAACCTTCTTTGGACCTGATAGGCCTACAAGAAAGTTTCCTACGTCTGAAATGTTGTTCTCACCTATGAGTATCTTTCTTGGTAGCTCCATTATATGAGAAGCCATGGTTTTCACTTGAAACTTGGTTATTTATCGATATCCTAGCTGATCCAAAGTTATTTAAGCGGGTGAATTCCAAACTTAGAGTATCTCAAGTTAGGAGTAAGTTATTTGTCAGACTATATTGAACAACACACATACCACGGAACAACTACAGTTGGAATACACTGTACTGACGGAGTGGTTTTATGCGCAGATATGAGAGCAAGTGCAGGATATTTTATAGCAAATAACAATACTATGAAGATCCAAAAGATCGATAATCATGCAGGAATGACAATTGCAGGTGGTGTTGCAGATGCACAAAATGTTACAGATATGTTGCGATATCATTCAAATATTCATAGAATAGAAAAACAAGAAATTCTACCAATTAAATCAATTGCAAGACTTGCATCACTGATCTTCTTCCAAAATAGATACTATCCATTTATTGCTGATATCCTAGTTGGAGGATATGACAAACAAGGTCCAGCGCTTTACAACATAGATATGTTCGGATCACTTGATAAAAAAACATTCGCAACAACTGGAAGTGGTTCTCCAGTAGCATACGGTCTCTTAGAAAATGAGTACCGTGATGGTCTAACAGTAGAAGAGGGAAAAATAATTGCCCTAAGAGCGGTAAAAGCTGCAATTACAAGAAATATTGGAACCGGTGACGGAATTAATGTCGTAATAATCGACAAGCAAGGATACCGGCTCTTAACAAAAGACCAGAAAAAGGCCATAATTACGCTTTAGTGATTTAATGCAAAGAAAACAAGCACAACGTGAACTATCTCCAGCCCAAAACATAATGGCAACTATACTGCAAAGTATACCAAAAGAAGCTGATGTAACCAAGATAGATTATGAAGGACCAAGGATTGCAATCTATACAAAGAATCCAAAATATCTAATGGAACACAATGAAGTAATCTCTAATATGGTAAATGTCATCAAAAAAAGAATTGTAGTTAGAACAGAAGAATCAATCCGAAAAAATGAAGAACAATCAAGACAAATTCTAACTCAAATGCTTCCAAAAGAAGCAGAACTTGGGGGAACTTTCTTTGATACTGCAACAGGTGAAATGACAGTTGACGTAAAACGCCCATGGCTTCTTAACAATCCTGAAGCCTTTAATATGCCAGAGATTGTCTCAAAGACTGGCTGGAGAATACGAATTAGAAAGGCAACCGCAAGCCAGTCCTCTACAATTCAAACTATTAATTATAATCTAAAAATTTCATCAAATGAAAGAAGCAAACACCTCAGACAGGTCGGTGAGCAAATATTCAGGCCAAAACTCTCTGAGGATGCAGAAGTATCGCTAATGACATTGGGAGGCTTTAGTCAAGTGGGAAGATCCTGTATGTTGCTTACCACTCATGAAAGCAAAATCCTAATTGACTGTGGAATAAACCCAGGTGCTAGAAATCCAATAGATGCATATCCCAGACTTGACTGGCCAAATATAACACTGGACGAGCTTGATGCCGTGGTAATCAGCCATGCTCACCTAGACCACACGGGATTCCTGCCAGTTTTGTTCAAGTATGGATACAAGGGTCCTATCTATTGTACAGAGCCAACCCTGCCCATGATGAACCTAATTCAGCTTGATGCGATAAAGGTTGCAGCAGCGCAAGGTAGAGTTCCAATGTATTCTGAGCGCGATGTCAAACAGGTCATGAAGCAGACTATACCGTTATCATACGGGACTGTAACTGACATCTCACCTGATATCAAACTAGTATTCTCAAATGCAGGACACATTTTGGGTTCTGCAAGCTGTCACTTTCATATAGGAAACGGTAATCACAACTTTGTCTATACAGGGGATCTAAAATATGGAAAATCTATGCTATTTGAAAGTGCTTCTTGGAACTTTCCAAGAGTTGAGACCCTGCTAATTGAGAGTACTTATGGTGCAAAAGAAGACATCCAGTCAACAAGAGAAGAAGTAGAAGCTGCATTTATCAAATCCGTAAATGAGACGTTACGAAATGGCGGAAAGGTGCTTATTCCAATTCCTGCAGTAGGTCGTGCACAGGAACTAATGATGGTAATTGATCAATACATGAAACAAGGACAACTAATGGAGGCTCCTGTATTTACAGAGGGAATGATCTCAGAGGCAACTGCAATACATGAATCATATCCAGAGTATCTTGCACGAGAACTTCGACAAAAGATCCTTGAGACAGATGATAATCCATTTGATTCCGAATATTTTACAAATATTGAACATTCTGATGCAAGAGAAGAACCATTACGTGAAGGACCATCTATAATCATGGCAACATCTGGTATGTTGGAGGGTGGACCAGTGCTTGAATACTTTAAAAATATTGCACCAGTACAGAAAAACAAGATCTTGTTTGTATCATACCAAGTAAATGGTACTCTTGGAAGAAGAGTTCTTGATGGCTCAAGACAAGTCTCTGTTGTTGGAAAAGACGGAAAAATTGAAGTAATCAATATCAACTGCTCAACTGAAAAACTTGATGGATTCAGTGGCCACAGTGATTACAATCAATTGATGTCATATATCCACAGACTAAGACCAAAACTTAGAAGAGTAATTGTAAATCATGGTGAGCGACGCAAGTGTGAAAACTTGGCGAGCTCAGTACACAGAATGTTTAGGATTGCAACAACTTGTCCACAAGTACAAGAAGGAATTAGACTACTTTAGATCGTACTCGGCTCTCCAGATCTTTACTCCAGATGGAGTAACAATGATCCTTTCTTCGCCAAGCCTTGCAATATCTGCATCCTCATTTTTTGCAATGCTGTATATCTCTTCTACTGCTTTTCTAAGCTCATCCACATTTTTTTGTGCAAGTGGAGTTACCCTAAGAACTAGAATCATTCCCTTTTTGATATCCTCCTTTACGCTGTGGACATCACTATAATCCCTCAAAGTTATTGCCTTGAGGTAAGTGGGAGCCTTTTGTGCCTGCATACCATTTGTAAGCGATCAACTCCCTCAAAAAGTCTTTGCAGTCAAATGCAGTTCACAGATTGGTTTGCATGACTAAATTCTATAATGAAGGTATTCTGATTCTGCAACTGAAGCAGCAGAAATCTCTGACTTTGATTCATTCTTTTCTATTAGTACTATACATATCAAGTCCTTGGGTGCATCAGAATATCGCAATGTAATGGATGCAGCTAATTTGAGATTTTTTTCAGAATCCTCACCTCGTAACATTGAGATTGGACCAACATGATCCTTTGTATCAAACAAAACATCACCAGGTAATGCAAGAGCTTTTAGCATTTCATTTTCATCCTTGTGTCTTCCAACAATTAATTTTGTCTTTTCATCAAACCTAAAATGTCTTCCAATCTTTAGAAGATCAATATCATTTGTTGTAGGTGTCTTGATATGATGAAAAAGATCTTTAGCTCGAATTGCAAATGCGGGATCAGTGAGTAAACATCCACCGCCTGCATTTGGAGGATTGTCAAAACCAAATTCTTTTGCCATCTTCAATTGTTCTTTTCTTGAACGTCCACGGATCATTCCCAAATTTTCTCTTTTTATTATTCCATCAATTTCAGGCTGTGTTGGCGGTAACAATGCAGCAGAAAGTGGTCTGACTATGATTCCCTCCAGTCCGGATTCTTTTTCTATGGTTCGTAGTGCTGGACCATGTTGGCTCATTGGCCTCTGGCCAAGAACTTCACCTGATATGATAAATTCTGCACCAATATCGTCCATTACTTTTTTGCCAGCCATGAACATCATTGACCTACAATCAATGCATGGATTCATGCCAGATCCATAACCATGCTTTGGATTTTTTAACATCTCGATATAATCATCACCAAGATACACAGTTTTAAGATCAACACCTAGCGAGTCTGCAGTCTCTCTGATTTCAAACCCACAACCTCTTCCACAATCAAAATCACAAAACGGAGTTTTTATTGCAACAGCAGTAACATCAAATCCCTGATTTTGCATCATTTTTACCGCCAGTCTACTGTCAAGTCCTCCTGATAATAATGCTACAACTTTCTTTTTCTCTTCCACAAATCCAAAAAGTCCTTTTCCAATATCTAAACCTTCCAGCAAATATAAAATAGCAAAGAGTTAGCATTGTTGTGTTGAGCCAACGCAGAAAGAATCTACTAAAATACTGTAATGATATGGGATGTGATACCTTAGTTGCATTCGAGCCTGAAAATCTATTTTACATGACTGGATTTTGGGGCGAAGCAATTGGAATACTGGATAAAAATGGCTGTACTATTGTCTCTCCCGAGCTTGAGATGGAACGTGCAAAGGATGAATCTGCTAGCTGTGATGTAGTCAAGTCTGAGCGTGGAAAGGGCTCTCTTGCCACACTTGTCAAGATGCTACGGGAGAGAAAAGTGTGTACAGATAGCGACAGTTACAGCATAGTAGAGAGCCTAAAGAGATCCCTTCCTTTGGTACGATCCTCAACTGATCCATTTTATCGCGCAAGAGAGGTAAAAGATCCACAAGAGATTGCTCTGCTAAGAAAGGCGTCCTCGATACTAGATGAAATGTATGAGATGTGCGTAGATGAAATGATGATAGGCCAGTCAGAGGCTCAACTTCAAACCATACTGATGGAATATGCAATGGAGAGAGGCATGTTTGCAACTGGATACAAGTCAACACTAAACCCGTTGATAATTGCAGGTGGCCCTAATGGTTCTTTACCTCATGCGCAGGTAACTGATAGAAAGTTCAAGAGTGGTGACATGATTGTAGTTGATCTCACTTTACGATACAAAGGATACATCTCTGATGCAACTAGGACATTTGGTCTAGGTTCGATATCGGCAGAGGCAAAAAAAGTCTATGAAATTGTACGTCAATCACAAGAGGCAGGACTCAAAGCTATCAAGTCAAATATGTCCTGCAAATCTGTAGATGATACTTGTAGAAAAGTAATCGAAAAGAAAAAGTATGGAAAATATTTTATCCACTCGACAGGACACGGGATAGGGCTTGAGGTACACGAGCTTCCAAATCTTGGTCCATCAAGCAAAGCTGTATTATTGAAAAACATGGCAGTAACTGTAGAGCCTGGAATATACATTCCAAAAAAGTTTGGTGTAAGAATTGAAGATTCTGTTATAGTTGGAAACAAGGTGGAAGTTATGCACAAGTTTACAAAAGAATTGATTGTAATCTAA
>Ga0075030_100005932_pt1 | contig 10993 bp, 9 predicted proteins | sample LitLauG_LLR_2012_FD_71393 | JGI IMG/M metagenome (GOLD analysis project Ga0075030, IMG submission 71393) | Freshwater sediment microbial communities from Pennsylvania, USA - Little Laurel Run_MetaG_LLR_2012 | ecosystem: Environmental > Aquatic > Freshwater > Creek > Sediment | place: USA...
GACTTGAGCTGGTCCTGGTAGTCGTCGTCCACCGGCATGCGCCAGGCCCGGTCGGAGGCGGCATGCGATGCGGCCAGCAGCTCGGAGGCAAGCTCGTCGTCCGGCGTGAACAGTCCCGAGAAGATCGAACCGAGCGAAACGATGATGGCGCCGGTCAGCGTGGCGATGTCGATCACGGCGGCCGGCTTGAATCGCTGCACGTAGGTCAGGGCGTCGCACAGGATCAGGCGGCCCTCGGCGTCGGTGTTGAGCACCTCGATGGTCTGGCCCGACATCGACGTGAAGATGTCGCCAGGCTTGGTGGCGCGGCCCGACGGCATGTTCTCGCAGGCGGGGATCACGCCGACCAGGTTCACCTTGAGCTTGAGTTCGGCGGCCGCGCGCAGCGTGCCGAGCACCGAGGCGGCGCCGCACATGTCGTACTTCATCTCGTCCATGTCCGGCGCCGGCTTGATCGAGATGCCGCCGGTGTCGAAGGTGATGCCCTTGCCGACCAGCGCGATCGGGTTGGTGAAGCCACCCCTGCCGGCGCCCTGGTAGCGGGCCACGATCAGGCGCGGGGCCTGGTCGGAGCCCTGGGTCACCGACAGGAAGGAGCCCATGCCCAGCGCGGCGATCTGGCGCCGGTCGAACACCTGCACGCGCAGGCCCCAGTCGCGCTGCAGTTTGCGCGCCTGCTGCGCCAGGAACTCGGGTGTGCAGACATTGCTCGGCAGGTTGCCCAGGCGCTTGGCCAGTTCGACTCCGCTGGCGATGGCGCGGCCTTCGGCCAGCCCGCGCTCCGCCACCGCCTCGCGCTTGTTCAGCAGCAGGTGCACGCGCGCCAGCCGTGGCGGATGGTCGTCCTTGCGGCTCTTGAGCTCGTCGGAGCGGAAGTGGACCTCGCGCGCGGCCGTCACCAGGCTGCAGGCCTGCCAGCGCAGGTCGCGCCCCTTGGCCGGCCATTCGGTGGCCGCCACTGCCAGCGAGATGCTGCCGGCGCCGGCTGCCTTGACCGCGTTCTGCACGGCCTCGGCATAGGCGCGGTCGCCGAATTCCTCGGGGCGCCCGAGTCCGACCAGCAGCACGCGCGCCGAGGCCACGCCGTGCGCGCCGCGCAGCATCAGGTGCGAGCCGCGCGCTCCGCTGAAGTCGCCGCTGGCGATGGCGGCGCGCAGTGCGCCGCGCGACACGCTGTCGAGGCGACGCGCTGACGGGGTCAATGCGCCTTCGGCGAACACGCCGACCGCAACGCAGTCGGCCTTGAAGGACTCGGGCAGTGCGATCTTCGTGTTAAATTCCATCGGCTTTAGCGTCCTCGTGTCGTTGACCCGGCCTGTCGACCTGCAGGCCGGTTTCCGGGCGCGGCCGTGCCGCTCCCACGTCGCTCGTCCCCGGGTGCACCTCAGATCGATCCCAGTGGCCCATCGTCCGTGAACCTTCCTGGCAGCGACGCTGCTCGCTCATCGGCCTGTCGCCACGGCAGCCGCGGCGTCCGGCGCACCCTGCCGCAGTGGCGGTCGAGAGCCGCGCAGTATAGCCGCCGAGCGCCATCGTGATCTTCGAGCGATCGGTTCTGCGGGAGCTGTCGAGCACCGCCGGCGCCGTGTTCACGGTGCTCTTCTGCATCCTGTTTTCGGTGGGGCTGGTGCGCATCCTGGGCGATGCCGCCAACGGCGAAATCGACAGCGCCGCAGTCGCCTCGCTGCTTGCGCTGTCGGCTCTGACCAACCTGCCCGTGGTGCTGACGCTCACCGTCTTCGTGTCGGTGCTGATGACGCTGTCGCGGGCCTTTCGCGACTCCGAAATGGTGGTGTGGTTCGCCTCCGGGCGCAGCCTGCTGTCGTGGGTGCCGGTGGTGCTGCGCTTCTCGCTGCCGATCGTCGCGCTGATCGCTTTGATGACGCTGCTCGGTACGCCATGGGCCAATGGCCAGATCGCCGAAAGCCGTTCGCGCTTCCAGCAGCGCGACGACCTGAGCAAGGTGGCCCCGGGGCGCTTCGCCGAATCGGCCGGTGCCGACCGCGTGTTCTTTGTCGAGTCGGTCGACCTGGACGGGGCGCGCGTGCGCAACGTGTTCGTCGATCACCGCAATGCCGGCCGCGACAGCGTGATCGCGGCGGCCGAAGGCAGCGTCGACGTGCAGGCCGACGGTACGCGCGTGCTGAGTCTGCGCAAGGGGCGCCGCTACGAGGGCCGCGCGGGCCAGGCCGGTTTCCGCGTGGTCGAGTTCGACAGCTATTCGATCCCGCTGGACCGGCCGGTACAGTCATCGTTCGCGCCGTCGGCGGCGCGCGCGCTGCCCACGCTGGACCTGGTGATCGAACCGAGCGCTTCGCACCTGGGCGAGCTGATCTGGCGCGTGGGCGTGCCGTTCATCGCCGCCATCCTGGCGCTGCTGGCGGTCCCGCTGGCGTTCGTCAATCCGCGCCTGGGGCGATCGGCCAACCTGATCGTGGCGGTGCTGCTGTTCGTGCTGTACCTGGACGGCATCCAGATCATGCAGGCCTGGGTCCAGCAGGGACGGATGAGCTTCGGCACCGCCGTCTGGCTGCCCCATGCGATCGCGCTGGCGCTCACTGCGCTGCTGTACCTGCGCCGGGTCTACCTGCTGCGCTGGGTGCCGCTGTGGCTGTATCCGTCGCGCTGGTGGCGGGGGGCGCGGTGAACACGCTGCGCCGCTACGTCTGGCGCGAGATCGCCGCCTCCACCGGCTTCGTGCTGCTGGCGCTGGTGGCGCTGTTCGCGCTGTTCGACCTGATCGGCCAGCTCGACGATGTCGGCCGCGCCGGCTACCGCATCACGCATGCGCTCGCCTTCGTCGCGCTGCTGGTGCCGTCGCGCACGTACGAACTGATGCCGATCGCGGCGCTGATCGGCACCATTTACGCACTTTCCAAGCTGGCGGCGAATTCCGAGTTCACCATCATGCGGGTCGCCGGGTTGAGCACCTTGCGCCTGGCGCTGACCGTGCTGCAGATCGGTGTCGCGTTCGTGGTGCTGACTTACCTGTTCGGCGAAGCCTTCGCGCCGTCGGCCGAGGACCTGGCGCGGCGGCTGCGGCTGCAAGCCACCGGGTCGGCGCTGGCGCAGGAATTCCGCTCCGGGGTCTGGGTGCGGGATGCGCTGGCCCGGGGCGAGGATGGCACGCCCCGGCTGCGCTTCGTCAACGTGCGCCACGTCAATACCGATACCTCGGTCGATCACTGGCGCATCTTCGAGTTCGACGGCAATCTGCGGCTGCGCTCGGTGGCCACGGCCGACCTGGGGCGATACGAGCGCGGCCTGGGCTGGAACCTGACCAACATGGTCGAAACGGTGATTCCGCCGATGGGGTTTGCGGCCGGCGCCGGTGACAGCGCGATGGGCGAGCACACGGTGGTCAGGACCGACGCGCTGCGCCTGTGGCGTTCGGATCTGACGCCCGCCATCTTCGGTGCACTGCTGGTGCAGCCCGAGCGCATGGGCGCGCTGAACCTGTCGCGCTACATCCATCACCTGGCCGACAACCGACAGCGCACCGACCGCTTCGAGATCGCCTTCTGGAGCAAGTTGTTCTATCCGCTGGCGATCCTGGTGATGATGGCGCTGGCGCTTCCGTTCGCCTACCTGCATGTGCGCAGCGGCACGATGAGCTTCAAGGTCTTCTCCGGGATCATGATCGGCGTCGTGTTCTACACGCTCAACAAGCTGTTTTCCCACCTCGGCCTGTTGAACACCTGGCCGCCGATCCTGGTGGCGGCGCTTCCCAGCCTGGTCGTGCTGGCGGTCGCGCTCGGCGCGCTGTACTGGGTCGAGCGGCGCTAGGTACCGCCGCCTGCCGCTACCCGCCCCAGCGCCAGCGCGGGGGCTCACCGGTGCGCCAGCACACCGCGATCAGCAGCGCGGTGACGAAGGCCATCCACAGCAGGAAGTGGACCGGATCGCGAGTCGGCGGCCAGGCGATGCAGCCGGCCAGAACCAGCAGCGCGTACAGCAGGACCACGAGCCAGCCCTGCCAGCAGGTCGGCGGGCCCCAGCCCCATCCATATCGCTTGGCGGGGAACCAGTATCGATGTCGGGCTGTCACGATGTCGCAAGCTCCCGGGCGTTGCGCCTGGCTAGTAGCGGTCGGAATGGCGCAGCGCTTCCTGGATCGCCGCCGCCACCGCCCTGGCGGGGGGACCCCTGCGCGCCCGAGCCGTCAGCTCGACCTGGACGCCATGATGACCGCGGCCGCGATTGCAGATGTTGCGGCCCGATGTACCCGGGAAACCGTGACCGTTGAGCATGCACCGGATCGCGCGCGCTCTCAACTGTTTCGAGATCCTGCGCTTGAGCTGCTGGTCGAGGCCGCCGAGCAGCACGCAGATTCCGGGTCCCTTGCAGCCATGCACGGCGATCACCGTGTCGCATCGGGACACGAGGTCGAGGCAGCGCGGCTCGTCGAAATGGCGGCTTGTGATGTGCAGCCGCGGGTAGTTGTCGCCGGGCCGGGTGCCCTCGAACAGGTAAAGATTGAAGCGGGAGGAGGCGATCGCGCGTGCCACGCTCGACGTCGCCGTCTCGATCTGGCCGCCATGGGGGGCGATGACGGCGACGCGGGACCATTGCCGCCGCTTCACGATGATCCGGTAATCGACGCCTTCGCGTTCGCGCGTCTTCAGCTCTTCGTAGCTTCGGTACCGATCCATGCTAGACCGGAACCAGGCGTTCCGGGAAGGCCTTGGACCAGTGGCGGATCTCATACTCCTGGCGCAATCCCTGGACAAAGAACGGGTCGGTCCGCAACAGATCCTCGACCTGCTGACGACCGTCGGCCTGGACGATCCACAACGCACCGAGCGGCGCCTGATCGGGGTCGGCGCGCAGGGAACCGGCGATGCGCACCGCGGCGCGGTGATTTTCAAGCCACTCGAGGTGGGCCGCCAGGAACCGGTCCCGGATCCAAAGGCGGTCCGGGCGATCCCGGAAAGTCACGACGAACAGCACGCCGGCTTATAGATCCAGGTCGCTCCAGTCGGTGATGGCGCCCAGGCTGGCGCTGGAGACGAGCTTGGCGAACTTGGACAGCACGCCGCGCGTGTAGCGCGGTTCGGGCGCCGTCCAGGCCGCGCGGCGCCGGGCCAGTTCGTCCTCGGGCACGTCCAGCTGCAGCAGGCGGCGGTCGGCGTCGATCGTGATCGAGTCGCCCTCGCGCGCCAGGGCGATGGTGCCGCCCACGGCAGCCTCGGGTGCGACGTGTCCCACCACCATGCCCCAGGTTCCCCCCGAAAAGCGCCCGTCGGTGATCAGCCCCACGCTGTCCCCCAGCCCTTTGCCGATGATCGCCGAGGTCGGCGACAGCATCTCGCGCATGCCCGGCCCGCCCTTGGGGCCTTCGTAGCGGATCACGAGCACATCGCCGGGCCTGATGCGGTCGGCCATGATCGCCGCCATCGCGTCGTCTTCGCTTTCGAACACGCGCGCCGGGCCGGTGATCGAGGTCTTCTTCAGGCCGGTGATCTTGGCCACGCAGCCTTCCGGCGCCAGGTTGCCCCGCAGGATCGCCAGGTGGCCCTGGGCGTACATGGGCCGGTCGATCGGCCGGATGACGTCCTGCTCGGCGCGCGGCGCGGCCGGGATCTTCTCGAGCTGCTGCGCCAGGCTCTGGCCGGTGACCGTCATGCAGTGGCCATTGATCAGGCCGTTGGCCAGCAGGATCTTGAGCACCTGCGGCACGCCGCCGGCGCGGTGCAGGTCGGTTGCCACGTAGCGCCCAGAGGGCTTCAGGTCGCACAGCACCGGGACCCGACGGCGGATGCGCTCGAAGTCATCCAGGGTCCAATGCACCCGCGCCGCGTGGGCGATCGCCAGGTAATGCAGCACCGCGTTGGTCGAGCCGCCGACCGCCATCACCAGGCTCACCGCGTTCTCGATCGACTCGCGCGTGATGATGTCGCTGGGCTTGAGGCCGCGCCTCACGGCCGCCATCAGCGCCCGTGCCGATTCGATCGTGCTGTCGACCTTTTCCTGGTCGGGATTGGCCATCGTGGAAGAAAAGGGCAGGCTCATGCCCAGCGCCTCGAACGATGAACTCATCGTGTTGGCCGTGTACATGCCGCCACAGGACCCGGAGCCCGGGATGCAGCGCCGCTCGACCTCCTTGAAGTCCTGCTCGTTCATGCGGCCGGCGGTGAACTCGCCCACCGCCTCGAAGGCCGAGATGATGGTCAGGTCCTTGCCTTTGTAGTGGCCCGGCTTGACGGTGCCGCCGTAGACGAAGATTGACGGCACGTTGCAGCGCGCGATCGCCATCATCGCCCCGGGCATGTTCTTGTCGCAGCCGCCAATGGCGAGCAGGCCGTCCATCCACAGGCCGTTCACGCAGGTCTCGATGCCGTCGGCGATCACCTCGCGCGACACCAGCGAGTACTTCATCCCCTCGGTACCCATGCCGATGCCGTCGGAGACGGTCGGCACGCCGAACACCTGCGAATTGCACTGACCGTTCGCGATCTCCGCCAGCGCGGCGTCGCTCAGGCGCTGCAGGCCCGAGTTGCAGGGGGTGATGGTCGAGTGGGAGTTGGCCACGCCGATCATCGGCCGGTCGAAATCCTCGTCGCGGTACCCCATCGCGTAGTACATCGCGCGATTGGCCGAGCGGGTCACCCCCTGGGTGACGTTCCTGGAGCGTTCGTTGTTGGGCATGTCGGATCCTTACAATGCGCCATCCATTCTAGGTTGTGCCGCCCCGCGATGCTCGTCCATCCCCAGTTCGACCCGGTTGCCTTCAAGATCGGACCCATCCCGCTGCCCTGGGACGGCTCCCTGACGCTGCCGGTTCGTTGGTACGGCCTGATGTACCTGGTCGGGTTTCTGATCTTTTCCGCGCTGGGCCGGGTGCGGGCGCGTGAATCGTGGCGCGGCATGTCCGTGCACGACGTCGACGACCTGCTGTTCTTCGGCGTGTTCGGGGTCATTCTGGGCGGCCGCCTGGGCTACGTGCTGTTCTACAAGCCGGGCGACTACCTGCAGGACCCGTCGGAGATCTTCAAGCTGTGGCACGGGGGCATGGCCTCCCACGGCGGCATCATCGGCGTGCTGATCGTGCTGTGGCTGTTCGCGCGCACGCGCGGCAAGTCGTTCCTGGCCGTGGCCGACTTCGTCACGCCGCTGATCCCGCTGGGCCTGGCGGCCGGGCGCCTGGGCAATTTCATCAACGGCGAGCTGTGGGGGCGTCCAGCCGACCCGTCCGTGTGGCCATGGGCCATGATCTTTCCGCAGGCCCACGATCCGGTGCCGACGCCGCGCCACCCGTCGCAGCTGTACCAGTTCGCGCTCGAAGGGCTGCTGTTGTTCGTGATCCTCTGGTTGTATTCGCGCAAGCCGCGTCCTGCCGGGGCGGTCGGCGCCTTGTTCCTGATCGGATACGGCGTGCTGCGCTTCGTGGCGGAATTCGCGCGCGAGCCCGACGACTTCCTGGGCCTGCTGCACTGGAAGCTGTCGATGGGCCAGTGGCTGTCGATGCCGATGATCCTGTCCGGAATCGTGCTGATGATCGTGTTCCAGCGCCGGGCACGGCGGGACATGGGCGCCGTCGCCGGCCATCCGAGGACGGACGCCGCGCCATGAACCGCAATGCCAACCTGTATGCGCTGATCGAGCAGCGCATGCCGGTCGACCGCAGCGCGGCGTGCCTGCTGGTGCCGGGGCGCCCCGACATTTCCTGGGGCGAGTTGCACGAGGGTGCGGGCCGCGTGGCCGCGCTGCTTGCGTCGCTGCACCTGTCCCCTGGTTCCAGGCTGCTGGCGCAGGTGGACAAGTCGCCCGAGGCCTTGATGCTGTACCTGGGTTGCCTGCGCGGCGGCATCGTGTATGTGCCGCTGAACACCGCCTACCAGCGTGCCGAGCTGGAGCATTTCGTCGGCGACAGCCAGCCGGCCGTGATGGTGTGCGCACCCGAGCGCCGGGACGCGTTCGAGTCGCTGGTCGGCGCGGCCGGGACGCGGCCGGGGGCTTGCGTGTTTACGCTGGGCGACGACGGTCAAGGCAGCCTGACGGAACACCTGCGCGGCTTCGGGCCGGCGTTCGACACGGTCGTGCGCGGCGCCGACGAGGCGGCCGCGATCCTGTACACCTCGGGTACGACCGGCCGCAGCAAGGGGGCGGTGCTCAGTTGCGAGAACCTGCGCTCGAACGCGCTGGCGCTCGAGCAGCTGTGGGGCTTTCGCCGGCAGTGCGAGGCGGGCCGTCCCGACGTGCTGCTGCATGCGCTGCCGCTGTTCCACGTGCACGGGCTGTTCGTCGCCTGCCACTGTGCGCTGCTGTCGGGATCGACTCTGGTGCTGCTGCCGCGCTTCGACGTGCAGGAGGTGATGCGCTGGCTGCCGCGCTGCACGGTCATGATGGGCGTGCCGACGTTCTACACGCGGCTGCTGGAACAGCCGGCGTTCGATGCGGCGCTGTGCCGATCGATGCGCCTGTTCGTGTCCGGCTCGGCGCCGCTGCTGGCCGAAACCTTCGAGTCGTTCCGCCAGCGCACCGGACACACGCTGCTGGAACGCTACGGAATGTCCGAAACGGTGATCCTGACCTCCAACCCGTACTTCGGCGACCCGGTGCGCGAGCGCATTGCCGGCACCGTCGGCCCGGCCGTGCCGGGGGTCCAGATCCGCATCAGCCGGGGCGATGGCACGACGGCCGGACCCGGGGAAATCGGCCAGGTCGAGGTCAGCGGGCCATGCGTGTTCGGCGGGTACTGGCGCGGCCAGGGCCAGCAGCGGGGCCGCACGCAGGAGGACTTCACCGCCGACGGCTACTTCCGCACCGGTGACCTGGGCAGCCTCGGGGCGCCCGGCACGCCGCCGGACTACCTGACGCTGGCGGGGCGCTCGAAGGACCTCGTGATCACCGGCGGCTTCAACGTGTATCCAAAGGAGATCGAGGGTTACCTCGACGCGATGCCGGGAGTGATCGAATCCGCCGTGGTGGGCCTGCCGCACCCGGACTTCGGCGAAGCGGTGTGCGCCTTCGTCATCACCGAGCCGGATGCCGCATTCGACCCGGACCGGGCCATCGCCGAACTCAAGTCAAGTATCGCCGGGTTCAAGGTGCCCAAGCGCATCTGGCGGCTGGCACAGCTACCGCGCAATGCGATGGGCAAGGTCCAGAAGAAGTTGCTCCGCGAGCAGTACGCAACGACATTCAACCGCAGCTAGCGGGATGGTTGCCGGATCACTCCAACGTGACAAATCGGACGTGCGCCGACCCCTCTGAGACACCGCGCCGGTTCTGCGCCGAGTTGCGCCGGGATACCCGAAACTCCCACGGATTTTCCTTGGCGCACCACGCTCGTACTTGTCGGACTGAGGTCGTGCGCGTCTGCTGACCAACCGGAGTGCTCGATCAGTCGGGTCCGCTCTGGGCAGGAAAAGGGGCGCAGGCGGATCGGTAGGCCGGACTTCCGTGTACTCCGGAGTCGGCCACCGGCAGCCAATTCTCTGCCGCCGTGCGAGTTCCGAAGGGCCGCACTGAGATCCAGGGGTCACTTTAGATTGTGGATGCTCCGATCACCGAGTTCTTGGTATGAAGGCTCGGGCGAACTGACGGATTTGAGCCCAAAGATGGGCTCCCTGAAGTGAACTTGGCCCGCTGCTGGTTTCTTTGCGCTGGTTTGCGGGCGAAATATCCGGGGGCAACCGCTGCTTGACCAGGATCGCCTGGTTCTTCAGGCAATTTGCCCGGCATTGCTGCTCAGACCCTTGCATTCGGGCCCCATCTGCGTGTCAAATCGACCATGGGGAAGCGGTGCGACCCAGAGGCGGAGCGCGCTCTATCCCGGATACGGTCGGCGCAGGCTCACCAAGATTCCGAGGCTCGGCAACGTCAAGGCGCGGTGGCAACGCTTGAGCGCCAACTGGCTGGGGAGTCGTGATCGGTCCAGGCCGCGAGGTGATTATCGCGGTCAGGAACTGCGCGACTGTGAGCAAGACGAGCGTTGGGTGCAGGACATCTGCGCAGGAGACAGCGATGGCGGACCAGGTTCAATGGCACCTTTCCGGTGACTATTTCGAGAATTGCAGCTGCAACGTCTTGTGCCCGTGTCTCGTATCGGCGGCCGCCCCCCTGACCTCGCAACCGACCGAGGGCTTCTGTAACGTGCCCTTGCTTTTTCACATCAACAGCGGCCGCTATGGCGACATCACGCTCGATGACCTCAACGTGGCGGTCATGCTCCACTCGCCTGGGGTGATGGCCGAGGGAAATTGGTCGATTGCCACCTATGTCGATCAGCGCGCCGACGACAAGCAGACCGAGGCCCTGGGCGCGATCTTCACCGGCGCCGCCGGCGGACCCATGGCCGCGTTCACACCGCTGATCAGCACGAACCTCGGGGTTCGCAAGGTCCCGATCACATTCCAGATCGAAGGCAAGACGCGCTCCGCGAACATCCCGGGCATTCTGCAGATGTCCGTCGATCCGTTGCCCACCATGCATCCCAGCGGAGAGATGTCGGCCAACCTCGGCCATCCGGTCAGCCCCGACAAGATGGTGATGGCCGTCGGAGCCATCGGCAATACGTACCACGATCATGGCATGCGCTGGGATACGTCCGGCAAGAACGGCCTCTACGCATCCATCCGCTGGTCGAACCAGTCGTGAAACACGCCACGACATGGTCCGTCGACCGTGTCCGCGAGATTTGCAGCAGGTGACCGAAGGCACCTTGGAATCGGTGCTGCGGCGGGAGCGCCTCATCGTTGCAGGCGCCCTCGGGGCGATCGTTGCGCTGGCGTGGGCCTACGTGCTTTGGCTCGCCCGCGACATGGACATGGGCGGCATGGGCATGAGCGGGTTCCGCATGGTTCCCGCCGGCATCGGACTCATGGCACCGGCGGCCGCACCTTGGAGCGCCGTCGAGTTCGCCCTGGTGTTCGCCATGTGGGCGGTGATGATGGTCGGCATGATGGCGCCCTCGGCGGCGCCGATGATCCTGATGTACGCCCGTGTCGGCCGGCAGGGGAAGACCGCGGGCAAGCCACTGGCAGCGACA